>Ga0209799_1000075_pt1 | contig 18156 bp, 19 predicted proteins | sample PanSoiPlo36MoBio_FD_188324 | JGI IMG/M metagenome (GOLD analysis project Ga0209799, IMG submission 188324) | Tropical forest soil microbial communities from Panama analyzed to predict greenhouse gas emissions - Panama Soil Plot 36 MoBio (SPAdes)... | ecosystem: Environmental > Terrestrial > Soil...
CCGATCCCTAAGATCCGCTTCCTCCTTCTTCGCTCCCTTCGATTTCTGCCGGCAGCGATGGTAATAAGTGCTGCGCGAAAGCCCCATCACTTCGCACCCCCTTTGGATGCCGCCAAACTCTTGGCGGTGATCGGTGATGAAAGCTCTTTTCTCCGCCGCGCTGTGTACTCGACGGCCTTTTTTAAAAGCTCATTTTCCATTGTCAATCGCCCCACCATCCGCTCAAGCTGTGCAATCCGCGCCAAAGATCGCTTCTCACCCGCCGACGGACCCTCGGCCAATCCCGTCTCCTCGTAGCGCTTCTTCCAATACAGAATAAGTCCCGAGCTTACATCGTGCCTTCGGCTGAGCTGCGCTAAACTACACGCGCCACTGAGTAACTCGCCAACTACCTCACGCCTGAACGCCGGCGAAAACCTCCTCCGCTCTCTCATCAGCCACTCCTTTCTTTTCTCCGCTCGGCATTCTAAACTCTCCACACAACCTGTCCCAGCTCAGGGGGTCACTCCACAATGGATTTACTCTATCAAACGTATTTTGGGCTCTCCCAGGCTCCTTTTAACATCACACCTGATCCAAGCTTCCTGTACCTTAGCGCGAGTCATCGCGAAGGGTTAGCGCAGCTTTCCTACGGAATCAGAGCCAGGAAGGGTTTTGTGGTCCTGACCGGAGAAGTGGGGACAGGGAAAACGACGCTGATTCATGCGCTGTTGAATGATCTTAACGGAAGCGCCCACACGGCGCTTATCTTTGGCGCCATCGTTAGCCCAGCGGATCTGCTTCGAACCGTGTGTGAGGAGTTCGGACTTATAGAACCGAAGCGACCTCTTCAGGAGATCCATGATTACCTAGTATCTTTAAATGGATTTCTTCTTGAAAGTTATCGTAAGGGGGAGAATTGCGCGCTCATTATAGACGAATCACAGAATCTTTCGGCTGAGGTCTTAGAAAGTATCCGCCTCTTATCTAACTTTGAGACTTCCAAGGATAAGCTGTTGCAGATATTATTAGTCGGACAGCCGGAATTAGCGGTTCGGCTCAACTCGCCTGAATTGCGCCAACTCAAACAACGAGTGATGTTGCGTCATCATTTGCGTACCCTGTCGCTACACGAATGTTGCGAGTACGTGTCACATCGCCTGAAGGTTGCTGGTGGAGAACTATCAATCTTCACAGCTAACGCCTTAGAAAGCATTTACTCTTACTCCGGTGGAATTCCCCGCATTGTGAATGTGTTATGCGATAACGCATTGCTGACTGGTTATGCGTTAGGGAGCAAGGAAATTGATACCGGGATCCTACGGGAAGTAGCGGAGGATTTAAGCATTACAACCAACGTGGAGGCGCGGTGTGCGCCTATTCGCCAAGTGGTTAACACGAACGGAAACGTTTCAGCGCAGGCGTCTCGCGCGGGATCAGTAGAAGCCCGATCAGGGATCGCGCACTTAGAGCCAAAGCCGACCGCGGTGAAGCAGGTTCCTAAAAATCTTCCCTCCACCGCGGTGCCAGCCAGTTTCTTAAATGCCTTGGCTGCGGCTCTCACAGACGCCATGGGTCCGATGGCCAAGATTGTGCTCCGCGAACAAATCAAGAGCCTCGGTGAATCTTATGAGAGCTTCCCGCGTGCAAAAGTTGAAATGCTTCTTGAATTGGTGAGCCGCGAGATCTTAAACGAAGGAATACGGGGGTGCTTTTGGCACCAGATGCTTGAACAAGCCCGGACATTCCAGGTTTCGTAGTTGTGATCGTTTGACGTCGGCAAGGCTACTGCGGAACGAGGTTCAAATCCAGTTTTGGGGGCCCTATTGGGATGGAAATGCTAAACAAATCATCAAACTTCTAGCAAAAAGATCATTCCTGATTCAAGCTACCGTGACTGTTTGGCTATCATTTTCGTTTAATAGACAAAACCTCGCCGATAATATGATATAAGGTAACGATGAGTCCGACGTTAAAAGGTCTGGTATTATCCGGAGGCAAGGGAACGCGGCTTAGACCTCTCACGCATACGGCGGCGAAGCAACTTGTGCCAGTCGCCAATCGGCCAATCTTGTACTACGTGTTGGATAATCTACTGGAGGCTGGGATCCGTGATGTAGGAATCATTATCTCTCCCGAAACCGGCAAAGCGATTCAAGAAGCGGTTGGCGACGGCAATACTTGGGGCATGAAGTTCGACTATATCTTGCAGGACGAGCCGCTAGGGTTGGCCCACGCCGTAAAAGTTGCGCGGCCATTTTTGGGAACAGACCCTTTCATCATGTATCTCGGCGACAATCTGATCGGGTCAGGGATCGGCGGATTTCGTCAAACTTTCGAGAAATCGAATGCCGATGCCAGTATCTTGCTTAAGAAAGTGGCCAATCCGTCGAGTTTTGGAATCGCTGAAGTCAACGGCGAGGGACAGGTATGCCGTCTCGCCGAAAAGCCCAAAGATCCGCGCTCGAACCTGGCCTTAGTAGGGATCTACTTTTTCTCACCTAGGATCCATGAAGCAATCGACTGCATTAGGCCATCGGGGCGGGGAGAATTGGAGATCACAGATGCGATCCAAGAGCTTTTGGAGCAAGGATGCAACGTTTTGAGCCATCAGTTGGATAGTTGGTGGCTTGATACTGGTAAAAAGGATGATCTCTTGACCGCGAACAGCGTTGTACTGGACGAATGGGTCAAGCGGCAACTTTTAGGAGAAATCGACGAAGAAAGCCAAGTGGGTGGGCGAGTTCGCCTGGGAAAAGACAGTAAAGTAACTAGGAGCACGATCAGAGGACCTGTGGTCATCGGAGATAACGTTCAAATCGAGAATTCTTTCATCGGGCCGTTCACCTCCATAGGAAATGGATGCCGCATTCTCTCTTCCGTTATGGAGCATTGCGTCCTTTTGGAAAATGCACGGATCGAACACGTTGATCGTTTGGAGGACAGCCTGGTTGGCAAGGGTTCGTCCGTTATCAAGAACCGTGGCAATCATCAGGCCTATCGATTGATGATTGGAGACGATTCCGAGGTTCTTGTCTGATACCGTCGGGTCTGGAATACGAAGCTAAATTCGCCCCGTAAAAGGCAATCATAATTGAAAACTTTGTTCATCACCGGCGGCTACGGGTTTATTGGAAGCCACTTTATCCGCCTGCTACGCCGTGAGCGGCCGCAGTGGCGGATCGTCAACCTTGATCTGCTTACGTACGCCGGCAATATCGATAATTTGGCTGGCTTAAACTTTACGCCAGATGACTCCGTATATCGCTTTTTTAGAGGCGACATTGCAGATTCTAGTCTAGTTCGGCAGATTTTTGAAACTGAAAGGCCTGATGGGCTAGTGAACTTCGCGGCTGAAACACACGTGGATCGAAGCCTGTTGAATAGCGCGCCATTTGTCCGAACCAACATTGAAGGCGTGCGGGTTCTTTTAGAAGTTGCAACCCAATACGGGATCAAAAGATTTCTGCAGGTTTCGACAGATGAGGTCTACGGTTCGCTTGCACCGGATGAAGCGGCCTTTTCCGAAGACAGCCCTTTAAATCCCAACAGTCCGTATGCCGCAAGCAAAGCGGCCGCTGACCTAATGATTCGGGCGTATCACCATAGTTACGGTCTCCCGACATTGATCACGCGGTGCGGCAATAACTACGGTCCCTATCAGTTTCCGGAAAAATTTTTGCCTCTATTCATTACCAATGCCCTCGACGATCAACCTCTCCCTTTATACGGTGACGGCAAACAGATAAGGGATTGGATTCACGCCGAAGATCATGCGCGAGCGGTGCTTCACGTTTTGGAACACGGGCTGCCGGGAGAGGTTTACAATGTCAGCGCGAATGGAGAAAAAACGAATCAATTTATGGCCGAATGGGTTCTCGATATTCTTGATAAACCCCGTCAACTCCTTCACCATGTTGAAGACCGTCCGGGGCATGATCGCCGGTATGCTCTAAACGCAGCGAAAATCCGCAACCTCGGTTGGCAGCCGTCTATCTCTCTGGAGCAAGGACTATCAAGTACGATTGATTGGTATCGATGTCAAAGAGCCTGGTGGGAGCGGATCAAAAGTGGCGAATATCGAAAATACTACCTAGAAATGTATAGTGAACGACTCAAATTCGAAGCATCGCCATGAAAGGAGAAGCATGAATGGGAGTGGCCGCTGACCGTTTCCGAAAAATAGAAACCCACCTGCTTCAAAGTGCCGAGATCAAGCGGCAAACGGCGGTTAGTTGTGCTGGCTCAATTGCCAAGGCGGCTGACGTGATTGCGGAAGCATTTCTGTCTGGTAGAAAGCTGCTCCTTTGTGGGAATGGCGGCAGCGCGGCGGACTGCCAGCACATGGCGGCGGAGTTCGTCAGTCGCCTTTCGAAGGATTTAGATCGCCGCGCTCTGCCTGCAATAGCATTGACAACCGATACCTCCTTCTTGACCGCTTTCGGTAATGACCGTGGCTTCGAAGGAGTCTTTGAGCGGCAAGTTGAGGCGTTAGGAAATGCCGGAGATGTTCTCATAGGCATCAGCACGAGCGGGAATTCGGTGAACGTTGTCCAGGCGATTGGGGCAGCAGGAAAAAGAAATATACGTACGATCGCACTCACAGGAAACGGCGGCCGCCTCGCCTCCTTGGCGGATGTAGCGATCGCTGTGCCGAGCGGGGATACTCAATACATTCAGGAAACTCATCTGGCCGTTGAACATATATTGTGCGAGTTGGTCGAGTCCGTTCTTTTTCGTGATCAGGGTGTGCTGCCAGCAAAACACGATTCAGCCGGGGAAGATTCAAGGTGATTCGCGGTCGACATTTAAGACGTTTACGCAAACGGATGTAAGTGGGCGGCCGGAATGTACGCTCTTAGTAAAACGAAAGCTACGGAATTCTTAACCCGGGTTAGTTGGTGACTAGAAGTTGGGTCATCGTTACTTAGTAATGGCTAGCGCCGGCTTCATTGGCTCGGATATTGTGCGGCGACCGTCGGCGAGGGGGAATTAGACTGGAGAATTTCAACATCCTGGGGCAATGGCTATAAGCCTCATCTAGGTCAAGCAATCATCCTTGCAGGATTTTGACCTTTTTTATCGAGGATTAGGGACGACAAGGGTCTTAGAGTTAAGTTAGAGATGAATCTCCTCTTGAGCTACGGAACAGTCGCACATGCATCGTTGGTGTAAGCTGAGGCTCCGGCGCTGTTAATCGCATCAACTCGATAACAATAGGTCACCCCATGGCTCACGCTAGTATCCACATAGGAGGTGATATTAGCTGCAACTAAAGCAATCTGTGCATATGTTCCGCTTGTCCCTGTCTTTCTTTCGACTCCAAAATTACTCTCATTGGTCGAGTTATCTTGCCAGGTCAAAGTAAGCTGCGCGGGCGGTGTGCCTACGGTAAAAGCAGCACTTGCCACGGCACTCGGATTGGAGCCACTTTTAAAGGCGATTGCCTTTACCGTTGCGCTGCTCGTTAGAGCGAAGGCCCCTACGTAGAGGGTCGATGATTGCGTTGGCGCTGAACCGTCGGTTGTGTAGTAAATTGATCCCCCTGAGGTGGCTGTCTGTAACATCACCGAAACAGAGCTCGTAAAGCTGCCACCGTTGGGGCTGATCGTGGGCGCGGCCGCGGTCGGTAAATTGACTGTCAGATTGAATGAGGTTGTCCGAGTTAGCCCGCCACTTGTTGCCGCCACCGCAATGGCCGATGTTCCTGCAGGCGTCGAGCCGCTGGTGCTGATCGTCAAAGTCGACGAGCAAGTCGGGCTGCAGCTCGCTGAGGAAACGAAGCCGTGGATCCAGAAGGTAAACCCGCAACCGAATAGGTGACCGCCTGGGTACTTCCCGAGACTAACGCAGCGCTGATCGTGTTGGTCACCGATGAGCCCGGCCGTCACCGACTTATTCCCGGTGTTGCTAAGAGAAAAATCAAAAGAAGTATCCTTTGTAAACCAAGCGCTCGCCATCGAGCTGGGTGTCATACCGCTTTAAATGCCTCGGTTTTCACAAGAGCAGTAGCTGTAAACGCAAAAGGAGCCGTATATAGCTTCGAAGATTGTGTTGGAGTTGTGCCGTCGGTCGTATAATAAATCGAAGCTCCCGAAGTGCTGGTTTGCAACGCCACGGTGATTGAGTCGACAAAGGTGCCGCCGTTGGGGTTTATTGCTGGAGCAGTGACAGCTGCCGTGGGAGGCTGAGCAACTGACAAAACAAAGCTGGTTGAGGCTTGTTGCTGCTTATTTTTTCCGGTGACGGTAATGTTGTAGCTTCCCACTGCAGCCGAGCTTGAAGCTGTGAGTTTCAGTTGTGTCGAGCAGTTCGGGCTGCAGGAGCTTGGCGAAAAAGCAGCGGAAATTCCCTGCAGAAGTCCAGCAACTGAAAAGTTAATAGAACGCTTTCTGGAAGCCGACAAAGTGGTACTGATAATTGTAGTGACCGATGATCCCTGAATCACCGTAATGGGACCCTTATTGGAAAGTGATAGATCTGATGTTTGGGTCGATGTTGCCGCCGAAGTTAGAACTGCATCTGAAGCTGACAAATCTGTGGAGGTATCCGCATTTTGGCTCGAGACTGCCGGCATTGCCTGGAGGTAGAGAACTGTGTCCCCAGCGATCGGTGAGGTGAAAAGAATGGGTATGCCAGCGCTGACCGTACCTCCGGATGTGGTTTGCCCGGTTGTGGGACTGAATCAGCTGGCAATAAAGCTCCCGCTGGCAGCTGACAAATCCACCCGAACTGTTCCACCCGCCGGCAGGTAAACTAGATATTCGCGTCCCGGATTGATCAGGCAATAGCCACTCGAACATACTTCGCTGCTGGGCGACATAGACGAAAGATCCACGAGGTGAGAATACTTAAGCGCATACCCCATGGAGTTGCGTACGGTTTCAGCGGCGGTCAGGTTTGCCAAATCCGACTCTAGATAGATCGGATTGAAACCTCTCATCAAGCTCTTCCAAACCATAGAGTAAGAGGTGCTAGAGGCGAGGAGCTTGGGATCGATATCCGAGAAAATAACCTTATCGAGATCGTTCAGCGTGTCTACAACCTTGCGGACATAAGCCTCTTGCAGCGAGGTGATGGCTGGAACTACCAAGGAATGGATCTCTTCACCGTTGTCGTTGCCTGAGGGGTCACCGTTGATGCCATTGATATTGTTACTGGCGTTTAAACGGATGGCCAGCCCATGGATTGCCACCACCAATGGTCTTTCGCTGACTGCTGAAACCTTGAAATAACATTACTGAGACATAGATACCGCGCTGTCCAGCCTCGACAACCCGCGAGCGCAACCGGTCGAAATAAGTCTGATTGAACCGAGTCAGGTCAAAATTTGCGGCCCCCGTCGAGAGCCATTCCGGGCCCCTTCCGCTGATAAGGCAAGGGATCAAAGGTAATCTTTACAGTACTTTCATTGGTCCACGCTGCTTGTTCCCATGCCCACAGGCGCACGAAGTTGTGCTCGTATTGCTGGAGAAAATTAAGATAGCTCGTAAAGTCCAAAGCCGTTTTGTCGCTACGGTCAACTAGATTATTGTTCAGATGAACCCCGGTCAGCTACGGCTTTGCCGTTTGAACTTACGAAAAACCTAGGATTACTTGCCCCAACGCTCAGTGGCCCAGCGGCTTCTGCGGGCGCGAGAACATACGCCACAAAAACAAGCCACGAAAAAAGGCTTAGGGCAAAACGGAATATTGTGACGACGTGAGTCTGCGGCTGATTTCCAAAAAACAGGATCCTGGGCATAGGGCCTTATGCTCCTTTACTTGAGACCCCACACCTTCAAGATCCACAACACCTCTTTTCGGTAACCCGGCTTTCAGGATGTTCACCTGACCCGTGGCTTTGCGTCCCAGCCTCACGACTGGTTTGCCATTTCGGAGAGGGGCCTCGATATTTTTGGTTCGTCGCGCAATCTGTGTGCCAAAAAGCTTCAAACCTTTCCCTTCCTGCTAAGCCATTAATCTTGTGTGTAAAACCAACATAATCAATAGTGCCTCTCCAGGTGAGCTCTCTTAAGAGGAACATTTCCCAATTCTGGACAGCTTTGGATTTGCTTGAGGTAGGGTTTTTCCTGCAGTACCATTGCCGTCTCCGCTCGATTGCACAGCGATTTTCGAGCTATCTTATCACTTTCAAGCACGTTAAAACCTTATATCCGCATATCTGCGACGTTGATGTTTTACCTTGAGACAAGAACGATTGCTGCCGCAATCGGCTCCTCGCTTGGGAGAGCGCATTGGAAGTCGCTTGGGACCTCGTCGATGCGCGATTGCAGGACGCTCTGTCCTAACAGTATGCTCTATTAGGAAGCGATACGCTTGGTATCCGCAATGGCCTCAATTGATTCGACTTAGGCCGAATCGACTTCCGATGAAGGAACGTATACTTTAAGAAAACAATGGGTGCACACCTCCAACTCCTGACCATACCTCATGGATGCTCGCAACCTAATACCCCAATCGGAAGCCATCGAATCCAAAATATCAAGCTCTTGTAACCCGGAACGCCTGCTCTTTGCCGGCAACGAAGATGCTGGGCCGATGATCGTTCGAAACAGTCCATAAGATATCGCGATTTTTAAGGAAAGGTATAAAATATAATAACAACGACTAAGGCGACAGTGGGTTGAGTAGCAATCGTGAACTCTTGCTTCGAGTGAAAGCGGGAAATCGACAAACTTCTGCTCGACCGATCGATTAAAAACATTGAGTTGAAGATGCGTCATCGTTATTTGATAACTGGCGGCGCCGGTTTCATCGGCTCGCACATTGTAAGGCAACTTGTTGGTGAAGGTGAATCAGTTCGAGTGGTAGATAATCTGTCTACTGGTCAGTCAATACGGCTGAAAGACGTGCGCGACACCGTAGAGTTTGTCAAAGGAGACTTGGTCGACGAGCGGGTTAGCGACGAGGTTGTTAGAGGTGTCGATTTTGTTCTGCATCAAGCGGCGGTCCCGTCGGTCCAGCGCTCCGTCTGTGATCCTACAGGCACGAACCGTTCTAATGTGACGGCGACTTTGAATCTTCTGGAAAGTTGCCGAAAGGCGGGCGTTCGTCGTTTCATTTACGCGGCATCGTCATCTGCTTACGGCGATACCGAGGTTCTTCCTAAGACTGAAGGGATGCCACCGAATCCTCTCTCGCCGTACGCGCTGCAAAAGTTTGTCGGGGAGCGCTACTGCAAGCTGTATTATGACCTGTATGGGTTGGAAACGGTGAGCCTCAGATATTTCAATGTTTTTGGTCCCGATCAAGATCCGCACTCAGAATACTCCGCAGTTATTCCTAAATTTGTCACCAAATTATTAGCGAACGAGCCTATTACTGTATACGGAGACGGCGAACAGTCCCGAGATTTCACCTACGTCGGAAACGTGGTTGAGGCCAATTTGCTTGCTTTGCGAGCGTTTGAAGTTTCTGGGAATGTTTGCAACATAGGTTGTGGGGAGCACATTACTCTGAACAAGCTAATTCGTCTGCTAGAGGAAATCCTGGGAGTCAAATCAAATGTGAATTATGCTGCTCCGAAGCCTGGCGACGTACGGCACTCTTTGGCTGATATTACCAGGGCACGCCGTCTTTTAGGCTATGAACCAAAAGTCATGGTGAAGGAGGGGCTGAGGCGGACGGTGCAAGCATTTATGCTACACGGAATGCAGAGATGAAGGTCATAAATCACATCGAGATTGCTTTGGGCTCATTAACCGTACACCAATAACCATTGTGTCCAAGATTAGTGGCAAAAAGTCCCAGCCAGGTCCTGGCTGGGACTTTTTTGTCTCGACGATCAGCAACTATCAGTGCAAAATCTATAATGATGACGCAGAGAATTAATTATTGATAGTCTTTACTCACTTGCTCGGGAGTAATAATCCAATCCCCCGTACACGATCTACGAGCTACCTCGCCAATTTGCTTCCCATTCGTCCCGCCATCATAGTTACCGGGGACTCCAAAAGTAGCAGTGTAAGCTACGGCTGCACCGGTTTGCGTTCCCACGCAGGTGACAAATTTTAACGGGATGTGCAGTACCGACAGCAATATGCTGCCCAGAACGGAAAATCCGTCAGTCTGTTGCGTTGCTGATTGTTGTGCCTGCGGCGCACCCGGAACTGCCAAGACGCTTATCACTAAAAGCCCCACACCAATGCTCCGAAGAACGCTTCTTTTCATGGTTCAAACTCCTTTCATTCAATTCTTAAGGGGGTTGATTTTGGCTAGATTTTTGCTCCAAGTCAAGTTATGGCCTCTGTAAGGCAATCTGGGTCCCGCGAGTTTTTCCATTTGTGCTACTTGGGACACTCGAAAAAGTCACTGTCGCCAGGGAGCAATCTGTCTGCTTATATCGGTGTCTAAAAAGCTGCGCGATCTCGTGAGCTGGAATAGGGTAGCTATAATAATAGCCCTGGGCTTCATCACATTCAAAGTTGCCAAGCATGTCATTAGCCTCTTGGGTTTCCACACCTTCTGCAGTTACCTTAAGCCCCAAGTTGTGTCCTAGATCGATGATTGATCTCACGATAACCGCATTGTCCCGGTCTGACTCCATATTCTGAACGAAGGATTTGTCAATTTTCATTCCTGTTACGGGTAGTTTTCTCAGATGCGCCAGAGACGAATATCCAGTCCCAAAATCATCGATTGTAAAGCGCACGCCCAAATCTCTGATAAGTGTTAGCGTACGCATTGTTCTTTGAGGATCTCCCATAATCGCACTCTCTGTAATCTCGAGCTCCAATCTATCGGCTGACATTCCGACGCTTTTGGTGAGCCCCGCAATCTGGTCAGGCAGCTCTTGAGCTTCCAGATTCCACATTGACAGGTTGACGGCAATACCTATGTCGATTCCCATATCGTTCCAGGCGCGGCACTGCAGAAGCGACTGATGGAGTACCCAGAGGGTGAGGGGGATAATTAAGCCGGTTCTCTCGGCTACCGGAATAAATTCGTCCGGTGGAATAAGACCAAGCTCAGGATGCTGCCATCGCGTTAGAACCTCCAGCCCCGCAATTAAACCATTTTTGAGACTTATTTTTGGCTGATATAGTAAAAACAATTGATCTGCTACAATCGCCTGCCGCAGCTCGCTCATGCGTAATATAGCGCGGGGCGCATTGTTCTGCTCTTGAGCGTAAAGTATGTATTTGCTCCCTGTTCTTTTGGCAGTGGTAAGAGCGATATCGGCTCGGTGCACTAAGTTATCCGCGTTGCTACTATGCTCAGGAAACAGCGCGATTCCTATTCGTGGCCGAACGTCGAATTTGAGCCTCTCCGGTAAAAAAGGCTCCTCCAATTTGCTCAGTACCTTTCGTGCGACGAAAATGACGTCCTCTGGTCCGGCAACAGAAGGTAGCAAAACTGCTAATTCTCCGCCGTCCATTCTAACTATTGTATCGGAGTCTCTTAGTACCGTGCGGAGACGGATCCAAATCCTCTCGGAGAATTCTTTCAAGAGCTCGCAATCCTGAATGAAAAGGCTGTCGGTGCCCTCGATATCAATCAGCAGCAGACCAACTTGCTTGACATCATGTTGGGCCGCCAAAATGGCTTGTCGAAGCCGGAGTTCGAAAAGAGTATGCCCAGATAAATCAGCGATGGCTTTGTTCATTGGTCCAAATTAGAGACGAATCGCCCGACAAACAACGTTGGATTGCTTTTGGCGTAACTCGCTGTGGTGGCGAGAAGCAAGCCGTATGCCACGCCTCGAGGTCGTAAAGAGAATGATGCAGTTTCAACGAGATCCATCATCTACGTGTCACGTGACGAAAATTAAGTGCCCTTTCAATATACTTTTGTGACATCATAACTCACATATGTGACATGTTTGTTTCATGGATACTTTCGCTTTTGACCCAGTATTGGGAATCTGCAGCGTGCGGGGGAGTAATGTGAGTACTGAATGGTAAAATAAGCATGAAACCAACGCTGAACGTTGGAACAAAATTCTCTAGGAGTCCAAAACGCCGAGTATGTTCCGTGCTATCCGGTGGCTTGATTGACTTCTTTTGCCTCACCAACCTTTCCTGTAGAAGGCGCGGCGAGTGATCCAGTGTTTTCTCTGGTGCGAGGAATTGGCAGCTTTATCAAATTTCGCAAGCGGTGCTTCCTCAAACGTCGCCCTTCGTACGCTCGTGGCAATACGATTTTGAAAGTTGTACCCTTTCCTAATTCGCTCGCGACGGTGATTGTGCCTATCATCTGATCCACGTGTTTCTTGACGATGCTAAGGCCTAAGCCGATTCCCCCGCGTGAGTTTTCGGACGAAGTCTTGTGAACTTGCATGAAAGGGTCAAAAATGTTCGATAGATGATGGTGGGCAATTCCTATCCCGGTGTCGGATACCTCGAGGGCGACGGTTTGGCTTGTCAACCAGTTAAGCCGGACCGAAATGACTCCATGGTCTGTATACTTAATCGCGTTCTGCAGTAGATTGCTAACTATTTCTTTGAATCTCTCCAGGTCAGTCTTTAGTGTATTGACTTCACTCGAAAGCTCCCACCTGAGCTCAAGGCCTTTTTGCTTGCATAAAAAATCAAAGGTATCGCGAAGGTCGTTAAAAATTTTGGTAACCGGAAATTCTTCGATACGAAGCGGTTGTTTGTTTGCCTCCAGCCGCGAGAAAATCAGTATCTGATCAATCATATTCTTGAGATGACTCGACTGCTTCGCGACAATTTGAAGAATTTCTTGATGCTTTGATTCAATCTCGCCGTAGAGCCCGTCCGTTATACACTCTATGTAGCCTATGATGACTGCGAGCGGGGTACGTAACTCGTGCGAAACTTGATTGAGAAATTCTGATTTAAGCTTGGCTACATGCTCGGCCCTTTCTTTCTCTTGCTTCAAGACTTCGAGTGCTGATGTCGTCCTGTCCTTCGGAGCCGACTTGGCTCCGACAATAGCCAATCCCATGATTAGGATTCCGAAAACAGCAATAGAACCGTAGAGCATTAATTCCTTGTTACTTCTGAAAGTCGCGGAATAGTTAGTGAGCCTATCTAGAATATCCTGGGGTAACGGAGATGTCTTAGTACTTAGCTGTTTGACACCGATGGATTCGCGGTTCCCTGGCCGTTTTAGATCACCGGATACACCTCCTGGTTGGCCTGGTTCAACTAGTATCCAAGCGCCAACAACTAGGGTGAGAACGAATGGGATAAGAAGGGCTACGCTTCGAAGCGACATTCCCGTTAGGCGTGTGCGGAAGTTTGACTCAAGCCATTTTTGCCTCTGGGCATGCAAACCTGGACCCGATCCTTACCGCTATTCTTAGCCACGTACATCGCCTGATCTGCATCCTCGAGAATTTGTCGCCAGTCAACATAGTCCTTAGTTGAAGTTGAGCTTAGGCCAACGCTGACCGTGATCGCAAAGGGACTAGTGCTCGTGCCAAATGTTTGAGACCTGATTTTTTCATGAATTTTATTAGCTACTTGGAACGCGTTGTCTTGGTCAGTTTCAGGAAGAATCAAGACGAATTCTTCTCCACCGTAACGTGCTGGGAAATCACTTCGGCGGGTTCTTTCCCGAAGTATTGCAGAAATTTTGACGAGCGCAGTGTCTCCGCCGTGATGTCCGTAGGTGTCGTTGATGTTTTTGAAGTTATCGATGTCCAATAGCAGAACCGATACAGGATGGCCGTAGCGCTTTGACCTCTCAAACTCCTCCTCCATCTTTCTTTCAAACGCTCGGCGATTAAAGAGGCCGGTCAATGGATCGATCTGGGTTTGGTATTCAAGGTTCTGCTGATAGTGCACGACTCGAGAGCCGACGCGAACTCTGGCCAGTAACTCCGAAAAGGAAAACGGCTTCGTAATATAGTCATCAGCCCCGAGATCGAGCCCGCGTACTCTATCGCCTTCCTGGATTCTTGCGGTAATCAGAATCATGTAGATACCTTTGAGTGCAGGGTCACCACGGATACTCTTGATAAGCTCAAAGCCGTCCATCTTTGGCATCATTATGTCCGACAGCGCGATCTGTACATTTTCTTTCTGGAGTTTTTCCATGGCCTCTACGCCATTTCCGGCCGTCACGACACGGTAGCCTTCTCGTTGAAGAACAATCGCCAAGAGATCACGCTGATCCGGGTGGTCTTCGATGACTAGGATAGTTAAAGGGTTTCGTTCGCCTTCGCCAGTTTTCATATATGTTTTATGCAGCAAATCTTTATTGGCAACTCCGGTGTGACTGTGGGCATGAATTGTCCGAACGCACGAAAAAGGTCCGCCGGAACAATGTGCTCATCTAATCTTGTTCATGAACTAAGACAACACGCAAACGATGGGTTCGGGACGCAAAGCGTGTTCCAGCCGCGAACCATGTTTGCCGGCGCTTTTAAAGGCTCCTCGTTGTGACCGTCATATGGTTTTAAATTCCTGTTCACGTAGCACATTCTCTGCAGCTTAACGAGATCATGAATCGACACGCGTCAGTTTTCACCCGAAACTCTTCATGCTCAATAAGATGGAGATTGCGCACTTTGTGACACTTCATTCAAAGAGCCTGTCACTTTTGTCAAAAGAAAACCTGCAAATTTTTGATCTTAGTCCCGTAAGGTTTTGAAAAATATAGTCAGAGGTTACTGGCATAATAACTGCTTTTTCCGCAACCCAACATTGATGACAAATCCCAAAAAGATCGTCTTTCATATCGTCGGTCGGGACTCAAGACTTATTAATCAATGGTCATAAAGAAAGGGGGTGAAAGAATAATGGAGTTTCTAAAGAGGTTGGTAGTAGAAGAAGAGGGGCAAGGCTTGGTGGAATACACCTTGATCGTCCTTCTCGTCGCATTGGTTTTCTGGGTTGCCGTCAGGACGGCGAACGTGGGTGGCGCGTTGTCGACTTCCTGGGGATCAGTTACTACATGTCTCACCAGTCCATTTAGCTGCGCTGGATCATAAGCATTTGTGTGGTTCGACTCGGGGGCAAGAAACGGCCGATTCTTGTCCCCGAGACAGAAGTAATTGGTAGGTAAAAGGAATTGCCACGGGTTCGGTCAAACTAAATGAAGTAATGGCGTTGTAAGTTGCTGAATCCCCTCGACTTCTCGATCTTGCTGGTGACTGTCCTTTCGGTCTTCTTCGACTTGACGGTTCGAAGGATTCCGAACTGGGTTATTGCGTTTGGGCTTTTAGGAGGCTTGCTGCTTAACGCTTCACAAGGTTTTGATCAGTTTTCTCACAGCCTCCTAGGTTTTATTGGAGGCATCGCTGTTTTTATCGTCCCTTTTGCGCTTGGCTGGATGGGTGCGGGAGACGTGAAATATTTTGGCGTGGTCGGAGCGCTTCTTGGAGTCGAATGGCTGCCACGAGTTCTTTTCTACTCAATAGTCTCGGCAGGTGTTCTCGCGGTGGGTTGCGTTGCCATCGGCCGCTTTAATTCTGGACTTTTTAAAGACGCGTGGACCGATTTCAAGCTTGCCGTCCTTAGTCTCGGTCGAGTGCTCCCTGACTCGATCGGTAAAAGAACCGCCAAAGGTGCCGATTCAGTCCCTTGGGGCGTTGCTATTGGGGCCGGAACCTTAGCGGCTTACTATTTTGATCCCACAGGTCGGTGGGCCGGCTTTTAACCAAAAACTACCTCGGGAGCCAGTAGGTTACCATAGTTTATAAATCTGCACAGAAGAGGAGCTCTTATGCAAAATAGGCTAAAAATTGCACTCGTTGTTGCCGTGTTCTTCGGATTGATAGCGGCATACGGGATTTATAACTTTCTCCGTCAACAGCGGCAAGCGGCCGAAGCCCTGAGGCAACAAACTCAAAACGTTGTAGTTGCCGCCGCAGATATTCCTGCGGGTACAGCCTTCAACGACGACCTAATCAAAAAGGGGATGATCAAGGCTGTGCCGTGGCCGAAAGCATCTGTGCCGGCCGGCTCTTTCTCAGCACCCGAGCAGGTCATCGGCAAGACGAATCGGGTAAAGATCATGGCGAATGATCCCATCTCGGAATCGCGTCTAGCCGGAGAGGGAGCGGGTTTAACCACCAGGCTGGAAGCAGGCAAACGGGCTATGGCTCTTAGAGTCGATGAGATCATCGGAGTCAGCGGCTTTATCATCCCGGATGATCGCGTTGATGTGATTGTGACTACCACACCGCCGGGTAATAAAAACCAGGACGACAAGGTTTCGAAGATTGTTCTGCAGAATAAGCGAGTCCTCTCTGTAGCACAAAGTGTGGAGCAGAAAGATGGCAAGCCGCAGATAGCTCGGTCGATAACGGTCGAAGTGACGCCTGAAGAGTCGGAGAAGCTTTCGCTGGCGACGCAAGAAGGGCAGATCGTCTTGGCGTTACGGAGCACAGGGGATGACGCGGATGCAAAAACAGCCGGAAGCAACAAACGGGATCTCCTTGCCGTTGCAGCGCCAGTCCGTAAGGGAAGCCGGCCGGTAGCCGCCCAGGCTCCGGATAAATATCGAGTGGAAGTGCTTCACGGCAGTGACAGAAAAGTGGTGGAATTCTAAGTGGGAAGGGGAGCGTTCATGAAAAAGCACAAGATTATGTGGACAAGGGTGAGTGGTTTTTTGGTCGCAACAGTTTTCTTTTCATTTTTCTCGTTGCCTCTGGCAGCGGCTCAACAGGTCACACCAACGATCTCAGTAACGGTCAATAAGTCGATGGTGTTTCGGCTCGCCGACCGAGCCAAACGAGTCTCCGTTTCGCAACCCGCCGTTGCCGACGTGGTGGTCGTTGCTCCGAGTCAACTTCTCATCAATGGGAAGGCTGTCGGTACGACGTCGCTGATTGTCTTCAACGAAAAGGGCGACGTCTCCAACTTCGACCTCATAGTTCTTCCGGATGTAGCGGCCCTGAGGGGAGAGTATCGTTTAATGTTCCCCAATGAAAAGGTGGAGGTTGCAACGTCAGGACCCTCCCTTGTATTAAAAGGCGAAGTCTCCAACGAAGTGGTTTACGACAAAGTGCTGGAGATGGCGATGACCTATCTCCCACCCAAACCCCCCGCCGCCGTGGCACCGAGCACCACAACCAACGTGAGGGTCGGAGGACTTCAAAATCGTCCGAATATCACCGGGTTTGGAATTGCCGGCGGAGGCCAGATCGCATTTGACGAAGAAGCTTCGATAGACGATGCGAACAGATGGGCTGACAAACGAAAGATTGAAGGGATTATTGATCTTCTAACGATAAAGGAAGTCCGGCAAGTCGAGTTGGACGTTATCGTCGCAGAGGTAGCGACCCTCAAGTTGCGGGACATCGGGTTTAATTTTTTAACCAATACCCGAACTACCTCCTCCGCGACTCTTGTAGGAGATCAAGCAGGGTTTCCGACCCCTCTACTTGGGCAGGGTACTCCGATTTCTGCCGCAGGTCCTTCTGTCTTGGGGGCTGCAACCTCGGGACTTTTCCGTTACTCGGCTGGTTCGACTGCAATAACAACGCTGTATCGTTTGATTCAAAACAAGGATGTCACCGAGATACTCGCCCAGCCGAGACTCGTGATGAAAAATGGCCGGTCAGGCGGGTTTTTAGCGGGTGGAGAGTTTCCAGTAGTCCAAACGCTGTCGGATTCGTTTGCGGTTGAGTTCAAGCCCTTCGGTGTGCGTCTAGATTTCGTTCCCACTATAACTTGGTCTGATCGAATAGATCTAAGGGTGTTTCCTGAGGTAAGTGAAATTGATCAGAGCGTCGCGGTCCAGGGGGTTCCTGGACTTAAAGTGAGGCGAACCGTAAACCGGGTGGAAATGGGAGAAGGTGAGAGCCTGGTGATCGCTGGTTTACTCGACCGAAGAATTCTAAAGGATCTGACCAAGTTCCCGCTTCTGGGTGACATCCCGATCTTGGGCGCCCTTTTCAGGAGCACGCGCTTTAGAAACTCGGAGACCGAGTTGGTATTTGTCATCACGCCGCGGATTGTCAAAACGATGAAGCCTGGGGAAAAACCGCAGCTTCCATCGCTGGAGAAGTATGACGACCCAGATATTCGCCAGGTGCCGCTTCCTGGGACTTCAGAGCAAAAATCTGCCGATCGACCCGGGATGCCGGGAGCGACCATTCCTTGAAGGGTCAGCCATCTCAGCCATGTGTATTCTGAGCCGGTTACTTGGATCGATCAACGACGCTGAAATGTGAAACAAGCATCATGACACTGCCCATTTATCTCATCGGTGAAGACAGCCTAGCCCTGGCCTCATTGAGACAACAGTTGGAGAAAG
>Ga0209799_1000076_pt1 | contig 17919 bp, 18 predicted proteins | sample PanSoiPlo36MoBio_FD_188324 | JGI IMG/M metagenome (GOLD analysis project Ga0209799, IMG submission 188324) | Tropical forest soil microbial communities from Panama analyzed to predict greenhouse gas emissions - Panama Soil Plot 36 MoBio (SPAdes)... | ecosystem: Environmental > Terrestrial > Soil...
AGGGTGGGACGGTCGAAGAAGGCTAAAGGCCGTAATGTCGACATGCACGTCTGTTGGGAGTCGGACGGCCTCATAGTACCAGTGAAGCGGGCGAACAAAGCCGGCGGGTATGCGTTGGCCGCGGAGTCCGCAGAGGAAAGGCGGCTGACCGTCAGATGAACCCGAGGTAAGAGCCGTATGAGGTAATGCTCGCAAGGGCGGTCCCTACCGCGACTAAGACACCGATGATGCCTTAGGAATAAGTCGTAATCTCGTTCTCTTTCCCGATGTGGGTCGCATCTCACCTGCGTCCTAATACCTGGCGCTTTGCCATTCAGCCATGAAGTTGAAGGACGTGTCTGGCGGGCCGTTCCTGGAGTCCAGTAAGCACTTAGTCCCCCAGACTCCTATCCCAAAATAGCTAATCAACCCGACGCCCACAAAAAAGTCTTCCCATGAAGCGAATCTTGTGCTATTGGCTAAAACGGCCTTATGTTTGAATCCAATAAATGTGGGTGCCCAAAGAGAACTACAACCGCGGGACGTTGAATGAAAAAGAAAATTCTTGTTGTGGAAGACCACCATGACTGCCGTGAGATCCTGGCCTTGGTGATAACAAAAATCGGGTATCACGTGATAAAGGCGCAGAACAGCAAAGACGCCATCGCATGTGCGGAGGCCGAGGAGCCAGCGCTGATTTTTATGGACATGAAGCTGCCGGACGTCGATGGAATCAAAACGAGCGCGAAGCTCAAACAGAATCCCAAAACTTCTCACATTCCGATCGTGGCGCTTACGGCGTGGATGTCGGAACTTTGGCGGGAAAAGGCTGCGAAAGTAGGTATCACGACGTATTTACTAAAGCCGGTCTCGTCTCAGATACTGAAAGAGACAATAGAGGAATTCACCGATGAATCGCTCAGCCGAACCAATGCCGTGACGCCTCCGATCTAATATTTTAAGAGTGAGTCTCAGTGTCACTTTCGTTTTAGTAATTCTATGATTGCTGAGCGTGAACTCGGTCAGTGGGTATTGTGGTTTTCCTCTTACAGTTTGAACTCACTCTTTAGGGGCACCGGCTTTGGCTCATCCTTCCGACCGCCCTCAATCAGTTTTATCGCTGGCGAGTTTCCGAAAAACCGCAGGGCTGCCGCGTATCCCAAATAAAACCACCCCATCTCCCTGATTGAACATTGTTCGACCCAGTTGTCGGAATACTCATGAAGAGCTCTCTTCTCTCCTTCGGTTTTTACGGCGTTCTCAAGGATGTGGAAAAGTTTGAACCGTTCTTTTTCAAGATTACTATAACGAGGGTCAACGGCCTCATACAGTCTTTCGGTATCCGTAGGGTAGTCTAAGTGTTCACTGATCAGTCCATACAAGTCGCCAAGGTCGAATGACTTCATAACCTCGCGCGCGACCCTCGCGGCTTTTGCCTGGTTTGGTGACCTGTTGGCGCCCATAGCGTAAACTCTCCTTTCAGTTCTCAGTTATCGATTTTAACCTGTACTTGCCTGCCCCATTTGGGCAATAGCTGCTTCTTACCGGAACGCTGCCTTAGCGTTGCTTGCGTGCCTATTTCAAGGCCTCCACACGACCTCAATCCGTCGTCTTTCGTGCCACGAGCATAAAGAATCACGAAGTTACTGTCTTGACATTAGGTGACAGTCGATTGACAGCTGAAGCGGAAAAAGAAAAGGCAATTGTAAAAGATTCTAGGATCTGCCCTTTTTCTGGACCATCTTAATCAGCTGAGTTTGGCGGGACGTTTTGTCTGAAAGAACAAAGCATCGAAAGAGGGGGATACAAAGTCCGGGCGTCAGTGAATTATTGACTTGCGATGATCGACTCATGAATCTTTTGTGGCTTCCGACGGCGGAGAGTGCCAGTTTGCTCTCGCGGGAATCAGCCCGATTTTCGAACTACGTCGGAAATAGTTGCGAGAAAACGATCCACGGAATAAGGCTTTACAAACAAACCGAGCAATTCGCCGCTTTTTATCGCCGCTTTTACTTCCGGTGTGACATACGCGCTGGCAACGAGTGCCTTTAGCTGCGGATCCTCCCGCTTCATTTCCTGAAACGCGTCCCAGCCATTTAGCCTTGGCAGTCTCAAGTCTAGGACAACGAGGTCGATCTCATTGCCGTGACGCCGATGTAATGCCACCGCTTCATGCCCATCCTTGGCCCCTAGAACCCGGTAGCCCTCCGCCTCGAGAAGACGTTGCATATACTTTAGCTGCTTGGCTTCGTCTTCTACAAAAAGGATCGTTTTACCGTCCATTAACCTTACCTTCCGTTTGGGTAGAGCATATAATTTGGGCGAGAAACTTTCCAGCTAGCTCCGGCTTTAGTCCTAGATGGCATGAACCCTTTAAAAGGAAATCGCAAGACCTTGCTTACTTTTTGGTAAACTCAAAAGAGGCTCGAACATCTCCACTCTCCGGAATAGTCAATTCCTGGCTTTTGACTCCTACGTCTTCGTGCCAGGCCTTGAGGACATAAGTGCCCGCTGGGAGATTGGAAATACTAAATATTCCACGCTCATCGGTCACGGCGAAATAGGGATGATCGAAGACATGAATGTATGCCAGCATCCACGCGTGGGTATCGCACACGACCTTTAAGACTCCCGCCTGTCTGATTCTTGGCGTGGCGTCTATCGTCGTACCCTTGAAAGGCAACGATAGATTAAAAACAGTCCTGTCTTCGTGATACGAGTGGGGTATGTGGAGTTTAGGATCGTTGTTCTTTACCCTGAGTCTCTCCCCTTTTTGCAGGGCTAGGATTCGCGGCGAGTAACGGCAACCGGTATTGCTAAGGATATTTTCCTTTTGCGAATCCCCTCCTGTAGTGTTTGGCGAAGTCTCAATGAACACAACGGCATTTTGCAAACCGCCGTCCGACCCGATGAGATAAGTCTCGTTAGGCAGAGTTTCGCCGCAATAATCTTGATCTTTGCTAACTTTAACGGTCGGCATCCCAGGCGGATCATCGGTAAACTTGACCCGCCCAATAATGGATCCGGCAAACGCCGCTGTAAAAATGAAGCTAGAAAAGATGGTGATTAACCCAGTTACTGAAACTGTCTTTCTCATACCGCAGGCGGCCTTTTTTCGCCCAGTATGGGCAGGGAAGTACCTTGACTCACAATAGGTAATCGGCTAGATTTCAACGAGTTTTAAATATCTTATACAGAAATAGCCTAAGGGGCCGCGGGATCGAAAGCCCCCTTAGGCTATTTTTACAGATGAGGAGACTATGGCTGAATACAAGGTAGTAAAAGTCCCGGGGGACGGGACAAAAATATCGCAGGGGGCGAATAAGGAGCTGAAGGTTCCGGACAATCCAATCATACCGTTCATCGAAGGCGACGGGACGGGCCGTGATATCTGGCGAGCTTCGGCTCGCGTCTTCGACTCCGCGGTGGAGAAAGCCTACAAAGGTAAACGCAAAATTCACTGGATGGAAGTGTACGCGGGCGAAAAGTCGTTCAAAATGTTCAACAACTGGTTGCCCGATGAAACGGTGCAGGCGTTCACGGAGTTTCTGGTGGGTATCAAAGGCCCGCTTACGACTCCCATCGGCGGAGGATTTCGTTCACTGAATGTCGCGCTGCGAAAACTGCTCGATCTCTATGTCTGCCTACGTCCGGTGCGTTACTTCAATGGCGTGCCCTCGCCGCTCAGGCATCCGGAATATGTCGACATGGTGGTTTTTCGCGAAAACACGGAAGATATTTACACGGGCATCGAGTTTATCAATGGAACGGCGGAAAATAAGAAGTTTCGCTCGTTGCTCAAGGAAAATTTCCCCCAAGAGTATAAAAAAATTCGCTTTCCTGAAACCGCCGGTATCGCACTGAAACCGGTGTCCGTTGAAGGCACAGAGCGACTAGTTCGCGCGGCCATCAAATGGGCTTTGGCCAACAAGCGCAAGAACGTGAACTTCGTTCATAAGGGTAACATCATGAAGTACACCGAAGGTGCTTTCATGGAGTGGGGTTATGCGCTGGCCAAGCGTGAGTTCCGCAATGAAACTGTCACCGAGCGCGAGACTTGGATTCTGGGTAACAAAGAGCAAAATTCCAACTTGGGCGTGGAAGAAAATGCCAAAATGGTCGACCCCGGCTTCGACATGATGTCACCCGATCAGCAAAATGATATCAAAAAGGAAGTGGAAGAGGCGCTCAAGCTATGGCCAACTCACGGCGACGGCAAGTGGAAGTCGAAACTACTGCTCAAGGATTCCATCGCCGATGTGACGTTACAGTTTGTCCTCATCCGGCCGAAGGATTACGACGTGATCGCAACGATGAACTTGAACGGCGATTATCTGTCCGATGCGCTGGCCGCGCAGGTGGGTGGCATCGGCATCGCGCCGGGGGCGAACATCAATTACGATAGCGGCCATGCCGTCTTTGAGGCGACCCATGGCACCGCCCCTAAATATGCCGATCTCGACAAGGTCAATCCCGGCTCGGTAATTCTTTCAGGCGAGATGATGTTGCGCTACATGGGCTGGAAGGAAGCGGCCGATCTCATCATCAAAGGACTTGAGGGAGCGATCGCTAACAAGACGGTTACCTATGATTTCGAACGGCTGATGGACGGTGCAAAGCTTGTAAGCTGTTCCGGTTTTGGCGACGCTATTATTGCCAATATGAACCAGTGACGGGAGAAGTTATGGCGAGAAAGAAAATTGCATTAATTGGAGCCGGTAATATCGGTGGGTCCATGGCCCACCTCGCTTTACTTAAGGGATTGGGTGACGTTGTTCTTTTCGACGTGATCGAGGGTTTGCCCCAAGGAAAAGCGCTCGATCTTTCGCATGCGGGACCGGTGGAAGGCTTTGATGGGGGCGTGATCGGCACGAACAAATATGAAGACATTGCCGGCGCCGATGTCTGTATCGTAACGGCCGGCGTTGCGCGCAAGCCAGGCATGAGCCGGGATGATCTGGTCGGAACCAATGCCAAAATCATTAGCTCGGTGGCGGAAAACATCAAGAAGCACGCGCCGAATTCTTTTGTTATCGTGGTGACCAATCCCTTGGACGCGATGGTAACATTGATGAAGCGGGTGACGGGCTTTCCAAAGAATCGGGTTGTCGGTCAATCTGGAATCCTGGACTCGTCGCGTTATCGGTCGTTCATCGCCAAGGAACTCAATGTCTCGGTAAATACTGTCGCAGCTATGGTCTTGGGCGGTCATGGTGACGATATGGTGCCCGTGCGCAGTACCTGTCTGGTGGGCGGAGTTCCGGTCGAGAAACTCATTACGGCCAAGCGTCTGGATGAAATCGAAGCCCGGGTACGTAACGCCGGCGGCGAGGTCGTCGCATTATTGAAGACAGGATCGGCCTATTTTTCCCCGGCGTCGGCGGCGATCCGGATGACCGAGGCGCATCTCTTCGACAAGAAAGAAATTTTGCCGTGCGCGGCGCTGCTCGAAGGGGAATACGGAGTCCATGGCTATTATTTCTGCGTGCCGGTTATCATCGGCGCCGGCGGGGTTGAGAAAATTATCGATATAATTCTCAACGCCGCTGACAAGAAAGCATTTGATGAATCGCTGAATCACGTCAAAGACATCGTTCAAGCGATGGATCGTATTTTGGGCGTCGCCTAATCGTTTCCTGCAGAAATGATATTGAGACCCTGAGGCTAATAGTTTAGTCCGAGGGTCTCATTTTATTGGGGACTGATCGCGTGAATATCCACGAATACCAGGGCAAAGAGATTTTGAAACGGTACGGCGTTCCGGTGCCGGTTGGAAAGGTCGCATCGACCTTGCAGGAAGTGAAAGCCGCTGCGGCAGAGCTCGGAGGCCGCTGCGTTGTCAAGGCACAGATCCATGCCGGTGGTCGCGGCAAGGCCGGCGGTGTAAAACTCGCGAGCAATCCCGAAGAAGCCGTGGCGAAGGCCTCGGAGATACTGGGTAAAAACCTGGTAACGCACCAGACCGGACCCGAAGGACGCCAGGTCTGGCATTTACTCGTCGAACAGAGTGTCAATATCGAGCGGGAGATTTATTTAGGTATGGTTTTGGACCGGGCTCAATCCCGCGTGACGGTGATCTGTTCTTCCGAGGGTGGAGTCGAAATCGAAGAGGTCGCTGCCAAGCACCCGGAAAAAATCCTCAAAGAAACCATCGACCCGGCGGTCGGGTTGCAGCCGTTTCAATGTCGTCGCCTGGCCTTTGCTCTTGGGCTTGCCTCTCAGCTTATCGGCAAGATGGTGGTGATGATGCAGTCACTGTATCACGCCTTCGATGACTGCGATTGTTCTATCGCGGAAATCAACCCTTTGATCGTTACCAAAGAAGGTCAGGTTATGGCGTTGGACGCCAAAATGAGCTTCGATGACAACGCACTGTTTCGGCACCAAGACATTCTGGCCCTGCGCGATTTGAACGAGGAAGATCCCCGAGAGGTCGAAGCCAGTAAGTACGAGCTCTCCTATATCTCTTTGGACGGCAACATCGGCTGCATGGTCAACGGCGCCGGATTGGCCATGGCCACGATGGATATTATCAAACTCTGCGGTGGGGAACCGGCCAATTTCCTCGATGTCGGGGGTGGTGCCACCAAAGAAAGAGTAGCCCACGCTTTCAAGATCATTCTGTCTGATACCAGGGTCCGCGGTGTGTTGATCAATATTTTCGGCGGCATCATGCGCTGTGACGTCCTCGCGCAGGGCGTCGTGGATGCCGCTCGCGAGCTGAGCATCAAAGTTCCGTTGGTGGTTCGTATGCAGGGTACGAATGTCGAGTTGGGACGAAAAATTCTCGCTGATTCTAGTCTCCCCATCATCTCCGCGGAGACGATGGCAGAAGGCGCGGAAAAGATAGTGCAGGCGGTGAAATAAGCATGTCGATTTTGGTCGGCAAACAAACTCGGGTTTTGACCCAGGGCATCACCGGTGCCACCGGCCAGTTTCATACCAAGGCGTGCAAGGAGTACGGAACTCTGATGGTCTCTGGGGTGACCCCCGGCAAGGGGGGGACCTCGTTCGAAGGCATTCCGATCTTCGACACCGTCGCTCGCGCCGTTAGCGAGACGGCGGCCAATGTCAGCGTGATCTACGTACCCCCGCCATTCGCCGCAGATGCGATTATGGAAGCGGCGGACGCGGGTATTGCGTTGATCATCTGTATTACTGAAGGGGTTCCGGTGCGCGACATGATCCGGGTAAAACGATATCTGGAGAGCAGAAGTTCCCAACTTCTGGGTCCCAATTGTCCCGGCGTCATTACCCCGGGGGAGTGTAAGATCGGCATCATGCCGGGGCACATTCATCGGCCTGGCACTATCGGAGTGGTTTCGCGGAGCGGGACGTTGACCTATGAGGCCGTGGATCAATTAACCCGTTTGGGCATGGGACAATCGAGCTGCGTGGGTATCGGGGGCGATCCGGTGCATGGGTTCGAATTTGTCGACGTTTTGGATCTTTTCAATCGCGATTCCGGAACCGAGGCGGTAGTCATGATCGGTGAGATCGGTGGCAGCGCTGAAGAGGAGGCCGCCAATTGGATCAGAAGCCATATGAAAAAACCGGTGGTGGGATTCATTGCCGGGCAAACCGCACCACCCGGAAAACGCATGGGACATGCGGGAGCGATCATTTCCGGCGGAAGGGGTACCGCTCGGGAAAAAATCGAAGCCATGAAGAGTGCCGGAATACGAATGGCTTCATCGCCGGCATTGATCGGCAAAACAATGCAGGAGGCTTTGGGAAAATTATGAGCGTGGAGACGACTCTTTCTATCGTAAAGCCCGACGCGGTAGGACGTGGGCTGATCGGCGAGATTCTAAAATGCTTTGAATCGGCGGGCTTGAAAATTGCCGCGGCCAAGCTTGTCCATTTAACGCCCGAGCGGGCGCAGGTTTTCTATGCGATTCACAAAGAGCGGCCATTCTTCGCAAGCTTGTGCGCTTACATGTCGTCCGGACCTATTTTCGTTTCTGTGTTGGAAGGTGAGGGTGCGATCGCCAAGAACCGCGAAATTATGGGCGCTACCGACCCGGCCAAAGCGGCGCCGGGCACGATTCGCAAGAACTGGGGCAAAGACGTTGAGCAGAATGCGGTGCATGGCTCCGATGGAATCGATACTGCCGCAACAGAAATCAATTTCTTCTTTAGACCTGACGAAATCTTTCGATCCTCGCGTTGATTCGAGGATAGGCTGGCGACAAGGACTGATCTTGAAGCCCAATATCAAAGAACTGAGTCTCAAGGAGCTTGAAGCAGAGCTCGTCCAACGCGGCGAACTCTCATATCGGGCCAAACAGGTCTGGCAGTGGTTGTTTCAAAAGCGTGCGGTGTCGTTCGCTGAGATGACGAACCTCTCGGCTGCGCTGCGTGCCCGGTTGGCTGAGGGTTACACGATCGGCCGCTTAACGCTGCTGCGAGAGGCTGTTTCTAAGGACGGAACTAGAAAGTTTCTCTTTGGGTTATCGGACGGTCACAGCATCGAGAGCGTGCTCATTCCAGAAGCGAAGCGACTGACGCTTTGTGTTTCGACCCAAGCCGGATGTGGATTCGGCTGCGCTTTTTGCGCTACGGCGGTTTTGGGCCTAAAGCGGAATCTGCGGGCCAGTGAGATTCTCGACCAGATATTGGAGGCGAGCCGATCCTTGGCGGTCGACCGGCGCATCACCCACGTGGTGCTCATGGGGATGGGAGAGCCGCTGGCTAATTATGCCGAGACCGTGAAGGCTCTTAACGTCATGACGGACACGAGCTGGGGTATCGGCATTTCTCCGCGACGAATCACTCTCTCGACGGTAGGTTTGGTGCCGCAGATTCAAAGGTTGATGGAAGAAACTAAGGTTAACCTGGCGATTTCATTGCATGCAGCTACTGATGAGCTGCGGGGGAAGTTGATGCCGATCAATCGCAAATATTCGCTGCAGCAACTGATGGATTGTTGCCGCGCGCTGCCGATTCCGCGGCGCAAGCGCATTACCTTTGAATATGTCCTGCTCGGTGGGATCAATGATTCCATAGTAGATGCGCAGGCGCTTTGCCAGCTTTTGCAGGGCATTCGCTGCAAGGTTAATGTTATTCCGTTCAATCCGCATCCAGGTAGTTCCTATCGAAGGCCAAACAATGCCGAAGTCGAAAAGTTTCAGCAGTATCTCCAATCCCAGGGGTTGCAAATCAATGTCCGCCGTCCCAGAGGAGACGATATTCAGGCGGCCTGCGGGCAACTCCAAGGGGAAGAGACTCAAGGCAAACAACGGTTAGCGGTGTTGGCGGTGGCGCAATAGCAAGCTATGGCCAAATCGGTTGTCGGCGTTATCGGGGGCAGCGGCCTCTACCAGATGGAAGGACTCAAGAAGATCCGCGAGATCGAAATCAAGACCCCATTCGGCAGGCCGTCGGAAAAGTTCATCAAGGGCACCCTGGGAGAAACGGAGTTAGCTTTCCTGCCACGTCATGGAAAGGGCCATCGTTGGTTGCCGACGGAGATCAACTTTCGCGCCAATATCTTTGCCATGAAGAAACTGGGAGTCGATCGAATCATTTCGGTGAGCGCTGTCGGCAGTTTACGGGAGCAAATCGCGCCAGGCGACATTGTGATCCCCGATCAATTCATCGACCGAACCACCCAACGGCCCAGCACTTTTTTCGGCGGCGGTCTCGTCGCGCATGTCAGCTTGGCCGATCCTTTTTGCCGGGATCTCACGGAAAAACTTGTCGCCTCCGCGATTTCCGAAGGGGGAAAGGTCCATTCTCGCGGCACCTATCTCTGCATGGAAGGGCCACAGTTTTCAACGCGGGCGGAGTCGCACCTCTATCGCAGCTGGGGTGCGGATGTAATCGGCATGACGAATCTGCAGGAGGCCAAGTTGGCACGTGAAGCGGAAATTTGTTTTGGCACGTTAGCTTTGGCTACGGACTATGACTGCTGGAATCAGGCGGCGGGGGATGTCGAGATTGAAAGTGTCCTGGCCGTGCTGCAGCAGAATGTAGCGCTTGCCCAAAAAATCATTGGGCGTACTGTGACGCTCTTAGCGGATTCGCGTGCTTGCGCCTGTCGATCGTCGCTGAAGGATGCTATTATTACCGACCGGACGCGTATTCCGAAGAAGCTCCGTTCAGATCTACGGCCGATCATTGGGAAATATCTATGAGCGTTTTGGTTGTCGGTACGGTTGCGTTTGATTCAATTGAAACACCCTTCGGATCCGCGGAGCAGATCCTCGGCGGGTCGGCATCCTATTTCGCCTTGGCGGCGAGTTTTTTTACTTCGGTGCGCGTTGTCGGGGTGATCGGCCAAGATTTTCCGCAGGAATACTTGGATCTATTCAGCCAACGGAAGATTGATCTCGAAGGCATCCGGCGCGAAACCGGCGATACTTTTCATTGGCGTGGTCGCTACCACGAGGACATCAATATTCGCGACACACTGGAGCTGCACCTAAACGTTTTGGCCGGTTTCGTGCCCAAGCTTCCGGATCGCTATCGCGACGCGGAATACGTTTTTCTCGGCAATATTGATCCGGTCATGCAGCTTGAAGTGTTGAATCAGATTCGCCGAATGAAGTTGGTGGTTTGTGACACTATGGACCATTGGATTCAAGGTAGCGCCGAAGAGCTCAAGAAAGTTCTCAAACGAATCGAGATGCTGGTGCTCAATGATTCAGAGGCGCGCCTGCTCACCGGTTACAACAATATCGTTCGAGCCGCCCGGGCAATTCTGAAAATGGGGCCCAAGGAGGTATTGATCAAGCGCGGGGAATACGGCGTGCTGCAGTTTTCGGATTCATCCATCTTTGCAACACCCGCCTATCCGCTGGAAGAAGTCTTCGATCCGACAGGTGCCGGAGATTCCTTTGCCGGCGGATTCATGGGTCAACTGGCTCGCTCGGACGATCACAGTCAGAAAGGCATCCGTCGCGCCATTGTTTACGGGTCAGTGGTCGCGTCGTTTACGGTCGAGGATTTTGGTGTAAAGCGACTGACCAGCGTGTCGCTCCAAGATATCGAAGAGCGCTACAAGAGTTTCACTCAGTTGACCGATTTTCATACCTGAACCGCATGGAGCTTTCCATTGTTATTCCGGTTTACAACGAAGAGGAGAACGTTGAGCCGTTGATTCAAGAGATCAACGCGGCGATGAAGCCTCTAAGGAAGCCGTACGAGATTGTGGTTGTCGATGATGGCAGCCGCGATGCTACGTTTTCCGTGCTCGCACGTTTGCACCAGCGAGAGCCCTCTCTCCGGGTGGTGCGCCTCAAACGTAATTTTGGTCAGACCGCCGCCATCGCGGCGGGTCTGGCGCACTCTGAAGGTGACGTCGTCGTTCTCATGGACGGCGACTCTCAGAATGATCCCAAGGATATTCCGGCGTTGCTGGCGGAGTTGAAAAAGGGCAACGATCTCGTCTGTGGTTGGCGGGCCAATCGTCGAGATCCGTTTCTAAGTAGACGGCTGCCTTCCACGATTGCCAACCATTTAGTTTCCTGGACGACCCAGGTCAAATTGCACGATTACGGCTGTACACTGAAGGCGATGCGCCGAGATGTTGCTAAAAACTTAAAGCTCTACGGTGAAATGCATCGTTTCATTCCGGCCATAGCTTACGAGCGCGGCGCCCAGGTCACCGAGCTCAAAGTGAATCATCGCCCGCGGCTCCGAGGAGACTCGAAGTATGGGATTGCGCGAACCTTGCGGGTGATCCTCGATCTTTTGACCGTTAAGTTTTTGATCAGTTATTCCACCCGGCCGTTACACGTCTTCGGTGTGCTGGGACTCTGTAGCGGTGGTTTGGGATTCTTGATCGCAGTCTATCTTACGTTGCAGAAGCTTGTTCACCATCTATCCATCGGCGGCAGACCCCTACTGCTGCTGGCGATTCTGTTGATCTTTATCGGCTTTCAGTTCATTACCATGGGCCTATTGGGCGAGATGTTGTCGAGGACGTATCACGAATCGCAGGATAAAGCAGTCTTCGTGGTCGGAGAGTTACTGGGCGAAAGGAAGTGTACATGAATCTTGCGGTGATCGGTACGGGTTATGTGGGATTGGTTGCCGGAACCTGTTTTGCGGAGAGTGGCAACGATGTGACTTGCGTCGATATCGATGAGCAGAAGATCGCGATGTTAAATGCAGGCAAGGTCCCCATCTACGAGCCTGGACTGGAAGAGATGGTTCGGCGCAACGCCGAGGAACAGCGACTGTCGTTCACTACAGCTCTCGATGGTGCGGTGAAGAAAGCAAATGTCATTTTCATCGCCGTAGGAACTCCCCAAGGTCCCAATGGAGACGCCAATCTCGAACACGTACGGGCGACGGCCAAAGGTGTCGCCAAAGCGATGGACGGCTTCAAAATTATTGTTACCAAAAGCACCGTGCCCGTGGGAACGGCGGATCGGATTCGACAATGGGTAGCGGAGGAAACATCACATCCTTTCGCGATTATCTCCAATCCAGAGTTTCTCAAGGAAGGGGCGGCAGTGGAGGACTTCATGAAGCCCGACCGGGTGGTGCTGGGAGGTGATAACCCGGAAGCTCTCGAAGTAGTCAAAGAACTTTACGAGCCGTTCGTCCGCACCGGCAACCCCATTCTGGTCATGGACAGCCCCAGTGCCGAGATGAGCAAGTACGCAGCGAACGCGATGCTAGCGACAAAGATATCCTTTATCAACGAGATCTCGCGACTATGTGAGACAAGGGGTGCGGACGTGGGCGAAGTCCGAAGAGCCATTGCCCTGGATCGGCGCATCGGCCCCCATTTCATCTTTCCCGGTGTCGGCTATGGTGGCTCCTGTTTCCCCAAAGACATCCGCGCTATGATCAGCATGGGCGGCGATGAGCCGGAGATGGTGCTGCTCAAAGCAGTGGAAAAAGTAAACGAGCGACAGAAGGGAATTTTGATCGAGAAAGTCAAGCGTCATTTCAACAGCGATCTCGCTGGTTTGACATTTGCGGTTTGGGGGCTGGCGTTCAAGCCACGCACCGACGATATGCGAGATGCGCCGTCGATTACCGTGATCGAAGCGCTGTTAAAAGCCGGAGCCAAAGTCCACGCCTTTGATCCCGAGGCCACCGAGGAGGCGAAGAGAGTTTTTGGCAATCGAATCCAATACGCGAAGCGGAACTATGAGGCGCTGACCGGCGCCGCGGCGTTGCTAGTCCTGACCGAATGGAATGAATTCCGTCGACCGGACTTCGTGCGGATCAAACGGCTGCTCAAGAGCCCGGTTATTTTTGACGGCCGTAACTTGTACGATCCGGCGGATATCCGCAGGCTTGGGTTTCAGTACTATTCTATAGGAAGAAACGATGGCTAGGTATTTGATCACCGGAGGCGCCGGGTTTATCGGTTCCCATCTCTGTGAAAGTTTTCTCAAGCTCGGGCACGAAGTCATCTGCATGGATAACTACTCCACCGGGGCTCAAGAAAATATTGCTAGCTTCGCTTCGAATCCGCGGTTTCGATTCCTCGATCACAACGTGAGCCGGTTCATCGATATTGGCGGGTCCTTAAATTATGTTCTCCATTTTGCATCGCCGGCGAGCCCGGTAGATTATCTCGAACTTCCCATACCGACCCTAAAAGTCGGCTCCCTCGGCACGCACAACGCCTTAGGGCTGGCGCGAGCCAAGAAGGCCGTGTTTCTTCTCGCCTCAACCTCGGAAGTTTATGGAGATCCTTTGGTGCGACCGCAAAATGAAGAGTATTGGGGAAACGTCAACCCAGTCGGGCCGCGAGGGGTGTACGACGAAGCCAAACGATTCGCCGAGGCGATCACGATGGCCTATCATCGATATCATGATCTGGACACGCGCATTGTCCGGATTTTCAATACCTACGGACCACGCATGCGCATGCGGGACGGACGGGTCGTGCCGAATTTCATCACACAAGCGCTCAAAGGCGAGCCGCTCACGATCTATGGGCAAGGTGAGCAGACGCGAAGTTTTCAATACGTCGATGATCTGATAACAGGGATTCATCGGCTGCTGGAATCGCAGGAGCATCTGCCGGTCAATATCGGCAATCCGCACGAAATGACCGTCCTCCAGTTCGCCAAAAAAATCCTTGAGCTGACCGGTTCAAAGAGTTCCATCGAATACCAGCTCCTGCCACAGGATGATCCCCAGGTGCGTCAACCCGACATTTCCAAGGCCAAGAGAATTTTAAACTGGGAGCCCAAAGTGTCTCTGGAGGAAGGGCTGGCCAAGACCATCGAATATTTTCGCACGCGCCTGAAGGAGCAGAAAGTATGAAAATTGTGGTGACGGGTGGGGCGGGCTTTATTGCCTCTCATATCGCTGATGCTTACATCGATCGCGGCCACGAGGTCCATGTCATTGATGACCTGTCCACCGGACAAAAGAGAAATCTAAACCCTAGCGCCAAAATATCCGCTATCGATATCGCCGATCCCAAAGCCGCCAAGTTGATTGCCGAGATCAAGCCGGACGTATTGAACCACCACGCGGCGCAGATGGATGTCCGCCGCTCAGTGGCTGATCCGAGCTTTGACGCGCGCATCAATATCATCGGTTTCATTAACTTGCTCGAGGCCTGCAAAGACGTGGGTGTGAAGAAGGTCATCTTTTCATCATCGGGCGGTGCCATTTATGGCGACCGCGAGCCGATCCCAGCCGCTGAAGAGCATGAGACCCTGCCCCTGAGTCCGTACGGGGTCAGCAAACTCACGGGGGAACTCTATCTCGGCTACTATCACATGGCGTTTGGTTTGCCTTACGTGGCGCTGCGTTACGCGAACGTCTATGGACCGCGACAGTCCACCCTCGGCGAGGCAGGCGTCGTTGCGATATTCATTGCACAACTACTCGCCGGCAAAAGTCCGGTGATCAACGGCGACGGTAAACAAACCAGAGACTACGTTTTTGTCGGCGATGTCGTGCGAGCCAATGTGGCGGCTCTCGATACCGACTATACGGGTGCCGTGAATATCGGTACTGGCAAAGAGACGGACGTCGTGACAATCTGTAAGTTGTTACGAGACGGCGTCGGTTCGCCGGTGGAAGCGATTCACGGCCCGGCTAAATTAGGTGAGCAACGGCGGAGTTGCTTGGAGACAGCGTTGGCGCGAAAGGTGTTGGGATGGAAGGCTGACGTGGAGCTCAAGGAAGGTTTAGAACAGACAATCGCCTACTATCGTGAGGCCAACCCCGCATGAGTCTGGATCATATCCGTAATTTTTCCATCATTGCTCACATCGACCATGGGAAATCGACCCTGGCGGATCGGTTGCTGGAGTTTACGGGGGCAGTGAGCGAACGGGAGAAAACCGATCAGATTCTCGACAGTATGGAGCTGGAACGGGAGCGCGGGATTACCATCAAGGCCAGCCCGGTTTGCCTGCGTTATCTGGCCCAAGACGGCAAAGAGTACAAGCTGAATTTAATCGACACGCCGGGCCACGTCGACTTTACTTACGAAGTGTCGCGCAGCCTCGGCGCCTGCGAGGGTGCCTTGCTTGTCGTCGATGCGGCGCAAGGGGTTGAGGCGCAGACGGTAGCCAATGTCCATATGGCTCTCGATCATGATCTCGAGATTCTTCCGGTGATCAACAAGATCGATCTTCCGAGTGCGGATCCCGAACGGGTTAAAAAAGAAATCGAGGATGTGATTGGAATCGATGCCTCCAGCGCCATTCTGGCCAGTGCCAAAGAAGGGATTGGGACTCAGGAGATTCTCGAAGGTATCATCAGCCGCTTTCCCCCGCCCACGGGAGATCCGGGTGCGCCATTGCGAGCGTTGATCATCGATAGTTGGTTCGATCCGTATCACGGTGCGGTCGTTATGATGCGTGTTTTCGACGGTGTTGTTCGCAGGGGCATGAAGATCCGGATGATGTCTAGCGGCAGAGTCTTCGAAGTCACGCGGGTAGGGATCTACGCTCCGGGACCCGTCGAGGTGGCGGAGATGAAGGCCGGGGATGTAGGCTTCCTTATGGCAGGTATCAAGGAAGTTAAGGAGACGCGCATCGGTGATACCATCACCGCTGACGAGCGCCCCGCGAGCGAACCGCTTGCCAGATTCAAGCCCATGAAACCAATGGTTTTTAGCGGCCTCTATCCGACGGACGCCACCGAATACCAGGGTTTGCGTGACGCGTTGGAGAAACTGCAGTTGAACGATTCTTCTTTTACTTTTGAACCGGAAACTTCCCAGGCGTTGGGGTTTGGTTTCCGCTGTGGGTTTTTGGGTCTGTTGCATATGGATATCGTCCGTGAACGGCTGGAACGAGAGTTCGGCTTGCGGCTTATAACCACCGCCGCCACGGTTGTTTATCGCGTCATCACCACGAATGGACAGACCCTGCTTATTGACAATCCGGTCAAGCTCCCGTCAGAATCAGATATAGAGCAGATCGAGGAGCCGGTCATTCAAGCGACCATCCATTTGCCGCAGGAGTTTCTCGGCGGCGTGCTCGGTATCTGCGAGGAGAAACGTGGGTCGCAAAAGGAAATTCGCTATCTTGGACCCAAGCGTGTCATGCTGGTCTACGAGTTGCCGCTGAATGAAATCGTGGTCGATTTTTACGATCGGTTGAAATCGGTTAGCCGCGGTTACGCTTCAATGGACTATGAAATGGCGGGCTATCGGCCGGCCGAGCTCGTCAAGTTAGACGTGCGCATCAACGGCGACGTTATCGATGCTATGTCGATGATTGTTCACCGGGACAAGGCCTATTATCGAGGCCGGGAGCTCGTTCAGCGCATGCGGGAATTAATCCCCCGGCAACTGTTTGAAGTCGTCATTCAAGCGGCCGTCGGCAGCCGAGTCATTGCGCGGGAGTCGGTCAAACCCCTAAGAAAGAATGTTACAGCCAAATGCTATGGCGGCGATATAACCCGCAAGCGCAAACTGCTGGAGCGACAAAAGGAAGGTAAGAAACGAATGAAACAAGTTGGCAAAGTCGAGATTCCGCAAGAGGCGTTCCTCGCCGCTTTGAAAGTCTAACAGGGTGATTCATGTCCATTGATAAAGCGACCAAGGCGAAAGAACGAACCCAGACAGAAGCGCAAGAGACGGTGAAGACCAAGTCGACGTTTCGCGAATACGCGGAAGCCATCGGCATGGCTTTGCTGTTGGCGTTGTTTATACGGACCTTTATTGTTCAGGCATTCAAGATACCGTCCGGGTCGATGATTCCGACACTGCAGATAGGCGATCATATCTTGGTGAACAAGTTGGCCTACGGAATACGCATTCCCCTTTGGGGCCACTATCTTGTAGATTTTGGCAAGGTCCAACGAGGCGACGTGATTGTCTTCATTTTTCCGGAGGATCGTTCGAAGGATTTTATCAAGCGAGTTGTCGGCGTCGCTGGAGATACGGTGGAAGTCCGCGGCAAGAAAATATATATCAACGGCCAGCAGGTGGAGGATCCTCACGCGCATTTCGAAGGTGACGATCCGCAAAACATTTTGCCGGCCAGTCGTGATGACTACGGGCCCACGAAGGTTCCAGAAAACCATCTATTCGTCATGGGTGACAATCGCGACCGGAGCTACGACAGCCGTTTCTGGGGATTTGTGAATTTGGACGACGTCAGAGGCAAAGCTTTCCTGATCTACTGGTCGTGGGATGGGAGCGATCGCTGGGTGCGTTGGGAGAGACTCGCAAGCTTGATTCGATGAGGTGATTTTACCCACTCGGTTCCCTTTAGAGCGGCGGAGGTTCAATGGTTCATAAAGGAAAGGGTGTATTAACGGGGCTGGCCGTTCTTGTGCTGCTTTTAGTGTTGGTGAACATCCTGATAAGTCTTGGTAATCAATCGCTTCGGATGGAAGTTAACGAGCGCCAACAGTTTCTTGCGCAGAGCATGCAACTGGAGGGACTACATCGAGAAATCATTACCGTTTTGGCGACCGTCGCTTTGAAAACCAACAACGACCCGCTCAGAAGCTTGCTTGCCTCCCAGGGAATCAACCTCGGGCAGCCAC
>Ga0209799_1000077_pt1 | contig 17905 bp, 14 predicted proteins | sample PanSoiPlo36MoBio_FD_188324 | JGI IMG/M metagenome (GOLD analysis project Ga0209799, IMG submission 188324) | Tropical forest soil microbial communities from Panama analyzed to predict greenhouse gas emissions - Panama Soil Plot 36 MoBio (SPAdes)... | ecosystem: Environmental > Terrestrial > Soil...
ATCGCGGTACCGAATTTCTTGGAACGTGCTCCTTAACTCAGGCACCGAGGCGGGACTCTCAGCATGAGGTGGACGCCGAACCAGCCCTTGCAGCGGACGCGCCGCAAGCAGCGCGCGGCTGAATGACAATGGTTAGCCCTAAGATTGAATTGTTTTCTCCTACGACTTAATCCTGTAAGACGCGACTGTTGCGTCGTTCAGTTCAATCCTGTGGCAAACAGAAGTCCCTGTTCGATTTTAGGACCCGCGCAGAGAATTAAAAGTCTTCTGCTCTTGTCATTCGATTGCACGCGCCCGTCCTCGCTCTGTCGTGGGTGAGTACAGCTATGATCCAGCAAAACGGGAAAGGAGGATGTCAGTAAAAGTGACCAACAAGCCGGGGGGTCGCGTCCCGGCTGTGGTTGTCGGGGTTTCGTTTTGGTACTGGACTAAAAACCCGATTCATCCTATAAGATAAGTAATGCCTATGGGGGTCATTGGAAAAAGCTATTAAAAGGCGAGAGTAGCATCTGGCAAGGAAGGGGCTGCCATGGAAATCACCATTTCGCTATCTCATTCTGATCTATGACATGGCCTTTTGCGCTCAAATAGTGAAGCTGCTGGAGGGTCGCTGCAATAGTCCTATTGTCGAAATCGGAAGGTTAGATCTCTCCCATACTCTCTAACCTATAGACTTCAAAATCTACGTCACTCGTTGCTTTGCAGGAGTAAAGAATGAAGCTGCGACACCATCCGCTAATGACATATTACGGTGCCCATAGCTGGCCGCCAACCTGGTCGCGGCGGAGAGACAGCTGTGAGAATACTCGCCCTACCGGAGAAGTCGGTATCCTAAAAGATGTCCTGCCCTCGACTGTACCAGCCCAAAAAATATGCTTGTTAGTTATTGAACACGATGGTGGCGAATATACAGGCGCTCTCTTGCTAGACGATCCGGTTTTCTGTCGAGAAATTTGGACGATACTAGTTCAAAACTGCGGCAAAACGATCCGGGACATCGGCGAGATCGACATGAGTCATACACTTTGAGTAGAGATCTGGTTTAACACTCAAATCGTGGACCATCTCAAATTGATCCTGTTATCACTGAACCCGTAGTGCGCCCTCTATCATCTCTTGCGCTTGTGACCCCGTCGGGGCCTTTTTACCCTCGACGAATTTGGTTGCCCCTCTGCCGTAAGTGACACTTTCTCTTCTTCTGTGTTCGTGATAAGTAGGTCCACTTACCAACGACGAAATCCGGTTGTTATTTTATTTCGTAGGATCGGCAAATCGGCTATGGGAAAACACATTTTCCGCACTATACTCGTCGCCGCTAGCCTGCTCTTTATGACCGGCCATGTCACCCAGGCCGCGGACTCCAAAGACAAGGATGTCGTCCTCTCAACAACCACCAGCACGCAGGACTCGGGGTTGCTCAATGAGTTAATTCCGCTTTTCGAAAAGCAATCCGGTTATCGGGTAAAGACCGTTGCAGTTGGGACCGGCCAGGCGCTGGCGATAGCGGCGAAGGGGGAAGCCGATGTGGTGCTGGTCCATGCGCCGAGTCTCGAAAACAAATACGTTGCCCAGGGCAAACTGCTGAATCGCCGTGTGGTGATGTACAATGACTTCATTATCATCGGTCCCTCGAACGATCCGGCCGAGATAAAATCGAGCAAAACCGCCGTTGCGGCGCTGAAACTCATTGAGCAATCACATGCGCCGTTTGTCTCCAGGGGTGATAATTCCGGCACCCACAGTCTCGAAAAATCCCTCTGGAAGTCCGCCGGTATTACGCCAAAGGGAGCTTGGTACGTTGAGTCGGGTCAGGGAATGGGGGCGACGCTCAAGATTGCCAATGACCGAAGCGCCTATACGATCAGCGACCGCGGGACTTACCTGGCCTTTCTCAAAGGGTTGACGTTGCCGATTCTGGTTCAAGGCGACAGACGCCTGTTGAACTTCTATTCCGTCATGGAGGTGAATCCGGCGAACGGTCCAAAAATCAACACCGCTGGCGGCAAAGCGTTTGCTGATTTCATGGTCGCGCCCTCCACCCAATCGGTGATTAAGAATTTCGACGTGAAAAAATTTGGACAGCCGCTTTTCGTCCCCGTCTGGCGGCCGCTTTATCCACTAGACTAAAGACTGGATTGACAAACGGCGTTGACGCTCCATTGAACCGGCGCTATAGGTGCCTTCAATAGATGCCAGGATTGAACTGAATTGAATTCTTCTTCAGTTTTGAGTTACCCGTGTTAGTAAATCAGCCACTCGGTATGCCGAATCATCCTTCGGTCAACAATCCGGCTCGCGCTTATCACATATGCCGCAGCCAGCACTGGAGCCGCTGCGACCATCGCGCGCAGTCCCCAGCCCCACCCTTCGGAATCCCGATTGATCCGCTGTTACGGTAAGCAATCTTCGTTGTAATCTCGTAGCTTTCTTTTGCTCACGACTCAAAGCCAGTGGCTGCAAGTTCGGTGAGCTGACCCCGCTGAAACTCCTGGCGGTTTCGTAGCGCCTTGGCCTCGTTTCTTAGCCGGGTGAGATTCTGGCTTGAGGTAATCACGCCGTCCCAAACCCTGTGCAGGTCCATCGGTTGCCCTGCCTGCCTATCTTTTGGACCACAAGAACTATCTTTTGGCCAGTCGCTCCCCACAACCCTTGATCGGTATTTGACGCTCAGTATTCAGTAAATACAGGCACCGTCTCAGGAACTGCGCCAATGAGATACATTCTCGCGAAATAACCAGACAGTCTAATAACTCTGGACAACCGGCAACGAGCCGCAGTAAAGGAGGGTCCGGTATGGGCAAGAAAGTCATCATGGTTTTGTTGGTCGGTTTGGCTCTCGCTTCGTTCCGTCTTGCCGATGCGCAGCAACCGAAGAAGATCGCGAAGATCGCGTACCTTGCTCCGAGCACTACAGCGGCTGCCGCGCCTCTTGTCGAGGCGTTCAGGCAAGGGTTGCGGGAGCTTGGCTACGTCGAAGGGAAAACTTTTGTCCTGGAGCTTCGCTATGGCGAGGCCAAAGCCGAACGACTTCCGGAGATCGCACGGGAGTTAGTGGGCCTCAAGGTGGACGTGATTGTGACGGCCACAGACGTGGCGATTGCAGCAGTCAAACGCGAAACTCAGACGATCCCGATTGTGATGGCCAACAGCACAGATCCGGTCGGGACCGGGTTCGTCGCGAGCCTGGCGCGCCCTGGCAGAAATGTCACCGGCCTCAGTAGCATCTCTCCGGAGCTCAGTGGGAAGCGGTTGGAGCTGCTGAAGGAAGTCGTCCCCGGGCTTTCCCGTGTCGCGTTTCTCTGGAATCCTGATGTCCGGGGCGCCGTGCTTGACTACAAAGAAACGGAGGGTGCGGCCAGTTCGCTGCGTCTGCAGCTTCAATCCGTTGAAGTGGTTCGCGCCGAGGACTTCGATCACGCCTTCTCAGGAATCACGAAAGAGCGGGCGCAAGCGTTAATGATGCCGGCAGCGAATCCCGTCGGGTTTGCAAACCGGAGCCAAATCGCGAGCTTCGCGCAGAAGAATCGGTTGCCGTCGATATTTTCTCAAAGGGAGTACGTGGACGCCGGTGGACTCATGGCCTACGGGCCCAACACTCCCGACATGCACCGCCGCGCCGCCACGTATGTGGACAAGATCCTAAAGGGTGCGAAGCCAGCCGATCTGCCGGTGGAACAGCCGAAGAAGTTTGAGTTCATCGTCAACCTGCAGACCGCCAAGCAGATTGGACTAACGATTCCGCCGAACGTGCTTGTGAGAGCGGATCGGGTGATCAAGTAACCACATAGCGATATAAACTGATTTCTCCAACGACTCAATCGTGACAATTCGATTCGTTGCGTCGTTCAGTTCAATCTCGCGGCGAATCTGGCCTTCTTAATTGACGACTAACTGTCGCCTTCCGCCCGTAAATCACACTTTTCTTTAGCTCTATCGGTGTGATAAATAAGCCCAAACGAGGTGCGCAATGAAGAAAGCTGCCGCACTGCCAATATCGTTTATAGTTATGTTGTTTGCCGCTGCGTTCATAGCCGAAGCACAGCAGCTGAAGAAAGTTTTTCGGGTTGGTATTCTCGAGAATTTGTCCTCGCCCCGCACCGACGCATTCCGCCAAGGGCTGCGGGAGCTCGGTTATGTGGAGGGCCAGAACCTTGTCATTGAATCCCGATTTGGCAGTGATGATCGGCTTCCCGACTTGGCAGACGAGTTGGTCCGACTCAAGGTTGACGTGATCTTTGCACCAATGACGAACGAACTCCAGGCAGCTGAGAACGCCACTAGGACCATCCCCATCGTCATGGCGACACCTAGCGATCCCATTGCGAGCGGGTTTATCGCAAGCCTGGCACACCCTGGCGGGAACGTCACCGGGCTGACATCTATTTTCGGTGACCTAAGCGCGAAACGACTGGAACTATTCAAGGAAGCCGTTCCCAGGATCACTCGGGTAGCGGTTCTCACAGACCCCGCAATCCCAAATTACGTTGCTGTGGTGAAAGGATTGGAGGAAACGGCAAGATCGTTACGGCTTAAGCTTCAAATCCTGGAAGTACGGCATCCCGGTGATCTGGACACCGCATTCTCAGCGATCAGCAGAGATAGGGTCGAAGCCTTATTTATGGCACCGGCCCCCGTGTTTTTTGCCGAGAGCAGACAGATTGCCGACTTCTCGTCTAAGCGCAGGCTGCCGTCGAGCTGCACCTCAGGGGAGTATGCTGAGGTGGGTTGTCTCATGTCCTACGGGGTGAGCCAGACGGATTCGTTCCGGCGCGCTGCCTACTTCGTTGACAAGATTCTGAAAGGCGCTAAGCCTGGTGATCTTCCCGTGCAGCAGCCGACGAAGTTTGAACTGGTGATCAATCTCAGAACTGCGAAACAGATCGGCGTTACGATTCCGCAGTCTGTGCTTTACCGGGCAGATCGGGTGATCAAGTGACGCAGAAGCGCTTAGAGGCGATCGCAGGATTAAATTGAATTCTCCGCCAGTACGGTAATGTTCTGATGCTGTCGTATCTTGCTCTCCAAAACCAATGGAGAGGAGAATTGCTATGCGACAGGTCATTAGGCGATTTTTGAGGCATCTTGATGCGGAGAAGAACGCAAGTCCTTCCACAATTGAATCGTACCGATACGACCTCACCAAATTCGATGACTATCTGATTCGCCGATTAGGGAAAAGGTTCCTACCAGGAGATGTTTTCCGGGACCACATTAGGGACTATCTAATGTGGCTCTCAGAGGTAGGTCATCAAAAGCCAAACGGTCCTTCGGCACGAGCGCGGGCGCTCGCAGCCATCCGGTCTTTTTCAAATATGCTTATCGTGCGGGTCTACTAAGGGATAACCCAGCGGCAGATTTTCCCCTTCCAAGAATCCGAATGGGTGAAGTCTGCGCTCTATCGCAGGATGAGTGTGGTCGTCTTTTGCGAATTGTGGAGACGAATCCGAACCTTTTAGAAAAGTCAGGGACAGGGCAATGATCGTTACTTTCCTCCTGACCGGAGCCAGGCTACGCGAAATTGTACAACTGGGATAGAGGCGATATTGATCTAAGTCAAGGAACGATCAGGTTGCATCGCAAAGGTGGTGAAGTGAACATTCTTCCGTTGGCTGACTCTGCCAAGACAGAACTCAAGGCATATCTAAAGCAGAGGCGGAAGAGGAGCCGGGCAAGGGCACTATTCATATCTTGCCGGAATCGAAGAATCGCGCGTGGGACGATCTGGTATCTGGTTAAGAAATATTTCAAAAAATCCCGAATAAAAACGCATGGCATGGGACCACACGTCTTGCCGCATACTTTTGCGACCCTGCTGTTAAGCCAAGGAGAGAATCTCAGAGTCATTCAGAGTCTTATGAACCACAAGAGTCTTGCTACGACGGCCCGGTATCTGCATTCCAGAAGCCAAGAGTTGGTAAGAGCCGTGAACGGTCTGAAGTTGCTGGGCGGATAAAATGAGGCGTCGTTCAATCCTACGGTCAGCGAGCACGTCTTATTTGACAATTCCCTTCGTTCGGCGTGATTAATGCGTTCACCGACGCAGCCCAGCGAATGGCGACGCTCCAGAGAATTGAGATGGAGCGGTTTGCGGGAGGTTGCTGGGAGGGAATCGAAATGAGTGGTTCACCCATAAAACTATGATGACAGATCGGCGTCCCGCTCGGGACAAATCACGCCAAGAATATGATACCAGTCATTGCCTGGAGAAGATTCGCATGCCGCTTTCTACGAATTTGACTCCCATGTTCGGCGCGCTTGAAGCTGCTAAAGACGCAGCAGCGCCCGAAGCATTGAAAAATGTCTGCACGCGGTTTCTCACTTCGCTTTCAACCTTTTATGGCATTCCTTCGCCGAGCCTAAGATTGCTCGGGCCTCGGCCGCATTCGACCCGAGAGGGGCGCTTGGCCAATGAACTCTTTGGTGATTACCATATCGAGCTTGCAAAAATTCGACTTTGGACGCGAACCCCGATGAAAAAGCAGTGGACATCGAGCAAGACCATACTGTCCACGCTTTGCCATGAATTCATGCACCACTTGGATGTAACCTCTCTCGGATTTCCAAACAGCTTCCATACCATCGGTTTTTACGAGCGGACCCACGGACTTTATCTTGCCGCGATAGGGCAGCCCTATTATCCTCTTAAGTGGCGTCAAATTGGCTTTGAAGGCCGGCAGGTCATTGACTGGCAGGAGACAAAACGACGCAGCGCTAAAGTTTTGATCCGAGCCAAAATTGTCGACTAAGCGGACCGCATCGGACGCAGGTCGGGGGGCCGGTACAATAGTTCTTTTAATGAGCCAAGCAAAACTGCTTGGCTTTTTTTGCCTGGACCTTTGAACTTTCTGATTTGGCTGGCGCGTTGTTCAGTCCAATCTCAAGGCAACACCAGGTGTGTTGAAAGGAACGTGCAGGCACAGTAACCAGCCGGGCTAGACTTTAGACCAGGATGCGGATGGGATGACAGGTACAGCCAACAGATATGCCTTCCCTGGTCTTCGATTTTCACGCTACCAACCCCTTTGATTTCCTCTCCGCCATGTATTTCCTCATTGCAAGGCGCCTCTTTTGTCTCTTGCGCCGATGCCAATTTTTTCGTGCGTCCTGCTTCATGCTTATTCTCCTTGTGCGCCGGGGAAAACCGGCGGATTGGTTTGCGCGGATGAGGTGATCATGTGGCCGGTCGCCTTCCGTTGGTGGTTACGACACTCAATCGCAGGATTGAATTGAATCTCCTGCAATTTTAAACCTGCTACAGCTCAAGGATTCTAAGACCGAACCTCGCTCACCTGTGGGCGTCATGGCTCTCAGTCGAAGAGCGCATACAACTCGCGGATCTTCAAAGGTCGATCTGGAGGTATGATTTTCCACTTTGCGGTATTCTTTTGTGCTCCATTAGTTATAGCGGACACTCGGTAAAGCTCCGCAAACATGAACCCCTCAGCAGAAGCGCCTTCTCCTTTGATGACCTCGGAGCCACGCCGCACGTTGTCCATCATGCGGGCAGGATGTCGAAGGTGATAAGGATTACGCCGAACTTCCCCTCCGTGTTCAGCGACTGCCATTATGAGAGCTGCAACATCGGCCGATGTAATGCCCACCATGAGATTCGGCTTCTCCATAGGATGCCAGTATTCTGTTTCTAACAGAAGTAAGCGTTTGCCGCGGATGCGTCTTGAATATTCAGCGGCGACTTCCACAGCCAACTGATGGGTTGCTTTGTGAGTCCTGTGGAAATCGCCTGCATGGGGCATTAGAACAACGTCGGGTTTTGCGTACTCGAAAACGGACTTCAGAAGGGCATGATTTACGCGCCATCGTTGGGGATCGCCTTTTGCACCCTGCGGCTCAACATTTTCAAGGCCAAGTATCCTTGGCCAGCCGGCAATTTTGAGCTCGAATCCCAGGACAGCACAAGAAGCTCTTAACTCCCTCAGACGTTCCTGCTTTCGTTTTCGGTCGGCGCCCAAAGTAATCGCACAATTTACCACCCGGGCGTTAGATTCTTGCAAAGCACGTAGCGCAAAGCCTCCCACAAGCGCCTCATCGTCGGGATGGGGAGAACATATTAGAACCGTGATACGACGCCGACAGTGACGTTTAGGCTTTGCTGCAGAAATCCAATATTTCTCTGGGCCAAGGGGCACGCCAGACGCGCACTTGAAGGCGCTGACCAAACTTTCGACAAAGCCCAGCCAGATACTGTGACGGCGTGTCCACACGACGCGCGATCTATTGTTTTTGCCCTCTGGGGAATATTGATGAAACATTTAGCAAAGCTGGCCCGGCGTGAGCTCAGCCGTCACGTCTAGTGCACGTCTGTAGGACTTCTGATAGCCAAGTTTTGCTCCAGCCGCTTCGTGAATGACTATGATGGCACTCTCTCGCTGCGCTAGCTCGATTGCGAAGAAACTGTACCTCACCAATCTACTGAAGACGATGTGCTGCATCAATGGTGACAAACCTAACTGCTAGGTTTGTCGCTCTGGCTATCCATTCACTCTAGGGAGCCGTCCGGGTTCTGTTGAAGAGTCGTTCAATCCGAATGTGTGTTGTTCAGCACGTTCTATAATCCTATCGCTACTTCCGCGGTTCGTCCGAGACTTGATTGCTTCCAGGCTTGGGCGATAAAACGCTATACGTTAGGACGGACCGATTGATCGTCAGCCATTAGGGCAGGAAACACGCCCCATTACGTACCTGAGGAGAGCGGCGCCGGTGACGTAAAATACTTCGCTGGTGCGGGCCGGACCAGAGTGGCGTAGGGCGCGCTGGCTTCTGCGCCGAGGCTATCATGCCGGCTAACCTCACGCCCGATTACAAGGCCGCAGAGGCTGCGTTTCGCAAGGCGCGCGACCCGAGAGAACGCCTTGAGCATCTGCGGGAGATGCTTCGCGTCATTCCGAAGCACAAGGGGACTGATCATCTCCAGGGCGACATCAAGCGTCGCATCAAAGAGCTCTCCGAAGAACTCGAGCGGCCAAAGAAGAGCGGCGCCCGCGGTGCGCCACCGCTAGTGATTCAGCCCGAGGGCGCGGCGCAAATTGCCTTCCTTGGCCCGCCCAATACGGGAAAGTCGTCGCTGCATGCGCGGCTCACGGGCTCAGGTGCGGAAGCCGCGCCGTATCCATTCACCACCCAGTATCCTGAACCGGGGATGATGCCCTACGAGGATATTCACTTCCAGCTCGTGGACCTTCCGGCGATCTCGCCCGAGCACCCGGTTTCCTGGCTCGCAAGCGCGCTTCAGACAGCGGACGCATGTCTGCTGGTCGTAGATCTCGGCGACCCCGCGTGCGTCGAGAGAGCAGAGGCCGTACATACGGTTTTGCATGAGAAACGCGTGACGCTTATAGACCGCTCGGAGCCGGAAAGACAGCCCCCGGGAGGGGCTGCGGAGACTGACGAAGATCCCTTTGCGCTACGGCTCCCCGCCGTGCTTCTCGCCAACAAGGCGGACCTCCTCGCGGGCGTGGACAGCGAACTGCGGGCGTTCCTGGAGCTAACGGCGCTTCGCTACCCGGCCGTTGCGGTATCGGCGACCACTGGGCGCGGCCTGAGCGAGATCGGTTCGTTGTTTTTCTGCCAACTCGGGATTGTGCGTGCTTACACGAAGGTGCCGGGCCGACCACCGGACCGGAGCCGGCCGTTCACACTGCGCCGCGGGCAGACCGTGGAGGATGTTGCGCGGCTCGTGCACAAGGATGTGGCGCGCTCGCTAAAATACGCGCGGGTGTGGGGCAAATCCGGATTCGACGGACAGCATGTCGGCCGAGACCATGTGCTAGCCGATGGCGACCTAGTCGAGTTGCATACGTGAAGTGCTGGTGGAACTCCCTAGTGTTCTTCTGGGTTATATAGCATCTCTTTTTCTGCAGGAAGCCGATAGGTCGAGCCAACCGCTTATCTTCAAGGACGTGAGACGCCAGAGCAACAAGAAGCAAGTAGGGAATGCCTGAACCGGACCATCTGACTGGATCAAGCGGTCTATTCTAGAGGATATGATTGAAACGTCGCGTCGTTCAGTTCAATCCTACGTCGTATGGAGTTGGGTTGCCTGGATAAACTGCGAGCTGATATAATCGAGGCAAGCAGGGTAACGTAAGAGTCACTAGTAACGCGCCGACGGCAAAATTTGATATTGACACACGCGGACTGCAGTTGTACCGTCGGATACACTGTTCATCTTCTTGCCAGAACCTCCAACGACTGGCGCTAACAACGTGAGGAGCCGGTGGTCTTGTTAATGCCAGGGCAAAATGTGGCTTTACCGTCTTTTTAAAAGAAAAGACCCGCAGCCGGTTTCTGTCCGAACACATCTAGTTGTACTCGTCCTGGCACCGCTTCTGCCGCTATTGTTTTTTGCGGCGCTTATGTTCTGGCGAGATGTGCAACTGCGCCGTGACGCCGTACAGCGAGGCATGCGGGATACGGCACGTGCTTTGTCGCTCGCAGTGGATCGGGAAATCGGGAGCATTCTGGCCGTGGCTCAAACGCTCGCCGCGTCTCCGCACCTCAATTCCCAAGATTTTAAAGGTTTCTATGATCTGAGCGCAGGAGCGGCTGAAAATAGCAAGAGTGCCGCGATAGCGTTATTCGACCATAACGGTCAGATGATCATCAATACAACCGAGAAGTTTGGGGTATCACTGCCGAACCCGTTGCGGAACAACAAGGAAAGTTCGGGGAGCAGACGAGAAAAGTTGCCGCAGGGTAACCAAGCAATTAAGACAGTTTTGGAAACAGGCCAGCCGATTTTCTCTGATCTGTTCATGGGACTCGTCTCCAAATTAAATTTGCTTTCGGTTACTGTTCCCGTCGTGAGGGACGGAAAGGTTGCTTACGCCCTAAGTGTGGCAGTGACCTCAGATCATCTCACCGACCTCCTCCGTGAGCAGGGGCTTCCAGCCGATTGGATGGCCGTACTAGTGGATCGGAAAGGAATCATCATTGCGCGAACTGTCGCTCCCGAGAAGTTCGTTGGCCGGCCGGCGTCACCTTCATTAGTCGAAAATCTTTCCCGAAGTGAAAACGGATGGGATGCGGGCTCGAGTCAAGAGAGAATGCAAATTTACTATTCCTTTGCGCGGTCAAAGCTCACCGGGTGGGGAGTCGCCATTAACGCTCCCCAAGCCGCAATCGACGCACCGATGCATCAGTCAATAGCTATTCTCACTGGAGGGGCGGCGCCGCTCCTGCTGATTGCGGTTTGCGCTGCATTTGTTTTCGGCAGGCGTATCTCGGTCCCTATATCGCATTTGGCGCGATCCGCTGAAGCAATCCACCGAGGCGAAACTATCGACTTTGGTCAGTCTGCAGTGGCAGAACTTGAGCAGTTGCATCGAGCACTGTTGGATGCGAGCGCCGTTGCACGAGCAGCGGAGAACGAACGGCAACAACGAATTTTAGCCGATGCCAAAAGAGCAGAGGTAGAGAAAGCCCAAGAGGCGCTCCAAAAGTTCGCGAGCGAACTTGAGAGTCGCGTGGCCGAACGAACCGAGGCTTTACGCTCCGCCAATACTGCGCTTTTGCACGACATTGAGGAGCGAAAGAAGCTCGAAGGGCAGCTGATTCAAGCACAGAAAATGGAAAGTATTGGTACGTTGGCGGGCGGCATAGCCCACGATTTCAATAATCTTCTCAATATCATTCAAGGCTACATTTTTCGCCTACGAAATTCACATCGTCACGGTGGCGACATAGAGGAAAGCTTAAATACCATTGATGAAACCGTGCAACGCGGTGCTGCTCTCGTTCAACAACTACTAACGGTCGCTCAAAAAACAACCGGCAAACCTACACTGCTCAATCCGAATCTGCTCATTGAAGGATTAATCAAAATCGTCAAAGAAACTTTTCCCAAAGACATCGAGGTGAGTTCGTCATTAGCCGCCAATCTTCCGCCGATCCTGGCTGACAAGACGCAATTGGAACAGGTACTGCTCAATTTGTTTGTCAATGCCCGCGACGCAATGCTCGACGGCGGTCGTTTGAGCGTGGAGACCTGTTTAGTTCCTGGCGCAGAGTTAGATTTGCGTGAAGCGACAGCGGACCACTACGTCTGTATCAAGGTAAAAGATACCGGCATTGGAATGGATCAGAGCACGCGACATCGGATTTTCGAACCGTTTTTCACAACCAAAAATAAGAGTCAAAGCACTGGACTAGGATTGTCCGTTGTCTATGGAATTATAAAAAACCACAACGGCTTCGTAGACGTAGAAAGCGAGCCGGGTTCAGGCACAACTTTTCGCGTGTTTCTTCCCGTTACCACCAGCTCTCAAGAAAGCATTCCAGATAGAGTTAAAGAACACCAGCCAAGCGCATTTAGATCCGATCAGACTTCGACAGTTTTAGTAGTGGAAGATGAAGTTAACACGCTTGATTTTTTAGCGGACGTGCTTTTACGGCAGGGATACAATATTTTCAAGGCATCTGACGGACAAATGGCTCTCCAGGTTTTTGAGAGGCATAAAGGAGATATTGATGCTGTGCTGCTGGATTTGGGCCTACCTAAAATAACTGGTAGAGATGTGCTGCATAGAATCAAAAACTCAAAGCCAAATGTGACAGTTGTTATCGCGAGCGGTTTTTTTGACGCGGAACTTCAGGCGGAGATTGCTGATGCCGGCGTCGCCGCCTTTTTACAAAAACCTTACAGACCCGATGATGTCATCAAAACACTACACAGCGCGATTCGAGGAGAATGGTAGGATCGTATACAGAGATCGCTCCAAAGATCCAGCACGGTTTGGTCCCATACGCGTTAATGCAACCGCTTCAGCCCTGTCATGCAATCACGGGATCCAGCCATGACCTACAAACTCTGACAATGTTGGCTGAAGGGTTTGACGGCTATCAAAGTAAGCCCATCAGCGTGAAAAATTTTCTCGAAGAGGTATGCAGGGTGCTCTCCTAAGATAACGCAATAGTTTCGTATTTTCTTCTAACGGCTGCTAGAGACGCGGAGTGAGCTGGCACCCGCTTGAATAGCAGCGAGTTGGGTCGTAACGCCAAATCTCTTGTCGATTAATTTTGCACATGCTGAGATTGAACTGATTTCTTCATCGGCTCAAACCTGCCAATTCAATTCGTTGCGTCGTTCAATTCAATCCTAAGTGTGTTTCGCTCGGTGCTTCCAAATGCGACTCCGCGTGGCTTTTAGTCCACCACGTTTCATCCCTCATCGCTACTGCCGGAATCTTTTTCAGAACTTGATTGCCACCAATCTTTAGGGATAAAACCCTATACGCTAGGCCCCGCCGGAACCCGCCATTCTTTTCGTACAAAACAAGCGCGCAATCTGCTGGTTTTCGGGCCGAAGCAATAGCAGAGTGAAGCATGGCCGTCCAGCTGAATCAGACCGAATCAGAACGAAGAATGCACCGCATTCTTTACTTCGTAAAATATCTCCGGGTAATGATCCTGAATTTACTTCTGAGTAGCATTGCCGTTGTTCTGTACCTCCTCTTTGGTATAACCGGGATTTATCCGGGTGCGGTAGACACAATCAACGCGCTTCGCTCTCAGCCAACGCCGAATTTCTACCTGGTTAACCTCACGCTAATGACGATTTTCCTAGGAGTATTCTTTGTTTGGCTATATATCTCAATTACGCGAGTTTATCGCAAATCGCTGAAGGCGCAGTCGATATTCATCTTCATTGCCACTATATTCACCCCGTTGGTCGTAGGCATGCCTCAGTTGCTCTTCAGTTACAACAATCTTGACCCATTATTTACGTGGCTGCTCGCCGTCGCTTGGGTATTTGTGATTTGGATGTGTTTAGATATTTCGGTTGGACTCTGGAAGGCTTCATCGTCACCGGACGCATACAGCTTTGTAGCCACTCTCGACCCCCGGCTCACAAAAGGCCTATGGTCATTCACCAACAAAGTACTGGACCTCCCCAGAACTCCGTTCAAGAATTGGCGTCTTGGATTTGCATATCTATTAGCATTTAGCGGGTCCGTTCTATTGCTTGCGTCGTTAGTATATTTCGTGACTATTGGCTCCATATCCAATAAGGCCGCTCAGTTGCTTGCCGCATGCAATGCGAGCAATATGCAATCGTGTGCGGTTCAATCAGCTACTTGGGCCAAGCAAATTGGGTTGTGGATTATTCCTGCGTTTCTTGGGATCCAAATAGCTGTAACCGTACAATCAAGCGCAAGAAGACTATGTGGCATGAGCGTCACGGAAGCCCTCCGAGAGTCAAAAGGCAGATACGCCCTCTATTTGAGACCGTTCGGCATTGATGAGACACTCCTTCCAAAGCCCAAGCTGCCGCTAATTAGTAGACTCCTTTCTATTCGGCCTTTTCCAACTCGGATAGAAGAGGAACTCTTTGACGTCACCGATGGATATATTCCATTGATCGCTGTAGGTAATCCAACAGCCAATAAGGATACAGCAGGTGGGTTGGCATTCCGAGATTGGGTCGACGACGAACATTGGCAGTCATACGTGCGGAACAAGATTAAGGAAGCGGAGAGCATAGTACTTCTGCTTGATTCGACGAGAGGCGTTCTTTGGGAGTTAGAAAATGTGATTGAACAGTCCGCAGCCCCAAAGACAATGTTCCTGTTTCATCCGAGGGCTCAGCGGCCCGAGGATTGGCAAGACTTAACGCGCCAAATCATCCCAGTTCTCATCAGTAATAAGTTGTTGCCAGCGGACTTTCAATTCGCGAGCCGCGCAATGGGCTTCTATTTCGTCGACAGCGAACTTGTCGAAATTTACAACTCGAACTGGTCGACAACGTCCTATCGAACGGCGATATCGTGCTACCTCTCGGATCGCGCACCCATTAAGCATCAGGCAACATGACAACTTTTTACCGTGACCCAAAAGCGCTGAATACTCGAATCAGTGCTTGCACCATCCACAGGGCCTAACCCGCTAATCAACCGGACTCGCCTACGGCAGGCCGGTTATCAGCAACGTTAACCTGGAGATTGAATTGAAGTCTCCGTCGACTTAATTCGGCTGAAGACTTTCCAATATTTGTGCCCATCCGCATCAATCCATGCGCACGCGAAAATCTGTTAGCTTGTCACACAATAGAGAAAGACCACCCTATTGTGGCACCGCTGGATAGACTGATTTTGGTGGTGAGGGCTTTGGTTCGAAAGCTCTAGTTTATAGCCAGACACCAAATGGCAAGCCGGCTTGGAATCGATCTGATTGTGGCAAAGTAGTGGCAAAGTAGAGAAAATCGATTGTGTTTTCTAACGGTTAGGCGGCTATGAGGATTAGCGATCCTCGTGTCGTTGGATTCGAGCGCTCCTGTACCCTTTTTCAATACCTAGCTCAGCCATGAGAATCGGCAATCCTCGTGTCGTTTTTTTGTTTCTGGGGAGTAGCGTTTCCCCACAGTGGTGCTTTGAGAAAAATCTGCTGCGGAAACACGTGGCGTGAATCAGGAATTAGCGGCGCTACCCGACCACGTTTAGCCACAAAGTATTTCTCCCTCTAAAATCAACCCCGGACGCGATTCGCCTTCTTCAGCGCGAGCAGCTTCGCATACCATTCGTCGCGCGCGCGCGAGCTGAATCGAAACCAGACTCGATAGTGCGGAGTCTTGGGATCGTCGACGTTGATGACCAACCAGCGATGTTTAAGTCCACAGATGCTCTCGTCCACCTTCTCGATCGATCCGATTTTCTGCGGTGTGACGACCTTGGCATGCGGCCAATCGACGAGAGCGAGCCGGTCGTTAGTGCCTTCGAATCCGACATAGGTATCGCCGAACCGGAATTCCCAATCGGGCTTGAATCCAGGGGGTAGCAGCTTGGCAACCTTTTCCGCATCGGTGCTGCCGTGCATAAAGAATTTGTACGAGAGCCAGATGCCGATTGTAATTCCGCCGAAAACGACGAGGATGAGTAGCGTATCGAACATGTCAAAATGATCCGCCCGGTCGCAAAGTCCGCCGCTTACGCTCAGGTTCGTGGAGATTGGGTTTACTCAGATTGGGTAAATCGTTGTGGAGCGGAAGTAAATCCTATCTTTTAGCTATAGGAGCCTATCTTTTGGCCAATCACTGACAATCGGGGTTGCGCGCACAAGGAAATCGGCGACACTGAGTTGATCATCAATCTTACGGGGGGCGAAAAAAATCGTTTTTCTGTCACAGTCGACGGTCCGTCCACTGGTACGGAAGTGGCGCGCGAATGAGTGGTACGGTTATTAGTGCTTTGACTCGTGCTTCGCCCGAAACGCGGCTGGAGGTGGGTTGCGCATTGCGCGCTAAAGTACCCCGCAAGAGTCATGCGGTCTGGAAAGCACCTTCGAATAGACCTGATCCGGTCCAGCTTTTGATGGATTCGGATACGGAGCGAATTGCGAAGCTGCTCCCGATTCGCTATGGCCGAATGAGCAAATCGCCCTTCACTTTTCTGCGCGGCGCCGCGGCCATAATGGCTTTTGATTTGGCGCGAACCCCCACGACCCGGCTTCGCGTGCAAGCGTGCGGCGATTGCCACATCATGAACTTCGGCGGCTTCGCCACACCTGAGCGCAACCTGATTTTTGACATCAACGACTTCGACGAAACGCTCCCGGCTCCCTGGGAATGGGACCTTAAACGGCTGACCACCAGTATCGAAGTCGCGGGACGCTCGGCAGGTTCAAGGTCGAGAGACCGAGAGAAAGCAGTTCGCGCAGCGGTCCAATCTTACCGGGAGCATATGGCCGAATACGCGGCGATGCCCGCCCTCGAAGTCTGGTATGAACACATCGACCTCCAATCGCTCATAAAAAGAATGCCAGAGGCTGAGTATCGCAAACAGAGTACAAAGGCCGTCGAGAAAGCCCGAAAAAAGAGCATACCGAGTCATGTTTACCCGGCGTTGGCCGATGGTAAGGAGGCTGAAATCAAAGACGACCCGCCGCTGATTTACCATGAGTCAAAACAGCGCCAGCCCGCTTACCGGCGGCAGGCGGCGTTGAGCCTCAAGAGATACCGTGAACACCTCCTCCCCGCCTATCGGGTGCTATTTGATCGTTACGAACTGCAAGACATCGCGCTCAAGGTTGTAGGTATCGGAAGCGTCGGGACCTATTGCGAAGCCGCGTTATTCACGGACCCAGAAAACGCTCCCTTGTTTCTCCAGATCAAGGAAGCCAGGGCTTCGGTGCTGGAGCGCTACGCTGGAGGCAGCGTGTTTGCAACTCATGGCGAGCGAGTGGTGGTCGGACAGCGTTTGATGCAAGCCGCGAGCGATATTTTCCTCGGCTGGACGGTCGGACTGGAATCCGGACGGCATTTCTACGTTCGTCAGCTTCGCGACATGAAAATACGGATGCCGCTTGACATGACGGACCCCGCGTTCCTGGCCTATTTTGCCGAAGCGTGCGGATGGGCTCTCGCTCGGGCGCATGGGCGCTCTGGCGATCCTGCGATGATTGCTGGTTATATGGGATCGAACGCCAAATTCGACGATGCGATCATAAAGTTTGCAGCAGAATATGCTGACCAGACCGAATCCGACTACGAAGTTCTGAAAAAAGCCATCAAAGCTGGCCGGATTAAGGTTCAAGACGCATGAAATGAAGAGTACCGAGCTAGTGCAAGAGCGGTCACAGTTGAATTTGTAGGCTCAGCGGATTCTGACGGTTTTGCGAATACACGCGTCCGTCTGCATTCGCCCGCCTTCATGCCAGTCTGTCTGCACCGGGGTAGATAAGATCCGATACATGCCACCCCTTATCGGATCGCGGGCCCTTGGGAGGTACTGGGAACCTTCAATCGACCCAATCCTGCCAGTTCAATTCGTTGCGTCGTTCAATCCCATCCTGCGGGAACTTTGCGATGGTCTGGCCGAAATAAGCCGCCGATCGTTAGGGAGATAATCCGCCGCCCTGGCGGCTTTTGTCGAGAAACGAAAAGTTGACAAATTGG
>Ga0209799_1000078_pt1 | contig 17900 bp, 17 predicted proteins | sample PanSoiPlo36MoBio_FD_188324 | JGI IMG/M metagenome (GOLD analysis project Ga0209799, IMG submission 188324) | Tropical forest soil microbial communities from Panama analyzed to predict greenhouse gas emissions - Panama Soil Plot 36 MoBio (SPAdes)... | ecosystem: Environmental > Terrestrial > Soil...
CTCCCGATCTACAATGAGCGCTATGTGATTCGCCGGCTCCTTGAGGCTGTTTGCGCGCTTGATTACCCTCGCGACCGGCTGGAAATTCAGCTCCTCGACGACTCCACTGACGATACCGCGGAAATTGCGCATGCCCTTACTGCGCGCTATCGACAGCAAGGGCTGTCTATAATTCACGTCCGGAGAAATAACCGGCATGGCTTTAAAGCAGGAGCCCTCAAGGAAGGAATGGAGGCTGCTCGGGGAGAATTTTTGGCTATCTTTGACGCGGACTTTGTTCCCCCGGCGGATTTCTTACGCAAAACAATTCCCTATTTCCGAAATCCTAAAGTTGGAATGGTGCAGGCACGTTGGGGGCACACGAATCCCGATTACTCCCTGCTGACCAGAACTCAATCCATCGGGATCGACGCTCACTTTTCCATCGAGCAGGGGGCCAGGAGTTGGAGTGGGCTCTTCCTTAACTTTAACGGCACTGCAGGGATCTGGCGGAGGCAGGCGATCATAGATGCCGGTGGATGGCAGGCCGACACTTTGACAGAGGATATGGACTTGAGTTACCGGGCTCAGTTGGCGGGCTGGCAACTGAAATACGTTTTGGAGGTCGCCTGTCCAGCTGAACTCCCCGTACAGGTCGCCGCATTTAAATCGCAGCAATTTCGCTGGGCCAAAGGTTCCATCCAGACAGCCCGCAAAATCATCCCTGCCCTTCTTAAGGCGGACTGTTCTTGGTTTGCCAAATACCAAGCGATACTTCACCTCACGCATTACCTGATTCATCCGTTGATGCTTGCAACCATAATGCTGTCATTGCCATTGATGAATGCGCACAACTGGCAGCACAGGTCCTGGGTCCTTGTCGTCGCATTTTTTCTTTTTGCCTTTTCAACTTTCGGGCCGTCCAGTCTTTATGTGGCATCCCAGCGCGTTCTCTATCCTGATTGGCGCTCGAGGATCCGATGGATACCTCTGGTCACTCTGGTGGGGACCGGCATTGCGCTTAGCAATTCCCGAGCGGTAGTGGAAGGCTTGCTTTTTTCTGGAGGGAATTTTATTCGCACGCCGAAGTTTGACATTCGTCGACCGGGAGATCTGCAAAACAAACTCCGATCCTACTGGCTCAAGCTCGACCTCCTTCCGCCTTTGGAACTGGCCCTTGGCGTTTACGCTCTCCTCGCCCTCACTATGGCCTCCACAACGCTAGGAATCTGGATTAGCCCGTTTCTGTTTATTTATGCCTGTGGATTTTTCTACATTTCGTTGCGCGGGATCGGCGAGTCCCTGGAGCGAATGAGCTGGAAATTCGGAGGGACCCAAGCGGTAAAATCCGCCCAAGAAAGGAAATGAATGTTACATAAGCCGACCTTCTTTAGCGCAGCAATCCTAGGAGTACTGCTTCTTCTCCTTATAATGTTCCCCCCGCCTCCACTCTTTAGCCAGCGCTTGGCCGAGAGTCCCTGGCCCACCTACCGGGGCAATCTCAAGCGGATAGGCCTTAGCAGCGTTGAGGGTCCTACTACGGACAAGCTTCGATGGGTCTTCTCAACCGGGCTTTCAGAAAAGGAAGGAGGTATTGAGACCGACGCGGTGATCGGGCCGGACGGAACCATATATTTCGGCGCCAACAACGGAATTTTTTATGCCTTGGATCCAGAAAGTGGAATTATTCGTTGGGCTTTCCCAACTGACTTCGACACTTTCGCAATCTATTCCACCGCCTTTGTGGATCAGCAGGGAATCGTTTACTTCGGGGCCAAGGACGGAAGGGTCTACGCGCTCACGGCACCGCGCAAGGGAATCATGGGAGACGTCGTCTGGTCGATCAACCTTGGTACCACCATTCAAACGTCGCCGGCGTTTACTCCCGATGGGACCCTGGTCATCGGGGCGGATGACTGGGCCTATTACGGGATCACACCAGCGCGGGGCACGAGTGGCGCAAAGATCAAGTGGCGATTTCAGACGCAAGGCACTCTTATCAGCTCTCCGACTGTAGATTCCGACGGGACTGTCTTTGTCGCCTCAATGGATGGAAAGGTCTATGCTCTCCAGCCACCCGGGGAAGCAGGACAGCCGCTAAAAGTCCGTTGGACCTTTGCCTCGGGGGGTCGAGACGATAAAGGAGGATTTGAAAATGCTCCGGCGATCGACAATGAGGGGACACTCTATATCGCTGGAAATGACGGGGTTCTTTACGCCCTCGATACGAAATCAGGCAAGGTCAGGTGGAGCTTCGACGGCGTGGCCCGCGCGGGCTATCGGACTTATGCGATCTTTTCTTCCGTAGCCATTGGTCCGGACCGGACAATCTACTTCGGCGGCAAAAATGGTGATCTCTACGCCGTGCGCGAGCGAACGGGCCCTTTCGGCACCAACGCTGCGGCAGTGTGGAGCTACAGGCTTGGGCCAGGCATTCAGTCCTCTCCACTCCTTGCAAATGATGGTACGGTCTATATCGGTGACGAACGCGGGACATTCCACGCGGTGCGACGACCTCAAACTGGAGAGCAAGCGAGTGCGCTGTGGAAATTTTCGACCAAAGGCACGCTGATCTCTTCTCCGGCGCTTGGCACAGACGGCACTCTTTATGTCGGCTCCATGGATGGTAAGCTCTACGCTTTTAATTCTTCGGCCGGCGCTGCACTTTCCTCTGCTGGACCTTTCTCCGGTACATGGTATGGAACTTACGAAAGCCCCCTATTTTCAGGCAAAGTCAGAGCAGTCTTAGTGCAGAAAGGAGAACAAGTCTTGTTCACTTGGTTTCTTGATGATGCAGGAAGAGGAGAAGCCCAAGGAACTGTACAGGGAAACCGCGTCGAAGTCTCGCTGCCTATTAAGACAGCCCGCTGCGAGGGAACCCTCAGCGGCGATGGCCGTTTGGAGAAGCGTGAGATCCGCGCCGAGGTCCGCATCGACCGTTGCATGGGAAATCCCGTCACAGGCAAGCTCACGCTTCGTAATGGGCAGTTGCCTCAGTGACCATGAGTCTGGTTCCAGTTAATGGCGCACATCCAACTACTGACTCATAACTACTGATTCGCATGAAAGTTTCGGTCATCATTCCAGCGCTCAACGAAGAAGAATCTCTGCCCGGTCTTCTAGCTGCCATTCCTGAAGGAGCTGTAAATGAGATCATTGTCGTTGACAATGGAAGCACTGACAGGACAGCCGCTGTTGCACAACATTGTGGAGCGCGGGTGGTAAGCGAAAACTTCAGGGGATACGGGGCTGCGTGCTGGGCTGGATTTAAGGCGACGCAAGGAGAGATCCTTGTCTTCATGGATGGAGATGAGAGCTTCTCTCCGGTTGAGATTTCTAAGCTCACGGCGCCCATCATCCGAGGAGAGGCGGATCTGGTTCTGGGAAGCCGGACTTTAAGGGCCGAGGATGTCCAGGCTGTTCCTCTTCACGCTCGCTTAGGGAACCAACTTATCGCGGGGCTGATCGGTCTGGCCTCCCATGTTTGGCCCACTGATTTGGGACCCTTCCGCGCCGTCCGCCGTGAGATCTTAGAGCGTCTCGACATGGAAGAGAGAACCTACGGCTGGCCTAGCGAAATGATCATCAAGGCCTCCAAGCTAGGATGTAAGATTCTTGAGGTCCCCGTAAGCTACCGTCCGCGCACAGGAGGGAAATCCAAGGTATCGGGAAATTTTTTAGGGAGCCTTAAGGCATCCTATTCTATGCTGAAGGTTGTGGCCCGGTGGTCGTTTTGGACTCCTGCACATCATCCTCTTCATAGCCGTAGGAGCGATAAATGGGAAGTAAAGTAAACCTTTCCTGAGTACGATCAAAAAAGGAGCTCAGCGATGTGGGGCATTCTTATAACAAAGATATTGACAGTCCTTTCTGTTGTGGTTCTTGTAAACGTGAGTGTCGGATCGGCGGATGATGGACCTGGAGTCCCTGTTAGCCAGTACGTTTCCCAGAACAGTGACGAAGCGAGCATTATTCAGCTCATCCGGACGGTAGGAGAGGGTTGGGCGCGTAAGGACGTAGATCACATCATGTCAGCCTATGGTCCCGACGCGACCCAACGGGCATGGAATGACCCCAATGTAATGATTGATTATCAGGGCATCAGGAACGAAGCGTTAGGGGCCTTTCGGGATCCCAAAATTGGCCGCGTCCAATTTGATGACTGGATTCACCGGATCTATATCGTCAATAGCTCGGCCGTTGTGGAGATCAATCAGAAGTTTCACGGCTGGGGTGGGGACCATTACTATCGGGATTTTTGGATGTTTGCGCGCCGCCAAGGCCGATGGCAGTTGGTCCGCTATGATTACGAGCCGCAGCCGCCATTTCTTGAGCGGTACTGAGCCGATGGGGGTAGCCGAAACGACTCTACCACTGACCCAAAATTCCTCGTTTCACCTCTAGCAGTCCGTATAATCTCTTGGCTTTCGGAGCCAGGCGTCGCGAGCGGTCCGCTTTATCTTGTTGAGTAGCTCTGTAGGCGGGACAACTCTGCATCTTTCCACCTCTCCCTGACATCTAACCAGCAAGATTTTCGCGCTATGAAAGCAAACAAAGTCAACGGAGGATTCTATGAGTAAACGTAATCTTATTATCGGTATAGGTGCCATCGCGCTGGTGATCGCTTGGTACGCGTTCCGGCCTGAATTGCTTTTCATCAACAAGACGGTCAATGAGGAGCTTCCGGTCGCTCAGCCGGTATCCATGGCGATGTCAAAAGGGACGGAGCCGATGGTTTTGGGAAAGGGCGACTTCCACGGGCTCGCCCACGAGACTAAGGGCGTAGCGACGGTTCATCAGCTCGGGGACGGTAAACGTGTACTCCGTCTAACCAACTTCGAGACTTCTAATGGACCTGATGTACACGTCTATCTGGTCGCCGCCGACGTCGCCAAGGACAACGACACGGTCAAGAAGGCAGGCTTCATCGATCTCGGCTCGCTGAAGGGCAACAAAGGCGATCAAAACTACGAGGTGCCCGCAGAGGCCGACCTGGACAAGTACAAGTCTGTCAGCATCTGGTGCGCCCGCTTCGGCGTCAACTTTGGCGCCGCTACCCTTGGCTCGAAGGATCTCGCCAGCCAAGCCGCAAAGGGATAACCGATGATCTTAGTGACTGTCCCCCCGTACAAGCGAGGCAAAACAACAAGCCGCTGCCTGAAAGGAGTAAAAATATGTCCGCGCAAAACCATTTCGATGTAATCATTATCGGCACCGGCGCCGGCGGCGGCACCCTGGCGCATAAGCTGGCTCCCACCGGCAAGCGCGTTTTGCTCCTGGAACGCGGCGGCTACGTTCCGCGGGAGAAAGACAACTGGAACCCTCGGGCGGTAAACCTCGAAGGAAAGTACCAGACCAAAGAAATGTGGCACGATAAGGACGGCAAAGAGCTCCATCCGCACACCAATTACTACGTCGGCGGCAATACGAAATTCTACGGCGCCGCCCTATTCCGTCTCAGGAAAGAAGACTTCGGCGAAATTCGCCATCACAGCGGCCTTTCTCCCGCCTGGCCAATTCGTTACGAAGACATGGAACCTTATTACACAGAAGCGGAGCGGCTCTATCACGTGCATGGCAACCGCGGCGAAGATCCCGCCGAACCGCCCGCCAGTGCGCCTTACCCTCACCCGGCCATCAGCCACGAGCCGCGCATTCAACAACTCTCAGACGATTTCGCGCGCCTCGGCCTAAAGCCGTTCCATACACCGCTGGGCGTAATGCTCAACGAGAAGGATCCTCACGCGAGCCGCTGCATCCGCTGCGAGACTTGTGACGGATTCCCCTGCCTCGTCAGCGCTAAATCCGATGCCCAGGTGTGTGCGGTCGATCCGGCGCTTGAACATGCCAACGTCACACTCCAGACCAACTCTTACGTCGAACGGCTTGAAACCAATCCATCAGGACGCGAAATCAGCAAAGTAATCATCAAGCACAATGGCACTCGTGAGGAGGTTTCGGCTGACATCGTTGTCTCGTCCTGTGGCGCAATCAACTCGGCGGCTTTACTGCTCCGTTCCGCCAACGACAAGCATCCCCGCGGCTTGGCCAACAGCTCCGACGTTGTGGGACGCCACTACATGGGCCACGTCAACTCCGTCCTGATGGCACTGTCGAAATGTCCCAATCCAACCATATTTCAGAAATCGCTTTCTGTGAATGATTTCTACTTCGGCAGCGAAGACTGGACCTATCCGATGGGGCACATCTCCTTCGTGGGCAAACTCGACGGTGAGACACTCAAAGGCGGCGCCCCAGCCCTGACACCCGGCTGGACGCTGGATCTCATGGCGCGACACTCGCTCGATTTCTGGCTGACATCAGAGGATCTGCCCGATCCCAACAACCGCGTTACACTCGATACCAATGCCGGCATCGTGCTTAGCTACTCACCCAACAACGAGGAAGGTCACAAGCGGCTCATAGCAAAGCTGAAAGAACTGATGCAGCAGCAGACCAAATGCAAGGTTCACGGCCACGAATGTCACGAAGGACTTTTCTCTCGTAACCTATTCGTTGGCCAGCGCATCCCGTTGGCAGGGGTCGCCCACCAAGTCGGCACGGTTCGCTTCGGCAACGACCCGAAGACCAGCGCGCTGGACGTTAACTGCAAAGCGCATGACGTGGACAATCTCTACGTTGTGGACGGCAGCATTTTCTGCTCTAGCGGCGCGGTAAACCCAGCGCTCACGATTATGGCTAATGCGCTCCGGGTGGGAGACCATTTGATTCAAAGGATGAAGTAGGAAGGATGAAGACAGAAGGCAAAAGTCAAAAGGAAAAAGTCAAAAAACGTCACGGCGTATTTCGATTTTCCTTGCGGCTGCTCATTTTGCATTTTACCTTTTTACTTTTTACTTCTACTGCGCTTGCGCAACTCGTCAAGTCCGTTGATGCGGTGGGAATGACCGTCTCCGACATGGATCGGTCGGTGGAATTTTTTTTCAAAGTACTGACGTTTGAAAAAGTTTCAGACATTGAAGTGGCAGGTAGCGAGTACGAGCGGCTTCAGGGAGTCTTCGGTGTAAGGATGCGAATCGTGCGCATGAGACTGGGCGATGAGCTGATCGAGATCAGCGAATATCTCGCGCCGAGAGGCAGACCGATCCCCGCGGACTCGCGCAGCCACGATCAATGGTTCCAGCACATCGCTATCGTCGTGAGCGATATGGACAAAGCCTACCAACAGCTGCGCGCTAACAAAGTACAGCACACCTCCACCGGCCCGCAGCGGATTCCGGATTGGAACAAGGCGGCAGCCGGCATCAAGGCTTTCTACTTTAAGGATCCGGACGGCCACAATCTCGAGCTCATCTATTTTCCGCCGGGCAAAGGTGACCCGAGATGGCAACAAACCAACGGCCGTCTCTTTTTGGGGATCGATCATACGGCAATCGCCGTGTCGGACACGGAGCAAAGCCTACAGTTCTACCGGGATATGCTGGGAATGAAACTGGCCGGCGAGAGTGAAAACTACGGCACCGAGCAAGAACATCTCAATCACGTGTTTGGATCGAGGGTGCGTATCAGCGGGCTCAGGGCGCAGTCCGGTCCCGGAGTCGAGTTCCTGGAATACCTGACGCCACGCGATGGCCGCCCTACACCGCCGGATACGCGCGCGAACGACTTGTGGCATTGGCAAACAGTGATGCGGGTTGGCCGCGCCGAAGCGGGGGCAGAGAAGCTAAAGCTCGGACGCGCTCGCTTCGTTTCTCCCGGCGTTGCGACCTTGCCCGACCAAGCCCTGGGAATAAACAAAGCCTTTTTAGTCCGGGACCCTGACGGCCATGGCGTTCAGTTGATTGAGAAGTGAGTCGATCTCGGGCAATCTGCGCATCCTCTCGCGCACAAGCAGCATCCAAGTAGGTGAGCATTTCAAGTGCCGAGGCTTCCGTAAGAAAAAGAAGGTATCAGGAAAGCCGACCTCATCGCCAGGAGAGACATCGTGACCAAAGAAGAAGTCAGACTACAGGAAGACCGAGAACGAAAGGCGAACTGGAAGCGCTGGGGTCCCTATCTCTCAGAAAGGCAGTGGGGCACCGTGCGCGAGGATTACAGCGCCTATGGAAAGGCGTGGGACTCCTTTTCTCACGATCAGGCGCGCAGCCGCGCCTACCGCTGGGGCGAGGATGGTCTTGGCGGGATTTCAGACAAACACCAGTTCATCTGCTTCGCCTTGGCCCTCTGGAACGGCCGTGACCCGATCCTCAAGGAACGGCTTTTCGGCCTCACCGGCAGCGAGGGCAATCACGGCGAGGATGTTAAAGAGTATTATTTTTATCTCGACTCCACGCCAACTCACTCTTACATGAAATATCTGTACAAGTACCCACAGGGCGAGTTCCCCTACGCGCGGTTGGTGGAAGAGAACCGCAGGCGCGGCCGGGACGCGTTGGAATTCGAGTTGATTGACACGGGCATTTTCGACGAGGACCGCTATTTTGATGTCTTCGTGGAATATGCCAAGGCCTCGCCGGATGACATTTTGATCCGGATCGAAGCGATCAATCGCGGACCCGAAGCCGCGGAGCTTCACCTGCTGCCAACGCTCTGGTTTCGCAATACCTGGTCCTGGAATCCGGGGTCGGAGCGGCCGTGGTTGCGCCGATGCGAGCCCACCGAAGGCGTCATACCTGTAGAGCTGCACCACTCCTATTATGGCGACCGATGGCTCTATTGCAGAGGAAACCCTCTGCTGCTTTTCACGGAAAACGAGACCAACAACCGGCGACTTTTCAACGCGGAGAACGCTTCAGCTCACGTCAAGGACGGCATTAACGACTGCATTATCCACGACGCAAACGAAGCGGTAAACGCATCGGGATCGGGAACCAAAGTCGCCTGCCACTACCGGGTTCGAATCGCGTCCGGCCAAAGCACAGTCGTAAAGCTTCGGCTGACCGACAAAGAGATGGCCTCCGCCGCGGCGCGGCCTTTCAATGCGAGCTTCGATCTCGCCTTTGCCGAGCGACGAAAGGAGGCCGATGACTTCTACGCCACGGTCACTCCGTCGAACCTCACCTCGGACGGCAAAAGCGTCATGCGTCAGGCCTTTGGAGGGCTGCTCTGGTCAAAGCAGTTCTATCACTACATCGTTAAACAATGGCTGGAGGGTGACCCCGGCAATCCTCCGCCGCCGCCGGAGCGGCGCAGCGGCCGCAATCACGAATGGACGCACATGCATAACGGAGACGTCATCTCCATGCCTGACAAGTGGGAATACCCCTGGTATGCGGCATGGGACCTGGCGTTCCACTGTATTCCGCTCGCGCTTGTAGATCCGGACTTCGCCAAGGAACAACTCACGCTGATGCTTCGCGAGTGGTACATGCATCCCAATGGCCAGATTCCAGCCTACGAGTGGAACTTTGGCGATGTGAACCCACCGGTCCACGCCTGGGCCGCGTGGCGGGTTTACAAAGTCGAGAAGAAGCGTCGCGGCAAAGGCGACCGCGAGTTTCTCAAGCGTGTCTTTCACAAGCTACTGTTGAATTTCACCTGGTGGGTCAACCGCAAGGACGCTAGCGGCATGAATATTTTTCAAGGAGGGTTTCTAGGGCTGGACAACATCGGTGTCTTCGATCGCAGCGCCCCCTTGCCCACCGGCGGATACCTCGAGCAGTCCGACGGCACGAGTTGGATGGCTATGTACACGTTGAACCTTTTGGCTATCGCGCTCGAGTTATCTAAGGACGACCGGGCCTACGAAGACGTGGCTAGCAAGTTCTGGGAGCACTTTATCCATATAGCCCACGCGATGAGCCATCGCGGCCAGAACGGCACAGGGCTATGGAATGAAGAGGACGGCTTTTTTTACGACGTGCTACGGCTGCCGGATGGAAACTATCTTCCACTGAAGATTCGTTCCATGGTCGGGTTGATTCCATTGTTCGCCGTGGAAACGCTCGAACCAAAACTGCTGGAGCGGCTGCCGGGCTTCAAACGGCGGCTGGAGTGGTTCATCGACAATCGCCCGGACCTCATCGGCAACGTGGCCTGTATGAGGACCTCGGGCATGGGTGAGCGGCGTTTGCTTTCCATTGCGACCCAGGATCAGCTCCGACGAATCCTGAAATACATGTTGGACGAGCGCGAGTTTCTTTCACCCTACGGCATCCGGGCACTCTCCCAGGCTCATCGCGACCATCCCTACCACCTAGCGGTAAATGGCATGACTTACCGCGTGGACTATGAGCCGGGGGAATCCAGTACTGGACTATTTGGCGGCAACTCCAACTGGCGCGGCCCGATCTGGTTTCCGGTCAATTTCTTGCTCATCGAGTCGCTGCAAAAGTTCCACTACTATCTCGGCGACAGTTTCAAGGTCGAATGCCCCACTGGCTCAGGAAAGATGATGACGCTCTGGGAGGTCGCCGGAGAAATTTCGCGTCGGCTCATGCAAATCTTCCTCCTGGACGCGGATCGGAAGAGACCCGTCTTCGGCGGCACTGAAAAATTTCAGAACGACCCGCATTGGCGCGATCTGATTCCTTTTCACGAATACTTCCACGGCGACAACGGCGCCGGAATCGGTGCGAGCCACCAAACCGGCTGGACCGGATTGGTCGCCAAGCTCATCCAGCAATACCATCAATAAGCCGTAGGCAAGAGCCATGACCGATGCACTAAAGCAACACTGGCCCGAATATCTAATAGAGGGTGCTTGCCTGGGCCTATTCATGATCTCGGCTTTTACCTTCGGCACGATCCTCGAACACCCCGCTTCGCAGGTTCATCAGACAATTCCAAACCCGCATTTACGCCGCCTGCTCATGGGTATCGCCATGGGGCTTACCGCTATCACGATCATTTACTCCCCTTGGGGCAAACAGTCCGGCGCCCATATCAACCGGTCAACAACCTTCGCCTTCTTTAGACTCCGCAAAGTCGCCAAGTGGGATGCCATTTTTTACATCCTTTGTCAGTTCGTTGGCGCGCTAGCCGGCGCTGTTTTGGCTGCGACCCTACTTTCAAGCTGGGTCGCACATCCCTCAGTCAATTACGTAATCACCCGCCCAGGCATGGCCGGCGTCAGCGCGGCTTTTTTCGCCGAGGTGGTAATTACTTTTATTTTTATGTCGGTGATCTTGAGAGTTTCGAACCACGCAAGCTTGCATAAATTGACCGGCCTATGCGCAGGCGCGCTGGTCGCCACATAGATAACTATTGAAGCTCCAATTTCAGGCATGAGCATGAATCCCGCGCGGACTTTTGCCTCGGCAGTTCCAGCCCATCATTGGCACGCCTTGTGGGTCTATTTTACCGCGCCTCTCGTCGGCATGTTATCAGCCGCGGAAGTCTATCTGCGGACCCGAGGCGCGCGGAGCCTCGCTTGCGCCAAGCTCCATCATGAAAATAGCAAACGCTGCATCTTCTGTGGTAAACCCGGTACCACGAACTGACGTCTAAACAACTTACCATCCGGGAGGCAGCTCTATGAAACGTATGCTGCTGTCTTTACGAGTCAGCATTTGGACATTTGTCATTCTTTCCGGCTGCGTGGGCAGCCAGGCTGCCAAGGAGGTGCAGTTGGGCAGAAATGCTCTCCAGACTGGCAATCCGCAAGCCGCGGTAGGCTATCTTCGCAATGCGGCTGTGCTCGATCCTAACTACAAGACTCCCTACTCAATACGCGAAAGCGTGTGGACTTACCTGGGACGCGCTTACTACGAGGTCGGCAATTTTCCTGAAGCTCGACGGGCACTCGAAAAGGCTTTATCCGATAACAAAGATGATCCCCTCGCAAGCCTCTATCTCGGTCTGACACTCTTGCGCTCCGGCGACCAACAAGCGGGACGCCGCGAGACGGAGGCAGGCCTGAGAGGAGTCAACAATTTGCTCAATCGTCTGGCCTCCAGTCCGTCGAGCGGGATTTACTGGGACCCCACCAGGCGGATCCGCTCTGACATTCAGCAGGCACTTAGTATGACCGATACCCCCGATTCGTCCGAGCTCATCGCTGTGGGGGAGCGGGTCGGCAGGAGACTAGACGAGGAAATTGACAACGCTCGACTCGACGAGTCGCGTGACAAATACAACAGGACTGGGGATATGTGAGTTGTCAGATTTACCTCCGAGGAACGAGGAAATCCGGCTCCTTAGATTAACGTCATATCGGACCACATTCCGCTCAGACCGTATACTTTAAACTCTGATGGCCATCGATGAGATGGCACAGCCTACTCATAGCCGGGTCCTTTCTGCATCCATTCTATGACCGCGAGCATCAAAAATTTAACGACGTGGAATATCTGTCTGCGCTTTTTGTACCGCTGATTGTAACTGCGACCACCGTAGCGGTCTGGGGCCAGGCAAGAGGCGTGCTGAAACTGACGACAAGAGGGGAGGGTTTTCTAACCTCCTCATAAATCAACTTGCTGTTGACGCCACGGGTCGGGCGGCATTGATGAAGATCGCGGCCCGACCCAAATCGTATCCCCACAAGCGCATAAGCCTTTCCATCACTAGCGGAAGCAGCACTACGCGCCTAACGCCTTGAGCATGGTGCCGGCGTCGCTGACTTCAAACTTGCCAGGTGCTTCGACGTTGATGGCTTTCACTACGCCATCGTCCACCAACATGGAGAAACGCTGGGAACGCATACCCATACCGCGCGCTGTAAGATCGTTCTCAAGCCCCAGCTTCTTTACATAATCGGCGCTGCCGTCGGCCATCATGCGCACCTTGCCGCCGGCTTTTTGCTCCCTTCCCCAAGCGCCCATCACAAAGGCATCGTTAACCGAGATGCACCAGATTTCATCCACGCCTTTGGCCTTCAGTGAATCGAAGTTGCTCACATAACTCGGCACATGCTTGGCCGAACAGGTCGGAGTGAAAGCACCGGGCAGACCGAATATTGCGATCTTTTTGCCTTTAACCATGTCTTCCACTTTAAAAGTATTTGGGCCCACAGTGCAGCCTTCTCTTTCCACTTCGATGAACTCGTTCAATGTGCCGCTGGGTAAACGATCACCGACTTTGATAGCCATAATTCACCTCCTGATTTTTTTTTGGTGGTGCGAAAGCCTTATCGCCGCTTAAATACACTGTCAAGAGCGTGTGCTGCTTGAAATGCTTTAAGCAAGAGCTTCATGAAAACATCGAGACTCAACTTGTAAGCATACTGCCGCTAGCATGTTAAGATAATATTAATGAACTTTTCTGAATTTGCCTCCCTATGCTACGAGCTCGAGAAAACGCCGAGCCGGCTCGCGAAGATTGCTGCGGCAGCGGAATATCTTAAACGGCTCGAGCCCGACGGGATCCGATTCGGCGTCGCGTTTTTGTCCGGCCGGCCGTTTCCCGTTTCCGATCCTCGCACGCTCGACATCGGCCCGAGCGCTCTCTTCGAAGCGTCAAAAATTCCTGACACCGAAAATTCGTCCTCAGCTCCACTCACGCTCAAAGATGTCGCGGACAGTTTTAGCAAAATCGCCGAAGCCAACGGCAAAGGCTCGCGCCGGGAAAAACTGGCGCGGCTCAAAGAGCTTGTCGGGAAAGCTCACGCCCATGAACGGCCGATTTTATTGCGCTTGCTCCACAACGAGCTGCGCATCGGATTACACGATGGCCTTATTCAAGAGGCCATCGCCCGCGCTTCAGATGCGGATTTGAAAACCGTGCGGCGCGCGGCTCTCTTTCGCTCTGATCTCGCCGAGGTGGCGGTTGTTGCTCTTACTGCCGGAACAGCCGGGCTTCAGGAAGTCGATGTCAAGCTCTTCGTGCCGCTTCTCCCCATGCTCTCCGAGCTTTCTCAAGACTTCGAAGAAATCTTCAAGGCCCACGGGGGAAAGACAGCACTCGAGTTCAAGTATGATGGGGCGAGGGTTCAAATTCACAAAGAAAAAGATCGCGTGCGGATCTGGAGCCGGCGCCTTTCCGAAGTCACTTCGAGCATTCCTGAAATCGCCGAAATTGCGCGAGGGGATCTTCAAGGGGATTCATTCATTCTCGATGCAGAAGTCGTGGCCGTCGGCAAAGACGGGCGGCCGTTTCCATTTCAGGAGCTTATGCGCCGCTTCAAGCGCGTTCATGGAATTGAATCCGCGGCCAGCGAAATTCCGCTCTCGCTTCATTTATTCGATTGTCTCTTCTTCGATGGCCGTTCACTCATCGACGAGCCCTATGAAGCGCGCTGGTTGAGATTGAGCGCTATCGCGGCAGGGAAAAATCTCGCCCGGCGAAAGATCACGACGGATACAGTCGAAGCTGAGACGTTCCTCAACGAGGCCCTGGCTGCCGGTCATGAAGGGCTGATGGCCAAAGCACTGGATAGCCCCTATATGCCGGGAAATCGCGGCAAACTTTGGTTCAAGGTCAAACCGGCGGAAAGCGTGGATTGTGTGATCGTCGCCGCCGATCGCGGTTCAGGAAGAAGACGCGGCTGGCTTTCCAACTATCATCTCGCCGTCGCCGACGCCGCGACCGGATTTGCTCCAGTAGGCAAGACCTTTAAAGGCTTGACCGACAAAGAATTTACCGAGATGACCAGCAGGCTCAAAGAACTGGAACTGGCGGATGACGGCTATACGGTAACAGTGAAGCCGGAGGTTGTTGTCGAAGTCGCTTATAATGAAATACAGCGAAGCCCGCAATACAGCTCAGGTTTCGCCCTGCGCTTTGCGCGGATTACAAGAATCCGCGACGATAAAAATCCGCAACAGGCAACCACTTTGGCCGAGCTCCAGGCTCTTTATGAACGACAATTTGTCTCTAAAAGCCGGAGAGAAGTCTAACGGGCTGGATGTCGATATACCGGAATCAGGCTGCGACTCGTTCCAGCCGCTGCAGAATTGCCGCTTTGGATTGTACGCCGACAATACGGTCCAGCTCTCGGCCTCCTTTAAGCAGCAGCAAGGTCGGAATGCTTTGGACACGGAAGCGTGCCGCCGTGGCCGGATTTTCGTCTACATTGAGTTTCGCCACGCGCACGCGGCCCGCCATTTCCGCGGCTAGTTCCTCGACCACCGGCGCCACCATTCCGCAAGGTCCGCACCACGGCGCCCACATGTCGAGCAGCACCGGCAACGGCGAGCGCTCAACCTCGGCCGCAAAGTTAGCATCAGTGACCGTGACGGGTTTAATCTCGACAGCTAGGGCTGTCTTGCACCGACCGCATACGGGACGAAGCCCCTGACCGATCTTTTCCAATGGGACCCGATTGGTCGCACCGCAGGCGGAACACCGAATCAATTGCGGATCAGACATTTTGTTTTAAACCTTTCCCTTTCGTAGGAATGATATCGACTTGGGAGTTGAGCGGCTCGGGTCACGAAGAGAACCGAAGGCCGCCGATGTACTACCGCGTCTGCTTCGAACGCGACGTTAGGATCCCGCCAGCCTTAAGACTTCGGCGCATAGACTTCGATCTCGAGCAAGAACTCCGAGCGTACAAGCTCGGGAATTACCAACAACATCGACACGGTACGAAATCACCCAAAAAACCAGAGCGAACTTTCAGGTAAGCAGGTCCATGCCAATTCCGCTTGCCTGTAATGTCATTCGGCAGCGTTTGCACGCGCCATCGACCTTCGTGAGCCATCCAGGTTTGTATCTCAGGGTTTCTCCGCCAGGATGAAGTGCTCAACCACACGTTTTTCCATGGCACACCGGTTAAAGTTCCTGATGCGGTCGCCGATATCGTCACCCATGATCACGTGGATCGCGTTGAGCGGTCGGTCGCCGCGCTCGGCACGGGCACGCATCTCCCTTAGGAACGCGATGCTTGCTTCGCTGAGATCGATCTTTTCGCTGATGCGCAGGCCACCCTGCTCGAGTTCCTGGCGCATCATCGCCGGCGTAACGAGAAAGCTGGTCGATGCGTCGGTTGCCCAAGGCAAAGGAAAAATAAGGGCTCCGCCAGGTCCCTGCCCGACCTCTGAGCAGGAGAAGCGGCCACCACGTTTGAGCACTCGCGCTACTTCTGAGACGAGCTTTCTCTTGTCCTGAATGTTCATGGTGACGTTATGGCACCAAACGTGATCGAACGTGCCTTCAGCGAACGGTAAGTCGAGGGCGTCGGCCTGCCGGAATTCAATGCGGTCGGCCAACCCGCACCTACGGGTCAACTCCCGTGCAACTTCGATGTATTGTGGCGTGAGGTCAACGCCGGTGACGCGGCAGCCGCGTGTCGCGGCAATGATACGCGAGCAACCGCCGACGCCGCACCCTAGGTCCATCACCTGCATGCTCGAATCGATACCAGCGCGCTCGAGATGCTCGCGCGTCGCTTCGATTCCCTGACCGTGCAGTTGATCGAAAGGAAAAAAATCCTGGTAGCTCGGGCGCTCTGGGTCAATACCTCGCGCCAGTAGAAACGCGATCACGCGATCCAGGATTCCGCTTGTGGCATAGCGCTGCCGCACGGCGTCGGAGACGTTTGTCATAGTCCCTCTCCTTTATCAAGACACGTCAATTCGGCCTACAACAGGCTGCTTGCCGCTTAACTGAACATCGTGGCTGGTCAGAGCTGCGATGGCGAGAGTTAGGTAAGCAACGACTGCGCCGAGCCAGCCCACCGAGAAAATGACATGCGCGGTGAGCGTGAACTTGCGGAGGCGGAGCGTCATGGTCATGGCGTGCGAATACTGGCTAACACCAGCTCAGTGGCGCTTTTGGCGGCGGTCCGGAGCGCTTTCTTAGGCGGCCTTTTTGTGTGGAAAATTGAGGGCTCCTGTTTGGAAATAGAATTTCCATTCTCCCGTCGACAACTTTGTGTATATCTTGCAGACTCGGCCCTTCCAGTGGAAATCTTCCTTGGTGGCTTTATGCCGCCAAAGGGTATCGATATCAACCACGGCGAACGCCGCATCCTGTTCGTTGGAAACCTCGATCTTTACAGTGTCCCGCTGATTTCGGATTAGATCATGATTGTCAAAAATATGCTGCCAGTTCTTCCGCCAGCGCTCCCTATCGAATCGGCCCAATACGAAGACCCAGTCAATGGGATCGTGGGTGTCGGCTGTCGGCGGCCATGGCCAAACCATATCCGGATGGATCATGGACAGGAAGAGGTCTGGATTCTTCGTGTTCCAGCCCTTGGTTTCGAGATCAACCATCTCTTGAATTTTTTTCGCGATCACTGTGCTCATATTCCGCGCTTCTTTTATCGCTCAACAAATAATATACACAAAGCTTTGGAGGATACTAATATCCGCAAAGGCCTGATCACAACTCTTAGGGAGTGAGTTTCACACCTAAAATACGGGCGATTGTGACTCGTACATTGAGTCAGAAGGCTAAGCCCTGCCGGGAGTGGACTTCGTGGGCTCTTGATAGAGGCCGATAACATTGCCGGCAGGATCGCGAACCCGTGCGGTCATCTCAGGCGCGTCAGCACCAATCGGCTGGACAACCTCACCACCATTCGCGATCACGGCGTCTCAGCGTCGCCGCAACACTGTCGACCATAATGTACAAGAGAAGGCCTGATTGTGATGAAGGCGATCGTCCGAGAATCCATGTACCGCTCACTTCTCCGACGCCATCATCGAAGGCGAGACTTCCGTCACCGCGCTGCCGCACGCTCCAGCCCGAAAACCGCTCTGTAAAACGCCACTGAGCGGTTGAGATCAGTCGCAGGAATCTCGACATAGCAAATCTTGCCGTGAGCAAGCGTCGGTGGCATCGTTCCTCCTTGTGTCTATGTCCCCGTTTGCGATTGTACTACGCGAGAACTGCCGACGCTGCGAACGCTCGCCTGAGTTAGTCCCCGAGGCGCAGACCGCTTGGGAGTACCCGCAAGCGACGCTTGCAAGCGCGGCAGGTCAGCCGCCGCAAGACACAGCCAATGTTCCCTCTTCATTCGCGCCCCATTAAGGGGCACACCCTGGTTGGGCAGTAGCGGAAAAAAACCGTTATATTGCCATGTCAATCCTTCCTTGCTTCCAGTTCAGCAAGCCGTTGGCGAAGCGCACGTTCTT
>Ga0209799_1000079_pt1 | contig 17630 bp, 16 predicted proteins | sample PanSoiPlo36MoBio_FD_188324 | JGI IMG/M metagenome (GOLD analysis project Ga0209799, IMG submission 188324) | Tropical forest soil microbial communities from Panama analyzed to predict greenhouse gas emissions - Panama Soil Plot 36 MoBio (SPAdes)... | ecosystem: Environmental > Terrestrial > Soil...
ACAATGACCGGAACAAGTCCGTCGCCTTTATCGAAATCGATTTTTTGCATAACCACAGAATTCCTCGCAGTAAGTTGGCATACCTTCCGTGGGGATTCAATACAGAGAATGTAACGATGGACCGCAGTCAGCGAAGCAACATTAGGTTCTCACTTGTCTTTTTTGAAGTACTGGAATGGCCGTGATCTTTTCCGGCGGCAACATGTCCCAGTAGATGCCTTTCGGTCTCGGCAGCGGTGATTCAATCTTGATAAGTTCGTTTGGGGTTACGATGGCACTGAGCGGGATGTCGTGGTGGGTCATGGGAATTTCTTCATCTACGATCTGCAGAGGATGAACTGACGTGACGATCGGCGTGTCTCGGCCGATCTTCCGTTGTTCGGTCAAAAGGGCGAATTCCAAGTCCGAGTAGCCGCCACCTTTGCCGACGCGGGCGCCCCTACGATTGACGGCTACCGAACCGCAGACGATAAGATCGATCTTTTGGACTTTTTTAAGCTCGACGGGCGCGCCAAATTTTGCTGCGCCCTTGATCGACGAGGCAACGTAGGCCGAGCATTTGAGCTTTTTGGGATTCAGTTCGATAAAGGGTTTGTTGCTATGGAGGCGCGGAACGGCCATGTAGATGATCTTGCCTTCCTCCAGGGCTTGCTGACGGATGGCTCTCTGCGGCGAGTCGGGATTTACTTTGAGAATTCTTGCATTCTTCCAAAACTGGAACTGAGATATAACCCGGGCGCAGGCCTCGGCGCCGATGAAGTTGGGAATCCGCCCTTCAGCGCCAGGAAATCGCGCAACTTTCTTTTCCTGAAGTAGCGACCAGATCCTTTTCCGTATCTCTTCCTTGCTTCTCACAAGATCTCCAACCTTGTGTTTGTCTATATCTTTTCTTGCGACGCTTGCTCAAGACGTTGTAAGATTGTTTGCAATGCAGGAATTTATCATCGTTTATGTCACGGCCGGATCGCCAGCCGAGGGAGAGCGTTTAGCGCGGGCTCTCGTCGACGAAAGGCTTGCGGCTTGCGTTAATCGTATTGTGACCGTGCAATCAGTTTATCGTTGGGAAGGTAAGCTGGAACAAAGCGAAGAGCAGCTCCTGATCATTAAGACCCAAAGGCGCCTTTTTGCTGCTCTGGAGAAGCGGGTGCGTGAGCTACACAGCTATTCCGTTCCCGAGATCGTTGCGTTGCCGATCATCGAGGGTAGTCAAGACTACCTCCGGTGGTTGGGCGACCAGACGAATGACGGCACGGTGTAGTACGAGCGTCATGCGGGCGGTGCGAGAAGTATCGGCCGGCGGCGTGATTTACCGAAAGCACGCAGGTGCAATCGAAATCGCGTTGATCCATGTGCGCAATCGCTGGGGACTTCCCAAAGGGCACGTTGAGAAAGGTGAGAGCAACAGCGACGCGGCCATCCGGGAGGTGCGGGAAGAGACCGGATTAGAAGGGAGAATGCGAAAGAAGCTCGGAGACATCCGCTACTCCTACCGCGACAAGCGAACGAGTCGGGAGCCGATCCGGATTTACAAGCGGGTCTATTTTTATCTGTTGCGCTACTTCAAAGGCGACGTTCGCGATCATGACCACGAAGTGGACGAGGCCCGTTGGTTCCCTATCGAAGAAGCGATCCAGACTCTGAAATTTGCTACGGAGCGCAGGATGGTGAAAAGAGCGCTTGCCGTGCTCACTGTTAGTGATTCAAAACCAACGCGGACCGAAAGTGCAAAAGAACCTTGACGCCGAATCGGAAGTTGCAATCTCGAAATGCCGTGGAATTCACGAATTGATGAAAAGGTTTTAGATGAAAGATAACTCCGCGGGCGTTCTTTTCTCCATCCCTTATGAGATCGCGGTGGTGCGCCCTTTGAGACAGACAACTCTGCGAGAACGAGAAAATGCGCTCAAAGCCGCTCATTACAATACCGAGCTTGTTCCCCAGGAAATGGTCTACGTGGACTTGAAGACGGACAGCGGGGTGAGTTCACTCAGTACCGCCCAATTGTCAAAACTCACTGGGGTGGGACCGCTGGAATCAGGGATGGAAATGGCTGCGGAAGGAAACCGGGCCTTCGTTTCACTGTCTGAAAGATGCCAAAAGATCTTCGGTTTCCCTTACGTGGTTCCGGTTGTTCAGGGCCGCGCCGCGGAGCGCATCTGGGCAAAATTGCATATTAAAGAAGGCGCGGTGGTCGCGGGAAACATGCTTTTCCCTTCGACCCGCTTTCACATCGAGTCCAACGGCGGAAAAGTGGTCGATGTCATCGCCGAATCCGCACACGATCTTTACTCGCCGCAACTTTTTAAGGGCGATATCGATCCAAAGAAGTTGGCAGCGGTCTTCGAAGAGCACGGCGTCAAGGTCGTTTGTATTTACGTTGAGCTCTGCGTGAACTCTTGCGGGAGCCACCCGGTTTCTTTGGGTAATCTCAAGCAGATCAGAGAAATCGCCAGCGCTCATAAGGTTCCGCTGTTTCTCGACGCTTGCCGTATTCTAGAAAACAGTTATCTAATCAAACAACGCGAGCCGGGCTATCAGAACCGCTCGCTCCAAGAGATCGCTAACGAAACCTGCCGCCTGGCTGACGGCTGCACGATGAGCGCGCTCAAAGATTTTCTCGTGCCCGCGGGTGGCATCATTGCCATGCGCGATAAAGCCGGCTATCAGAACGCCTCGGTGCAGAATTTTCTCAATGGCAGCCAACCTTCGAGCACGGCGATGGAAGCGATAGGAGTCGCGCTGGAGGAGATTTTTGCCAGTGATGCTTACGTGGCCAGCCGCGTGGAACAGGTAAACTATCTGTGGCGCAGGCTCAAAGACGGTATTCCGATTCTCACTCCTCCAGGTGGCCACGGAGTTTTCATCGATGTTAAAAGCTTTCTACCGCACGTACCCGCAGAGAATTACCCTGCGGAGGCGCTGGCGGCATTTGTTTATCACATCTCCGGCATACGAATGTCCAAAGGACCGCCGCTATCCCCGAGTCAAACTGCCCGCGGAGTCGAGCTGCTTCGTCTCGCCGTACCTGCGCGCCGCTACGTGCAAGGGCATATGGACGACGTGGCCGAGGCCATCCAGTATGCTTATTCAAAACGCAATGAGATCAAAGGATTGAAAAAAATAGAAAAGCCCGGCAGATCCAAATACGAACCGACGCTTTTTACACCGCTGTAAATATGGAATCTCTTCAGAAGAATTTAAATATAAGCGACCGTCATTTGGGGGCCATTTTTTTTCGCCGAGTCGAAGAATTGGGCGATCGCACTTTCATCAAGTTGCAGCGGGGCAAAGGTTTTCAAGAAATCTCATGGCGCGACTTTGGCGCGGTGGTGCAAAATGTTCTGTTGGCCCTCCACAATATCGGTCTGACGCAAGGTGAGAGGGTCGCCATAATCGGCGAAAACAGTCTCGAATGGCTGGGGACCGATTTAGCGACTCTGGCAGGTGGACTGCCCAATGTCGTTGTATCGCCGGCGCTGTCGGACCTGATGCTGCTCAAAATCCTGGGCCATTCTCGCTGTCGCGCGGCCTTTGTGCAAAACGACACCGGCGTCGGCCGGCTGCTCAATCTCAAACGCCAGCTTCCCGCGCTTTCCCATATCGTTGTTATGGAGGGGACCGATTCAAATCTGCCGGATACCTTGTCCTTCGCTCAACTGATCGAACGGGGGGCCCGCGTCGAAGCCGGGCGTCTTTTCGAGATTCTCGAATCGGTGCATGCCAACGATCTGGCGACGATAATGTATACCTCAGGTTCTACCGGAGAGCCGAAGGGGGTCATGAGAACGCAGGACAATCTGTTATCGAATATCTCCAACGGTGAGGAGATCGTCCTCAGCAAGCCGGGAGAGCTCTTCATTATCATACTCAGCCTCAACCACCTTTTCGGTCGATTCGGTTTTCTCAAAAGTGCTGTCACAGGCAGGACGACGGCGATTATCGAAGCCACCGAATTGGAGTTGAATGTCAAACTACTCGAGCGCCTTGCCGGGACTTCCTTGGCAGTCGTCCCGCGAGTGATGGAGCGAATTTGGCAGGGCATTCTCGGCGAAAATCGCAATGGTGAATTGTGGGAGCAGCTCGAAACGCTCGACCGCAACAAAACGGCACGCGGTTATCTAAACGGCGATGAAAGCCGCCATTTCGATCAACTAAAAACAACACTGAGAAATGTCGTCGAGAAATCTCTGGGCGGGCGGATGAAGTATATTTCCTATGCGGGTGCCGCTATGCCGCCGAGGATCATGAGATTCTTTGAATTGATCGGTATTCCACTCATCGGCTCTTATGGGTCCACGGAGTGCGGCGGGGTAACCCTCAGCGGGATCGGCGACGCAAAGCCGGGCAGTTTGGGGAAGCCTTTCCCCAATTGTCAGATACGTGTCGCCGAAGATGGAGAACTGCTCGTGCGCGGGCCCACCGTAACCCCGGGGTACTTTGAAAATCCCGAAGCCACCCGCGAGGCCATCGACCACGACGGCTGGTTTCACACCGGTGACCTCGGCACCATCGATGCAGATGGCTGTCTTTTTATCACCGGCCGGAAGAAAGACATTTTCAATTGCTCCGATGGCTCGAATATTTATCCCGGCTTCATCGAGCTTCTCCTAGAGAACGATCCATTTGTCCGGCAAGCGATTCTTTTGGGGGACCGACGGCCTTTCATCGCGGCGTTGATCGTACCCGAGAGAAAGAGAATCGCCGGGGAATTTCACAAGCAGGACTCGGCGCTGACCGAAAGTGAAATTACAACCACGCTCCAGTCCCGGATCGATCAGATCAACGGGCGTCTGGAGCAGTTCGAACAGATCCGTAAATTTGCGGTGATCAATGACGATTTTCCGGAAGAGGTTAGAAGCGTCACAGTCTTTCAGAAAATCAAAATCGATCGCAAGGCTGTGGAAGGGCGCTATCCGAAGGCGATAACCAGGATTTATGCGCCTTCGGCAGAAAGAGAAGCATGAGCCAGGTTGCGTTAATCACCGGAGGAGGCGGCGGGATCGGCGGAGCCGTGGCTCGTAGATTGGCGGCCGCCGGCATCACGGTGATCGTCGCCGATTATGACCACGGTGCTGCGGAAAAAATTCGCGGTAAGATCGTCTCCTCAGGTGGCAAGGCCGATGCCCTTTCGGTGGATGTTACGCAGGCACGCGAGGTCAAAGCGTTGGTGACCGACGTTGAGAAAAGATTTGGCCGCATCGATGTTTTGGCGAACATTGCCGGGGGCAGCTTCTATACCAAACGGATCGAGGAATTTACTTGGTCGGAGTGGAAAGAAGTCATCGACGTGAATTTGAAAGGCACATTCCTCATGTGTCGCGAGGTGGCGCCCGTCATGCAGAAGCAAAAAAGCGGGCGCATTCTCAATACCGCGTCGAACTACGGGGTGACGGGCTCGGCCCTGCGCACGCCGTATTCGGCGGCGAAGGCGGGGATCATCGCTTTTACGAAAACGCTCGCCCAGGAGCTCGCCCCGGACGGGATTTTGGTCAATACGGTCGCGCCGGGTCCGACGGATACGCCACGAGTCATGGGCAAAGAATCTCCCGAAGCGCGCAAGCAGCGTTGGTCGGAGATTCCTCTAGGGCGAACCGGGCAGCCGGAAGATCTCGCCGAAGCCTTCTACTTTCTGACGACGCCGGAAAGCAACTGGATCACGGGCCAAACCTTTCATGTAAACGGAGGGCTCGTGACGCCATGAGATTGCAAGGAAAAGTTGCTGTCGTAACGGGTGGTGCGCAGGGGATCGGCCGCGTCATTGCCCTGGGTTTGGGGCACGAGGGAGCCAAGGTCGTGGTAGCCGATCTCCAGGCCGACAAGGCTAGAGACGTTGTCAACGAACTTCTCGCATTGGGTAGCGAGGCCATTCCCGTGGAGGTGAACGTCGCCAACGAGTCGGCCGTGAAACGGTTGGCGAACACCACGTTCGACCGTTTTGGACGGGTGGACATTCTCGTCAACGACGCCGGGGTGTATCTCAAATCTCCGGTCGTCGGCATGAGCGAAGAACTCTGGGACCGCACCATCGACGTCAATCTCGGCGGCAATTTTCTTTGTTCGCGGGCTTTTGTCCCGTCCATGCGAAAGCAAAAAAGCGGGCGAATCATTAGCATCGCCTCGGGCATTGCGCACTACGGTGCGAAGGAATTTGCCCCCTATGCCGCGTCGAAGGCGGCGATTATCGGCTTCGTCAAGGCGCTCGCTCGCGAAGTGGGTACGGACGGGATCACTGTCAACGCCATCTGTCCGGGTGTCGCAAATACCGCCATGCCGCGCACTCATAGGACCGAAGAGGAGTTAATGGCACGGCTGCGCTCTAACCCGCTGGGCCACGTCCTCGAACCGGAAGATTTCGTTGGTCCGATTTTGTTTCTCGCCAGCGATGCGGCTTCATACATCACCGGCCAGGCGATTAACGTCAATTGCGGCAGCTACATGATTTAGTCGCGAGACCGAAACCAAGACTTTGACGTGCCCTGATCGCGAAATCCAGCTGATCATAATGCGGGCTAAGACAATTCTCCTACAGCACGCGACTCTGGTAACCATGGACGAGCGAAAACCCGTGCCCAAGAGCCAGGAACTGCTTATTCAGGATGGCAGGATAAATGGGCTGGGAGGCCAGTTAAAGACGCATGGCGTCCCGATCGACGAACGCATCGACTGTCGGGGCAAAATTGTCATTCCGGGGTTGGTCAATGCGCATTCTCACCTACTGGAAATTCTCCAGAGGAGCTTTCGCGACAACGTGCGCAAGGAGATTTGGCTGCGGCAAAGGCAGATGACGGAAGAGGCGGTTGAGTTGTCGACGAATACCATAGGCGCTGCGGCGGCGCTCGCGTGTGCGGAGATGCTGAAGAGCGGGGTAACCGCCGTCGTCGACCATTTCGCACTGCGCTCGGGAACAACCGCGGCCATAATCAAAGCGGTCCTCGGCGCGTTTGATAGAACGGGGATTCGAGGAATCTTGGCACCTTCGCTGCGCGATCAAAACTTCCTTGAACTGATGGGGGTTCGGTCACCCCAGAGGCGTGCCAAGAATCTAAGAGCCGATGGCCGTTGGCAGGATGAAATGATTCAGGGCTTGGAGCTGGTGAAAAGTTCATCAACGATCGCGAATCTGATGTTGGGTCCCTCTTCGCCGCAAAATTGCACCGACGGTCTCTTGAGAGAAGTCGTTCGGATGGCGGAACGATATGATCTGGGAATACACACTCATTTACTGGAAACGATTATAGAACGTTGGGGTGGGCGCCATTTATATGCTCGTGGACTCGTCGAACGTATCGCCCAACTGGGTCTCCTTTCCCCCAGGCTCTCTGCAGCTCATGGCGTCTGGCTGGATCAGCGGGACATGGATCTGGTGGCTCAGTCGGGTGCCAGCGTTATCCACAATCCTGCCAGCAATCTAAAGCTCGGTAGCGGCATCGCACCCGTGATGGAGCTAAAGCGGCGCGGCGTTAACGTCGCCATTGGGACGGATGGAGGCGATACCAGCGACAGTTATTCGGTTTTCGAGCAGATGCGGCTGGCGGCATTTTTATCGCGTCTGAACACGGCTAACGCCGATCATTGGTTGACTGCGACAGACGCGTTACGGATGGGCACCGTCAATGGCGCTAAGGCCATTCCTGCGTGGAGAGGTAAAGTCGGCAAGATCAAAAAAGGTTATCGTGCAGACCTGGTGATCTTGAGCCCCCATATTCGCCTTCGCCCGATGAACGATGTGATTCACCAGTTGGTTTATTGTGAGGCAGGGCACTCGGTGGACACCGTTTTGGTCGACGGCAAGGTCGTCGTCAGAAACGGCCGGCTTACGTTCGTGGACGAGAAGGCGTTGGTTCGAGCCGTAGAGCCCATAAGCGCAAAAATGTATCGAATTTATCGCCGCCGGAATCCGCTCGCCGACAAAACAGACTTGGCTGTCCAGAGACTCTATCGACGGGCTCTCAAGGCGGACGAGCCCGGCCGACACTTCGAAAAATAAACGCTCCCGTGAGTTATTAAGGAGTTCATTGGTTAGTAAACATGCGAGAACTAAGGGGCGAGTCGTGGAGAGCGCGGGCATCCGATCCTGTAGGAAGCGTTGAGGCCCGGACCGTTGGCATAACCCCTGAGGAGTGGATCGGGTGGTGGCCTACAAGGCACGGACCCATTGCCCGCGCTTGGAACGGCTCGTCCCTTAGGTTTTGAAGAACGGGAATTGTCTAGATACTTATGAACTCCTTTATAAGTGGCAAGAGAGGTCCCTCATCCATGGCGTACGTGGTCGGAGTAGATATCGGCGGAACGTTTACGGACTGCGTTGCGCTGGACAGTGAAGGAACAGTGACCCTCGGAAAGGCGCTTTCCACGCCCGACGATTTTTCCAGAGGCGCTCTAGATGCGGTGCGGGATGCGGCCAAAAATCTTGGTTTTCTCGGCGAAAACGAACTGCTTGCCTTAACCGGGCTTTTTTTCCATGCCTGCACGGTCGCTGACAATACTTTAATTACCCGCGCGGGCCCAACGACGGGCCTCATCACTACCAAGGGGTTCGCTGACACACTGCTTCTCATGCGCGGGAGAACGACCGACGGCCTTACCGAAACAGAAGCCTTCCGTGCATCAACCCAGAGCAAGCCCGAGCCGATTGTTCCCCGACGGTTGATAGAAGAGCTCAACGAGCGCATCGATTATAAAGGTTCGATTCTGGTTAAGCTGGACCTGGGGGAGACCGAGAAGGTGATTGCAAGTCTGATCGGCAGAGGAGTTCAATCGGTTGCTGTGTGCCTCCTTTGGTCGCTCTCTAATGACTCTCATGAGCGGATGGTGGCCGGCATCTTAAAGAAAAACCATCCATCGATTGATTTTAGCCTATCCAGCGAAGTCGCTCCCTACTTAGGGGAATATGAACGAACCGCAACGACGGCGTTCAATGCGTACATTGCTCCGAATATATCAACCTACTTGAGAAGACTCCGAATGGTGCTCGTGGAAAAAGGGTTGCAACATGAACCGCTGGTCATGCAGTCGTACGGCGGAGTTCTCGGGATCGAGGATGCATGCCGAAAAGCCGTCGGTATGATCGAGTCTGGCCCCGCCGCCGGCGTCGTGGGGAGTCGTTTTATCGGCGAACAACTGGACGTCTCCCATATCCTTGCCACGGACATGGGGGGAACGACCTTTAAGGTGGGTGTCATTCGGGACGGGTTGATCGAAAAGGACTACAAGCCAATCTTTCTTCGATATCAGATTTATCTGACGAAGATCTGGGTTGAGTCCATCGGTGCCGGGGGTGGCAGCATCGTTTGGATCGATCCGGAAACAGGACTGCTCAAAGTCGGACCCCAGGGTGCAGGAGCCAACCCGGGACCGGTTTGCTATGGTCTTGGAGGTTCTGAAGTTACGGTTTCCGATGCGGATCTGATTCTGGGTTATCTGAATGAAGACTGTTTCCTGGGCGGAAAGATGAGGCTTAATAAAAAGCGGGCGCTAGAGACACTTGAAGACAAAATTGCCAAGCCGATGGGCATGAGCGTTACGCAAGCGGCTAGTGGCATTTATCGCATCATCAATTCGCACATGAGCGACCTGATCAGGAAAGCCACTGTGGAACGAGGATATGACCCGCGGGAGTTTACTCTTTTTGCTTTCGGTGGCGCGGCGCCCGTGCATGCAGGAAGATATGCGGCTGAGCTGGGCATCAAGCAGCTAGTCGTTCCGTTGACGGCTTCCGTGCACGGGGCAACCGGTCTGGTCAGCTCGGATGTGGTTTACGAGTACGGAAAATCTGACCATCTGTTCGTTCCGGGGGACATGAAGCGCATCAATGAAAATTTCTCGGCGCTGGTGAAAAAAGCGATTGAAAGCCTTCGCTCCGCGGGTTTTGAAAATAATGGTATAACGGTCATGCGGAGCCTGGACATGCGCTATCGTCATCAGGTCCATGAGCTTAATGTTCCGTTGGCTGCTGGACTCGCGGCACTCTCTGAGGAAGCAATGGAAGAGGCGTATGGGCGGTTTGATGAACTGTACGAGCAAACCTATGGACCGGGAGCCGGCTATCGCGAGGCCGGAAAAGAAATTATGGCATTTCGAGTCGTGGCCACCGGTCAGCTAAAGAGGCCGACTTTGAAAAGTTATCCTCTAGGCAACCAAGCTTCGGATCCGGGACTCAAGGGCCGTAGAGACGTCTATTTTGAAGAATACAATGGCTTTGTCGGCACTCCTATTTATGATTACTCCCGTCTTGCTCCCAGTTGTGAGATTTTGGGTCCCGCGGTCATAGAAACTCCGATTACAACCATCGTGATCAATCCCAGGGATCGGGCGGTCGTCGATAAATTTTTGAACGTCAGGATTTATGTAGGAGATTAACGAGAGGACAATATGCTCATCAAAAATGTCGACCCGATCACCTTCGAGGTATTATCTCACCGGTTGCATCAGATCACGCGGGAAATGGGTATCACGTTAGAGCGCACCGGGGGAACTGTCACAACCACCCAGCAGCATGATTACAACGCATCGCTCTACCGGCCCGAGGGTGAGATCATGGCCGCGGGTGAGACGTATGGACATCATGTGGTTTGCGCGGGATTTGCGGTAAGACGAATCCTCGAACGCTTTGGGAAAGATGAGATCTGTCCAGATGATGTCTTTTTGCTGAACGATCCCTACCTGGCGGCTATCCACAACTCCGACGTATATGTTATCGCGCCGATCCATTATCAGAACGAGTTGGTCGCGTGGAGCGCAACGTTTGTGCACGTGAGTGACGTTGGCGCTATGACGCCCGGGGGCGACTCCCCCGACGCCACAGAAATTTTTCAGGAGGGCATAAGAATCCCTGGAATCAAGCTGGTGGAGCGAGGCCGGCTTAAAAAAGACGTTTTCGACACGATCATCCACATGACGCGCCAACCGGAGGCCGTTGGGCTCGATCTTAAGTGCGAGATAGCGGCCAACAACGTGGCTAAGGCCCGAGTGCAATCCATGTACAAGCAGTACGGGTCCGAAATGATGAACGCGGTGTCGATGGAAATGGTTCACTATACGGAAACGCTCTTGCGACAGAGGATCCGGGAGTTTCCTGATGGGTCCTGGAGCGAAAAGTTGACGATTGAAGCGGATGGACTTCGCCGACTCGCTTTGACGTTGAGGAAGGAGGCCGACCATCTGACCTTCGACTTCACGGGAACAGACCAGCAAGTACCGAAAGGAATCAACCTCCCCTATCACGGAACCTTTGGATTTTGTTTCGGCGCGATACTTTATTGTCTCGCTTTTGACCTCCCCAAGAACCAGGGGGTGTTGCGGCCGATGACGGTCACCGCCCCGGAGGGGACGATTGTGAATGTACGGGATCCAGGGCCGATCTCGATGAGCACGACCTCGTCCGGCTTTGGGGTAGGGTTTTTGGCAAGCTCAGTCCTGATGCAGATGCTGGCAACCAGCGAAAAATGGCGAAAAGAGATTATCGCTCCCAATGCGAGCCACCGAAACTGCAGACATTCAGGGGTGAATCAGTACGGGCGCTATTCGCCTTTTATCAATATGGCCCACGGGGCCCTCGATGGTAATGGCGCCGGGATAAGCAAGGACGGGGTGGATTCGGGCGGCAGCTATATGAGTTGTCCGAATGTCGAGTGGATGGAGCTTCACTATCCGCTGCTCTACCTATTTCGCCGCCATGCCCGCGATAGCTCGGGCGCCGGAAAATTTCGCGGCGGCGCCGGGGTTGAGTCTGCTCATATGTTGCATGACGCTCCTGAGAAAAAGCTCAGAGGCGTCGCCTACGGCGTGGCGTCGCCCAGAAATTCGGGTCACGGCATATTCGGCGGTTATCCGGGAGCTCCGAGCCTGATGGTGCTATTGCAGAAAACCACGACCAATGAACAGTTGAAAAAAAACCAATGTCCGGTGGACGTCGCCGAAATCGGCGGTCAGCCAAAGACTCTCGGCTACTGCAATTTCGAACTCCGCCACGATGACGTGCTCTATATGAGAGTCGCTAGCGGCGGAGGGTACGGAGATCCGCTGGAGAGAGACCCTCAGCTGGTAGAAAAAGACGTCCATAACGGGCTGGTGTCCGTGCAGGCGGCACGCGACATTTACGGCGTGGTTCTGGAAACGGTCGACGGCAAGGTGGACTTGGCGGCGACTGAAGCGCTTAGAAAGAGGATCAGACAGAACGAGCTCAAAGAATCAAATGCGCTATCCATTTCGTGAGAATCTGGAAGTCGTCGGTGATGGCGCGGGAACGTGGATTCACTGTAGCCGGTGCTCGCATCCTTTGTGTCGGGCGGGAGAAGATTGGAAACGGGCGTGTAAGAGAACGACTTTTTCGCCGGCTCAAGCCGGACCTCTCATGGGTGACTTGACGGGAACCTATTTGCTCGAGAAACTCTACTGTCCGTCATGCGGTGCGCTCATAGACTCCGACCTGATCGAGGCGGACGGTGGTTGAACAAGTGGATGAGCAATTCGCGAATTAACCCTAATCCGACATGATTTCGAATCGGCTCGGGCGATGAGTCCTACAGCCGTGGGCAATGGGAAACTGCCTTGAGGGCCACCCCGCAAATCCCTAAGGGTGATGATTTGTGCGATCGGTGCCATCGATCAACCTGCACGCTCAGGTGCCCACGACTTCCGGTCTCACCGTCCTCGCTCATTGCTCATGCTTCGTAAGTTTTGTCGGATTAGGTTGAGTTGCTCAGTGACGGAGGTGCATATGTCTCTACGATTGCCTCGTCTGTTTAAGTTCATGGCCGGATCGGCGTTCGTTCTTGCGATTGCTGCCATTGCCTACCCACAAGAATTCTACAAAGGAAAGACGATCGTTTTCATCGTCGGCACAGCCCCCGGGGGAGGCTTCGACACCTACAGCCGGATTGCAGCGCGTCATATTGGAAAACATATTCCCGGAAATCCGAATACCATGGTTCAGAACATGCCGGGCGCCGGGAATCTGATCGCCGCCAATTACGTATACAATAAAGCTGAGCCGGATGGTTTGACCATTGGACACTTCTCCGGGTCGATGATCTTCAAGCACGTGTTAGGGGATCAAGGCGTCATGTTTGACGGCAAGAAATTCGGCTGGCTGGGCACGCCGGCGCCGGAGCGGCACGCTTGTGTCGTCACCGAGAAGGCCGGAATAAAAACGTTGGAAGAATGGGCCGCCTCTAAACGCCTCATCAAGATCGGGAGTTTGGGGCCGGGCAATGCGACTTCGGCTATACCACAACTGCTCAGAGCAATCCTCGGTCTGCCGATCAGCGTTATTGAGGGATTCAAAGGAACTTCTGATATCCGTCTGGCCGCCGAGGCTGGAGAGATCGACGGAGCCTGTTGGGGATGGGATTCTATCAAAGTGACGTGGGCGAAAGCAGTTGAATCTGGTTTCGTGCGTCCCATGATCCAAACAACCCTCGAGCCTCATCCAGATCTACCCAACGTTCCGCTCGCTCTCCAACAGGCCAAAACAAAAGAAGGACAGGAATTGCTGCGATTCGGCTTCCAGGCTTATGGTCCGTCCGCTATCGCGTACTCCGTACCGCCGGGAGTTCCGAAGGAACGTTTGGTTCTCCTGCAGCAGGGCTTCATGGCAACCATGCAGGACCCCGATTTCTTGGCAGAAACGAGAAAGGCCAATTTGGTGGTGAGCCCCATTGATGGTCCGACCATAACAAAGATCGTGGCAGATCTTTACACGGTCGAGCCAAGGCTGATCTCCAGGTTCCGCGAGATCACGGAGGTGACGGCGCCGCAGAAATAGTGGGTTCTCGCCAACGTCAGCCTGCTTTCATCGCGGGTCTTCGCTTGCTCCAATCCGTCGCCTGCTCATAGGCGGACGCCACGCCAAAGATGCGCTCCTCCTGAAAAGGGCCGCTCGCGATTTGCATGCCGATCGGCGTGCCGGCCTTACTGAAACCGCAGCAGACACTCATAGACGGAAAACCGGTCACGTTGAACGGAATGGCGCAGAGACTATCGGCGCCGCCGCGCTCGTCTTGACGCCTGATTTTTCTGCCGTCGATGTCCAGCCAGCCCTCCTTGCACTCGTCAATCGTGGGAGCCGGAAAGCCGACCGTGGGAACGGCGAAGAGCTGGACTCTTTGCAGCAAGGCGCAAAACTCGTCGCAGATGATCCGCCGCACCCGTTGAGCCATCAGGTAAGTAGAAGCCGGTATCAAAAGGGCGGCGAGGTAAGCGTTGCGAGTCTGCGGGCTGTAGTCGCGCGCGCGTGTGCGCAAATTGTGATCGTGGGCCGAAGCGTTTTCCACCCGGCTTGTGCATACCTTGACGGCCGGGAGTAAGTCCATGTGCGGAATCGTGACTTCTTCGGTCTCCATGCCGAGCTGTTTAAGCACGGCGAGGGCCTGAGAAAAAATTTCTTTTACCTCTGCGGTCATGACTTCCTCGAAGTAGCCCCTGAGGATGCCGACTCTGAGCTTCTTAACCTGGGCGCCAATGCTCTCGGTGTATTTAGGCACAGGCTTGTCGGCGCTCAAAGGATCTTTAGGGTCTGAACCGGCAATCGCTTCCAATACAATGGCTGAGTCCTCGACGCTTTTGGTCAAGATTCCTGTGTGATTGCAGGAGTAGGCGCCGGTTCCGGGAACGGTACCGTACTGGCTAATTCGGCCGTACGTTGGTTTGAGGCCGACGACGCCGCACATGGAGGCAGGATTGCGCACCGATTGAGCGCTGTCTGTGCCAATCGAGCCAAGGCAAAGACTCGCTGCCACGGCCGCGGCTGAGCCGCCGCTCGAGCCGCCAGCGATCCGATTCAGGTCCCACGGATTACGCGTCGTGCCGTAGAAAGGGTTGATCGTGGTTCCGCCGAGCGCCCACTCGTGCAGATTGGTTTTGCCGAGAATAATCGCTCCCGCGTCTTTAAGTTTGGCAACGACGGTTGCATCGAAGTCAGGTCGCCAGTCATTGAGAACCTTCGAGCCGGCGGTGGTTCTCACTTCTCTGGTCGCAAGGTTGTCTTTGATCGAAAATGGAATGCCGTGAAGCGGTCCGCGATAACGGCCTTGCGCGATTTCATCCTCGGCTTTTTGCGCGGCTGCGAGAGCGTTATCGGCCGTGATGGTGACGTAAGCGTTAAGAATCGGATTCAACCGCTCGATCCGCTCTAAGAAAAGCCTGGTTAACTCCACCGGAGAAATGCTCCGACTTTCAATATCCTGAGCGAGTTGAGCAATCGTGAAATACTCAAGATCTTGCGTGTTCATGACTTTTCCGCCGGATCGATCCTGAGCGCGGGAACGACGCCTTCGACGTCGATCTCGTAAAGCTTTTGGAAAAGTCGTTGCGCCGCCTGAGCTTGCTCGGCGATCTCATCAACCTCTTCCTCGGTTAGATTCAAGCCGTATTCGATGTCCAGTTTCCGAACTGCGTCTTTCATAGCCGAGATCTTTACCTCCATCGTAAAGCGTCGCAACCATTCTACCTGCTTCGTGCGACTCCGTCATTCAACCGGGTATAGCTTTTTTCCAGTTCCCTCTTCTTCCAAACTAATTGCTTTGGTCGGGCAAATCTTGGCCGCCAGCATGATTTTCTCATCACTGTCGCCCTTGGGGTCGATCACTTCGGCGATCATGGTCTTATCCAATTTGAACACCTTGGGCGTAGCTTGAATGCACTTGGCGTAACCTTCGCACTTAGTTCTGTCCACAGTGATTTTCATATTGCCCCCGTTATTGAGTTCTATTACGGGCTCAAGCCGTAGAGTTTTGCGGTGTTGGCACGATTGATCTTGAGCTTGATAGCCGGATCGATGCCGGCGCAGTTGCGATCCACGGTTTCTTTGGAATAGGGCCAGGTGGTCACGCCGTGCGGGTAGTCGCTGGCCCAGAGGAAATTGTCGGCGCCGTAGACCGATGTGGTCAATACGCCTGCGCGGTCGTCTTGATACGTGAAGAAAACATTATTTTTGAAATATTCACTGGGCGGCAACTTGTTGATGTTTCGGTCGGCGTCGAACGTGCTTTGGCGGCCAAACCAATAATCGACCTGCTGCACCAGGTTGGCGACCCAACCGACGTCGAACTCTGCGCAGACAACTTTGAGCTTCGGATGACGGTCGAAAACACCGGATAGAATCAGATTGCCGAGAAACTCCTGGGCTGGCGCTTGCTTGGCGGCAAAGCCTAAGCTTTGTTTTTTCGGTTCCGTCGGCCGGGGCCCTTCGTAGTGAGTCCGCGCAACCCCTTGGGTGGCGCTGGTGTGGACGTTTATGACCATCCCGGTTTCCTCCAACGTCGCCCACATCGGCTTGTATTGCGGTTCATAATAGCCACTGCCTTTGATTCGCGTCGGAATCTGCACGCCGCGAAAGCCCAGTTGCGCGTAGCGGAGAATATCTGCGACCGTATGGTCAATGTCCAGGATGGCTATGGTGGCCAGGCCGATCAGCCGCTTTGGATTATAACCGCAGAAGTCATGCAACCATTCGTTGTATGAATTGAAAATCGCGCGTTGAAACGGTTCGTCGATGATGCTGTACAGCTGGCGGGTCGAGCTGGAGAAAAGCACTTCAGCCTCGATGCCGTCGATATCCTGGTCTTTCAATCGCGCCGCGGGCTCCCAACCGCCAGGATAATCCTCGTAGCGGAATTGCTCGTTGAAACGAATGGTCTCGAAATGCTTTTCCTGTTCGACTTCGGAGATACCTTTTTCTTTACCCACCGCTTGTCCCTTCGAATAGTGAGACAAACCCACGGGTGGTAGCCCATCGATCAGCAACCAGGTGCCTTTGGGGACCCCCGGCGGGTCTTTCACTACCTTCGGCGCGCGTTCACCGTATTCTTTTTGCACTCGTTCCCACGCGGCGGGAGGCTCGTTGACGTGGCTATCGGCGGAGATCAGTTTGAATTCCGGCATCGACTTTCCTGCATGTGCATGAGGGGTCAAATGAGTATCGGCTCTTCGACAAACGATATGGGACCCGCGGCGGAGTTGTCAAGGCGCAGGCCGCAATTGACTACTCGTAAAAACTTGTTGACATGAGCAACCTCGCGGTGGTTATTCTCTGAAACGAACGTTCAAGCGCAGAGGAGTAATATATGCCGCCGCGAACAACGATGTGGCGAACAGTCTGCAGGTATTTCTGCTTGTTGCTGTGGGTTGTGCTTTGGTTTTGTACGCTTGCCGTTGGGGCCTCCGCGGATGGCCAGCAGGTTTTCGAAGGAGCAAAAAGAGAGGGCCGATTGGTTTTGTATACCGGAATGGACGTAGAAGAAGCGAGTCAATATACGAAGGAATTTACCAAGAAGTATCCCTTCATTAAGACTGAAGTGTTTCGTTCCAGTGGCGAGAGAGTGCAAGCCAGGTTTCTGGTCGAGCATCGGGCTAATGTCCACAACGCCGATGTTTTTCAAACCAGCATCGTTCAAGTTTATCAACTGAAAAATGCCGGCTTGCTGGCGAAATACGTCTCGGAAGAGAGCACTGCTTACCCGGAAGGCTTCAAGGATCCGTTGGGCCACTGGACGGCTTTCTATTTGATTCCTTACGTGATTGGTTACAACACAAACCTCGTCCCGGCGAAGGATGCACCGAACAGTTACAAAGATCTCTTGAATCCCAAGTGGAGAAACCAGATTGGTTTGGAGACTGAAGAGTACCAGTGG
>Ga0209799_1000080_pt1 | contig 17349 bp, 14 predicted proteins | sample PanSoiPlo36MoBio_FD_188324 | JGI IMG/M metagenome (GOLD analysis project Ga0209799, IMG submission 188324) | Tropical forest soil microbial communities from Panama analyzed to predict greenhouse gas emissions - Panama Soil Plot 36 MoBio (SPAdes)... | ecosystem: Environmental > Terrestrial > Soil...
CATTCTCATGATTGCTTGGGACAGCGTCGAAGCCCACACTCAGCACCGCGGCACACCGACCCATAACGCCATGAGAGAAGCGACCGCCCGCTATCAAACCCAGAAAAGCGACGGCGGTCATTTCGTGCTTCATGAAGTAAAGAGTTGATCTGGGTCAGTGTGGTGATTGGGCTGTTTATCGCTTTATTGACTCTGTCGCCAAAAGTCGATGCCGGGGAGCAGCCACACTTTCACGGCAAGACCATTCACATTGCAGGTCGGTGCTCAAGCAGGAGGACGGCAAGACCGCATCGCTCGAACTTTGGCCAAGTATCTGACGAAGTACACGCCGGGCACTCCCGCATTCTTGATTCAAAATAAGTCCGGCGGACAAGGGATACCGGCGATGCTGGCGCTGAGCAAAGCGCCGACCGATGGCAGCTTTATGTCGATGGTTATTTCCTCGTATTTGGAAGCTCCCTATTTCGGCGCTCCGGGAGCCACTTACGATCCGCGGTCGTTTGTGTACGTGGGTGCGCCAAGCACAGGCAAACAGCGCAACGTTCTAGTCGTCCATCAACGAGCGGGAATCAAGACGTTGGACGATCTAAAAAGCGCGAAGTTACGCTCGGGTCACAGGGCGTCGGTAATCGAAGTTACCTCTATGCGCGGCTCATCGCTGAAATTCTAGAGCTGAAGGTTCGTTGGGTTCTGGGTTATGACACCTTGCAGCTCTACGTTGCGATTGAGCAAGGCGAGGTGCAAGGACGAGTGAACGACGCCGCCTCCATGATGACGGATCGGCCCGAATGGTTTTCGAAGCGCGAGATCATTGCGCTCTTAGCCATGACCCTGCCCGAGGAGTTGCCTCCGGTCAAACATCCGATTTTCGAGGGAATCCCCTCGATCATGCAATTTGCTAAGACCGACACTCAAAGAAATATCATCCGAAAAATCAACTCCACCGACCGATTGGGTGCGGCCATGGCCTTCCCACCAGGAACTCAAGAGCCGATTCGCAAGATCATGGAGGATGCCTTGCTGAGGGTCGCCAAGGATCCTGCGTTCCGAAAAGATTGGGAAGACGTGGTTTTGGAGGGAAGCGCTTTCGAGCAAATGTTTACCGGTAAGGAGGTTTACGAAGATGTGAAATTGTACACGGATTGGCGTCCCGAAATCATGAGCACGTATAAACGGCTGGCCCACGAAGCGCCAAAGTAGTTGTAGCCCTTTTGTCCGAGGACAATGAACCCGCTTAGTCGTATGAACGGAGTGTCGTCGGCAGAATAATTTTTAACTAAGAAGAAGTCGCCTCTCCAGCCTGTGCTGTTTTTTTATTGAGGATAGGCTCGGGAAGCCGGGTGTCCGTATTCATAGCGCTGTAGATGAGAATAGCGGAGGCCAACAGAATCACGCCCATGGCGACCATAAAACCGTCATAGCTACCCGTCAGGTCGAATGCGACGCTCGCCAAAATAGGCCCTCCGGCAGAACCGATCTGGTGTACGATAAAGCTCAAACCCAGAATGACTCCGGCCATTCTAGGTCCGACAATTTCGTAAAACATCACGTTTTGGACGGCGATTGTTCCGAAGGTGGGACCCATGGCCAGCGCGACGACAACATAGAAGAAGATCGCGTTCGGCATATCCAGAGCTAGAACCAACGATCCTAAGCCGCGCACAAGATACGTGAGAGCGAGCACTTGCGCACGGCCATAGCGGTCTGAGAGCCAGCCGAAAAGTAGCGCTGATATTGCCGCCGCAGCTCCAAAAACTCCGACGGCGATCGCCCCGGTGGCCGCATCGAATCCCTTGCTCAACGCGATCCCAACGAGATGAACGGTCTGAAACAGGGCGACGCCACAGGAAAATCTGGCAGCAAACAGCAGCAGCATCGAGCGATCCCGGAGATAGGGAAGACAGTTTCCCCAATCCGCTCGATTGTGCTTGCTGGTCGAAGCGTCATCCGGGTCACGTGCTCCCAGCCATCCCAGCGGGAGCGCAACCGCGACGAGCAAGACACCGCTCGCCAGTGAAGCAGCGCGCCAGTCGAACATATTGATCAAGAAATAAATCAACGGCGAAAAGAAAAGCGGGCTCAGCGGTGAAGCCGTCTGGATACGCTAACGGCCAGCCCCCGATTCTTTGCGTCGTAATGCTTCGCCACGAGGAGCGAGATAATAACGAGTCCACAAGCTCCTTTCGCCAACCCAACCATAATTCCGTACCACAGGGAGAGTTGCCACAAGTTTTGCGCAGCGCTCATGCCAAAGAAACCGGCCGCCATCAGGAGAATTCCTCCAAGAATGACCCGGCGCGCACCGTAATCGTCGGCCAGTTTACCGAACAGCACACCGCCGACGCCCCAACCGAGCATGCCAACCATGTAAGGCACTGTAACCATCGTACGCGACCAACCGAATTCCGCTTCGATCGGCTTAAGAAACAGGCTGAACGAATTCATGCCGATTGACGTTATCGTTATGACGACGGCGCAGATCAGCAATACGATGTTGCGGGAGAGTTTCATGCAAAGAATTGTTGACCTGACGTTTATGCCAGATGATCGCAGAAATCGCCATAGGTTCGGGGAGTCCCTCAATGAAGTTTTTGGTGCGAGCTTTTGTGCAGGTTTCGGAGTGATTACGTGATAGAATAAGAGCACGCGCACACGCTCTCGGACATTATGTGCGAAGACCGATAGCAGAATTTGGAGCATGCGGCTCATGAAACTTACGATCGAGAGAAAATTAATACTCAACGACGGGCACCTAATCCCTCAGCTTGGGTTAGGCGTGTGGCAGAGTCGCGCGGGGGCGACGTGTGAAGCAGCCGTGCTTGCAGCGCTGGAAGCAGGATACCGGCACATCGACACCGCGGCCATGTACGGCAACGAGGAGAGTGTTGGTGTCGCCATCAGAAGAAGCGGTATTCCCCGGGAGAGCATTTTTGTCACGACGAAGTTGTGGAATTCCGATCATGGAAACCCCGAGCGCGCGCTCGACACCAGCCTGCGCAAGCTTAAGATGGATTACGTTGATCTTTACCTGATCCACTACCCTGTGCGGGAACGGCGACAAAGCTGGAACGCCCTAGAAATGCTAAAGGCTAAGGGCAAAGCACACTCGATCGGCGTCAGCAATTTCACCATCAGACATTTGACTGAGCTCCTCGCCGAGACCAAGACAATTCCCGCGGTCAACCAAGTGGAATTTCATCCTTATCTATATCAACGCGATTTGTTGGAATTTTGTGCTGGCAAGGGCATCGTCGTCGAAGCCTACAGTCCGTTGACAAAAGGGGAGAAATTGAATGATCCGAAACTTGTCGCAATCGCCAAGAAATATTCGCAAGCCGGGTCACAACCGACCGCTTCCCGGTCGCGGTTGCCTTTCGCGGATAAGCTGTCACGCCGTTCGGAAACCAAATCGACGGCGCAAATCCTCATCCGCTGGGCCCTGCAACGCGGATTGGCGGTGATTCCCAAATCGGCTAATCGAAGACGCATCTTCGAAAATGCCGACGTTTTTGACTTCGAAATTACGCCAGGGGATATGGAGATCCTCGATCGCTTTAATGAAGACCTCCGAACCTGCTGGGATCCAACTAACGCGCCATGAGTAGGGAATTCCTGCGACTGAGTATCTGCGGCTTCAGCGATGTCGGATTGGCTCCAACCCACTATTTGTAATCGCGGTGGCCGCCTCCGGCGAAGCGAGGAGTTTGATGATCGCGTGAGCCGCGTCAGAATCCTTGGTGCTCAGGGCGACGCCGGCCGAGAACGTGGACACTTTTTGAACTTCCGGTGGCAATGGTGTCACGTGATCAATGCCCGGCACGGGAAGTAGCTCGCTTATCTGCTGGAAACCGATCTCCGCTTCTCCCCGCGCGATCACAGCGCCGACTCGCTCACCGCCTTCGACGCGCCGGCACTTGCCCAGCACCTGGTCGGCGATTCCCAAGCGTTGAAGCAGCTCGGTTGAGAGGTAATCGCCGCTCACGCTGGCGGAATATGCGATGGATTTGGCTTGCAGGAGAGTGCGCTTTAGCGCGTCCACTGTGCCGATGTCGGGCTTGGGGGCACCTGTCCGCACGGCCATACCGATGGCTGAACGTGCGAGAGGCGTATAGCTTTCGGCCATAACAAGGCCGTCTTTGATGAATCCAAGTAGCACCGCATCTGCTACAATGACGACGTCAACCGCTTCACCACGCCGCAGGCGATTCGGGATGGAGGTTTCCCCTGTCCCTATGGACGTTGCGGCGGTTACGAGTTTTTTTTTCGTAAGGAGTTCGAGTCGAGGAATAAGTTCAAGATATGCCGCGGTAAAGGCGCCTGAGGTCATGACCCGGATCTCATTTGTCATCGTGTTCATGGGTGTCTTTTATCCCTAAAACCTGCGAGGGTTCAAGTTATCTGATGCGGGTGCGCGAGCAGTCGCAAAGTGTCAAAGTTCAAGATTTGATCATTTTTCGCTGAAAGCAAAACTTGGCAGATCGACTACATTGCCAGCTTCGCGGGGTTGTTTAAAAAGGCTGAGGTTCGAATTATATTGGTTTCTCAAGATCGTAACCAGATTTATCTAATGACGCCGAAACAACGAATTCTATTATGGAGCCAAGCAGGAGAATACTCCGATGCCAATGATTGATGCCGATACACATGTCGACGAATCCGAAGCGACGTGGAAGAAGTTGGAAGGTACTCCTTATGCGAAGTACATTCCGGTGACAATTGCAATGCCGCCCGATGAGGCCAAGCGAGCTGGCTATAATCCGACGAATAGCCGCTGCTGGGTGGTTGAAGGCAGGCTGCAGAACCGTGCCATCCGAGATGAAGTCAATCATCCTCCGCGGGTCCTGCGCGAGCTCGAGGACGTGGCGGGTCGCTTGGCCCACATGGACAAGATGGGCGTCGCCGTACAGGTCATCTTCCCGACCTTCTTCATCCGCTACAACACCAGCAACGCTGAAGCCGAATGGGCTTTGATCACGACCTATAACCGCTGGATTGCCGAGAAATGTGCGCCGACAAAAGGTCGGCTACGATGGGCGGCTGTGCTGCCGCTGCTTCGTCCCGACAAGGCTGTCGAGGAGCTCCGTTGGGCGAAAGAGCATGGCGCCTGCGGCATCTTCAAGCGAGGATTTGACCTCGACAGGAATGTCACCGACCCGCACTTCTTTCCAATTTACGAGGAGGCCAGTGCGCTCGACCTGCCACTGTGCATCCACACCGGCCACCCGCTTCCCGGTCATGAATGGGACCGAGGTTTCCCCATCATGTACTCCTTTACCGCGATGGTGAGCTCGGGCCTTGCGGCGAAGTTCCCGAAACTCCGCTTTGGCCTTATCGAGTCGGGAGCCTCGTGGATTCCGTATACAGTCTCCCAGTTGGGAGCGGTAAAACGCCAAAGCTTGAGAGGTCAACAGACTCGATTGCCCCGCCTGTTTGAACTGGAACCGGAATTGTTCCGCGCCAATCGGCTATTCGTCACCATCGACCCGATTGACGATATCGAGTCTCTCCTGAAGTTTGGAACTGAAGATAACCTGATGATCGGCACCGATTACAGCCACACCGACATCTCCGCCAACCTGAGCGCGCTGGACGAAGTCCGCAGCTGGGCGAACGAGGGCAGGATCAGCGACGTCCAAGCCCACAAGATTCTGGAGAGTAACTCCAAGGCGTTCTATGGTCTGTAAAAAATCAGGCCTCGGCCGCGACCCGCTTGATTTTTAGACGGTTTGTCCCGCTGGAAAGATCTGAACGCCGAAGTCAACGGTCCCTTATCAGCAAACTTCTCATTGACATCGAGCAGGTCGTGTCGTCAAAAATAAGCTTTTCATTGGTAAATTGCGTCAACCTGCAATGCAGCTACATCTTTTTAGCCCAAGTGTTTTTAACTTACATAAAGCGCGTCGATCCGCATCACGCTAAGGCACTTGAAAGATAGTGAACGCATAAACGACAACAAACACCATCGTGATTAAGATCAACCAACTTTCCAAGTCGTATTTTGCGCGGGAGCTTTTCGCCGACGTCAGTTTTCAGATGAACGCCCGTGAGCGTCTAGGCCTGGTCGGACGCAACGGCCACGGCAAAACAACTCTCCTTAGACTTATTTTGGGACAGGAGGACCCCGACACCGGAGAGATAGTGATCCCGCGAAATTATCGCATCGGCCATCTCGAGCAGCACCTGAATTTCACCAGGCCAACGATCTTGGAGGAAGCGGTTTTGGGACTGCCGGAAGAAGAGTCTCATTCGATCTACAAGGCCGAAGCCATTTTGTTCGGGCTGGGATTTTCGCGCGCCGACCTGGAAAACCCGCCTCAGGCGTTTTCCGGCGGCTTTCAGATTCGCATCAACATCGCCAAACTTCTGCTCTCCGAACCCAATTTGCTTTTGCTTGATGAACCGACCAACTACCTCGACATCACGTCGGTTCGCTGGATCACGAGATTTTTGTCGAACTTCAAAGGTGAGCTTATCTTGATCTCCCACGATCGCGATTTTATGGACCGGGTCACAACCCACACCGCGGTTATCCATCGCCAGAAAGTCCGTAAATTCGAGGGTGGCACGGCGAAAGCCTACGCGCAAATCATCCTCGAAGACGAGATCCACGAGAAAACTCGTGCCAACGAAGAGAAAAAGCGCGCTCAAGCCGAGGCTTTTATCAACCGGTTTCGGGCTCAGGCGTCGAAGGCCAAATTGGTTCAGTCGCGCATCAAGATGCTCGAGTGCCTTCCCAAACTCGACGAGCTCGCCGATATCGAATCTTTGGATTTCGAATTTAGGCACGCTCCATTTACCGCCAAAACTTTGCTCGAGGCGCGCGACCTTTCGTTCGGCTACACGCCCGATCATTTGCTGTTTCGGGGTATGAATCTGACCATCAATGCGCACGATAAATTCGGCGTGATCGGCAACAACGGTAAAGGCAAATCGACCCTGCTAAATCTCATTGCCGGCGGCCTGGTACCAGTGACGGGCGACATCAAGACCCATTCCGACATGAGACTAGGATACTTCGGTCAGACCAATATTCAACGGCTCAATCCGCAGTTGACCATCGAGGAGGAAATCGAGCAGACCAATCCGGCGCTGACGCGCACCCAGGTGCGAAACATTTGCGGCACCATGATGTTCGGCGGTGACTTGGCACTAAAGAAAGTCTCGGTGCTGTCGGGGGGCGAGAAAAGCCGCACACTCTTGGGCAAGATTCTCGCTCATCCTTCAAATCTACTGTTGTTGGACGAACCCAACAACCATCTCGACATGGAATCCATCGATGCGTTGATCGAGAGCCTGCAAGACTTTCCCGGCGCCGTCTTGATCGTCACCCACAACGAGCGGATCCTTCGTGCCCTGGCCACCAAGCTCATCGTCTTTCATCGCGGCAAAGTGGATGTCTTCAACTCGGGTTACGACGAGTTTTTAGAGAAGATCGGCTGGGAAGAGGAAAGCGACGGCAACGGCAGAGGCAAGAAGCCCATTTTGCGCAATAATTACCTTGAGAAGAAAGAACGTGAAAAGGCAGCACGGAGAGAAAAAGCTAGAATCGAAAAACTCGAAGCCCGGATCATGAAAAGCGAAAACGCGTTGAAGAAATATAACGACCAACTCGAGATCGAAGCCAACCGTAACAATCTCGCTCAGCTCAACGAGCTATCAAAGAAAATCAGCCAGGTAAAACAGGAAATCGAGGACTTGTATCGCGAGTATGGAGATTAGAATATCGGCGGGGTTTTTCCCTTTGGCCATTGGTTGCTAGAGCGCACAACGTCTTCGACGTTTTCCAACCGGGGTCGACAAGCCGATAACGTTATTCGATTCGTGAAAATCTGACTCCGTGGTCTGCCGCGTATGGCTGGTAGTGTCTTAACGATTGGTCGCCGGTATGACTCGAAGGATTTTCCCGTTGCCCGCGTCGGTGAGAAGATAGAGCGAGCCATCCGACGCCTGGCGGACGTCGCGGATGCGCTCTCGTAAATCACCCAGGTAACGTTCCTCTTGCGCGACTTTGCCGTCCTTCATAACCAGACGCACCAAGCCACCCGGAGTCAGCGAACCGACGAGGATGTTGCTCTTCCAGCCAGCGAACAGATCGCCCGTGTAGAAAACCATGCCGGAGGGCGCGATCACCGGATCCCAATAGTATACCGGCTGTTCCATCCCTTCTTTGGCTGTGCCTTCGCCAATCTTCAAAAAAGAGTAGTGGGTACCGTAGGAGATGACGGGCCAGCCGTAATTTTTCCCCGCTTCCGGGTGGTTCAGCTCGTCACCGCCCCGGGCGCCATGTTCCACAGTCCAGAGCTGTCCGGTCTCGGGATGGAGCGCGGCGGCTTGGACGTTGCGATGGCCGTACGACCAGATCTCCGGCCGCGCCCCGGCGCGGTCGACAAACGGGTTATCGCGGGGCGCCGAGCCGTCCGGGTTGATGCGCACGACTTTGCCGAGCGTCGCGGATAGATCCTGGGCCTTCTCGGAGTAATTGAATCGCTCACCCAAAGTCACGAACAGTGTCCCATCGGGACGAAAAACAATTCTCGATCCCCAGTGATTGGAACCGCTGACCTTGGGCTGTTGACGCCAGATCACCTGTGTGTTTTCTAGCCCGCGTTCGCCGAGCCGGCTGCGCGCGACGGCAGTGCTTGCGCCGCCCTCGCCGGGTTCGGCAAAAGAGAGATAGACGAGCCGATCCTTATCGAACGTCGGACTCAATACCACGTCCAGAAGCCCGCCTTGCCCGCTTGCGTAAACCTGCGGAACTCCGGCGAGCGGCTCGGAGACGCGACCGTCCGCGCCTACCACACGCAAACGCCCCGGCCGTTCGGTGACAAGCATCCGCTTGTCCGGTAGGAAAGCGAGGCTCCAGGGATGTTCGAGCCCTTTGACCATCGTTTGGACGTCAACGACTCCCTGCACGGAGGCCGGGGTCGGCGAGCGCGGCGCCTGTGCTTCTACCGGCGACAGCGCAGCCGCTATCGCGCAGGCGATCATCATGAAGAACACTAACGTCCGCTGCAACTCACTTGCACGATAGCTGATGAATAGAATAGCTGATTTTACCTGTAACATGCTCTATTGTCCTCAATATCGGTACTTTGTAATGGCGCGTAACATGATTGTTCATGTTCTGACAGCATAAAATGTGAATTAGGGCGGATCAACTAGCGATTTGATTTAGATCTGCCGGAGCGGGCGTTTCGTTGTTAAGAGAGCACAATCACATTCCCATAGCGGAATGCGTTGAGACCAACGAGCTGTCCAAGAAAATCAGTCAGCGAAAACGGTAAATCGAGGGTTTGTATCGGGAGTATTTAAGGCAGACTTGCCTAATTGTATCCACATAATTTTCGGACAATTGCTGTGCGGGAAGACTGCTTAGATATCGAAGCACGATCCCAAATATATTCCTGTAATTTTATCAGAGCTCGGCCGACGCGATCTTCTGCTCCGGCGCTTCGTGATTCATGGGTTGGGGTGAAGGCAGCAATGCTTGCCCGCGACCTGGTCTCTCGGCAAGAAAATTGTAGCCGCACGCATCACAAATAATTACTGAGAGTGGGAGTTTCTCGACACAGCTCGGGCACGGCTTCAGCACCACCCTGCGTTGGCTTTTAAAAAGGCGACCGGAAGCGTGTTTCTTGGTAGCCCTGCCCCGGTCTCGAAAGGATTCGAGAACGCTCCGCTTTCTTCTCACTATGTTCGCCGTGAAAAGAACGAGTATCGACGCTACTCCAACAATAAGAAGTTTATCCATGCCTTCGGCTATCAGGAGCCTACTGCCATACGTCCATACGAGATTCGCCAAGCTTGAAAGATTTTCCATCACGGGTTCGTCCACCGGCATCACTGCTTGTCCGATGTAGAGCAACAAGAAGGCCTAAAACTAATGCGTACTGTTTACTTGAGGATGGCATCAATGTCTGCAAATGTTCCGACCCCGTCGATTATCAAGCCGCCTCAAATCTTCCTGAGCAAGAAACACCGGGTATTTGAGCCCGCTCGCTTGCTGATGGCCGGCCAAAGTCTCAGTCGGAAAATCCGGCTGCCGGCTTGCTTGAGGGAATCAATCGAAGAACGGTCGGTGCCGATCTTCCTGAGCTTCTCGGATCAATTTACTGTGAGTTTTTTTGTCAGAAAATTGAACAACGACAAGGCAAACAAGCCAATCGTAGCAGGTGCCCCAACGCGAAATGTAAACGAAATTGTCATAGTTAAACCTCCGCAAATCCCGTGTCCTGTGGTAAATACCATTTCAGAGTAAACGCATATGATCGTCATCCTAACTCTTCGTCACAGGAAGGACTGATGCCAAAAATTCCCGCAACCTTAGTCTAGGAGGGAATCGCCAATGTCAAATGATGTGGCGAGAATGCCGGATCCGGTAGAGAACAACTCCTTCATTCCGACCCTCGACCGGCAGGGTGCCATTTGGCTCTATATTGACGAGATCACTGAGGCCTATCTTGATTTTGCCTCACAAACGAAGGGAACGCTGCTGGAGATTGCTGCCGGCTACGTGCATATCGTCATCAAGGCGCTCGAAGCTGGTGCTGGGAAGGTGTTTGCCAATGAGATCGATGCAGATCAACTGGCCATAATAAAATCACGAACGCCTGCAGAATACTCCGACAAACTAGTTTGTTGCTTTGGACAATTTCCGGAGCACCTCGAATTTGTAGACGCCTCCTTCGACGGCATTTACAACGCCCGACTATTTCACTTTTTCGATGGCAATCGCATTCGAGCGAGCCTGACTAAATTGTATCGATGGTTGAAGCCCAAAGGCCGCCTATTCCTGGTCAACGATGCAGTCTATAGAACTATCTTCAAGCCTCTAATTCCTGTCTATGAGCAGCACATCGCAGCAGGCAACGAGTGGCCAGGTTTCATCGAAGACGTCGGTTCTTGCATTCCAGAATATTTGCATCCAGAAACATTCCCAAAAACAATGAATTTCATGGACCCAACCGTATTGATCCGGGAATTGAAGCGAGCCGGGTTTAAGGTGGTTACGGCTGGATTTTATCCGTATACGGGGAACTTTTCTCCCGGCCGTCTAGATGGCCGCGAAATCGCCGCGGCCATTGGGCTCAAGGAATGACGTCCAATCGACAGAGTCGATCAACCCTTTGAGGTTGCTCTGAGCGAACGGCCAAGGAAGAACCGATCGGGTGAGCCCAGCCTGCCCTGAACGAAGTTGAAAGGAACTATAAACGTTGTACGCCAATCTCCTCGACCAGCTTACCGATATGCTCCTTCTGGCATGTTGAAGTCTGCGCCTTCTTTTGCCAATTGCTCTTGGAACATCTTGCGGATATGAGGGTCCTCGTCACGGTACTCGATGGTGTGGCCGCCCTCTTTGATGTCTAGATTCAAACCCCACCAATCTACTCCAGGGATACCCTTGACTCGCCTGGGGTAGCCGCCCAGAAAGGCCAGCACACGTAGAGGCTCTTTGGATGCACCAAAGTGACCGTGGAACCAGCCGGCATCTCCCGGGGCAGCGCTCACGATGCCGCCAGGCTTATAATCCTGCCGCTGAACCAATTCGCCCCTGCCGTCCGCCCAGGGTGTCGTTCCCGCCTCGCTAGGCCACGTGATGGTGTAGCCCTTGCCGCCTAAACACAATAGCACGGGACCGGCTTCATGAGCGTGACATCGGGAGTAGCGGCCGGGCGCGTACTGCGCAATGAACCCCTGATAACTATTCCCCGACAGGCTCCAAAAGAACATCCGGTGACCAACGCCGCGCTGGCCATCGAGCGGTAGCTCCACGCGGTCCGCGTCTGGGATAATGTTACCGTAGTTGCGCGCGCGGCCGTGGCGCGGATCTTTTCCGAGATCGGCGTGCGCTTTAAAATAATCCTTACTCCCGTCATAGCGATCCTTGAACTGGTACGGATTGTTGAACAGCGCGTCCTGAGTCCGGTAAAGATGGAAGATGGGCGGCGCGTTAGTAACGCCAAGCAGCAAGGCTGGGCTGGAGGTAGCGTTGACGATACGGTGCCAAGTATTCAGTGGCGGCGAGAAGAGGCTACCCTGCTGCCACTCGAAAGTCTGCTTCTTGTGCGCATCGTCGCCGCTCCAGATCTCCGTCGTGCCACGGCCCTCAAGCACATAGAAGATCTCCTCGTACATGTGTTTTTCAGGAATAATGGCGCCGGCACCGGCCACCTGGATGACGTAGACTCCCTGGAGCCCGCCGCAACCATTAAGCTCGATAAACGCGCCTTGAGCGCCCATCCGCCTCCAAGATCCCAAAGCCAGGTCGCGAATATCGTAGAATCCCACAGTGCCGCGATGGATAGGGAGTTTTTGCTCCTCCATGTAAACCTCATAGGGAGTGGCCTGCCGTATCCACCGTTTCGTACCAACAAAATCTTGCTCCATTCTTCATTGCCTCCCGTGATTGTCAGTGTTGTTGCACTGAGAGCCGCTTCAGTGCGTTTATACCCTGCGCGCAGCGAGGATTCCAGCTGTTGAATGAGTCCGTCCTCTAGGAAGTATTTGATGTCGCTCGCACACTATGACGACTGGAAATTTTGGATCGACTGGAACTCATGGCGCTATAGTCCGGATTGAACAACTGGAACGGCGCGAAGCGATGAACGAATGGAACAATACCACTCGCTAGTTTGAATTGGTCTAGAAACCTACTGCCTGCCCGTCACGCCGCGGATCGCTGGCGGTGAAATAACCGCCGTCGAGTTTCCAAATCATCTGGCCGCAGCCGAACTGGTTGTAGTCGTCCACCGTCACGATGTGGTGCCCGCGGCGCTTCAGCTCATCAAGCGAGGCGGCCGGGAAGCCATCTTCGACGCTCACGTCCATCCCCTCCACGACGCGGAAGCGCGGGCCGTCGCAGGCCGCCTGCGGGCTCTGCTCATAGTCGGCGATGCGGACCATCACCTGCGTGTGAGCCTGCGGCTGCATGGTGCCGCCCATCACGCCGAAACTCATCACCGGCCGGCCGCCTTGCGTAACAAAGCCAGGAATGATGGTCTGGTACGGGCGCTTGCCGGGCCCGACGCAGTTGGGGTGGCTCGGCTCGAGCACGAAACCGGAGCCGCGATTCTGCAGCGAGATGCCGTCCACTACCACGCCCGAGCCAAAGCCCGCGTAGTTCGACTGGATGAACGAGACCATCATCCCGAAAGCGTCGGCCGCGGTGAGGTACACCGTGCCGCCTTTCGGCGGGTTGCCGTGGCCGAAATCCTGCGCGCGTTTCGGATCGATGAGTTTCGACCTCGACTTCAGGTATTCCTTGTCGAGTAGCGCGTGCGGGCGTACGTCCATGTGGTCGATGTCGGCCACGTAGCGCCAGCCGTCGGCGAAGGCCAACTTCACCGCCTCGATCTGCAGGTGCAGGCTGTCGGCGCCGTCCACGGGATGAGAGCGCAGGTCGAAGTTGTCGAGGATACCGAGCGCGATCAGCGCGACAATGCCCTGGCCGTTGGGCGGGATCTCGTGCAAGGTGTAACCGCGGTAATCCATCTCGAGCGGCTTCACCCAGTCAGGCCGGTGCGCCGCCAGGTCGGTGGCGCGCAGCGCGCCGCCTTGCTTCTTTGCCGCCGCCTCGAGCTTTTCAGCAAGCTCACCGCGATAGAACGCCTTTCCCTTCGTGGCAGCGATCTTTTCAAGGGCCAATGCGTGTTTTTTGAAAACAAATTTTTCGCCCGCGCGCGGCGCGCGTCCTCCCGGCAGAAACGCCTGCGCAAAACCGGGCTGTTCCTTCAGCTTGTCGACCTGTGCCTGCCACTGCCCAGCGATTGTCGGCGAGACGAGGAAGCCCTCGCGACCGTAGCGGATCGCTGGCTCAAAGAGCTTGCGGAACGGCAGCTTGCCGAACTTGCCGTGTAGCTCGACCCACGCTGACACGCAGCCCGGTACGGTGACCGCATCCCAGCCGCGCTGCGGCATCGCCGTCTTGCCGCGGAAGTAGTCGGCCGTCCATGCAGCCGGCGACCGTCCCGAGGCGTTCAGGCCGTAGAGCTTTCGCCCGTCCCAGATGAGCGCGTAGGCATCCGAGCCGATGCCGTTCGACACCGGCTCGACCAAGGTCAGCGTGATCGCGGTGGCGATGATCGCGTCCACCGCGTTGCCGCCGGCGGCGAGCATTTGTAGCCCCGCCTGCGCGGCGAGCGGCTGGGAAGTGGCGACGACGTTCTGCGCGAGTAACGGCTTACGTGGCCAAGCGTAAGGGTTCCTCCAAGAAAAGGAAGTCATCGCACGGTCAAGGTCTTGATTCATCCTAGTTGCCTCCCTTGATTGTCTGCTCTTCGGAGCTGAGTGATGGCTCAGTGAAGGCGTTATATCCTGCTCGCGTCGAGGTTTCCAGTTATTAATTGATGTTACCACCGAGCACGCATTTGGTGTGAGAAAATCTGAAGTGGGCGACAAAAATGTAATCGGGGACACCCGGCTCGCCGCATCACTGGCGAAATCAAGTTAATAGAGTTAGGCAAGTCGGACACTCTGCTTTGACCCTGCTGACTACACGCAAAAAGGTTGACACGTTCCGGCGTGGTGATACGATCGGCGCCGTAGATCAAACCAGCAATTGAAGGAGGAGAAATATATGGCTGACTGGCCGCCAGTAATAGACGCCGATGGACATGTGTTGGAACGTCAAAGCGACATCCGCAAATATTTGGAACCGCCGTGGAACCGCCGTAACACGGGTCTCTGGCCGTCCGATCAGCCCTTCGACACGGACCTTTTCGAGACCCTCGGCTACCCCGGCTACAAACGCGACATGAGCCCCGCGCAGCAGGTCGAGACGTGGCTCAAGATCATGGACGAATACAACATCGAAGAGGCGGTGCTTTTTCCAACCGGCTCCGGCAACATCCCGAAGCTCCGCGAGCCCGAGTTTTGTATCGCCGCTTGCCGCGCCGCCAACGATCACTTCGCCAAGGAATACAACGCTCTGTCCAACCGCATTCACTGCGTGGGCGTGCTGCCGCTCAAGTGGCCGCAGGAGGCAGCCAAGGAGCTCCGCCGGGCCGTCACTGAATTGGGCCTGGTGAGCTTCGAGCTTCTTTCCATGGGCTTGCCCACAGCGCTCGGCGATCCGATGTACGACCCGCTCTACGAAGAAGCGCAACGGCTTGACGTGCCGCTCTCTGTCCACGGCAACCGTAGCTCTTCGGCCGAGGTCGGCGCGGGCGCCTTCAGGACCTTCGCCGAGGTGCACTGTTATACCTTCCCGGTCGGCATCTTTCTGCATTTCACCAGCATCATTTTCCAAGGGGTGCCGGTGCGCTTCCCCAAGCTTCGCCTGGCCTTTCTTGAAATCGGCGCCAGCTGGCTCCCGTACTGGCTGGACCGCATGGACGAGCATTGGGAACTCCGCGGCGAGTTCGAGGCGCCTCACCTAAAGAAAAAACCCAGCGAGGTGGTGCGTGAGTCCCCGGTTTATTTTAGTCTCGAGGCCGAGGAGCGACTCCTGCCCCAGACCATCGAGTATGTCGGCGACAACCACTTTCTCTACGCCTCCGATGTTCCTCACTGGGACGGCGAGTTTCCCAAGAACCTCAAGTACCTGTGGAATCATCCAGACCTTTCCCAGAAGACCAAGGAGAAGATCGCCTACCACAACGGAAAGGAGTATTTCCAACTCGATCGTCCGATCTCGGCGCCCGCTAGCAGAAAAGCAAACTAAGATATCCAGGAGTTTTGGCGTCTTAGCCGGCCCGTTGAAAACGCACCGTTCATCCTTCGAGATCTCAGAAGCTACGCTGAGTTTATCGAAATGGAGAACGGTGCGTGCAGAGATGATTGTGTGCTGCCGTAGCTTCTCGAAGCATTCCTAACTTTTTTCGGCGGGCAGAAAAAGTCCGTCTCGTAAGGTTGACCGCGCATGAGACCGATGATCTCTGTGGCCGCTACCACTGGCCTGCTCGAGACCATTACGACCACAGGTGGGAATCCTGATCAGGTCCTCAGTGCGTTGGGGTTGAACCGCGCGGTTCTGGCTAATCCGGAAGGCTTTATCCCCTGTTCCACATTTGCACGGCTTTTAGAAGAAGCCGCTCGGGCTACAGGCGATCCTTGCTTTGGGTTACATTTTGGCGAGCGTTTCAATCTCAAAAATATCGGTCCGTTGACGTACGTTGTCTTGAATTCACCCACCATCGCCGTTGCGGATCAGCACGTAGCAAGATACCTGCGGCTCTATAACCAGGCAGCCGAGGTGTTCTTTACCGTCGATGAACGGCGAGCCTACCTTCAATACGTTCTACAAAACTTGGATATCGATGTCCCGCGTCAAGAAAACGAGTACAGCATGGTGATCAGGCTCAACACGATTCGGATGATGGTCGGAAGCCAGTGGGCACCGCTCGAAGTCCGTTTTGCACACCCAGCCCCTGAACAGACTTCAGAGCACCTGCGAATTTTTCGCGCGCCGGTTTTGTTCGGCTACGCCACCAATACTTTTGTTATCGACCGTGACTTTCTTGAGCGGCAGGTACCCGCCGCTGACGAACGGCTTTACGAGATCATGAGGCGATACCTTGAACAGATCTTGGAAGAGATGCCGCCAGAACATGAAGTGCTAGCGTCCGTTCGAAGAGCCGTTGCCGAGTCGATGAGGGAAGGACACCCGAGTATCACACGGGTGGCAAAAAAAATCGCGATGAGTCCGCGGACCTTACAGAGGCAACTGAAAGAGCAAGGAATGGATTTTAAACAACTCGTTGCCGACACTCGCCGGCGATTCGCGCTGAGCTATCTCGGAAACCGCAGTCAAACGCTGACGGAAATAGCCTTCTTGTTGGGTTACTCCGAGGTAAGCGCTTTCAATCGTGCCTTTAAACGTTGGACCGGCTCGACGCCCTTAGCTTACCGCGATCAGGCGGGGCCTACAGTCGCTCCCGGAGAATCCGTTGAAGTTTGTTAGTTGCAACTATTGCACAACCATGCGGTTGGAATTTATCGTGGCACGCTGAGCGGAAGGCAACCTGAGATAAGGAAGACGGCCCGGCCGGAAAGCGGAGATTCTCTGAATTTTCAATTCGGCTTGCAGTTGTGGCGATTGTCAAGATTGTCGTGTCTGACCTTGGGGCCTCCGCATTGGTATCCATTGTATACTGAGATCGTCCTGGTATAGGGTGAAATAGCGTGGGAGGGAACCATGAACAGAATATTAACCGGATTATTGGCGGGAGCGTTTTTGTTTATGATCGGCCCGATCACGGCGCAGGGCCAACAATTGCCAGAAGGCGAGGGCAAGCAACTAGTCCAAAACCTTTGTACCTCTTGTCATGAGACCAACCTGATTACGAGAAGTTCCGGATACAGTCGTGAAGACTGGCAGGAATTGATCCAGTCGATGGTGAATTTGTCCGG
>Ga0209799_1000081_pt1 | contig 17328 bp, 16 predicted proteins | sample PanSoiPlo36MoBio_FD_188324 | JGI IMG/M metagenome (GOLD analysis project Ga0209799, IMG submission 188324) | Tropical forest soil microbial communities from Panama analyzed to predict greenhouse gas emissions - Panama Soil Plot 36 MoBio (SPAdes)... | ecosystem: Environmental > Terrestrial > Soil...
CAAACATGACTCACCTCCTGATTATTTATGTTTGGTTGCCCTTTGTTATTCCGCCCAATCTAGCAATGGCTCACCCACGGCGCATTGTTCACTCCCTCTCTAATCTCCCCCTTAGCAAAGGGGGAGATTAAGTGGGGGTTGTGCTTTCGCGGGAAAAACTCATACGTCGGATGCAACTACTTATCTAAACTCGCCAGCGCCTTCTTGTAAAAACGGTCATCAACGTATTTCTCAGGTTTCGGCACCGGTGGTTTCATCAAACCGGCGATCTCGCGCAGTTGGATCACGGACTGGATGCCTTCAATGTCGATCTGGCTGCGCGGCGTAAAACCGAATCGTGAGCTCAAGCTTTCAGTATACATAGCTTCGGCTCGGGCTTTGTTGTTGCGATTTTCGGGGAGGAGGATAGCGATAACTTCTTCTTTGTTCTTCGGATCCGCTACCCAATCGGTGGAGCGAATCATGGCGCGGATGAAACGCACGAGCAGGTCTTCATTCTTATTTGCCCACTCGCGCCGTGTCGCACCGAGCCCCCGCGCATATTGTTGGACATAGTCTTCGGACTTGGCGAGGACTTTGAAGCCGCGCTTTTGAATCTCGTCGTTGGCGAGGCTCATCATGGCGCCTGACGCGTCGCCGCGGCTCATGGCGTCCGCTCGCGCGGCGGTGTTGCCGAAGGCTTTAAATGTGTAGTCTTTGTTCAGCTCCAAACCGTGCTTTTTGAGAATATAGACGCCGACGATGGCATAGCCGGTGGTGGGTGCATCCACGGCAAAGATCTTTCCTTTGAGATCTTGGTAGTCGTTGATGCCCGGGGCCACGATAAGCTTTTGGTTGACGCCGCGGCTTCCTCCCAGAAAAATGATGAAGTCATTTTTCTGAGGATCCTCGCCCTGTCCTTCGGCCCAGGCGATGACGTTGTCGGCGTTGTTGAGGATCAGGTCGTATTTGCCGCTGATGAGATTGCGCAGCAACGTCGGAGAGTCGGTAACGGTATTGATCTGGACGCGGATATTTTCCTTTTGAAGAAAGCCTTTTGTTTCGGCCGCGACGATTGCGGCGTCCTTGTTGAACGAGCCAATCTGGATAACATCTTCAGCCATAACCATGTTCGGCAGCAGCAACAACAAAGCCGCCAGCCATACCTCCTTGTGTTTCATTTCCGTTTCCTCCCGCAGGGCGGCGCACTTCCGCTGTTTGACCGGTTAATACAGTTCGCTGATTGTTGTCAATGAGTCGGTGCCCCAACGCAAGTTGAAAACCAGCGGATTACTTGGCCAGCTTCGGCAGAAAATCTTCCAGACGAATACGTCGCATCACTTCGTCCGGAACCCTAAGCTCGGGTGGAAAATCAGTCATCGGCTTGGTTGCATCGAGGCCCATCTTGGCGTTGATGCCGCCGGGACCGGCGGACGGATCGAGCTCGCTGCCCTGCGCGTTGGCGATGACGACGAGGCCGCGATCGGCTTGAAAACGATTGGAAACCGCCCAGAGGACTCGCTCTTCGTCGAAGACGTCGATGTCGTCGTCGACGACGACCACGTGCTTGAGCAGCATGTCGGCCGCGAAGGCGGCGCAAATGGCGTTTTTCGCTTGGCCGGGGGTCCGTTTCGCGATGGAAATGTAAGCATGGAATCGGCAATTGCCGGAGACTGGCATGCAGACATTCTTCACTGTAGGAACGCTTTGGCGCACGGCTTTGAGCAGCGCGGCCTCGCGCGGCACGGCGCCCATCAGTTTATGCTCGGTATAGCCGGCGTGAATGTCCTGGAAGATGTAATTCTTGCGGTGGGTGACGGCGGTGACTTCGATGACTTGGCGATCGTCAGAACTCACAGCATGACCGGTGAATTCACCGAAAGGTCCCTCCACACCGCGGACGTGGGGCAGGATTTTGCCTTCGATAATCATTTCCGCGTCCGCGGGCACGAGAATGGGCACGCTTTTGGCTTTGACCAAGCGCAGCGGTTCGTTCATCATGCCGCCGATAACTGCGTACTCGTCCTCGTCTGCCGGCGTTAACGCCTGCGCTCCGAGAGAGAAGAGCGGATGAACTCCGATGACGATGGCGATGGGGAGCGGCTCATTGCGGGCTTCCAGTTTGTTGTGCAGGGTCCAAAGGTGTCTGCCGATGGCCATGAAGATTCTCAGCTCACGCCTGCCTGCCATCATCAGCCGGTTGTAGCTGGTGTTTCTCACCTCGGTATCGGGGTCAGCCGCGACGACGATCCCGGCAGTAATATAGGGAGCGGCGTTGACGTCATAATGGGTTAGGAGCGGGATTCCTCTCAGGTCGACTTCATCCCCGAGTTGGATCACCTCGTGAACCGGTCCATGGCTGACTTCCACCGGCGCAATCGGTGCTGCCTGGCGCTCGCTGAATCGTCTCGCGAGCTCATGGGGTTCACACTCGAGGGCCATCGCCATCAATCGGCGACTGGCCTGGGCGTTGATGACGACGGGAGCCCGGCCGCCTTCGACGGTCTCGAAGTAGAGCAGGGGAAAACGCTTTTTCCTTTCCAAGTGGGTAAGGAGCGCCGAGATTTCATATCGCGCCGAAATGCGTCTCGCGACACGGGCGAGATCTTCAGGTGATTTGGTCTCGAGCTCGGCAATAAACCCGCGTAATTCTTTCGGCATATCGAGCCGTCTTTCCTAGAGCCCGTAGGCTGCCCGCGGGTTGTCGTCGAGAATTCTTTTCTTCACTGTAGCGCTGACGTCGCTGTTGTTTCGGAAAACCTCGATGGCGTCGACCTCGCTCGAGGCGTCGGTATGGCCATAGTCCGTGCCGATGACGATATTGTCCTCGCCGGCATACTTTAGCACATAGGGGAAGTCGTCGTCGGTCTGCGCTGTAATGTAAATCCTAAACTCTTTGCAAGGGTTCTTTGGGAACCCTTTCGTGCCGGAACGTCGAATCGCTTCATTGACTACCCAAGGTAGCCATTGGGCAGACGCTTCGACGAATGCCCACCGCAGTTTGGGAAAAAGCGTGGGCACGTCGCTCATCATCAGCGAAAGGCAGGTGATCACGGTAGGAATGCGGAATTGGGCGAAGCCGCCCATCTTGTCGTAGCGCGGTTTGAACTGATCCATGAGCTGCGGGCTGCCGTTGGCGATATGGATGGCGATGGTCATGCCCAGCCGGCTCGCTTCCTCATAGATCGGATAGAAATAGGGTTCGACGAGATGCCTGTCATTTTCAAATGGCCGGAGACTGACGGCCACCGCGCCATTGTCTCGGGCGAAGCGGATTTGTTGCAGCGTTTCGCTGATCGTCATCGCGGGCACGACACAAGACCAACGGAGACGATTCTTTCCCTGTTTCCAGACGTCTGCCATCCAGCGGTTCCACGACCCGCACAGGGCGATTTCCGCCTCGGGTTTGTCGGCCACCCGCGCGATCCATAAGGTGTTAAAAAGAATCTGAACGTCGATGCCGAGCGCATCCATATGCTGCAAACGCAACTCTACGTCGCGGAGCTCACGGGCATCCGCCGCGGTTTGCAATGTGCGCCCGGTTGCCTTCGATAGCGCGATGAGCTCTTGCTCGCTCAACGTCGCATTGCGGAAACCGATATTTTTGCCATCGAGAAACCAGTATTGGGCGTTCGGGTTTTCGGCTGATTGAAAAAGCTGGGGACGATATTTCTTTTCGGAACCGTCCAAGTAATCCCACGTGTGTGCGGTTTCAACCACGTGCGCGTCAGCGTCGATAATCATGGATGGTTGCTCCTTCCGCTCGGAGATTACCCGATTTTCGAGCCGCACAGCAATAGCCAAGAGGATTGTCATTGTGATAGCCTAAGCACCGAAAGGCTTATCTAGGAGCGAACATGAACGACTCGCAACTCGAACCTCAATGGCGTTACGGTGATCTCCGTGAATGGCTGCGAGAAACCGAGAAATTGGGTGAATTGAAGACCGTCCTCGGCGCCTCCTGGCAGGAGGAGATCGGTTTAGCTTCCGACGTCGTGATTCCAAGCGATGACGGCCCGGCGGTTATTTTTGATGAAGTGCCCGGGTGTCCGAAGGGCTTTCGGCTGCTGATCAACGTGTTCGCGGGCAAGCGGCGTGCGATGACCCTTGGCTTTCCTCAGGGGCTCACGAAGCAGGAACTCAGTCAAGCTTACTTCGACCATTATCAAAAAAAACAGCACCACATCTCCCCAGTCATCGTGGAGGACGGGCCGATTTTTGAAAATGTCTTGACCGGCGACGCGGTGGACATCAATAAGTTTCCGACACCCATCTGGCATGTCAACGACGGCGGCCGTTATATTGGCACGGGCTGCTACTCCGTCACGATGGATCCCGATGAGCGTTGGATCAACGTCGGTTGCTATCGGGCGATGATTCAAGACCAGAGGAGTGTAAGCCTTCTGATCGTGCCGGGTAAGCATGGTTACATGCATCGGGAGAAATATTTTCGTCGCGGCGAGAAAATGCCACTGGTGATCGTGGTCGGCGGCGATCCGTTGTTTTTTTTCATGGCGGGAACGGAACACCCTTATGGCCTCTGTGAATATGACATCGTCGGCGGCATGCGCCGAAAGCCCGTGGAGCTCGTGCGCGGTAACATCACGGGATTGCCCTTTCCGGCTAGAGCCGAAATCGTGCTCGAAGGTTTTTTGAACAACAATAATCGCAGGAACGAAGGTCCGTTCGGCGAATGGACAGGTTATTATGCCTCCGATGAAAGCGCGCAGCCGGTCTTGGAAATAGAAGCGGTCTACCATCGAAACGACCCGATTATCCTCGGTGTGCCGCCACTGGGCGGAGGCTCCGACGAGATGGCGCGCTACCGCGCCATTATGCGCTCGGCCATGCTCAAGCACGAGTTGCAAAACGCCGGAGTGCCGGATGTCACCCAGGTTTGGTGCCACGAGATCGGCGCATCACGCATGCTCCACGGGATCGCGATCAAGCAGCGTTATCCCGGCCACGCCAAGCAAGCCGGCGTGCTGTCCGCGAGCTGCGGCTCGACGGTGTACGGATGCAAAATGGTGGTCGTCGTCGACGATGACATCGACGTGTCGAACTTCGAGCAACTGATGTGGGCGATGGCAACCCGCTGCGACCCCGCCACATCGATCGATATCCTGCGGCGCATGCGAACCAGCCCGGCGGACCCGCGTCTCACGCCCGAGCAACGAAAGGCGAGGGATCTTACCAACTCGCGAATGGTAGTCGATGCGACGCGACCCTACGATTGGCGGGACAAGTTTCCCCGCGTCAATGCGCCTAGCCAGGAGAGCGCTCGCAAGGGGCGAGAGAAATTTGGCTATCTTTTAACGTGACACCCGTCCTGCTCAGCACGGTTCCTCGATGGGAAGCACCATCCTGAACCACCGAGCGTGTCTTGGCTCCTACCGTGATGCCAACGTGTGGGTAATGGTTATCCGCTCCGCTTTATAAAACTCGGCGACAAAATCTTCCGGGTCTGCATAAGCTCTGTTGGCCACCAGGCGAGCAGGAAATGAAAAGACCAGAGGATCCACATTGAATGGGTAAGGGGACAAAACCGCGCGGTTTTCTGAAACGGTGTCGATCTTTATCTTCGTAGCCGGCGCGCCATGTTTGGTCGGCACATGGACATCGTTCAACGAATTTGTTGGTCCGAGTTTGCGCGCCTTACTGTTTAACGGATAACGGTTGCAGACGAATTGGGCGAGTTGGTCGAAGACCTCCATGTATTCGTAATTGGTCCAAACCTGTTCATCCGAGGCAAAGCTTTTGAACTGGTCCGATTGGCGCAATTGCTCTAGTAGCTTGAACCTTAGCTGTTCCTGATGATCGACGTAAGCTTTGACGCGCGGGTCGGAAGTGCGATCCGGCGGATATGCGTACTTGCCGTAACCGGCATTCATGAGCGCGACGCCATGCATCGCCATTAAAAGCGCCGCATAGGGATCGCGTTGCAGCACGTGGTCCACGGCGTTCTTGTAGAAATCGAGGCGGAGCTGGCCGAGATATTTTAGGCTGCCGTCGTGGTAATCCATCGGAAACCCTCTATCGTTGAGGGTGGAGGGCTTCATCTCCCACTCCCACCAGCCGCTGTCGTGTTCGTTGGCTGCGAGCACGACGGATGCGTAAGGCTCAGGACGGTCGAATTCTTGGTTTCCCCAGTGGGCGGCGAAGAAACCAGCCACGCGAGAGTGATCTATCTGAAGCGCCAACATCAAATGTGAATCGTCGTAGGGATTAACCATCATACAGGCTTTCTCCTTCTTGATGAAAAGATGATCATCTAAAATTCGAATCCACCGCCATGCCCGCTTGAACGACCGAAAATAGCGTTCGTGACATTGGCATGATTAGGCTCCTTATTTGCTTGCGCTACCGGCCTCGCGCTTGAGGTGCTCGACAAAACGACCATCGACAATCTGGTCGACGTTCAGTTGGGCGACTTTCGGGTCGGTCTGGCCGAGAAAGTCCTTGACCATCTTGATGCCGGAGACGGCAGGCGAAGGCACTTCCTGATAGATCTTCGCTTGACTGCGCCAGGTTTCATCCAGCGCTTCGGGATCGTTTAATTTCATGAACCGGGCCAAAGTGCGTATGCCAGTTTCTCGATCGCTCTTAAACACACGTAGGGCGCGACTGATCGCCCGCATCACAGCGCTGACTTCTTTCTCGTTCCGATCGACTGTGGATTTCATAACCACCAGGGAGGCTGAAGTGGAGGGAAATCCGAGATCAGCCAGATCGACCAAGCTGCGAAACCCGGCTTTCCTCGCTACCAAAGTCAACGGTGCCGCCACGAAAGTCGATTGCACTTGTCCACCTTTGAGCGCGGCGAATCGTCCTGTTTGGCCGCCAATCTGGAGCAGCACGACATCCTTCTGGGGTTCGAGCCCAAACCGCTCAAGCACTTTGCGGGCGCGGAAGTCGCTATAGTCGCCGAGCCGGTCGATAGCCATGCGGGTTCCCTTGAGATCCGTGGGTTTGGTAATTTTCGGGTCGGCAATCACAGTGATATTTTCTCTGTCGGTCACGCCGCCGATAAAACGCATCTCCGCTCCGTGAGCCGCGGCACGAACCGGGCTTGCGGCTCCCAAGACCGCCATTCGGATGTCGCCGGCGATGAGCGCCTGCGATATTTGTGGTCCGCCGATGTAGACAAACGTAGGACGAATACCCTCTTTCTCCAGCAATCTTTGCTCTTCCATCAAAGCCAGGAACGCGTAGGTTCCACCCAGCGAAGAGTAACCGATAGGGAAATCGACCTGAGCAAACACCGGCGCACTGGACAACGTAAGATAGAGCAGTCCCAGGACCGCCGCACCGACTAGCTTAAACACGTTTATGTTGTTGCCACTCATTCATGCATCCGAAAATTCCTATGCAGCGATGGCTGAATATCGAGCCCTGCAATGATTAGATCTCGCCAAGGCTAGGCGTCGGCCTGAAAGCCATAAAAGTTTTGCGGGTTACGCCATGCAATCTGCCGTTTGTCAGTATCCGAAATATCGTCTCGTCCTTTGAACATTTTCACCGTGTTTGGCCACGAGGTGTCCCAATGGGGATAATCTGAAGAGTAAAGCAGCTTGTCGGCGCCGATGCGCTGAATTACGTAAGGGACGGTGGATTCCTCCAATTCAAAAGCATAGAAAAACTGATCGCTAGTCATGTATTCGCTTGGTTTTCTCTTCAAGAGCGGCGCTTCCCGTGAACCCCGCTTCTCAAACTCTTCGTCCAAGCGGTCCATCAGAAAAGGCACCCAGCCGCAACAAGCCTCTAGCGCCGCGATCCGCAGTTTGGGAAATTTTTTCGGCACGCCTGCGAAAACGAGCCCGGTCACTGCTGCCATGCACTCAAACGGAAAGGAGACGCTGTGGACGGCGATAAAGCTATCGAATCGACCGTGCATCCGTTCTGCAGCGCGGATGCCGCCGTGTAGCGCCAAGCCGACCCCGAGCCGTTCGACCTCCTCGTAGAACGGCCAAAACTCGCGCCTGCCGATGTCCTGGTCGCGCACATTGGTCGGCATCATGACGCCGACGAAGCCGAGCTGCTCTACGGCGCGGCGCACTTCACGGATTGCGGCATTGATGTCTTGAAGGGCGACCATCGCCACACCCTTCAGCCGGCGAGTATCGGTTGCGCAAAATTTCGCCAACCAGTCGTTGTAGGCTCGGGCAATGTCTGTCGCAAGATCGGTCTCCTTTTCGGCGTTGAGCGAAAGATGGCTGGGAAAGATGACTTGCACATCGATTCCTTCGACATCCATGTCCGCGAGTTGGGTTTTGGGCTCTTCGTTGCGTTTTCCTAGAGTGCCTCCAAAAGATCGGTCCCATGCCTCCGAGTGCATCAGGGGTCGGTTACGATATTCCTTCTTCAGGTGCTTCCTAAGGCTCTCATTGGACTCAGTCACGTGACCATCCGCGTCAATGATTGGGAAGTTTTGCATATTGGCATCTCCTCTGTATTATTTTTCGTTTGTTACCGATTCCAGACGTATCATAGAGACGATCGATAAAGCCATTCTCGTCCAGTTTGCGTATGAAACTATGTCCCGAGATCCACGACATTGACCTCGGCGATTCAAGATCGTGGATCCGCGCTGGTCTAATTTCTTGGCAAAGACGGTGTTGATTTGCCGCAGCGTCGATTTTGCCGGGTTCAAGAGCCTGGCTGCGCACGATCTGGTCGCCGAATGGTTGAGCGGGAATCTAAAGGTCAGAAGTCGAATCCTATTTCAGAATCTCCTTTAGTTTCTCCGTGAGTTGCGGCTCTAATTTGTAGATCCGCGCGACGATTTTCTCCAGCTCTTCGCCGCCGATCGGATTGAGATCGAGGCGGGCTTTTTGCGCGTCCACGAGAAAATCAGGATCTTTGAGCGTGTCAGACAATCCTTTGCGCAAGATTTGGACGCGATCCTTCGGAGTGCCCGGAGGGAAAACGTAGGGCCGAGCCGTCGCGGCATAGTCATAAACCGCTACCTGGATCAGTTTTTTCGCTTCCTCTGTCTTCGCGAATTCGCTGATCGAGGGGACGTTGGGAATGTCTGGGTGGCGCTCCGGTGCTCCTACTAAGATGATACTGATAGCGCCGGTTTCGATCTCCCTGGTCCAAGTCGACTTGAAGGACTCCCATGAATTGACTAACCCTTGCATCTCACCGCTGGCGACCGCTAGCCGAATATCGGAGGTACCCTTGTAACCAGTCACGAGCTGGATGGGTAAACCGAGAGTCGCTCGGAGAATCTTGGGGAAATCGTCCGTGGCCGTACCGGGTCCAATGCCCCCAAACTTGACGGGTGTCTTCGTCGAGAGCCACTGCTCCATGCTCGTGACACCGCTTGCTTTCGTGATACCGACCGCGGTTGTGTCTTGGGCCGGCACGCCGAGGTACAAAAATTTCCGCGCGTCGAATTCGATGCCTGGTTTTCCGAGCACCTGCTGAAGAATAGTTCCGCCAATGAAATGGCACATGGTTAGACCATCGGGCTTGGCGACTTTGTAGACGTAGTTAGCCGCGATAATGCTACCGGCGCCGGTCATGTTCTCGACAACAAACGTTGGGTTGCCGGGAATGTGCTTGCCTATATGGCGAGCAATGGCGCGGGTGTAAGTGTCGTAGCCTCCTCCGGCCGAGCCGCCAACAATGATGCGAACAGTTTTATTTTGATAGAAAGGCTCTTGCGCGGGAGCTGAAGCAAACCACGTGCATGTGCTAAAAGCGATGCCGAGCACGACGGACCGTAAATGTGGCATACCGCCTCCTTCAAGCCCATGAAGAAAACTGTATCGCGGTGCTTTTAGAAGCTCGAGATATTTCGTAGCGGCCAGAGTATAGGGCACCTGATCGCGAAATTGCCAGCAAAATTTGCCTGCTTGGCGCGTTGAGTGAATCGTGAATCGCTCTTCGGTCGAATTGCCAACGCCCTAGAAAAGACGTCGTTTAGCTCCAACCTTTGCAATCGGAAGACATTTACCGCTACACTGATTGTTGACACTCCACTGGCGGCGGCACCGCGTGCGAAAACTTTGGGAAATTAGACCTCTTCGGACAATCCGACATCGAAACTTTCGTCTTCTCCTGGAAGGCGCGCTCATTTCGAGTTCTGGCGACTTCATGCAGAACATCGCCCAGAGCTGGTTGGTGTGGGAGCTCACTCGGTCGCCCGTGGCGATCGGCGTCGTGGCCTTTTTTGACAGCATGCCCCGACTATTGGTTGGCGCCGTGGGCGGCGCGATCGCCGATCGCTCTGATCGGCGGCGAGTGCTGTTAATCACTCAGACGCTGGCCATGATTCAGGCGATTATCTATTGGCTGGCGGTGTGGTTCCACGTCATCACCTTTTGGCACATCGTCGTCTTGTCTTTTTGCTTGGGGATCGTCAATACGATCAATCAGACAGCGCGACAGTCGCTAGTTAACAGTCTGGTTCCCAAAGAGGAATTGCTCAACGCGATTGGGTTGCAATCTTCGGTGTTCAACCTGTCAAAGATTTTGGGGCCTTCTATAGGCGGCATCATGATCGCGTTCATCGGAATCGCGGGTTGTTTCTTTGTAAACGCTTTAAGTTTCTTGGCCCTTATCTACAATCTTTACCTCATGGAATTACCACCCTGGGAAGCCCGCGCTGAAAAGCAGAGCATTTGGCAAGATATTAAAGAAGGTTACACTTATGTGCGGGGGAATAGACGCATCTTTCATATTATCGGTCTGTCCTATGTTGTGGCCCTGTTTGGCGCACCGTATAACAGGTTTGTCCCCATCTTTGCCACTAATATCTTGCGAGTTGGCCCAACGGGTTTCGGTGTTTTGATGTCGGCTCCGGGACTGGGTGCGACGATCGCTGCTTTGGTTCTAGCGACGATCAAAAAAACCCGGGTGCAGACTCGTTGGGTGTGCGCTTTTGTGGTCGGTTTTTCACTATCTCTTACCCTTTTCGCTTTTTCTCATATCTTCGTCCTGTCTTTCGCATTTCTGGCCCTGGTCGGTTTTTGTCAAATCGCTCTGCGCGCTTTATGCAACACAGCCATCCAAATCGAAACCCCATCTAATTTGTTGGGTCGCGTTCTGAGTCTTTTTTTCATGGACCGAGGATTGTGGTCCGCGGGAAGCGTTTTTATGGGAACTGCGGCTTCCGCCATCGGCATCAATTGGACCTTCGCGGTGTGCTCTGTGGTGTGTACGATTGCGGCGATCAGCTTGCTCACCGTTAATGCACGGCGACGGGCACAACTAGCCGCGCAACGAACTGCGCCGACCTAGCACCGAGACCTCCCGTCCAGCGAGAACCCACATTGTCTGTGATCTGCGTTTAAGCTGCGGGCATGACATCGCCGCATTTTTTACAGGTTCGAAAATCTTCGTTGTCGAAAAAGCGTCGGTAGGCCTTGGAAACAGGATCCTCTGCGTAATCACGCACGACAAAGCTTTCTTCGTGCAGGAAAGCGTCGCATTGCCGGCAATACCAATGGAAGCGATCGACTTCTCCTTCGAGCCTCTTGCGCTCCGAGATAAGCGCGAAGGCATCGGGAGGAAAGCGCGGAGAGTGCGGGACGCCGGCCGGGGTGTAGATGACGGAGCCTTCGGCAATGACCGCGACTTCCTCTTTACCCTCAGGAGTTCGATAGTGAAGATTCATCTCACCCTTTATCATGTACATTGTCTCGTCGCTGGGGTTGATGTGAAACTCGCTGCGGTATTCGCGGCCGCGGGCGACGAAGACGAGTGAGTCGGCTTTCTGCCAAAGAACACTTACCCGTTGGTTGCGCTCAGCAAGCCGGCGCGCTTCATCGAGCAGACTGACGATGGGCATCTGCAGCATGGATTAGCTCCTGCGCGGTCGCGGCTGGAACCGGATTGCGAAGACCGCTACATGTCACTTCAGACGACAATCGGCTCGCTTAGCGGAATATGGCTCGGGATTTTAGGCACGCGAGTGCGGGGCTTGCCGTCCACACCCGCGTTGCCGGCGCCCAGAAGGAGCATTCTTCCTTTGCCGGTATTGCAGAGTTGATAGGGCTCCCCCGATTTTAATAGCACGGTGTCGAATTGTTTCAGCACGAATTCCTTGTGCGGCGTGCGGACCGTGCACTCGCCTTCCATGACCATAAAAATGTGGTCATCGTTCTCGTGGTAGTGCATGTCATCTTGAATGTTGGGCTCACAATTGATCACCCAGAAATAAGCCAGATCGGTGCGCCAGAGACTGAGATGATTGACTTTCGGATTGGCGTCGGCTTCTTTGATGGGATTTTTCATTTCGACCATGATGTCCCTCCTTATTAATTTGTTGTTTACTGTTCAATCGCTTCGCTCAGTTCAACCGCTTCGCTCCGTTCAAACGGTTTAAACGGTTTGAACGACTGGAACGGCTTGAACGGTTGCTATGCTTGATTCCGCGGCGGCCGTTCTTTGGGCTTGACCAGGCGTCCATGAGTGCCGTCGCAATAGGGATGGTCCTTAGATCTCCAGCAGCGGCAGATAGCGATGGTTGTCGGCTCGTCAAGTTCCAAAATATGCGGCGTGATATTAGTGACGGCGTGCGAGCCGTCGCAGAAAGGCGGGTTTTTCGTGCGTGTGCAGCGGCAATAGGCTACGCTCTTTGATACTTGTCTAACGATAGTGGGTTCGATGAGATCGTCGTAGGATAGTCCTGCCATGGGTTCTCCCTAGTAGATTCTAACTGTTCTCATATCATCGATCAGCAGGTTAGCCGCAGTTAGCGGCGAGTGTCAAACGCTGCTATACGTCAGCGCCCGAGGAGCCTGAGAGCGTTGCGGCTGAGAATGTCCTCCCGTTCGTTTTGGGGTATCGGCAACTCTTCGATAATGCTCTTCGCGCGCGGCAGAAGCGGCAACAACGGCGGCGCGTCGCTGCCAAATAGAAGCTGCTTCGCGCCCACCGTTTGGTAAGCGCACATGACTGCCGGCGGGTGATACGCCACGGTATCCATATGGAGGGCTCTCAAATAATCGCTCGGGCGCTTGGTGATAAGCATCGGCTCATAGGTGCCTAACCCCGATGCCTTGTCGCCGAGCTCGTAAGCGTAGTCCATCCGGCCGATCACCTCGCAGATGCCGCCGCCGAGATGGCAGCCGACGAATTTTAGTTGGGGGAATTTTTCGAACACACCACGCACGATCATGCGGGAGATAGCCAGACACTCGTCAAAGGGTCGGCCAACGCTCGACGCCAGGCGGTACTCGCGCATGCGCTCCTCGCCAAAGCCCACCGATGGCGCGTGCATCATCACCGGCACTCCAAGGCTTGTGACCATTTCAAAAAATGGCCGAGCCTCATCGTCGTCGGGATAGGCGCCCTGATGGCTCGAGTTGATGAGCACGCCCTTCAAGCCGCATTCAACGATCGCTCGCTCAAGCTCTTTCAGAAAAGGCTCGCCGCCGCAGGGGAGGGTGCTGGTAAAAACCACAATCCGGTCTCGATGCTGGTTTTGAATCTCGGCTCCGTAGTCATTCCAACGGTGGAGAAACGCTAACGACTCCTCCGCAGTCTTGTCCCTGAGATAGTGGATCGTATTGCTGACGACGCAGAGATCGATACCGGCGCGCTCGTGAGCTTCCAGCAAGTTCTCAATGGTAAGTGGCGAAATGCCGCCCCAACGCCGCTCTTTGGCCAATTCAGGCGGATAAACGTGCGCGTGCCAATCGACAATCATTTGACTTACTCCCTCTTGTCCATGGAATTTACGGTTTATCGCTGCTTAATGCCTAACTCTGACTGGGCGTCGCGCAGAAACGTCAAATCGGCGACTTCCGCGGACGTGACCTCCCTGGCGACCTTGGTGTTGCGTCGAGCCTGGTCGATGACGAGCTTGAGACCGTCCTCCGGAACATTGCCGTCGGCGTTGAACAGATTTCGGAGCGCGTCATAGGAAGCGTAGGCATAGTCCCGCTCGACTTTTCCCCAATCAACCAGTATTCGGACTGCTTCTTCGCGATTCTCGCGGATAAAACGGTTGGCGCGAATCGTGGCTTTGATCGTACGACGAATTTCCTCGGGCTTCTCCTTCATTTTTTTGGTGTGAGTTCCAAGACCGAGATAGGGAAAACTAAAAAGCTCGTAGGCGCGGGCGAGAATTTTATAGCCCTCTTTCTCCATCTGCGCGTCGGCGGGCGGTGAGATGACGACGACGTCCACCACTCGTTGTTTCAACGCAGTGAGTCTCGCGGCATCGGAGCCCAGGGCAAGAACTTTGATGTCTTTCTCCGGGTCGAGACCGACCCGCTTCAGCATCATGCGGGCGCCGACGTCCGGAGTCGCGCCAAAACTGCTAATGCCCAGAGTCTTGCCCTTAAGTTCCTTGAGCGACTTGTATTCCGGTTGCGCAATCAGAGTCATTGGCCAATTATCGAGAAAACCGGCGACGATCCTCACTGGCAGCCCGGCGATACCAGCGCTGACCACGGCGGCAAAGAGTTGACAATAGTCGACATCGGCGGTAGCCAATGCCGTGATTGCTACATTGGGATTCATGCGGATGATCTCCGCTTCGATATTCTCATCTCTAAAGAAGCTCTTTTGCTGAGCGACGGCTACGGTCAAATTCGGCATGTTCGGATTGGAAACCGCAATGCGGATCCGGTCGAGAGCGTCCGCTCGGGCGCTAAAGCAGAAAAGTGTAATGACTGTGGCGATGATTTGTCGGATCATGTTCATCGGCTGGAAGTTTTTCCGCAGCGTCTTGCCCGCAATTTCCCTATGCCTTAAGGTTAGCGCTGTCAAGCGTACCACACGTTGAAACCCGGGTGCCCTCGCGGTTCTCCCTCCTCGACGAAGTTGATATGCCTTTACTAGTGTTCAACGCTGCGCTAGCTTGGGCAATTGGCGCGTCCTTCTCTTTCACGAAGGAACTGTATCATGGCCTCGACACCGGCAGACTGGGGCGAAAAAATCCCTTACTTCTTTCTTGACAGAACACCGCTGGGCAAGCTTGTCCATTGGGTAGCGGGCATCAAGATTTCAGTGCACGCAAAATTAGTCACTGGGTTCATGCTTGTCACGTTACTGGTCGTTGCCATGGGATGGTTGAGCTTGCAAGCCATTATCAGGATGTCGCGCCAAACCACGCTTTTGGATGAAGCGCATAAGCGAGTCGAGTGGTCGCGCCAGATCCAACACGCGCTCGCGTTGCAGATGAATTTCACCGCCATGGCGCTACTCGCAAGGGATGAGGAGACGGTGGAAAAGATCTTGCGTGAAAACAATCGCTTCAACAATATCCTCGCGCTCATCGCCGAGGCGGCGGTGCCGGAAGAGCAAAACGTCATTCAGCGAATCCGCGTTGCCCAAGGTGAAGCTTTGACTGCGGTGGCCGACATTGCGAACCTCTTGCGCGACGGCAAGGTGAACGAGGCGATGAGCTTGCAAACGGGCAAGGGGTACCCGCTCTACGAACAAATCGCGGGTCTGGTTGATCAGATCGTTATCGCGGAACAGTCGAAGATGACCGGTCTGAGAGCTAGCGTCGAGGCAGCGACTCGAAAGACACAGATCCTCATGGGTGTCTTCGTGGTGAGCGCCATATTACTGGCTATGCTGCTCGGCTTCGTAATCTCCTGGTCGTTCATCTTGCCAGTCCGGAAAGCGCATGGATTCCTAACCGAGGTCGCCAAGGGCAATTTCCAAGCCACGATTGATGTGCCCAATCGGGATGAATTTGGCGTTCTAGCAGAGCGGATGAACCAAATGAGCCGGGAACTCCATGACCTGTATGAAAATCAGCGGGCGGCGGGGCAAGAACTCCAGATGCTCAATGTGCGACTCACGGAGGCGAGCAAGGCCAAGTCCGAATTTCTCGCCAACATGAGCCATGAGTTGCGCACACCGATGAACGCTATTCTAGGATTTGTCGAGATGTTGCTTGACGATATCTATGGAGAGGTGCCGCCTCACTTGCGAGAGCCGCTGATAGATGTCCAAGTGAATGGCAAGCATTTGCTCAATCTGATAAATGATGTTCTTGATCTTTCCAAGATTGAAGCCGGGCGCATGGAGTTGGTTCTGGGTGAGTACTCCGTGCAGGACGTGGTGGAGACTGTCCGCACCTCGCTTCAATCACTGGCCTTGGAAAAGGGATTGGGATTCGACGCCGGGGCCGAGGACGATATCCCGCTCGCCTTCGGGGACGGAAGGCGAATCACCCAATGTCTTATGAACCTGGTGGGAAACGCGCTGAAATTCTGCAAACGTGGGCGCGTGACGGTTGGGGTAGAACGACAGGGTAACGACTTGCTTTATCATGTCTCAGATACCGGAATCGGCATACCCAAGGAGGAGCTGAAGAATATTTTTACTGAGTTCCGGCAAGTCGATACAGCGATTACACGGGAGTTCAGCGGGACCGGCCTCGGGCTTAACATCACCAAGAAGTTCGTAGAAATGCACGGCGGCCGGATCTGGGCGGAAAGCGAACTGGGAAAGGGATCGACCTTTTACTTTTCAATCCCTTTACGCGTCAATGATGGAGGGACTTCATGAGCGGCAAGACCGTGCTCTACGTGGAGGATAACGAATACAATCTCAAGATTGTCCGCCAGCTCCTGGCGCGCACTGCCTATAAGCTGATCGAAGCGAAGGACGGTGAGTCCGGGGTGGAGACTGCGCTTCGCGAGTTGCCCGATTTGATTCTTATGGATATCCAGCTTCCCAAGCTGTCGGGGCTGGACGCGACCCGCAGGCTTCGCGCCGATCCTAAAACCGCCGCGATTCCGATTATTGTGATCACCTCGTTCGCGCTCAGCGGCGATGACCAAAAGGCGAAGGATGCTGGCGCTTCTGCCTACCTCGCAAAGCCCTATAGTCCTCGCGAACTGCTTGAGATGATTCGGAAGTTTGCGCCTGAGAATTGAGACTTGAAGCAACAGGAAAATAAAGATATGGCGAGTCGACCCTCTCGCATACTGGCTGTCGACGACAACAAGCAGAATCTCGACCTGCTGACGAAGGCGTTAACGTCAGCGAAATACGAGGTTATCACCGCCAATGATGGACTGACAGCCTTGAAGCTTGTGGAGAACGCTGCCGCGGATCTGGTTCTCTTGGACGTCATGATGCCCGGCATGTCTGGGTATGAGGTCTGCGAGAAGATTCGCGCCAATGACGCCACTCGCCTCCTGCCGGTGGTGATGTTGACGGCCCTGCACGATGTTTCCCACCGGATCCGCGGCATCGAAGCGGGCGCCGACGATTTTTTGACCAAACCGTTTAACCGAGAGGAGCTGCTCACTCGTGTCAAGTCCCTTCTCAGGATCAAGACATTGCACGATGAGATTGAGACAAAAAACCACCTGCTGCGCACGCTCTTCGGCCGATACTTGTCCGAAGAAGTCGCTGCGGAGATCATTG
>Ga0209799_1000082_pt1 | contig 17213 bp, 19 predicted proteins | sample PanSoiPlo36MoBio_FD_188324 | JGI IMG/M metagenome (GOLD analysis project Ga0209799, IMG submission 188324) | Tropical forest soil microbial communities from Panama analyzed to predict greenhouse gas emissions - Panama Soil Plot 36 MoBio (SPAdes)... | ecosystem: Environmental > Terrestrial > Soil...
TGCTTCCGGCTTCCGAAAATAACCCTTCATCACATGCGGCCCGCGAGTGATAATCTCGCCCGGCTCACCCATGGGCATTTCTTTGTTGTTTTCATCGACGATCTTGACCTCAACGCCGGGAACGGCCCGGCCAATACTGCCCATCTTGGTTTCTGCTCTCCCCGGCTCCACCAAAGTGATCATCGGCGAAGTTTCGGTCAGTCCGTAGCCCTGGATGACTTTGATGTGAGGTTGAGCCGATTGGAACGCGTGCAGCAGCGGCAGGGGAATGCTCGTCCCCATCATAGCCGCAATCTTGACGCTGCTCGTATCGTAGTTGGCGAGATCGCGTACTCCGAGCAGAAGTTGAAAGACAATCGGCACACTTTCGAAGACCGTAACCCGATGTTTCTGAATTCCCTCGAGAAGAGCCACCGGATTGATCTGGTCAAAAATCACCAAGGTGAATCCTTTGTCTGCCACCTCGTTGCAAACAACGGGTCCAACAATATGAGACATGGGAAGGATACAGCCCCTGATCGTAGCTGCGTCCGTGATACCCATCTCGCCCATCACCCGTGGATATTGCGCCAGATTACAATAGCTGAGGACAACTCCCTTCGGCTCGCCGGTTGTTCCCGAAGTGTAAAGAATCAAAGCGTCATCATTGGCTTGCAGTTGCGGTAAACTGGCGGGCACTGTCGATACAGCAAATCTCTTCTCGAAACTCTCATCACCCTCTCCGGCTACCGTCCAGAGGGGCATGGGCCCTAATTCCTTGAAAGCTTCTTCCGCTTCTGCGCGCAGCTGCTGGTGCACGATAAGGAGTTTAACAGCGGCATCTTTAAGCACCCCCTGCAGCTCTTTTCCCTTGAGCCGAGCGTCCAAAATGACGGTCACCGCGCCGATCCTTTGCGTCGCGAAGTAACTGAGCGGGATCGCAGCGCAATTGGGCAAAAGAACTGCGACGTGATCACCTTGGCGAATGCCCGCCTGTTGCAGGCTTGCCGCCAGTCCATGAATCCGCTGGTTCAGGTCCGCGAACGTCAGTTCCTCGTCCTTAGTGATAATCGCGGTCTTTCGCGGATGCCGCTGCGCGGTCTTTTCCAGTACTTCCGCCGCGAAAAAAGCTATTGAGCTGGAATCGTTTGCCATATTGAGAACGCCCTCTGAAAAGGTTTATACCAGCGCGACAACTGCGCCAGCTCGCCTCGTTTGAGTTTTAGTTTCCCCTGCTGGGTCGCAAGAAATGGATCGATGCGGTTACTGAAAACCGCCCTCCACCATTCTTCCTTCCCGCTGATCATGAAGTCACCCGTCACTCCGCGATTGAACTCAGTGATCTCACCCGCAACGAATTTCACTGTCCAAGAGATGTCGTCTTCCTCCAAATGAAGCGTGAGAGATGTGGAAAGACTTGTCTCGCTCCCGTGTTGGCGAAATTCCGAATCTTGATTGGCGCGCTCCACGAGCGCAGTCATATGCTCCTGGGAAAACAAGGCATACGACTTGCCTTCTACGGGCAAAGCGGCTTTGTCATTGGCTGCGCTCTCAAGGCCCACCATCGCGGTTCGAGTCGCACCGGCACTCTCCTTGAAAAACTGACAGTGGACCGCCTCCTCGAGCAGGTCGGTGAAGAGAAAGGCCTCTTGAAAATTCTTGCCGATGGCAACCGTCCCGTGCCCCTTGATAATCACCACTGGATGATACTTGAGCTCCGACACCACCGGTTCCGGTTGGGTCACGGTCGGCGTATCCTGCGGGATAATGGGAACCTCCCCGATAGTGTATTTCTCTTCAAAACTGACCGGAACAAAACTCTCATGGCTCAGTGAAAAAGCGAGTACCATCGGTGGATGAACATGAACGATGGCCTGGGCGTCCGTCCCCCGATACACGGCGAGATGGAGCGGCGTTTCGCTGGAGGCGCGCTGCGTCTGATTGCTCGACTTCCCATCATGATCAATTTGCACGAGATCCTCGGGCGTAAGAAACCCCAGCGGCGCGTGTTGCCCGGTAATCAAAAATCCTTCTTGGCCGATTCGGCAGCTTAAGTTTCCACCCCAACCGCTGATAAGTCGGCGGTCGAAAAGCAGCTTGCCCCACTGGATCATTTCTCGTTTGATCTCGGTCATGAGGAAGCACCGCTTGCGCTTTTGAATATCTCCCAAGGCAGAATTTCCTTCTCGATGGGGTGCACGAAAACTCCTACCGGACAAATCCTCTGACCCAAAAAGGTTGATACGTCGCGGTCCGCTCCGCCACCCTGTGGCGCTTCCGAAGCGAGCAGCTCGACTGGCACGTCGTGGTGCCGTGCCAAGCGAACCGCAAGCAGCGAACCACAAATACCGCGAGGTCCCTGTTCGCTCAATCCATCGTAAAATAAACAGAGCTTACGAATCTCACCGTGGGCGAACAGCGTGCCCATCATGTTGTCAGAGATCAAAGTCGTCGGTGTATTGCGAGAGAGTAATTCGCGGGCCACGAGTCGAGCGCCCCACAGTTGTGGTCGCATCTCCGGAACCAACACACTGCGGGCTTGCTCAGCCTTAAGCGCATGGGTCAAGAAGGGATAGTTCTGCTTACTCGGCACGCCATAAACCAAAAGATACTGTGCGAACGGCTGGCTGCCGTTTTTCCTCGCTGACGATGGCGTTTTCAAATACTTTTTCCGAAAGCTTTCCGGCGTAAAAAGATCATCAAAACCTACCAAGGAGCTGATCAAGGAAGCCGGAGTCATATCGAACGCCGGATAACGACACGCAAGATTCGCCGTGGCTTCACGAACCAGTGGCTGGCCTTGAAATTCGAGAAGCTCAGCAGCAGAGCGCTCTTCAATCGTCACATCGTCGCCTCTGACCAAACTGCCTGGATCCTGCACCAACACGTGGAATGGGATGCCGTATGCTTTCGCCATCAAGGCCAGGGGATAAGTTCCTACCTTGTTGATCACGTCGCCATTCTGCGCGCAGCGATCGCAACCCACAACGACTGCGTTGACTTCGCCTCGGTTCATCAATTGGGCAGTCGCGCAATCTGGAACCAACGACACTGAGACGCCTGCTTCTGCCAGTTCCCACGCTGTGAGCCGTGTCCCCTGCAAGTATGGTCGTGTCTCTGTTGCAATAACGGAAATTTGCTTACCCATTGATCTACAGAACTGCGCGATCGCTACGAGTTCGCCGCTCACGTTACAGTGCGTGAGGACGTGCGCGGAATCCGGCAAAATGGCGGCCATCCGTTCGGCTCGCGCCATGCGCGCCTCAATAATCTCTGCTCCGAATCGACGTGCCTGTTCGGCTACCCACTCACCAGCCTGAGTACCGGCCGGCAAACCGGCAATCCACCTGGAGAAGAAATCGCCGAGACCTTTGAAATCGAATGTCGGCCGTGCCGCGCAGAACCGCTGGGTCATATCAGCCAACTGGTCCCGTAGCGGGGCGGCGTCATCGCCGCGATACTCCCTGGCAACCATCGCTCCGCTGTAGAGAAAAGTCAGCACTTGGCCGAAGGCCCGTGTTTTCATTTCCTTGACCGCGGCGATCGCCAGCGCAACCTGATCAATCGGAATGTATTCGATCCGCTCCGGGATCAAAGTTTCATCGAGGATCTTGAAACCTTTCCCCTCCCACAAAACCGGTTCGAACAATGGACTCTGCACGAGTGTCATGTTTCTATCTTAGCGCAACCAAGCGATTCACAGGTAGCGCAGGGATTTCTGCGCGACCGCAACCATGCTTTCTTCGGCGGCGAGAAACGCCGGGTCACGAAAACCGAACTTACCATGGAGACACTCGTCCGAAACCGCCAAAATGGCACCAGCCTTCTTTTTGCGCAGCTGTGCGATGGTAAGAAAAGTAGACGTCACCATATCGATGCTGGTGACCTTCTGTTCGTTCAGCTCTTGAATCAGTTCCGGCGTTTCCTGGAACAGTGCATCGGTCGTAAAGATCCAACCCAGGTGAGCGCGAACGTTTAAGCTTTCCGCCGCTGCTTTCAGAGCCTCAACGATGTCAGGATCGGCAATCGTTGAGAAATTTTTCGGTACGTAATAGCTCGTTGTTCCCTCGCCACGGATCGCGCCCGTAACAATGACAAGATCACCGATCTTCACGTGCTCTTGCAATGAACCGCAGCTGCCAATGCGAATCAACGATTGCGCGCCTGCGGCGCAAAGGATTTCTGTAGTCATCGCCGTGTCCGGCGCGAAGCGCCCACCGTTGCCGACGGTCACTCGTTTTCCATCGATGGCGCCAGTATGCATCTCATAATCCAAGAAGGTAAAATTCTTGACTGGGTTGTCCAGCAGCCCAAGCAACATTTGACTGCGCTCCTTTGGTCCCGGAATCAGCGCATACGGCCCGAGAGAATCGGCTTTGAGGCCCAACATCCCGAGCATTTTTTCCGGCGTGAAGTGAGGCTCTTTAACCATCGGTCATTCAGAGCGCCTGACAAACAAAATCCAGCAGGTCCTGCGTCGCAAGAGAGTTACGGGAACAACCAGCGAAGCTACGCTGGCAAAGCGCGCTTGACGTTAAGACTAATTCGGCTCCGGTTTCAGCTGCTTCGCGTAGCCGATCTTCGGCGTTCCATTGTGCCAACTCCGGATAGGCCTCAGGCACACCACCGCCACCGCCGCAACACCAAGCCCAGCGCCGATTGCGTTCCATCTCCACTAATTCGATTCCGGGAATCGAACGCAGGATCGTTCTAGGCGCTCGGTAAACTTCGCACCCGCGGCCGAGATGGCAAGAGTCATGATAGGTGACTTTTTTCAGCACCGTTTTGCTGAATTTGAGTCGGCTCGCTTGCACAAGATCTTCGACGTATTCCACACCATGAAGAACAGCAATTTGGGGCTCTGCTTTCTTCGCATACTGCCGCCAGATTCGCTGGCAACTCCCGCAGGCAACTACAACTTTGCGGATTCCAGCTTCTCTAATCCCGTTGAGGTTCTCCCTTTCCAACCGGTCATACTCCTTCCGAAAACCCAGATCATAAGCGTAAAGGCCGCAGCATTTTTCCTCGTTCCCTAGAATAACGAAATCTTCGCCGACAGTTTGCATTAGCTTCGCAAGCCCGACGGCTCCGGCTCTTCCACTGTCCCGATCGGCTGAACAGCCGGCGAATAGCAAGGTAGTGGCATTGCCGTTGCCAAGCTTTTTCAATCCCAATCCGTCCGCCCATAGTCCCCGTTCAGCTTTGGGCCGCGACCATGGATGATCATGTTGCCGCAGACCCTCGAACAGCGAGCGATGGGCTTCGATAGGACCATGCCTTTCAGTCATCTCTTCGCGCATTGCGACTGTGATGTCCCAAGGTCCGTATCCGTCGTCACGGACGCCACACAGCTCCTGGCACATTAGACAATTGGTACACGTATAGATGACTTCTTTTAGCTCAGACGTGATCGGATCGAGACCGTGAAACACACGCTGTGTCATGAGCCAGCGCGACTTCGGTGTGAATCTCTGGAAGCGATAAAACTCATAGGGTGGACATTTGCTCTTGGGCCCCGGTACATCTTCCATCGGATTGGCGGGACCATGCCCGTAACAAGAGCCGCACAACACACAGCCCGCGCTGCGCTCATCGAGTCCTTTCGCATAAAGCCATTTTTTGACTCGCTCAAGGCCCAACCCTTTGTTGCTGTCGTTCTTCACGGTAAATTGACTGAGATAGAAAATAGTTTAGGCATTAACTTTATAACTCCTAATTAAAGAGTGTCAATAAACCCACCCAGGAAAATTGATGGCCGTAGAAAGATGACAACAGATTGTAGACGGTCTGGGATCTGAAAGGGTACGGGCACAGGCGCGCATAGCGGCGCTGACTCCTAGAACGCCTTCCCATAGGTTTGCGTTTCTTCCTTCCGTGCACTCGACCGACAAGGTTTGCAGGCGGCTTCAAAGGGAGATGTTTTATGAGTAAGTGAGGTAGACTACTTTGCCCAGGATACCCGATTGAGTTTGCGCAGAAGCGCGGAAAGCTCTTTCTGCTGCGGCTTATCGAGTGAAGAAAAGACTCGTGAGATGCTCTTCTCGAACAGCGGGATTGTGGTTTTATACAACTTAGCTCCCTTTTCCGTCAGCACTACATGAACTACGCGACGATCATTCTCGTCTCGTTTGCGCAAGACCAGTTTTTTCTCTTCCAGACGGTCAACGATGCCTGTCAGGTTGCTCACCGTCACCATCATTTTTGCCCCGATTTCCCCAAAGGGAAGTCCGCCGGCGTATCCGATTGTCGCGAGAACGTAAAACTGCGGCGGCGTCAGGCCAAGTTTCTCGAGGTCCTCCTCGAGTTTCTTGTGGGAGAGCAGACTAAAGCGGAGAAATCGAACCCACAAGCCCGTTGTGTAGGATGAAAAAAAAGGACGTTTGAAAACGGCCACGGCGACCACTTTATGCGCAGAGGAGGCAAAAATCAAATCCGGTTTTCTTGCTTCCACCTCAGAAAGGGGCGTCGCGATCCAGCCAGGTAGGAGGTCCGCCAAAAGCTAGCCGATTCGCTCTGGCTGTATATACAACTGGATCATGAGAGTGGACTTCACCTTCCGCGGTGAGTATTTAACAACACTGTCGATGCTGTAATATCGAAAGTAAGCGATGTAAATCCGTCGACAAGTAGAATCAATAGACGAGAGGTTAGATGAAATTATGAAACTTCATATTCTCGGCTGTGGCGATGCGTTCGGTAACGGCGGGCGCAACCAGAGTGCATATCTCGTCGAAGCCGCAGATCGGCTCTTCCTCATGGACTGCGGGCCGACAACCTTGCTGGCGATGAAAAGAGCAGGCTTTGATCCGCGACGATTGGATGTCGTTTTTCTCAGCCACCTCCATGGCGATCACTTTGGCGGTCTGCCGTTCTTCTTCATCAGTTATCTATACGAGAATCCTCGCGACCAACCACTGCACATAGCTGGCCCGCCCGGGTCAGAGGAGAAGGTCACTGAACTATACCAACTAATGTATGGCGGCAATATACCACCGATTCGTTTTCACATCCTCCAACCCGACAAAGCCGAACTGATCCTGGGAATCCATGTGCTCCCTTTTCGTGTTCCCCATCAGATCCAGGCAATATCACTGGGCCTAAAAATCACTTACGAGGGCAAACGGATTCTCTTCTCAGGCGATTCCGCGTGGACCGATCTTTTTCTATCCCATGCTCGTGGAGCGGATCTCTTCCTGTGCGAGTGCTCATTCTATGAACAGGAGAGCAGCAATCACTTAAACTATAAGACTCTGCAGGAAAAGGTTACAGGTTTGGAATGCAAGAAGCTGGTGCTCACACATCTTGGTGAAACAATGCTCAAACGACGGGAGGAACTGGCCACGACCTGCGCGGAAGACGGAATGGTGATCGAATTGTGAGAAAGCAGAATTGAAAGCAGAACGAACTCAACTCGGGTCGTCTATGCTCGGCTGAGCGGGCGCCGGAAGAATGAGCGGTCGTAGACCGGTCATGTTTATAATTTCCTGAGCAATTTCCTGAGCCTCCAGCCGTTCAGCGTAAGGGCCGACGCGCACGCGATAGATTGTTTGACCTCCGGGGAATGGAATTGTCTCGACAAACGACTCTAAGCCATCTGCAGAAAATTGTTTAACAAGCGACTCGGCTCGCTCACGCTCGCGAAACGATCCCACCTGAAGTAGATAGCCGTCGGCCGGTTTCGATTTGTCATCCTCTTCCGGCGCGATGATGCCCGCCGAAATACGGTCTGTGCGAATGTTGACTTGCTCACTCGTTGAGGTCTTGCCGGCTGGCTGGGCTTCCAGAATTTGGTAATGATCGAACCCGTATTCCAACAGTCTTTTAGTGTCTCCCCACTGGTCCCGAGCACCGAGAATCGAGACGATCAATGTCACGCCGTTTCGCGCTACCGCTCCGACAAAACACTTTTGCGCCGCATAAGTGTAACCGGTCTTGCCGCCGATCGCGCCATCAAAATTCCACAGCAGCCGATTGTGATTTCTAACCGAGATGCGCCGGGCAACGGTTCGCTTCCTGACTACAGAGTTGGAGCTCACCGAGCTGATCTTGGTCTGGACGATCTCGCGAAAGATCGGATTTTTCATCGCATATCTGAAAAGAATCGCGAGATCGCGAGCAGTGGAATAATGATCCGGAGCGGTCAGCCCGTGGGGGTTGGTGAAATTACTGTTCAGAGCACCGATGTCGTGGGCTTTCTTCGTCATAAGCTCGGTGTATTGTTCCACCGATCCCGCTATACCCTCGGCCAACACCATGCTCGCATCGTTGGCCGAGGATAGTAAAATACCATAGAGCAAATGCTCGATGGTGATGGTTTGGCCGGGGCGAAGATAGAGCTTCGATGCCTGGACCCGAGTAGCCGCCTTCGATACGGTGATCAACTCGGTAAGCTTTCGCCCGCTTTCTAAAGCCACAATCGCCGTGACGACCTTAGTCGTACTTGCCGGGGGCAGACGGAGTTCCGACTCCTTTTGATAGAGAATTTTTCCCGTGGCCGCATCCATGAGAACAGCGGCGCGTGCAGTCAAGTCTGCGTCGGGAGAAAAGGACCAAACGGATCTAAGCGGTAAAATTGTCAGTAAGACGGTCAGAATTGGGCCAATGGAAAAAGGTTTACGAAGGTTCAGCGTTCTAGCCCTCCTTGTTGCGGTTGCCTGCTGAAGCCTTAAACCGCCTCAGAACAGTGCCCGAATAAAACTCGTTTATATCACATCTACGGATTATTGAATAGCCTTGAGCAGATGGCCGAGCAGTTTTTAAAGGTTTTGCAGATAGTTAGGAGCCCCAAACGGTCGAAAAACGACATCCATCTATTTCTTAGTTGGCGGGACACCCTGCCTAGTCAGCTCACGATTGGCCTGGTCACTCGTGCTTGCCTGTTCGCCCATGGCCTCCCGGCGAATGCGATCCTGGCAGGGCTCACAGATGCTGCGTTTAAGGTCCACCACCAGTTTTCCGCAGATCATGCATTTCTTCTTTTCTTCACTCATAGAGCAAGTCTCAATCCAACATTTTGATTTGCTCCGGATTCTCCAGGATTAGCTCAAGTCCGTATTGAGGATGATCCTTGATTTCTCCCTGCAGTTCAACCTCTTTGCCTTCGAATGTCTTCGGCTGAAGCTTATTTTTTTCGAACAGGTCCGCCGACGATGGAAAAATAACCGCCGTCAGCGCCTCTCGGGAAGGGCCAAAATTTAGGAAATAAGTATTACTTTTGGCGGAATGACCCACGCGAAAAACCCTGCCGCGGATGCGCGCCTGGTTTCCCGCTAGCCGCCGAATTTTTTCTACCTCCCGAGCCTGCACCAACGGAATATCGGGCTGGACTTTGATAGGCGGGGTGGGCTGGAAAGTGACGCGAAAGCTTGGCAGCTCGATGCCAAGGCGAAGCTCAGAATCTTTCTCATTCGTCGGATTCTGAACGATTGCGGGAGGCGAAGGATTCCACCGTTGATAAAGGAAATGCGAGACAAAGCCCGCCAGAAATGCGATCAAGAGACCGAGCGTTATAGCCGGAGAGGATTGCTTCATCCTTTTCTCTCCCAGAGCTTAAAAAAGACCTTGCGATACTCTTCCGCCAGGGGTCCAGCGTCACGAAACCAAAGCAGATTCTCGTCGTTGGCATTGTCCGCCGAACGGGTCCAGTTGTAAGAACCCGTGAAAACTATCTTTCGATCGATAACGGCGAACTTTTGATGCATTAGTCCGGGCTCTTTCTCCGGCACGGTCAGTTTCACGCCGGAAATGCGCCTTAATGGAACTTTTTGCTCCTCCAAAAATTTGCCCTGGGATTTTTCGTTAGCCGCATCGAATTCTCGGTCCAATACGATTTGCACCGCAACGCCGCGTTTTCTTGTTTGCGCCACCGCGCGTGCGATTTCATCGTTGGTGAATGCATATACCGCGATCAGCAGTTCTTTTTGCGCCTTTTCAATCTCACGAATAATATGCGCCGAACACCTTCCCTGCGGGCTAAAACACGTTTGCACCGCCATCTCCGCACAAGCAGTGCCGGCGAACCACAAGAGGAGACCGCAACAGATCGCAAATTCGCGTCGTCCCTTATTCTTCATATCCTAATCCTGCTTCGGATAGGCCTGTTTTCCTTTCGTGAGCCTAGACACATGTCAAGAATTAATTTTTCCATGACGAGCCGGGGGTCGTTGCCCGTTGACTTCAAACGGAGATCCGTCTCATAGCTCCTAATTAGACAAGCGCGCAGCTCACCCAGAGAAAACTGATCCGCTCGCTGAAAGCACATGTAGTCCGCGTATGGGTTACGGGTCAGGATCGGGGCACCTTGCCTCAGGACAGTCTGCTGGAACTGCTGATAGGTCAACCCACGCTTCCATTGCCCGCGTACTTCCCCATCTATCAACTGGCGTGCCGCTAGTAGTCTTCGTATTTCGGCTGCGATGGTACCTAAAAGCTTCAGCGGATGTTCTCCCTGCGCCAGCAGACGGGCTAAATGGGCAAGCGCTGCGACTGAATTTCGTTCTGCAATGCACCGCGTCAAATCAAAAACCCAACTGTCGCCCTGATCCGCAAAAATCGCATCCACATCCTGGGACCGGATCGTCGGCTGATCGCCTACATAAAGAAAGAGTTTTTCCAGTTCTTGTTGTAAGCCCAGCAACTCATCGCCAGCGCGCAGCAGGATCATCTCTCTAGCTCGGGGGTCAATCGTCTTCCCCACTTCTCGCAGCCGCTGGTTGACAAACAACGCTAGACTCTCCCGATTGATCCTTCCACTACGATCGCGCTCTATGACGAGCTGTAAAACCGCACTCATATCTTCGAGCCGTTTATAAAGACGCGTTCGCCGATCAGCCTGCACCGCTGTCATCAACAGAAAGTCCCACGGCGGCAATCCGTGATCGAGCATTTCTCCAAGTCTCTGCTCCTCTGCACCTCGACGCCGGCTGAGATCCATTCCTTGACTACGGGAATGCGCCAAAAGAGCTTGGACATCTGCACTTGCCTCAGGACCGTCGACTTCCAAAAGCCCATTCAGCGGTCCCGACGAAGAGGTGGATTGTGCCTGCTCTAATTGCTCCTGCGTCCAACCCTCCACTGCTAGCAAATCCTGCAGCAATCGAACCGCTTCGTCCTTTTTGCCTTCGCTCCATGCCTGACGAACCTTTTCCCCCAGCTCGCCTTTCTGCTCGCGTGAAATGAAATAAGCTACGTTCTCGACCCAGACTACCTTTTTGTCGGGAAAAAAGGGCGGCGTATTCAATGACATTTCGATCTGATCCCACGGTGTCGACCGACCGTCGAAGCGTTCCAGGTTAAATCCCCGCTGATCTTCCGGAACCAGATTGTCCAGGAGAGTCTTGCAGGCTTCCTGCACTTGTAGCTCGTCGCCAAACAAAAGCAGCAGTTGTGGACCCCGATTCTCCTTGATATCAGCGACGATTTGGTCCAAGTTACGTTTCATACAAAGTGGCACAACCGCTTGGATAACTTCCTGAGAAAAACCTCTTCAGCGTCTTGCTCTAGAGATTTTGGAGGCAAAATCGATCCGGGCTCATCTGGTCTCGATTCGGCTCTCCAAGTTATCGGAGTGAACGACCACTCCAAGCTCTCCGGGACTTAACCTTTAACCTCGCTAGTGCTTGGGCACCCACATCTGATTTTTTTCACTCCAGGCGTAGTCCGTTTTCCAGACTTTAAGACCGATGGTGTACTTCCCACCGGACTTAGAAACGAAAACTCTCTCGCTGGAGTGAGGCACGTCGACTCGCGCAACGATAAAGACCTTTTTTGAAATCCCTTTGTTGATCAAGATGCGGTCTCCCTCGCGCATTGAGGTACGGCTTTCCCTTTTGCCCCTGCCCCTCATTTAAGAAAAGTTACCATTGCCGTTTTTGGCAGGCAAATGCTACATGAGTATCGCCGTCTATTCTTGTTAAAGCGTTTGGCTTGACAATCAATTGGCCCTCTCTTATAGCTGTCGCAAGAGAACGTCATTTCTCAAAGCTAGGGTCGTTGGTATCCACGGTCGATAAGCTCCCGGCGACGATCAGAGACTTAAACCCTAAAGGCTGTTCGGTAGATCTCTCACTAAATTTTCCCATCTCGGAGGACAGAATGCGGTTTATCACTTTCGCACGGCAGAAACAGCAACGAGTCGGTCTCTTGGGCCCCCAGGATCAGATCATCGATGTGGCGGAGATAACCCGTCGCTACTTGAAGGGGGGCAATCCGCCTTACCTGTCGAGTATGCAAGCCTTTATTGAGGCGGGTAGTAAAGCGCTCCAGACTGCGAAGAAGGCGGAGAAATATGTGGCTGGGAAAAGCGTTGACGAGCAAAAGAAGCTCGCTCGCGTCGGTGGGCTACTTAAATCGAGTCAAGCCAAGCTGCTCGCTCCCATTCCGTGGCCGAGAAAAAATGTCGTGATGCTCGGCATCAACTACCGTGAACATGTCGATGAAGGAGCAAGGGCGCGTTCATTGGACATCAAGTACCCTGAATGGCCAGTGTTTTTTACCAAACCTGCTACGTCGGTGATCGGTCACATGGGCAAGGTCGTCCATCACAAAGTCACCGACAAACTGGACTGGGAGATCGAATTAGCAGTCGTTATCGGAAAGAAGGGCCGCGACATCCCGAAGGACAAAGCCTACGACTACGTGTTCGGTTACACGGTGTGCCTCGATATGACCGCGCGCGAGCTCCAGCGTCAGCACGGCCAGTGGTTCAAGGGAAAATCGCTGGATACTTTTTGTCCGATCGGGCCGTGGATCGTCCACAAAAGCGCGATGCCGGATCCTCAGCAAGCGCGGCTCATCTGTCGAGTCAACGGTGAGGTTATGCAGGACGGCAACACCCGTGACATGATCTTTGATATCCCGACGATCATTGAGAGCTTGTCCAGTGGACTGACTTTGGAGCCCGGCGACATTATCAGCACCGGAACCCCTTCTGGAGTTGGTTTCGCTCGCGTGCCTCCGGTGTACTTAAAGCCCGGCGACAAAGTGGAGGGTGAAGTTGAAGGTGTTGGCGTTCTTCAGGTAGAGATCGTCGAACCTTAACGTCGAAAACATGGGGTCATGGATCGAATCAGACCTGCTTCGGTAGCAGGTTCATTTTATCCTTCAGAAGCTGAAGAACTTCGCCGACTGATCGACGATTGCTTGGAGTCGAGCCCATTGGGACCCCAAGGGGCTCGGTCGCCCTTGCCGTCTTTGATAGGGGGATTGGTTCCGCACGCTGGCTACATCTATTCTGGCCCTTGCGCCGCTCATTTCTATGCGCTTTTACAGCATTCCATTCAGCGCGTCATTCTCTTGGGTGTAAACCACCAGGCTAGCGGCCATCGGGCTGCCCTGAGCCCGGCCGCTTCCTGGCAGACACCGTTGGGCACAGTAGCCATCGATCAGGAATTAAACGATCTGTTGGAAGACGCAGTCCCTTTTCTGAAGCAGGATGATGTTGCCCATGCACGCGAGCACAGTATCGAAGTCCAGTTACCTTTTTTGCAGCGCGTACTCGGCGAATTCTCGCTGATTCCTGTATCGCTCGCCCACATCTCTATGGAAGAGTGTGTCGAGCTCGGAGCGGCAATCGCGGCTATTTTACGGGAGGACCGAAAGTCCGGAACCCAAACTGTCATGATCGCAAGCAGTGATCTAAGCCATTATCTCTCACCCAAAGAGACCGTTGAATTGGACGGGATCGCTCTCGAACAAGTACTGGAGCTGAACCCCCGCGCATTGATTGCGGCGGTAGAGCGAGAAAATATCACTATGTGCGGCTCGATCCCTACGGCTGTTTTGCTTTTCGCCGCCAACGCCCTTGGCTTAAACCAAGCATGCCTGCTCAAACACTGCCATTCCGGCGACGTAGTTCCCATGCGCAAGGTCGTCGGCTATGCCAGCGTAGCACTCGAATTTTAACGGTTTATTTGACTTGACTCGGACCCTTTGTTAAGAATCTCTAAATGCTAGGGGTGTCTGCCTGAGGCGGACTGAGAGCCTGATGAATAACCAGGTAACCCTTCGAACCTGATCCGGATAGCGCCGGCGTAGGGAAGCGCGAGAGTCACAGTCCCGCGAGCGTTCGGCAGAGTGAGCCGGGACGAGCTTGAAACCGTTTTCCCTAGCCACCAGGGGGTGGTTTGCGGAGACGGTTTTTTGTTTACATGAAGGTTCGTGTCAACGGAGAAGAGAGGGAGATCGCGGACGGGCTCAATGTGGCTCGGCTGCTTGAAGAATTGCAGATCCGCCCCGGTCGCGTCGTGGTTGAGCTCAATCGTAATATCGTTTCCCGGGAAACGCATGCCTCGACCCAGTTGAAAGAAGGAGATACCCTCGAGATCGTTCATTTTGTCGGCGGAGGATAAGGATCAATCATGGAAGACGCATTGAATTTGGCCGGTACCAGTTACCGTTCCCGGCTGATCGTCGGGACAGGAAAGTACAAGGATTTCCAGGAGACAAAAAAAGTTATCGAAGTTTCGGGCGCAGAGATCGTAACGGTGGCGGTGCGGCGCGTCAACATCACCGATCCCAATAAGGAGAATCTGCTCGACTACCTGGATCCGAAAAAGTATACGATACTCCCGAACACCGCGGGTTGTTACACAGCGGAAGATGCGGTTCGTACCTGTCGATTGGCCCGCGAGGCCGGTGTCGGCAAAATGGTCAAGCTCGAAGTGATTGGTGACGATAAGACTTTATTTCCGGACGTCCCCGCCACCCTTGATGCTGCGGGAATACTCGTTAAGGAAGGATTCGTTGTTCTTCCCTACATAACGGATGATCCGATTACAGCAAAGAAACTGCAGGATATCGGTTGCGCCGCTGTGATGCCGCTGGCAGCACCCATCGGTTCCGGCTTGGGCATCCGTAACCCGTTCAATATTCGCATCATCCTGGAACAAGCGACTGTTCCGGTCATCGTCGATGCCGGCGTTGGAACCGCATCGGATGCTGCGATCGCCATGGAGATGGGTTGCGATGGCGTTTTGATGAATACCGCAATTGCCAGCGCGAAGAATCCGATATTGATGGCTGAAGCAATGCGACTGGGAGTGGAATCGGGTCGAAAAGCTTATTTGGCAGGGCGCATACCCAAAAAACTTTATGCCACGGCCTCGAGTCCCCTCGACGGCATCTTGGCTTGAAGCCAACGCGTGAATGCGGTCGATTTTGATCTTTACCTCGTAACCGACCGCAATCAGACCGGCGGTCGAGATCTCCTTTGGGTTCTTGAGCAGGCTCTCGACGGCGGTGTCAAAACCATCCAGCTTAGAGAGAAGGACTTACCCGGCAAAGACTTGTTTTTGCTGGCGGAAAAAACTTGTAAACTCTGCCAAGCTTATCGTGCCGCACTTTTCATCAATGATCGAGTCGATGTTGCTCTAGCTGTCGATGCCGTCGGTATCCAACTCAGTAAGACGTCTTTACCCGTCGTGACAGCGAGAGCGCTCCTAGGACCGCAAAAAATCATAGGCGTATCGACTCATGCGCTTCAAGAAGCCAAGGAAGCGGAACAAAACGGGGCGGATTTCGTCTTGTTTGGGCCTGTCTACTTTACCGCTTCAAAAGCCGCCTATGGAGATCCTCAAGGTTTACCTGCTCTCAAAACAATAGTGGATAATGTTTCCATACCGGTTTATGCTATAGGAGGCATCACGCCAGAGAATACTGAGTCTACCAAGAAGATCGGCGTTCGGGGTGTAGCGCTGATCTCTTCCATAGTAAGCGCGGAGAGTCCAAAGAAAGCGGCCGAGCAGATGCTGCGAAAGCTTCGAAGCTGAGCGTATGCGAGAAACAGCACAAGTAGTTTTTCACTATCTGCTGGGCAATCCCGTTATCTACCTGGGGGTCGCCTTCATCGCCGGCCTTGCCGCCAACAAGACCGTTGCCCACGACGGGAGAGCCGGATTTTTTCTCTACTTGCTGATCGGAGTGTTTGGTTTATTCTTGAGTCAGTTCGTGATACTTTTCCTCGGACTGCAGGAATATCTGGAGAAGCTACCCGAGTTTCGCGTGCTCTTCGATTTCCTTACTGCCTATGTCGGCTCCTTCATTGTGGCCGCGATTATCCATTTCATTAAACCTATGTGAGCCACCCTAGCTCAGTCGGCAGAGCAACTGATTCGTAATCAGTAGGTCGCCGGTTCGACTCCGGCGGGTGGCTCCAATATTTTCCATAACTTGCGGTACGCCTATACGCTTCGCGGATCCAAAATGTTTCCATTCTGTTTCCATCGTCCAGCCGATCCACGGCCTGGCGGTTGCCGCCCGGAACTAAATGTCCGTAAGTGTCGCAGGTCATTTTGATGGTGCTGTGGCCGTGCTGTTCCTGAACATACTTCAGGGACTCCCCCTGTTGTAACAGCAGTGACGCGAAGGTGTGGCGCAGGTAATGAAGGTTTCTCTGTGCCAGCCCCGACTTCGCGAGAAGCTTAGTAAAAATCTTGCGAATCTTCGAATAATCAATTGGCTCTCCAGCTGAGTTCTGGAAGAGCCAGAGATTTGGCAATTCATCAACGACATACCCAGCCGGAGAAGTTCTTCCTCGATAGAGCACTACCTGACCCAGCACTTTGGCGAGCTGAGCCGACATATCAACCTGTCGGGTGAGTCCATTGCTTTGGCGGTCCTATCTTACCTCGGACGATAGTCCGTTCGACGTTAATGAGGCGTTCTACCAAATCGAGGTCGCCTATCTTCAGCCAGTGCCTCGCCTATCCTAAGCCCGGCCCGAGCAAGCGGTATCCCGCCAGAATCATTCGCCGGTCGCGATCCGGCTCGCGCTAACAACGTATCCCACAGGAAGCATGGGATCCGCTGCGACCATCGTGCAGTCCTCCTGCCCATCTCTCGGGGTAAGGAAAAACGTTAAAGCGGCTGGCTAACAACCCTAAGACCTTTAGAGCAATTTATACGACTATCTCCGCCGCGCAAATTTATACAAATACAACCGCAGACGTAATTTGTGTTAATTTCGCATGAAAACGAATATAGCGAATTGACAACATACAGCCCTCCTATAGCATTCTTCACACAAGAAACCCCTGGAGGGGCTTCCAGCGTTATTATCAAAAGGAGAAAATGTATGATGAAAAGAGTGTTTGCATTTGTTGTCCTGGCTTTCTTGGCTGTGCCCTTTGTGTCTTTGGCCCAAAGCCCTAGCAGTCCTGAGAAGTCCATCGAGAACCTAAATGTGGTGGCTATTCCCGAAGACTCAATAGTCGTGCTCAGCCAAGAGGAGACCGGCG
>Ga0209799_1000084_pt1 | contig 17014 bp, 17 predicted proteins | sample PanSoiPlo36MoBio_FD_188324 | JGI IMG/M metagenome (GOLD analysis project Ga0209799, IMG submission 188324) | Tropical forest soil microbial communities from Panama analyzed to predict greenhouse gas emissions - Panama Soil Plot 36 MoBio (SPAdes)... | ecosystem: Environmental > Terrestrial > Soil...
GTGCAAATCGTCTACCCGACCTTGTTCCTGGTCTACAACACCAAAGATGCCAGCTTGGAGCGTGCCCTCTGCCGCGCATATAATCGCTTTCTCGCCGCGGCATGGGCGGCTGCGCCGAACCAGATCAAGTGGGTGGTCGTATTGCCCCTGCATTCGATCAAAGAATCTATCGACGAGATTCGCTTCGCTAAACAGAATGGTGCTGTCGGAGTTTTCTTTCGCGGCATCGAGGATGAGCACACCCTGGATCATCCCTATCTCTTCCCCGTCTACGAAGAGGCGCAAAAACAGAATTTATCCATTTGCGTTCACACCGGCTGTGGCGTAAAGGCGATCCTTGAAATGTTCGATCTCGCACGCAATCACACGTTTGGGCATACGCGAGTTATGCCGCTGCTGGCTTTTCGCGACATCGTGGCGAACAAAATACCTGAAAAGTTTCCTGAACTTCGCTTCGGTTTCATCGAAGCGGCGGCCGGCTGGGCACCTTTCCTCATTCATATTTTAAGGCGCTTGTTCCGAGACAAGTGGAAGCACGGTTCAAGCGCCGATCTGTTCCGCGAGTACCGGCTCTACATCGCTTGCGAAGCAGACGAGGATATTCCTTACATCGCCAAGTACACCGGCGAGGATCATTTGCTCATCGGCTCGGACTATCCCCACAGCGATCCATCCAGAGAAGACCAGTTCGTCAACGCGATCAACGTAAGGGAGGATATTTCGCCGCAGCTTAGACGGAAACTTCTGTACGATAATCCGCGGGCATTTTATGCTATCTGAGGCCGCGTAATTGGAACAGGTTTCAATAAAGGCGGCGCGGCAATGAATACAGTTAAACGAGCGCTCTATTTTGTGGGGTTGCTTTTTTGTGCCGGGCCTTTGTCCGGAGCGGGCAATGAAGGATGGAGCGCGGACGCGCCACACCGGGTGCGCATCGCTTATGCGAGCCGCAGCAGCTCCGCCATGCCGCTCTACATGGCGCTACAAAAAGGTTACTTCAAAGCAGAGGGACTAGAGGTCGAGATCATTCAGATGAACCCGCGCCTTGGCGCCACGGCGGTGGTCAACGGCGACGTTTCCTTCGCCACGCCCTTTACTAGCACGTTTCGTGGCATCCTCCAGGGTTTTCCGATGAAGCTCGTGTTTATCCATCTCAAAAAGGGACCATACTATGTCATGGTGCGACCCGAGATCAAAGATGTTCAACAACTGAAAGGCAAGAAGCTCGGCGTGGCGACGATCAAAGGCACGGACCAGCTGGTCGCCGAGGAGATGTTGCAAGCCAAAGGTTTCAATCCAAACCAACTTCAAGCGGTCGCTATCGGCGACGGCCCAGTCAGGATGCAGGCCCTGGTAAGCGGCGCAGTGGATGCGATCTCGGTGGCGCCGCCGCACGATCTGATGCTACTTAAGATGGGTTATCCAGCATTGGCTGGACCGCCGGAAGTTGGTCTTCCGTCAGCCGGCATGCTGACCTCCGACCGTTTGATTAAAGAAAATCCCTTGCTGGTCAAACGGACACTTAAGGCTTTGTTGCGCTCGCATCACTATATCTTGGAGAATCGACAAGAGACGATCCAAACCTTGATCAAATGGCTGCCCCAGCCGATCGATATCGCCGAGCACTCCTATGATGGCGAGCTCAAAACCCTGAGCCGGGACGGCATTATGACCGACCCTGAAATTGAAGCGATTATCGCGCGGGTGGGGGAGAAAAAGCGCCCACTGGATGAAGTGCGAGACTTCTCGTTCGCCCGGCAAGCGATGAAAGAACTGCAGTAGGGTTCAACATCTCCGAGACTTCAGAGCTAATGATTCTGATTTAGGTCGAAGGGCTCGCCCAGCTCGGACGCTCCGACGATCTGCGCCGCGATGTCGCGGTCGTGCAGCATGTGCAGATGCATGTCGCGGTAAAATCGTTCCAGCGCGATGTTCTCTTTCACCATCCGTCCGACCCGTGCGACCAAGAGTGTCTGTTCCTTGGTTAGACCAAAAGCCACGGGTTATGGCTACTGATTTTAACCCGGATTCCGCAGCTCAATTGTATTACTTGTGCTGGGCGAGGCGTGAGCCTGGAGCAGCGAACGCATAGAACCGTAATGCTTCCTGGGAATCCGGATTTAACAGAGAAAACGAGTCGACGGGCCTTTTTAGAAAAGGAGAAAGTTATGGCTGGCGACGGTTCGCAAGGAGGCAACCCCAACCTTGAACCGGCGGGATTATACCGGGGCGCACCAAGTCGTTCCAAACCTCCACGCTCATGTTCGTGAAGGCAGGCTTGCCAAATTCCTCCTCCAAAGCCGGGATGACGTGGAGAGCCATGGCCGCTCCCCCGGGGACAGCGACGGCATCCGCTTCAGGTGCCAGCTTTGCCGCCTCACGCCCAACTTCGAGCGCAATTTTCAATCCCTCCTCCAGAGACATGGCAAACGCATCGGCAGCCCACTGGTTTCTCTTGGTGATGCCAACGACTTTGATTCCGCCCGCTTCCAGGTAGCGAATCATCGCTTGGTTGACGGCGTCGGCCCATCGGCTGCCAATCGTCAGAGTCTTGAGTCCAAGATGATTCATCGCCGCAATGAGGGCTTCCAGTGGAGCATCCGCCGGGATTCCGGTTTTCTCTTTGGTCTGGCGGAGCAACTCAACAACCCGCGGCCGGCCCAACACTCCCGAAATCGGCGCGCCACTAAAAATAATGAGGTCCGCCTTCTCTTTTGCCAAAATCTCAACGCATTTCCAATAGTTGCCAACGGCCTTCTCGACTCCATCGGGAGTATAGTTCTCCAGACCTAGCCCGGTGGATATTTCCATCACATCCAGCGGCACGAGACGGTAGAGTTGGTAAGCGGGGCCGCGCTGGAATTCTTCGTTTGCTCGGGGATGAATCACGCCGTAACGAAATCGGGGCAGGAGCTTCTCTAAAGGATCAGCCATGACACCCTCCAATCTGCTGCTTTAAGTCCGCCAGCCTGCTGCGGCATGTCACACGTCATTCGAATCCGCCGCGAGCTCATTTGTGCGTGTCCATATCGGAAGCGAGCAAGTTTTGTCAAGGTAAAGAGAATGAAAGTCAAAACTAAGAACACTACAGAGCCGCATCAACGTTTCTCAGCCACAAGTAAACCTATCGGGCGAGAAGGGATCAGATTTCTTGTCGGGTCCACCCACGATCAGCTCGGCAGCCAAGGCGCCAACAGCCGAACTTGTAGTGACCCCGTGACCTCCCAGACCAGCCACCCAAAAGAGACCTCTGACCCTCGTATCCCAACCGATGGCGAAACGACCGTCGGCAGACAAAGTCCTAAATCCCGCCCACCCCTTGCTTATGCTCACACGTGAGAGCCTGGGGATATAGTTCTGGATTTTTTCCGCCAGAAGCTCCTGCACCGTTTCGTCCACGGGCGGATCGCCTGGCGGCAACTCTTGTTGATCGCAGGCGCAAAGGAGCAGTCCCTCGCCTTCGGGACGGAAATAGATGTCGTGGCTTACATCCCAGACAAACGGCCAGCTCGGATCAACCCAATCAAGCGGCGGTGAGACAAACAGATGCCGACGGCAGGGGTGAAGCGGTAGTTCAGTTGCTCCGGCCATCTTGGCTATCGCATTCGCCCAGGCACCGCTCGCGTTAACTAGTACTTTTGTCTTGATGATCTCGCCATTACTTACAACTTCGAGCTGATCAATACCCACTGGGCGAATAGCCTCAACCGCGCTGCCATAGCGAATGCGCATGCCCTTGGCTACCGCAGCTTTCAAGTAGCCGGACAAGAGGGCGTGGATATCGATAATCCCATCGGTAGCGCACCAAACCGCGCCGTCAAATTCCGCCTCTTTGAGGACCGGAACATGCTTCTTCGCCTGTTCCGGAGTCCACAAGCTCACTTCGACATCCAAGCTAAGACCGATCTCGGTATCGTGCCTGAGCTTCTCCCAACCTTTGCCGCTTCCTAGGAGCAGTGAACCGTTCTGCTTGAACTGAACCGGTACCGGCCAGTCCGAAGGGAGACTCCGCAAGAACGCCGCGCCATCCCGCGTGAGCTGGGCTAGCGCCGAGTCCGGAACACATTGACGAATCATCGCCGCATTGCGCCCGGATGAATGAAACCCCGGGATTGCCTCCCGCTCCAGCAGCAAGATGTCCGTTACTCCCAGTCGGGTTAAATGATAGGCCGTCGCCGCGCCCGCGAATCCCGCGCCGATGACAATACAGTCCGTCGAAATCATAGGCGATCTCTTATCTACACATAGCTCATTCGAAGTGTCTGGGCCATACCTGGAGCTCATCGCACGGGTGGGTTTCCGTTCGGGCAAATTTCGTCTGTTATTGAACTTTCCTTCAGGGTTTTAATCCCAAATAAACTGCGCTATAGTCCGGACATAATGAGAATTCATCGTTATACCCAATGGGACGGCACGCAGGAAGTGCTCTTTCCCACCACCGACGATCTCCTCAAGCATCTTTCCGACAATCTCTTGGAAGAAGAAGGGGTGCGGCGCGCTCTTCGCGATCTCATGAGGCGCGGCTTGACGTCGGAAGACGGGCTCCGCTCAGTCAAAGGCATGCGGGATTTTCTACGCGAGGCGGAGGAGAAACGCCGCGAGATGCTCAAAAAATATTCCCCCGATTCTTTCAAGCTGACTCCCGAAGAAGAAAAAGCCCTCAGCGATAAACTCAGCAGCCTGGCGGAAAAACTCGAGGCCTATCATGAACAAATGCGGAATTTTATGGAGCGGCTCTCGGGCAAGTACGCTGGGAACATGGACGAAATGCAGCGCCGGATGCAGGAGGCTTATCAGCGCTATCAGGAACTGAGAAACCGGCTGCAGAAACAGATCTCCGAGCGCAGCATGCAGCAGCAGCGCCAGAACCTGACGGGACAGAACTATCAGAGCTTGATGGACATGCTCGATAGAATGAATCAACTGCTCCAAGACGAGAATTTTCTCAAGAACCTACCCAACATGTTGGATGCGGCCGTCGACGATCTCGACAGCATGCTGGAAAATCTCGATTCCATGACCCAAGAACAGCTGCAACAATTGAGCGACATGATGAGCCAGATGCAGCAGCTCGAACAGCTCCTGAATCAGTACCCGTTTCAGGGCTCGCAACGGATGGGCATGGGTGAGGCGGGTCAGGTCCTTGGACAACTGCGCGGCCTGGAGCGTTTTCTCCGGTGGGGACAGCGGGGCATGGGCGATCCTTCGGAGCTCGATCTCGAAGAAATTCGCCAGCTCCTGGGTGAAGAAGCCTACCAGCACCTGAAATATCTCAAAGGCGTCGAGCAGATGCTTGAAGAAGAGGGATATATCGTCCGGACCAACCATGGCCTCAAATTGACGCCGAAAGGCATCAGGAAGATTGGCGACAAGGCGCTACGCGAGATCTTTCAGATGTTGAACAAAAGCCGCTGGGGCAACCACAACACCGCCGTGCGCGGATCGCAAGGCGATCGGCTGGAAGAAACCAAAAAATACGAGTACGGCGATCCGATGAATGTCAATATCAGCGAAACCTTGCTGAACGCCCTCGAAAAGCGCAAGAAAGGCGGCCCGCTCAAAATTGCTCCGGAGGACTTCTCCGTTCACCGTGTGGAGTTTTCCACGGCCAGCGAAACCGCTCTATTGATTGACGTGAGTTACTCGATGTTAATGAACGACGCGCTCCACGCCGGCAAAAAGGTGGCGCTGGCTTTGCACCGGCTCATCGAGACCAAATACCCGCAGGACACCCTGCATCTGGTCGCCTTTCGATCCAACGCCAAGCTGATCAAGGCGGAAGACCTTCCATCGATCGTCTCTCTTACCTACTTCATGGAACACGGCACGGACATCAAAGAAGCCTTGCGTTTTGCGCGCCAGCTCCTGGGCTCGCACAAAACCACGAACCGGCAGATCATCCTGATCACCGACGGCGAGCCCACGGCGGCAACCTTAGACCGCGGCGGCCGACTTCACAGCGGCTGGGGCTCTGCGCTACTACACAGCCGGATCGTCCACGAAACACTCAAGGAGGTGAAGCGCTGCACTCAAAGCGGGATCAAGATCAATACTTTTATGCTGGGCGCTGACTTTTACCGGCAGGGATTTATTGATCAGCTTTCCCGTCTTAATACGGGCCGCGTTTTTTACACGTCTCCGGATCAGATGGGCAACTACATCATGGTGGACTATATCGCCAACAAGCGTAAACGAATCGGCCGCGCCTAGCCACTCACTCTCATTGCAGTCACAGTTCAACTATTCTCGGTAATTAATGCCAACACGCCGGTGTAAGCGAAGAGATGATTCTTTGTTCCCAGCGGCGCGAGCTCATAGCCGCCGAATGTGCCGACCAACGGAAAGTCGCCCAGCGCCTGCCGAATGTAGGCCGTGTCGATCCCGGGCATTCCATAGAGCGAGTTGCCCCGCGCGCAGCAGTTAAAATAGAGACCGAACGAGGGTTTTCTGCCCTCTAGTTTCCGAGCCTGCCGCTCAAGCATTTGATTCAGATCGTCACGCGCTCGTTGACCATCGCGCAAGGTAAAGATCACCGACTGCCCTTCTCTCACCTGGTCAGCAATGCCCACAATTCCCTTCTTCGGATCCAGTCCAATGATGTTACGCACGAGATATTGCCCGGGGGCGATCGTGCCTTGGGCTGGATCGGCCGGCAGTCCGACAAAAATAAACATCAATGCCCGCCTTAGATCTTCTGCGATAGGCCCTTTAAGGAGTTTAGCAAAAACTTCCAAAGCCGGGCGATCATCGATTTCAAGAATCAGATTTCCTTCGGCTTTCGTAATCACCATCGGTTCCGTGATCGGCTGGCAACCCTGAGTAATATCGATGAACGCTTCAAAGGAACCTGAAAGTTGTAAGCCAGCGACAGAATTCGTTTGGCACTGTTCACCACAAACTTGATAAGTCGCCTGTGCCATCCCACTCTCGGAGGAGCCGGCGCCGACCACAGGAACAAAGCCGATCTTTCGCTCCATGCTGCGGAGCAACTGGTTTGGCTGGCCATTGTAGGTATCAGGGAACAGAGCTACTAACGAGCTTTGATCAGTGCCGACCATCTGTCCGATTTTGGTCCCGACTTCCTCGTCATGCTCGCGCAACGGCTCAAACAGGAAGGGTCGACTCTGCATTTGATCCGACGCAAACACAAGCACCGCCAGGCCATGCTGACCCTCAATTTCGCCGGCGCTTGTGAGGATCCCAGCTCCGCTGGAACCCACGATGCGGTCGCTATGAGTCACGCGGCTGAGTGTCGACAGAAGGCGTTGGCTGTGTGGAGCATGTTCCACGGTAAAAAATACCACCGCCGCGTCAGCCTGTGAGATTCCCGCTTCGGCCATCGCTTCGAGAGCGGCTTGCTCAGCCGCCCGCTCAGTCGATGGGTTGGAAGATTGCCCGACTCCGGCACGAATCATGATGCTGGAACTATAGGAGACTTACCGAGGTCGGGTCAAGCGAAACCATTCCCGCATTATTTTTTGATTGAACAGTCAGGCAAAATCCGATATTTCTAAGGTAACAGCCCTCCGTACGATTGGGAGCAAAGAAAAAATCGATCATGAAAATTGTTCAGATTCCACTGCTTCGGGACAATTACGGCTATCTTATCATCTGCCAGAAAACCAACACCGCAGGGATTGTCGATCCCTCGGAAGCCGAACCGGTTTTGCGGCGTGTCGAGCTCGAGAAAGTCAAACTCAAAGCGATTCTCAACACTCACCATCATCGAGACCATACCGGCGGCAACGAAGGGTTGCTAGCAAAACAGAGCCTCGAGGTCTACGGTCATAAAAGTGATCAGGGAAGGATTCCGGGACTTACTCGCGGCGTTGATGAGGGAGATGAGGTCGTCATTGGCGAGTTGCGAGGAAAGGTCCTTTTCATTCCGGGCCACACCACGGGACACGTCGCCTATCTCTTCGGCAATAATCTTTTTTGTGGCGACACGCTGTTCACTGCTGGCTGCGGTCGTCTCTTCGAAGGAACTCCGGAACAGATGCACGGGTCTCTGAAAAAGCTCATGGGGCTTCCCGACGATACGAAAGTCTACTGCGGCCACGAATACACGGAAAGCAACCTTCGTTTCGCCATGACGTTGGAACCCAAAAATCACAAACTCGTTTCCCGGTTCGAAAGAGTGCAGGGGTTAAGAGCTCGCGGTGCCTCCACGGTGCCTTCGACGATGGAAGAGGAAAAGCAAACGAATCCGTTCCTGCGCTGGGACAGCAAGGAAATCCAGGCGAGACTGAAAGCCAGCTCATCCGGTCTTCGCCTGGACCCGGTCTCGGTGTTCGCAACGGTGCGGAAGCTCAAAGACGCCTTTTAGTGGGCAGGATTCGGCGCCTTAGTGCCGGCGCGCATTCACGATTCCTTTGATCCAAGTTCCTTTTCGAGTCAAGAATCAGGTGGCGCCCTCATTCTGTCTGCCAAGGACTTGAATGAACCTCAAAGAGCGGACTTATCTCTGGTACATCGCCTTGCTGCGCATTTACATCGGCTACTACCTGCTGCAGCAGGGTATCAGAAAGTTTCAGCGGGATTTTCCGCGCAGCGACTGGGTCAGTCGGCAAATCGGCGATCTCGCAGCCATCGACCTGTATCCATGGTACAAGAAGTTTCTCCTCGATTATGTAGTGCCGCATCAAGAGCTGTTCGGTAATCTTGTCATGTTTGGTGAAATACTTGCGGGTGGCTGTCTACTCCTAGGGTTGCTGACGCGTTTAACCGCTTTCGTCGGTCTGTTCATGCTGATCAACTACTACCTCGGGCCGGGCATGGCGCGGGGCGGCGCGACCATGGCTCAGCAACAAACGTTCATCGTCTCACTGATCATTTTCTTGCTCTCCAATCCCGGGCGCGCGTTGGGATTGGATGGGCTTATTTTCCGCGGCAAAGGTGGAAAATGAAGCTTCAAGGATCAGCTACGGCTGAAGGCACGGAGCGCTATCGCAAGCGTTTCGAAGGCAAAATTCCGGCCGGACATTTTCGCCAATCTCAAGGACTGTGGCTCTCGTCCATCGGCCTCGGCACTTATTTGGGCAATCACGATGCGGAGACAGACAAGCTCTACCACGATGCGATCGTTCGCGCCGTCGAATCGGGCTGTAATGTCATCGACACCGCTATCAATTACCGCTGCCAACGAAGCGAACGCTCCATCGGCACTGCGCTGAAAGAGCTCGCGTCTCGGGGGTTCAATCGCGATGAGATCGTTATCGCGACCAAGGGCGGCTTTATTCCTTACGACGGCGTTCCGCCGGGCGACGTTCGGAGTTATTTTGAGGCGACGTTCGTCGCGCCCGGCATAGCGCAGTTCGCTGAAGTCATCGCCGGTTGCCACTGCATGACACCGAAGTACCTTTTGAACCAGCTGGATTGCAGCTTGCGTAATCTCGATTTGGAATGTGTTGACATCTATTATGTTCACAATCCAGAAACGCAACTAGGTAAGATTGCGCGGGAGGAATTCAGCGATCGATTGCTGCACGCCTTTGAAGCGCTGGAGGGTGCTGCGGCGGCGGGCAAGATCCGCCTGTACGGCGCCGCAACCTGGAACGGGTACCGCAACGAGCCGGCTGAGAAGGATTACCTGTCCCTCGCTGACACGGTGGAACTGGCCTCCAAGGCCGACACCAAGAACCATCGTTTCAAAGTCATTCAGCTCCCTCTCAACCTGGGTATGACAGAGGCTTTATCACTCTCCACTCAACAGCTCGAGGGAAAACAACTGACAACTTTAGAGGCGGCGCAAGCACTCGGGATCACCGTCATGTGCAGCGCCTCGGTGCTGCAGGGTCAACTTACCCGTAACCTACCGTCGATCATCAATGACACTTTTCAGTCTTTGGAGACGGATGGCCAGAGAGCGCTGCAATTCGTTCGCTCGACCCCGGGTGTTACGACGGCCCTGGTGGGGATGAAACAGCTTTCCCACGTCGATGAAAATCTCAAAACCGCCCAGGTCGCCCCCGCCCCGTGGGAACAGTATTCCAAGCTGTTCCAACACGAAGAGTCGAGTTGAGTCGCTCAATTTCCGGTGAGATGGTCCAACTTGCCGAAAGTCGCTTCGAGCTTTTGCAGCACGGGCTCAGGCAGGGCTGGTTTCAAGATCGACTCGACGTTGGCTTTTAAGTGCTCCGGATTGCCGGTGCCGGTCAAGACGACATCAACGCCACGTTCATGACGGCAGAAACGGTAGGCAACTTCGGGCAATGTCTGCGCGCTGCTTTCTCGCAGCATAAAATCCGCAGGATCCTTGCCGTTCATGGCACTGGGAGAAACGGCTCCCTTCCGGATTAGATCTGCGACGATTGACTTCAAGCGCTCCGGCTGACTCAAGGCGCGGCGCACGGCGAACATATTGAGCACGCCCACGCGTTTATCCTGCGTCGTTGAGAAAACCGTCCTGCGGGCCGACGGATTCAGCAGATTGAAGCCGACCATCACCACGTCCCACAAATTTTCCTTTAGACTCTGCTGGAGCATTTGGTGCGAAGGGTCCTGAACGAAACCTTCGGTGACACCGATAAATCGGATTTTCCCCTCCTCGCGCAAGCGCCGCATCACGGGTATGAGCCGGTCCCTGGCGAAGTCGTAATCCTTGGGTTCCACCCCGTGCAGATGGTAGACATCGATGCAATCTGTGCCGAGTTGTTTTAGGCTTTGCTCCAAGCCCTTCTTGATTTCGTTTTCAAGATTTTTGTGGCTAGCATGCGGGAGAGTCTTTTTGGTGGAAATTACGACTCGATCGCGCGGGATTCCTGCAATCGCCTTGCCGACAATCCCTTCGGTTTCATAAGACTGTGCCGTGTCTATAAAATTGATACCCAAATCGATCGCCTGTCGGACAATTCCGATGGCGCGCCCCTCCGAGTTTGAGTTACCGCGCAGGCCAAGGCGACTGGGGCCGCCGCAACCGAGGCCGACCACGCTTACTTTGAGTCCGGTTTTCCCAAGGGTTGTGTATTCCATCGTAGCTTTCTTTCTACATTTATTAAGGAGTTCATTGGTTAGTAGACATAGAGAACTAAGGGGCGAGTCGTGGAGAGCGCGGGCATCCAAACCTAAAGGAAGCGTTCAGGCCCAGGCCTTGGGAATAACCGCTCTTGGAGCGGATCGGGTGGCGGCCGACAAGGCTCAGACCCATTGCCCGCGCTTGGAAGGACTCGTCCCTGGTTTCTGAGATGATGTCTAGATACTTATGAACTCCTTAATAGTTCAAAGTTCAAGGTTCCGGATTCAAAGCTTATACGGGTTTCAAGGCATTCATAAGGTTTGGCTTCGTGAAGAATATACGTTGCTTGAACCTGGAACGTTGAACCAAACGTCAATCGCGCCGCACCCTGATTCCCAGCACCTCTCCGGTCGCGCACACTTGCCCCGCAGCGCACAGCGTACAACTTACCCAAGCTTTACGCCCTTCAATTTTTGTGATGCGGGCTTTCAGCTGCAAGGGTTCGGCAATCGGTATCGGCTTTAGGTAAGAGATGTTCAAATTTCCGGTGACGTACCCAATCCGCGGCGAGCTCCCGATAGGGCGGCCTTCAGCACGATAGGCGTGTGCAATCGCTAAATTCAGGCTGTGACAGTCGATCAGTGACGCAACAATCCCACCGTTGACGATATCTTTGCTGCCACCACAGTGATGTGGCTGAGCTTTCCAGGTGGCGACTGCCTCGTCTCCTTCCCAGAAGCTCTTGATCTGCAACCCTTTCTCGTTATCGGCGCCGCAGCCGTGACAGTGACTGACAGAGCCCTGGTCCTGAAAAGCCTGTTCCCCCATTACACCGCAGCAGTCGCTATTTCGCTTTGTCCAGTTTAAGCGAAGCGGAGTTGATACAGTAACGAAGATTTGTCGGCTGCGGGCCGTCGTCGAAAACGTGGCCCAAATGAGCGTCGCACTTATTGCATAGCGCCTCGGTTCGGCGCATGAAGAAGCTATTGTCTTCTTCAGTGGTAACATTTTCTTCCGACACCGGCGCCCAGAAACTCGGCCAACCGGTTCCGGAATCAAACTTGGTATCCGAGCTGAACAGCTCATTGCCGCAGCAACGGCAACGGTAGATGCCCTTCTCGTGATTGTTCCAATACTCACCGGTAAAAGCGGGCTCCGTGCCTTTCTTCCTGGTGATATGAAATTGCTCGTCCGTCAGCTCTTTCTTCCACTCGGCTTCGTTCTTTTTGATCTTTTCCATCCTTCTTCTCCTCGCGATTGGTTGAATGTCGCTTCTAGAACTAGAGGTCCCGCTCAGCTCTGCATGTTGATGAACTGGAGCGGAATGGGAATCTTGGCTCCGCGCAGCATGTGAATCACCGTCTGAAGATCGTCAATTTTCTTCCCTGTCACCCGGACTTGGTTTTCCTGGATAGCCGCTTGGACCTTTAGCTTTTGCTCTTTGATCATTTTGACGATGTTCCGAGCGGTGTCCGAGTCCACCCCTTCCTTGATTGCGATTTCGCGCTGGATCATGCCCTGTGATGCCATATGGCTTTCTTTGGCGTCCAGAAACTTTCGGTCGACCTTCCGTCTGACCAAATTTTCGATCAGCGTATCCTGTACGGCTCTCATCTTCATATCATCTTCGGTGGTGACGCGGATCTTCTTTTCCTTCTTGTCAAGTGTGATCTCGGTTTTCGATTGGCGAAAATCGTAGCGCGACAGAATTGCTTTTTTGGTGATATTAACCGCGTTGTCGACCTCCTGGAGATCGACACGGCTGACGATATCAAAGGACGCCATGATTCGTTTCTCCCCTGACCCCGCCCCTCAAGCAGCCTCAAACATAGTGGTCAACCGGTTAGTACTTCTCAAGACTCTAATCGCGGGCTTTTTCCGCGTGTCCGCCGGCTGGCTGACTTGGCTTTCTGGTTGTCGGTTCCGGCCGGCATCCGCACGCTCAACCCGCTCAACACGAAATCCAAGATATCGCTCCTCGTGATGATTCCTACGACACTCCTGTTTTTAACCACGGGCAAGGAGCCGATCCGATGGCGCCGCAAAAGACCGACCGCCTTTTTGAGTGGCGTGTCCGGACGGACAGTGAATACGTCGTGGCTCATCACCTCTTCGACGGTCACCGAATCGGCAAATCGGTCGATGGCTTTGCCGCGATCGATCATCATGCTCGTCGGATAGGCGTCGCGCAAATCACGATCGGTCACGATTCCGACCAGCACGTCATTGTCGAGAACCGGCAGCTGGTTGATGCGGTGCTTGGCCATCAATTGGCGAGCGATGCTGATGCTATCGAAGGTTTCGACGGCCAGCACCGTTTCTGTCATCCAATCAGCAACGCGAATTTGTTTCATTTTGCGCTTTCCGGACTGCATCACATCTGCTCCACGATATAACCTCGCGCTCTTAATAACTCAATGACCCCATCTTTGCCAACGAGATGCGCCGCTCCCACCGCAATCAACGCACTTTCACCCTGCTCGATCATTTTCTCGATTTGCCGCACCCAACGTCGATTTCGATCGACGATGATCGTCTGATATACCGCCGGATACTCCCGCATACCACTCAGCAACAACCTTTCCAAGGTAGTGACGTCCCCCGCGGACCAAGCGCGAACAATCTGGTCGAGCCCCTTGTCAAACAGATCCATTTCTTTCAAACTTTGACGCAACATCGATTCCTGGTCTATCTCAGCTAACTGATCGACGAGTCCAATTTGGAACGCGACGGTCTCCAGTCCCACGATTTCCTTGCCAGATTTTACCGCGCGTTCGGCCAAGTAACGATCGACGCCGTAGTTAGGATCGAACCCGAGCTTCTGCAGTTGCAACGCGGTCATGGTCAGCGCCACAACCCAGGGTTTCAACGGGCTCAGCGCACGGATATCGATACTCAATTCTTGCGCGCGCTTTTCCGCGAGACTGTAGGTCTCCGGGGAAACATTCTGCTGCAGGGTCCGTTCACGATTGATGCCTTTTTCGAGAGTTACACGCTGAGCCGTCCCGGAATCCTCGCTTTTGAGGTCGATCTCCAGCACGAGCTTCTGAGTACTATCAAAAGCCGTTTCTATTGTCCCGTTCAGCGGGTAATGTTCCTTCTTTAAAAAATGCACGGAACCCAAGATGTAGATATTGCTCTTGTCGGACCGAACCCGCCACAAAAAGCTCTTGTCTTGCGCCCGAGTTTCACCGGCAACTCCAAAGAACACGAATAGCAACACCAATGAAAAGCCGTTAGCGATGATACGTTTGAATTGGGTTTCGATCATAAGATTCCTTTTAAAACGACGAGAGCGATTCCGGTCAGTACCAACGACGCCAGTAAGGCGTCCACGTGAACCTTGCATGCAATTGTCCGTAAAGCCGCTTTTGTTCCCGAGTCTTCGATCCTCTCTTTACCGAAGTCAAGATTGCGCATTCCTCGCGCCGCGAGAATGACTCACGTCTTTTCTTTGGCCTGAAAACTGCCAAGTTCGCAAACCAAAAAAGCACAAACAGAAATACCCAGGAATAAACCGATTTCATCTCACTGAACACCAGTAACCCAAGCCCCAGAAGAAAACCGGCCACCCCCCATAATAAATCTTTTTCGCGTTTCACGAAAACTAGATTGCCTTGGGTCATGTCCAAAAAAACAAGGCCGAATCTAAAGATTTACCTTTTGTGAGAGAGCTTGGCCAGACGGCGGGCAGGTGACATCCCTGCCCGCGAGAAACAAAAGCAACGGGGAGACATTGATGACCTTTCTCCCCGTCCAAAACGAGAATTCTTGAGAGTCTACCGTCCTTTGGTGACTTCCTACCACTCCAGCCGGATGCAAACCTCGGCGCCCCGCTCTTCCGCCGGTAGAACCGTTAACGGCGGACCTCCCTTGGGCAAGACACATTCACCCGTTCGGAGATCGAAGCAATAATTGTGATTAGTGCAGCGAACCTTTCCGCCGTGGAGAGTCCCGGTTTTGAGATCCGCCTCTTCGTGCGGACATTGTCTTGAGAAAGCAAAATATTGTCCCTCGACAAACGCCAACAGCACCTGGCGGCCGCCGAGATCGACTTCTTTCATCGCTCCGGCTGGCAACTCACCCACCCGAGCCACCGGAATATAAGTGACTCCCATCGTTAGGCCGCCGCTCTTTGTTCCCGATAGAGCGGGCCGCGCAGGACTTGTCCAGGCAACTGCCCGCTCATCCGGCCGTCTTCTTGTATCACGGTGCCGTTGACGATCGTGTAGTGCATGCCGTCGGAACGCTGGATCAACCGCTTGCTTCCCGCCGGATAGTCGTTGGCCCATTCAGGCTCATGTGAGTTCACCGTGTTCGGATTGAAGATTGCCAGATCCGCCGCATAACCGGGCCGCAGAAGACCCCGATCCTGTAAGCCAAAAATCGACGCGACGTGAAAAGTGAGTTTGTGAACGGCTTGCTCCAAGCTCATCACCTGCCGCTCGCGCACCCACAGGCCCAAAAGGATGGTGCCATAGCCAAAATCAGCGCCGAATTGAACGTGTGCACCCGCATCGGAAGTCCCGACGAGCACATAGGGGCTGCGGAGAATCTCGCCCATGGCGGCACTGTCACCACCATTATTCGCATTCCAAAAGACCGTGCCCAGATCTTCTTCCAACGAGAGATCCAGGAATGCATCCAGTGGATCTTGGTTGCGGATGGCCGCCAACTCAGCGATGTTTTTGCCGTTATATTTTTGGTTCTCCGGTTTCACAACCTTCTCTACCCGAAGGATGTCCCAGCGGCGATGGAAATTCGTCGGCCGCGAGTCCGCCAGATCCGCCCTCAGCTTTTGCCGAGTTTCCGGATCTGCAAACGCTTGCTTGCGCACTTCCACGGGCAGGAACATCAGGTTCTTCCAGGTCGGGAATTCGTCGAACACCTGGCAGTTCTTGAGCTCGAAGTGCCTAACCAGCGGAACGGTGTGAGAGAGCCCATAGGCTTGATAACCGGCGCGGAAAATCGGCTCTACGGCGGCAAGCTGCTCGCGCCATAGATTGGGCTCGACCCAGCGGTGTTGCAGACTCTGCCACAGAATCGGCCTCTGGGTACGCTCAGCAAGCGTGCGGTAAAATTCAAAGTGCTCGATTTTGTTGCGCCCGAGGATCGTTTCGATAACTCCGGCGTTGCGCTCGGCCATTGCGTCGCAAAGCGCGAACAGCTCTTCGTCGTCGGCCAATCGGCTCGCCACCGGTTTGCCATCCTCGCGCATGTGACGCTCGTTGCGATTCGTGGAGATTCCCAGCGCGCCACCCTCCATCGCTTCGAGGACGAGAGCGCGCATCTGCTGCACTTCTTTTCCAGTCGCTTTGCGCTCCACCGCCTCTTCGCCCATCACGTTGTGGCGAACGGCGATATGACCGACCAGCCCGCCGACGTTAATGCCCACTTTGCCTTCTAAATTATCCAGATACTCGCCGTAACTATGCCAGCCCCACTTAACTCCCTGCTCCAAGGCAAAACGGGGAATCGCTTCGACGCGCACGAAGCTTTTCACCAGCGCGTCTTCATCGCCATTTTTCACCGGGGCGAGAGTCAACCCGCAATTGCCCATCACGACCGTGGTGACACCGTGCTGCGGCTCGCAAGTGCCGTAGGGATCCCACAGCATCTGGGCATCCAAATGCGTGTGGTGATCGATAAATCCGGGCGCAACCGCCAATCCGTCCGCGTCAATAGTGCGAGCGGCCGTTCCCTTAAGTTTCCCCACTTCGGCGACCTTGCCATCTCTAACTCCGACGTCCGCTATAAAAGAGGGCAGCCCGGAACCATCCACCACGCGGCCACGGCGCACCAAAAGATCATAGTCCATTTTTGATCCTCCCTGTTAGTTTGTGCAGAGTTTGTTTAGCGGTTTGCAGTTAGTTAAAACGATGCGATTTATTATTTCCCGCACCATATGAAAGAACAAGACGCGGGTCAACTAGGCACGGACTCACCGAGAGAGACGATTCAACTAGTTCAAAAACAGGCGGGCATAGGTCTCGATCCCGAGCCCGGAGAGTACCAAGGAGAGACCTCGTATGAAAGCTTTGAGCGCAGGGTTTTCGGTTT
>Ga0209799_1000085_pt1 | contig 16850 bp, 16 predicted proteins | sample PanSoiPlo36MoBio_FD_188324 | JGI IMG/M metagenome (GOLD analysis project Ga0209799, IMG submission 188324) | Tropical forest soil microbial communities from Panama analyzed to predict greenhouse gas emissions - Panama Soil Plot 36 MoBio (SPAdes)... | ecosystem: Environmental > Terrestrial > Soil...
TGCTTTTAAGACGGAGTCCTTTGGCCAAGCTCTTGACGACCTGAGGCTTGTTTTCCGCAATCCGAATGAAAGCCACGCCATCGAGCAGACCTTTAATGACGTTTTCGATCGTCCCGGCCGACGAGGTGATCGTGTTTCGTCGTGTGATGACCCCCTGTACCCTGGAAAGCGATCGGCAATTTTTCCAGATCCGCGAGCACCCGGAAGCCTTTGTTTTGAACGATCTTGGCGTACGTGTAACTTAAATAGGCTGCATCGACATTGCCCGCCAGGAGGGCCTGCGAGACCACTGATTTGTCTCCTAGCGCCCTCATCTGAATTTTGTCCCGTGCCGGCGACAGCCCCCAATGATCCAAGGTTAACATCGTAAAGATCCATGTGCCGCCGCTGAGGCTGTTGACGCCGAGGCTCTTGCCTTTCAGTTCTGCCGGGTTATGAATCGCCGGATTGACTGCGAAAGTTCCCGTCAATCGATTGATAAAGCCGGCGACGAAGACCAAGTCGGCTCCCTCGGCGATCGCTCCAAGGTTCGCCGCCGACACCGATCCCCAATGCAACAGCGACTCTCCGGAACTCAGCGCCGACATGCCGACCGGGCCATTGCGAACCTGCACCAAGGTGAGATCGAGACCGTACTTGCGGAAGTAGCCCTGATCTTGCGCGACGTACAACGCTCCTTCTCGTTCGCTCGCAGAACCCGTCGTGACGAGGACTTTGGTGAGAGGCGCTGCCGCATAAACCGACGGATGGTTGAAAACCAATAGAACCTGCACAAAAAACAACGCTTGCAGACTGGTCAAAAGATCTGGGAGATCAGGCGAGCAGCTCTCGGGATTCGTCTTCGCGGTTTGTGTTCGGCCAAACATGAAAAAACGAACACGACTTCCGCGACGCGATCCACCGCAACGAAGCATAGGTGACCTTTTCGGCAGCCGTCAAAATTTTTCCGCCCACGGCCTTAACTCAATATGGGACGCCCAGGTACTCCGATGCTGCCGGTGAAGCTGGAGATAAGTTTGCGCGATCGCGTCGGGATCAAGGCAGCCGTCAGGACCGCGGGATGTGGCGCGCTCCGGACGAGTCGGGCTGCAGATTCCGCCATCGATCACCACCTGTGCGACGTGGATATTCTGTGGCTGCAGCTCACGAGCCATGCTTTGCACCAGACCGGTCAAACCCATCTTGCCCATCGCGAAGGCAGCGGAGTTTGCGTATCCTTTGACGCTCGCGGAAGCTCCCGTGAACAAAATCGTTCCGCTGCCGGCCTTGAGCATCCGCTTCGCGGCCGCCTGTCCGATGAGAAATCCGCCGTAACAAGTAACCATAATCGTTTTGCGAACCTCTTCGGGATCCAATTCGGTGATTGGGCCACGCACCCGACCGCTGGCATTATAGACTACCAGATTGGGGTCGCCGATGTCTTTGCCAACCGCGTTAAATAAGTTCTCCACATCCCTTGGGACGCTTGCATCGCACGCATAGGCGCCGCCATCGATCTCCTTGATCAAGCCATCGAGTTTCTTGGCCTCGCGCGCGGCCAACGCCACTTTCATGCCGTCCTTTTTGAAAAGCCTTGCCAGCGACGCGCTGAGCCCCGGGCCGGTACCGACAATCAATGCGATTTCTTGTTGAGCCATTGAGGACCTCCGAAGATTGGATATATCAATAGGCCAAGGTCAATTGCTATGAGCCAGCTTCAAAACCGTAACCGTTGTGTCGCGGGGCAGATTCGATCTGGCGCAGAAACTCCGCCACTGCGTTCCAGAACTCGTCACTCCGCTCGATCCCATAATGACGCGCACCCGCCAAGGTGATAGTGCGCTGCGGCCCGCCCCACGCGTGAGCGAGCGCCGCGCCGTGCTCCACCGGAGTGACGTCGTCGCGCTCGGCCAAGACGAACAGCGCCGGCACCTTGATGGTCGGCGCGATGCCAGCCGAATCGTAGCGCCCGTTGAGTAGCAATCCCATCGGCAACCAGGGAAATCGCTCTGCGCCAAGCGCGGCGAAGCTGTCGAAGGGCGTTGCCAGAATCGCACCGCGCACGGGCCGCTCCTTCATAAGCGCCACCGCGAAATAAGTGCCAAGGCTCCGCCCAAGCACCACAATGTTCGAGGCGTCTACGTCGGGCCTCGCCGCCGCGTAGTCGTAGATCAGGCTGGCATCTCCCAGAACGACATGCTCGGAGGGCTGGCCACCCGAAAGCCCATAGCCACGATAGTTGATAAACAACCATCCCCACCGCTGTGGCTTGTTGCCGCGATCGATCATCCAGGAGGTCTCACGCCGCACGCCACCGAAGACGATCACCAGTGGAAATCGCTCGCTGCGAGGCGTCATCGTCGGATGCTTCAGCCACCCGTGCAAAGTGACGCCATCCGGTGTCTTGATCCGCACTTCTTCGATGCCGTTCTCACGCGACGCCACTGCTCCGAGCTGCGCCTGATCTGAGGGCCAGGGCCGAAACAAAAAACGCTGCTCGATCGGTTCAAGCATCCAGTTGCAGCCAGTGGCAAGAAACATGAACAGACCGACGAGAGTAACGAGCAGAAGTCGCATGTCCGACAATTTATCTAGAACGAAAATTTAGCTTTAGCAAGGAAGGCAATCCCCTTGGATCGCTTCCAGCTATGATTGAGCTCTGAGTGGAAAGGATATTCTGCCGGCTCTGATCCGTTCACTTCCGCGAGTACACTGCGTGAGTGATTTCTGTCGCAACCGCCGGCTCAGACCTGTTAGCCGCCTCCACGCTGATCCGGCCCAGTATCGGCGTAGCCCGGCGTTATCACCGAATCGATGAAATAACGGCCGCCTTTCGCCACGATCTCCGCGCCTCTTTTGAGCGCTTTCGCCAATGCCTCAGTCGTCGAGACCGGATCTTCGCTATCAAAGCCTTGAGCCCGCGCCATCGCGACCAAATCCACCCGCGGATCATCGATGCGCTGACCGATCCAGCGATTTTGCGCTGGCCGGTTCCGCGCTTGGGCCACTCTTTCCTGATGCATCTCGTCATTGTAGTAAGACCGGTTGTCGGCGACCACGATCATCATCGGAATTTCCATGCGCGAAGCCGTCCAGAGCGCATTCACTCCCATGAGATAATCCCCGTCGCCAAGCACTCCGACGGTCAGGCGGCCCGTGTCCTTGAGTGCAAGTGCAGCGCCAATGGTATGCCCCGGTCCCGTGCCGACCGCACCGCCACCGTCGTTTCCCATGAAGCAAAGCGGTCCGTCGAACTCATAGGCTTCTCCCGGCCAGCCAATCGGCAGACGAGCGAAGGTCACCGGCTGTTTTTTGGCAAATTCCCGTACGGTCATCGCCATGTCCCACAACGACATCGCTTGACCCTGCCTTGCCGACGCCTTGCCGGTCCCGTCGTGCCAATGCGTTAGATTTTTCATCTCGGGCCGGGTTTTGACTTTGGGTGTCTTTTTCGGCTCCATTTCGTCGAGCACCTGAGCGACGAATTGATCGGGATCGGCGAAGATCGGAATGTCAACCGCAGCCAGAGCTTGATGGTCCATGCTCCAGCCATTGGTGCGAATGCTATCAACGGAGCAATGAATGATCGTTTTGTCCGCGGGAACTTGAGTTTGCGCCGTGCCGAGGCTCAGACGAAATACCCCCGCGAGATCCAGCCAATCCAGGCTTAGGATGAGGTCCGCTTTCTCGATCAACGCTGTGGCAGCTTTACTCGGGCGCAAGCACGGAGCAGCGAAGTGCAGCGGATGCGTGGTTGGAAACGCCGTTGGATCGTTGCTGCTGGTCAACACCGCGGCGCCGATCGCCTCGGCAAAACGCACGCGGCGATCCCAGTCGGCTTGTTTGCGCGAAACCCGTCCCATGAGGATCAGCGGAAACTTCGCTTTGTCGATGGCCTCCAGGGCCTTTAGCACGGATTCCCGTGGCGCCGCAGGTGGAGGCGGTGGAGCAAAACGCGCCGCATCGGGAATCGCCACCCCCTCAGCCAGCGGCGCCTCCTGAAGACCGGCGTCGAGGCAGATGTAGACCGGACCGTAGGGCATGCTGCTCGCTATTTGATTCGCCCTCAGCACCGATTCCACCGCCGCTTGAGGCGAAGCCGGCTGATCGTCCCACTTCGTGTAATCGCGGATGATGGAAGCTTGATCTTTAGATGTGTGGATCCAGTCGATCCAAGGACGGCGCCGATGCGCGTCCACAGGGCCGGTGGCGCCGAAGATAACCATCGGTGTTCGATCGCACCACGCGTTGAAGATCGGCATGCTCGCATGCATGAGCCCGACGTTGGCGTGCAGCGCCACCGCCATCGGTTTCTCCGTTACCTTGCCGTAACCGTCGGCGATGGAAACCGCATGCTCTTCGTGCAAGCAGATGACCATCTGCGGATTTTCATTGCCCAGATAGTTGACGATACTGTCGTGGAATCCCCGGTAGCTCGCGCCGGGCACGAGAGCAATATATTTAAGGTTAAGCCTGCGGGTCACTTCGGCGACCACATCGCTGCCCCACTTCATTTGCGGCGTTCCAAGGTTCTGCGGCCGGTCGATTTGAGACTTGGACTGGCGAGTTTTGGTCTCCGGCGTTCTCTTGGCAGTTTCTGTTTTCACTCGGGCCCTCCCGTTTGTTAGCTCAGTGCCATTCCTTATAAGGCGTAAAGTTCTTTAGGATTGTGTGTCAAGATCCGTTCCCTTACCGACTGGTCGATACCTTCCATAGTTTGAAACTCCCGGAGGGCGCTCACTGCGCTCGAGGGATCGGTGTGGCCATAGTCGGTGCCGATGACGAGCCTGCGCTCCCCCGCGTAGTTTACGATATAGGGAACATCATCATTTGTTTGGCACGTAACGAAGACATTGTACTCTTCAAAGAGATTCTTCGGTAAATCCCTTCCAGCTATGCGATAGCGGATCGCCACTTCGCGGTAAACCCACGGCACCCATTGAGCGGAGGCTTCGATAAATCCCCAGCGGAGTTTGGGAAACTGCTGCGGCAACTCGCTCATCAACAGATTGAAGCACGCTGTGACTGTCGGCACGCGAAACTGAGCGAAGCGGCCCGCCGGAGCCATGCGGTAAAGGTCGCAATTTTCAGGATTGCCGTTGGCAATGTGGATGGCGATAGCCAAGTCGAGATCGGCGGCGGTTTGGTAGATAGGATAGAAATAGGGATCGCTAAGATGCCGTTCTCCCTCCAGCGGGCGCATGCACACGGCTGCCGCGCCATTTTCCTTGGCGAACTTGATCTGCGCGATCGCTTGGTCGATGTTCATGGCCGGTACGACGCAGGAGTAACGCAGTCTCCCTTGGCTCTTCCTGCTGACATCGGCGAGCCAGCGGTTCCAACTCCAGCAAAGGGCGGTTTCAACCTCAGGCCGGGTGGTGATCTGTTCGATCCAAAAAGTATTGTGCAGCACCTGAATATCGATACCCAGCTCGTCCATATGCTTCAGCCGAAGCTCGACATCGTCGAGTTCGCGCGCCGCCTGAGGGGTCTCGAAGTTTCTACCCGCCTGCTGGGCGAATTCCCTCAGTTGCTGCTCCGACAAGGTGGGAAAGCGAAAGCCCCGTATTTTATCGTCGATCACCCAATATTGCCGCGTTTCATCGCCGGCCGTGTAGAATAGTCGCGGGCGAAATTTTTGCTCCGACGGTTCCAGGTAATCCCACGTGTGTTCGGTTTCGATGACGTGGGCATCGGCATCGACAATCGGGAGATGGTTTTGCATATGGTTCTCCTCCCTGTGGATCAGATTGGAGCGATACAGTCATAACCTTGCTGTTTGATTCACCTTCAACTGCAAGATCCGGGTTGAACTGACGTTAATGCGAGCAATGCCGGCTGTCAATATGATCAATCCATGTTTGTACTAGTATTTTTTCAGTGCCTACAGGTCAAGTTGGACCGGTCGTGGAAATCAGAGAGCCTGGTTTGAAGCTTACCGCCCGACTTGTACGAACTGGGGCGGAAACTTGTTCAAGCACTTGGGGCCGTTGGGTGAAACCACAAAGCTGTCGGCAAGGAACAACCCACGCGTTTCTTGCTTGTCGATGATGTGCATTTGCAAGGTGAACATCATTCCGGCTTTGTATACCAACCTGCCCTGTTCGTCGTAGAGATACCGGTCCTCGGCGCTTTGAGATCGGGCCCGATCTGGGGTTCGTGGCGCGGGTTGGCGCCGAGCATGCCCTGCAGATAGCCGCCGTAGACATCATAGCCCGTATCATGGATGAACTTGCCGGCAGCCACGGAATCGGCGCTGGTTTTGCCTGGCCATAGAGTCGCCGCTATCCGCCTATAGCCCTCCAGCGCAACATCAAACATCTCTTGAAACTCCGCTGTCGGAGGGCCTGTCAATACGGGCTTTCCGGTCTGCGCCTCATACCCGTTGTAAAAGATCCCAAGCTCGTTATTGATAATATCCCGATCGCCGACTATGCGGCTAACGGGCCGGGGACGCTGGTCATTCAAGTCGGGATCGAGCATGGATGCGGAAGCGAGTTGGATCATACCCATTTCGCCGCCCGCTCTCATGACCGCCTCATGAACGATACCAAAGACCTCTCCTTCGGTCATTCCCGGCCTGACCCGCTCAGCCATCGCTTTGATGCCAACGTCGCCAAGCTCCGCCGACTTTTCCAAGGTATCGATCTCTTCATTGCTCTTGATCAGGCGCAGGCAATGAAGTCCCTGGTGACAAAGAAAAACTCCACCTGCGACAGTTTGGCGGTGAAAAAATTCCAGTGATTTTTTGGAATTGATGTGTAAGGGTCGTACTCGACGATGCCCACTCTGCCCTTATCGTAGCCGCGCTCTTGGATCGTTCGCACGATGGCCGTCAGGACGCTGGGGTCGCCGACGATAATCTCCCTCACCGCGGTGCGCGCAAGCATCGCATCGGCCAGGGAATGGCCCGGCCTGAGAATGAGGCACGGGTCGCCCTCCTGCGGGAAAAAACAATAGTTCGCCATCTCGGCTTTGCCCATCATGTTGGTGATGTAACGGAAATTGAACCAGAGTCTTCCATAGGCCGCTGAACCACCAATGATTAAAACGCAATCGAGTTTCATCGCACGCATCATTTCGCGCAAGGTTTTCATAGCGGCGCCGGTACTCGTCTTAGAAAAGCGTGGATAGGGAAACCGCTGTGCAATCGCTCCAATTCTTCTTCGGACAGCAGCATCTCTCACGACCCTCCGTCCCCGCCAAGACACTTACATAGCGCCAAATCGATCACATCTTCGCTTTTGATCTACGACGCTTTGGGGTTGATCCCCAGTCCACCATAAGCTTCAGAACCGACCTAACACCCGACACCGGCGGACAGATGTTGCGCGGTAGCTCGTCCACGATGTCCAATTAGGCGGCTTCGATTCCTCCGGATTCGCTACCTTGATTCTTGGCCATAGTTTGAAGCACGCTCTTTTTGTTTGCCGGGTTAAGGATGTAGTTTATTGCAACCAGCTTCGCTTGCGCACCTCGCTCGACCATTTGATCGTTTGACTTGAGAATCTTCCTCGCCGTGGCGATACGGTGAATCGCTCATCCACCCTTCCAAAATCTTGAAACAGGGAAATACGCCGCATTCTTCGCAGAATCGTCACACTTACTAGCGGAATAACGATTCGAAGTCAGGGGTACAAGGTAGACAGGTTCAGCCGATCCGGTCTAGGCCGCCCATGTAAAAACGTAAAACTTCCGGGATGACAACGCTGCCGTCTTTCTGCTGATAGTTTTCAAGCACTGCAACGAGGGTTCGACCTACGGCTAACCCGGAACCGTTCAGGGTGTGAACGAAAATTGGTTTACCCTTCGCTTCTTTGCGATAGCGAATTTGCGCTCGGCGCGCTTGAAAGTCTTCAAAATTCGAACAAGAGCTAATCTCTCGATAGGCGGTCTGCCCAGGCAGCCACACCTCCAGGTCATAGGTTTTCGCTGCAGCAAAACCTAGATCGCCAGTGCAAAGCTCAACCACCCGGTAGGGCAATTGGAGCTGCTGCAACACCGCCTCGGCATCGGCAAGCAATTTCTCCAACTCGGCGTAAGAATGCTCGGGCTCGGTAAATTTGACCAGTTCCACTTTGTTAAACTGATGCTGTCGGATGAGGCCGCGCACATCTTGCCCGTATGAGCCCGCTTCGCGCCGGAAACAGGGAGTGTACGCGACGTACCGTATCGGGAGCTGCTCGCGCTCTAGCATTTCTTTCCGGTGGATGTTCGTCACGGGGACTTCGGCGGTCGGAATGAGAAAGAAATCCGGCTCCGAGACGCGAAACAAATCTTCTTCGAACTTTGGTAACTGTCCGGTACCCGTCATGGTGTCACGATTTACGAGGTAAGGCGGCAAGACCTCGCGATAGCCGTGCTTTTCCGTGTGCAGATCGAGCATAAAATTGATCAGTGCCCGCTCGAGCCGTGCGCCGGCATCCTTGTAAAGAGCAAAACGAGCGCCTGCAATTTTGGCCGCGCGGGCGAAGTCGAGAATCCCGAGTTCCTCTCCGATATCCCAGTGATTCTTCGCCGAGAAATTAAACTCGGGCGGACTACCCCAGCGGCGGACTTCCTTGTTGTCCGCCGCAGAGGTCCCTATCGGCACGGTCGGCTCCGGTAGATTCGGCAGCGTTAACAGGAACTCTTCAAAACGAGCATCAAGCTCCGCCAACGGTCCTTCGCCTCCTCGAATGGCCTCGCTGACTTCCTCGACTTCCCGCATGAGCGAGGTGGCATCGCCGCGAGACTTTTTTACTTTGCCGATCTCACTCGATAGCCGATTTTTCCTTTCTTTCAGCCTTTCTAGATTCGATAGCGCGTCGCGCCGCTCCCGATCCAAAGATACAAATGCGTCCCAATTAATTTGAGTGCCTCGGGTCGCGATACGCCCTGCCACTCGCGCCAAATCTTCGCGCAAGAGCTTCACATCCAACATGTTAACGCCCTAAGACAACTCAAATGCATTCTGGATATGCTCTACCATAGGCTCGCCGCCTAGCCAGGAGATGCCGACGACGTCGAATCTTGCGTCGCGCTGATACAACCTTTTCTGACTCAGAAAAATCTGAGCCGTTTGGATCATCTTCTTTTGCTTTTTGATTTCGACGGCCTCCAAAGGCGTGCCGAATCGGTGGTCGGTACGAGTTTTCACCTCGACAAAAACGACAACGCGCCGGTCCAGGACGATCAGGTCGACCTCCCCCGCCGAACAACGGTAGTTACGCTCGATTACACGATATCCCTTTTTCCGAAGATACCGCTCCGCAACTTTCTCTCCTTCTTTTCCCAAAAGCTGCCTGAGGTTATTCAATCTTCCCCCGATGGCAAAAAAAGCGTCAACTTCGTATCAACCTCCCCGATGCAAACGTCCCGCACGGGCTTAAAGCTCCTTCGATGTACCGGAGACGGACCAAAGCGGCGCAAAGCGGCAAGATGGGCTAGGCAGCTATATCCTTTGTGACTCGCAAAACCATACTCCGGATAGCTCTTATCGAGCTCAACCATCATGGCATCCCTCGCCACTTTGGCTAGAATCGACGCTGCAGCAATAGCAAAACACAGCTGATCTCCCTTTATGATGGTTCTCTGTTGCAGCCGACGTTCACCCACAATTGACTTTACCCGGAAGAATTCCACCGGGATTTTCTGGTTCCCGTCGATAAGGAGACAGTCTGGAATTTGCTGCAAAGCCTTTAACGCTTTACCCATGGCGAGCAGGCTTGCTCTGAGGATATTAATGCGGTCGATTTCTTCGACTTCGACTATGCCAACTCCCCAAGTCACCGCGTTTTGTTTGATAATGGGCGCTAGGGTTTCACGTTGACTCGGGGTCAACAATTTGGAGTCTTTGATGTCCGGGTGCGAGAAACCCCGAGGAAAAACCACCGCCGCCGCAACCACGGGCCCGGCTAGTGGACCTCTGCCGACTTCGTCCAATCCGGCAATACATTTGAACCCACGAGAGTACGTTTCCTCTTCAATTGCACCGGGGAGACGAGGCCGGGTAAGCTCTTCCGACAGTGTCATCTGGTTGTCGCGCATCGCATTCCTCTTTTAGCCGAAAAGGGTAAATAACTGCAAATAAATTTTCATTCTACGGCGCATGGACTCGCACAATCTCTCTAGTTTCGGACCAATCGGGTCACCTGTGCCACTGTCAACTGACCATCCTCAACATAAGTGCTTCGGCCGCTTGTGTCAGCGTAATCTTCTTCGGCAATGTGATTGGAATTGACTTAGCGCTATGTTACAAAAATCCCATGAAGCTGACGCGAGAAGAAGTCCAACGGGTCGCGTCGTTGGCCCGGCTCCGCTTCACACCGGAGGACGAGGAGCGCCTCACAAAACAACTGGACAATATCTTGAGGTACATGGAAAAGCTCAACCAATTGGATACCTCCAGGATCGAACCGTTCACCCATGCAGCGAATACTAAAACTCCTATGCGCGAGGACGCCATCACCAACGAACCTAATGCCGACGCACTCTTAGCTAACGCACCCGCTCAAGAGAACCACTTCTTTCAGGTCCCCAAAATCATTGAATGAGTCTTGCTGAAATCACGCTCCATGAAGCTAGGGAAAAACTCCGTAGGCGGGAGTTTTCGGCGCAAGAGCTCACCGAGGCCGTCTTTCGGCGAATCTCCGAGACCGAAGAGAAATTGCATTCCTATATCACGCTTTCCCGTGATACGGCTTTGAGGGAAGCCAAACAAGCAGACGAACTGCTCAGAACCGATACCAGCCCTCACTCTCTACTTGGGATTCCGATAGCGGTGAAGGACAATTTTCTCACGCGCGGTATTCGAACCACTTGCGCGTCGAAATTTCTCGAAAATTTTATTCCACCCTATGACTCCACAACAATCAAGAAGCTTCGGGCAGGCTGTGCGGTCATCATCGGCAAAACCAATCTTGATGAATTTGCCATGGGCTCGTCCGGCGAGAACTCGGCTTTCTTTGTAACACGCAATCCTTGGGCTACCGATCGCGTTCCCGGCGGCTCTTCGGGCGGTTCAGCTGCGGCCGTTGCTGCCGATCAGTGCATCGTCGGCTTGGGCACTGACACTGGTGGTTCTATCCGTCAGCCTGCGGCCTTTTGTGGGGTTGTGGGTCTCAAACCAACCTATGGGCGCGTAAGCCGCTACGGTATCATTGCTTTCGCTTCTTCCATGGACCAAGTGGGACCCATAACTAAAGATGTCAGAGACTGCGCGCTTATGCTCGAAGTCATAGCTGGCTATGACCCGGCGGATTCCACTTCGGCCAATCTACCTGCGCCGCAATATTCAGCGTCATTAACCGGAGACGTCAAGGGTCTGAGAATAGGTATTCCAAAAGAGTATTTTGTCTCGGGGATACAGCCGGCCGTGCAACAAGCAGTTCGCGAGGCGGTCCGTCAGCTCGAGAGGAACGGCGCGACCATAATTGATATTTCTTTGCCGCACACGGAATTCGCGGTGGCCGTCTATTATATCGTCGCGACTGCCGAGGCGAGTTCCAATCTGGCGCGCTACGATGGAATGAGATATGGCCATCGCGCCAGCGCCAAAGATCTTACCGAAACCTACACGTCGAGTCGTGCGGAGGGATTCGGACCGGAGGTTAAACGACGGATCATGCTCGGCACGTACGCGCTCTCCGCCGGCTATTATGACGCTTACTATCTCAAAGCCCAAAAAGTGCGGACACTGATAAAAAAGGACTTTGACGAAGCCTTGAAGTGCTGCGACGCGATCATCGCTCCGACAGCTCCAACAACGGCCTTCAAGATCGGCGAGAAGACCCAGGACCCGTTGCAGATGTACCTTTCGGACATCTACACAATCTCTGTGAATCTCGCAGGCTTGCCAGCGCTCTCTTTGCCGTGTGGGTTTGACTCCGAAGGACTCCCTATCGGTATGCAGATTATCGGCAGACACTTCGACGAATCGACTGTTCTTGCTATCGCCTACGCTTATGAGCAGTCCATGGACTGGGGTAAAAGAAAACCGGATTTATAAATAGTCATGAGATACGAAACGGTAATTGGCCTCGAAGTTCATGCCCAGCTCCTGACCGTATCGAAGATCTTCTGCGGCTGTTCGACGAAGTTTGGCCAAGCTCCCAACGAAAATACGTGTCCGATCTGTACGGGATTCCCGGGTGTCCTTCCGGTTTTGAACAAGACGGTAGTGGAATTTGCGATTCGGGCGGGACTTGCAACACACTGTGAGATCGCGCGTTCGAGCCGTCTAGCGCGTAAAAATTACTTTTACCCCGATCTACCGAAGGGCTATCAGATCAGTCAATACGAACTTCCTATCTGCACAAACGGCTACATCGACATCGCCGTTAATGAGATCGTCAAACGAATCCGATTAACCCGCATCCACACAGAAGAGGACGCGGGGAAGAACATCCACGATCTTCGGAGCGACGTGAGTCTCGTCGATCTAAACCGCGCCGGCATACCCTTGTTGGAGATCGTAAGTGAACCCGATATTCGAAGCGCCGAAGAGGCGGGAATTTATCTCCGAACTCTTAGATCCATCCTTCAATATCTCGACATTTGTGACGGCAATATGGAAGAAGGAAGCTTTCGTTGCGATGCTAATGTTTCGGTACGACCTGAAGGAACGACAGCGCTGGGAACAAAAGTCGAACTCAAGAATCTCAACTCTTTCAAAGCCGTTGAGAAGGCTATTGAATTTGAAATCCGCCGGCACGTCGAAACGCTTTCCGACGGCGGCAATTTAGTGCAAGAGACTCGTTTATGGGATCCCGATCGAGAAGAGACGCGTTCCATGCGCACCAAAGAGTTCGCCCATGACTACCGTTACTTCCCGGACCCAGACTTATTACCGGTGGTGATCTACGATGAATGGATCGATGAGATTCGAGCCACTTTACCTGAGTTGCCGGGTAGCCGTAGAGCGCGCCTCATGTCCCAGTACGACCTTCCTGCCTACGATGCGGAGCTTTTGACCAGCCGTAAAGACATTGCCGACTATTTCGAATCGGCTCTGAAAATTCATAGGAATCCTAAGGCTATCGCCAATTGGATCATCGGTGATCTCTTCCGGTTATTGAAAGAACGCAAGCTGGACGAAAAGCTTTATATCACCGATTGGCCTGTCCAACCCGACAATCTCTCGGCTATGATCGCGCTCATTGATCAAGACAAGATCAGTGGCAAAATCGCCAAAAAAGTTTTTGATGCGATGTCGGAATCAGGGCGTTCTCCGCAGGAGATCATAGCCGACAAGGGACTTGAGCAAGTTTCTGACTCGGAAAGTATCGAGAAATCGATCAATCAGGTCTTGGCGGCATTTCCGAAGCAGGTTTCCGATTTTCGGGCAGGAAACCGGAAGATATTTGGCTTTCTTGTGGGTCAAATCATGAAGGCCACTCAGGGCAAGGCGAACCCACAAAAGGCAAACGAAATCCTAAAGAGAAAACTCGCAGAAGAGAATTAAATATTTACCGGATTCAAACTCGATTGAACAACTACTGAACCGCTGAGACACCTGTTTGATTCTGCTCAGTGTTCCCAGTATGAACTTCTGGACGATAGGCGTGTGGAAGATTGAGAACAATTCCCTTGAGACCGTCTCGACGAAGCGCTTGAAGTTGCCGCTCAGCTTCTTCGCGATCCGCAAAGTTTCCGATTCGGACGCGCACCGATCCGCTACCACTCGCCTCGGTTAGAGAAACCGCAAACCCTCGCCGTTCCAGAGTTTCGGCCCATAGCCGGGCGTCACGCGTCTCGCCAAACGCCAACTGAATGACGAATCCCTGTAAGACCTTCGTAACTGACTGTTCTCCTAGTGGTGCTTTAGTCGGTTTGCTTTCCGATGGCGCTTGCTCTTTCAGTGATACAACCTTTGGTGCATCCGTTATGGTCGCCGTCGCAGGAAGCACAGGCAGCGATGCCAGATCGCCCGGGGACGCAACATATTCTGATTCAGTTTGCTTTTGTTCTAAGCTCGTCGACACCGTTTCGCGGCGAGCAGATTCTTGCTGTTCCAGTATGACTTCCTTGGACTTAAGCACGGGCAAATCTCTTGTTTGCAACGTTTCTTTCGAGGACAAGTCAGCTGGCACTTCGTTTAGTTTGGCCGTTGTGCCGGCCCTCTCGTTCGAATCTTCAAGTTTCTCGCTCAACGCAAGGGGTGCTCGAGATTCAGCAGCCTTATCTTTTCGTAGCGACGGTGACTGAACAGAACTATTTTCCTGCTCCTTGACCGCAACTGATCGCTTAGTTGCAGCGGGTAGCGAGGCGGCCGTCTCTGATTGCGGCTCTCGTTTCGCAGTAATTCTCCCGGCGACCAAGGGCTCCTCCTCAATCGGCCTTCGCGAGTCTGATTTCAATTCCTGTGGTTGATAAGAAACCAGTTTCATCGGACCGTCATCAATGACAGCGAAAATAACTGCTTCGCTGAGAAAACTATTTTGACTTAACTCTCCTCGAATAAAGCTTCGAACCTTGGCTTTGGGAAAATATAGGGTAGCTCGTTCCAATGAGATTCGAGGTCCGGTGTCCGAAACAAGATTTCTCCAAGAGAGATTCAACCCGTATCCACTCACTTCCTTCTCTTGGTAGATCTCAGAATCGCTGGCAAGGATTGCCAACAATTCCCCTCCATACAAGGAAAAGATCTGATGGACTTTGGCGTTATTGTCCAATTGGGAGTCGAAAGTCTCTGGTACCCCCATGATGATTTCTAGATACCGCTCATCAACTGTAGTGGTCGCTGAGTGAGTAAAGAATCCGATTCCACCTACAGACGCGATATTGTTGGCAAACTGGAGGTTTGCAGTTTTCGGATTGCGAACAATGCGTTCGACCAAGCGATCGAGGTTGTTTTTGTATTTTTCGCCTAAGTATCTGGCCCTTTGTGTAGTGTAGTAAGTGGGTGGAGTGGTTATAAGCCCCAAATGTGCGTTTTTCTTCGGATTCTCTTCCACTGTGGCGCAACCCGCTAACACCACGGCAATCATGATAGTTTTAAGATAGCTTCGCGAGATCATCATGCCACTCTTCCATTCCGCCAAAAAAATACTTTCCTTGACAGCATTCCCAGGTGACCTATAATGAAACGGTTTTTTGCGGTGCATACCGAAAATAATAATCGCTGTGCCCGGTAAAAACAACCTTTTTTCTGGCAAGAGGTATAAAACATGGCTATCGGCGAACTCTTATTGGCGAAAAACTTTATCAATGAGGACCAATTAAAAAAGGTTCTCCATCAACAGAAGATCGCTGGGGGCCGCATTGGCGACAACCTAATCGCACTCGGCTACATCACCCGCGAAAAACTTGAGGCCATTCTGCAAGAGCCTCCCCCGGTACCAAAAACAATTGCGGAAACTGGATTAGAAACCAATTTTCTCCTCAACTCCGTTCTGAGGATCATGTATATCTCCGCCTTCCAGACGATTCCGGAAATATCGGAGCAGATTAAGTTGACGCGAGGCATCATTGAATCTTTGCTTGATTTCGCTAAGAAAGAGGCGCTCGTGGAAATTCGCGGTCCATCCGAGAAAAGTCAAAATATCATGCGCTATGCTCTCACCAGCGCTGGCAAGGAGCGCGCAAGCGAAGCACTTAGGCGTTGTGAATATATCGGTCCCGCGCCGGTGCCACTTGATACGTATCAGATACAAGTACAAAAGCAGACGATCACCAACGAAATCATCAACATGGAAAAGCTAAAAAAGGCGCTTTCTCATTTGGTGCTCTCGGAGGATATCATCAGACAACTCGGTCCGGCGTCGAACTCAGGTAGAGCAATCCTTGTCTACGGGGCCGCGGGAAATGGAAAAACCTCCATCGCGGAAGCTCTGATCTCAGCATTCGAACAGCCGGTGTATGTGCCCTATTGTATCGAAGCAGACGGGCAGATCATCAAGATTTTCGATCCTTCAGTCCATGTGACCCTCTCGACCAGTTCCAACGGTGCCTACGGGAACAGTCATCCGATGTTCTTGCCCCAAATGGAATACGATCCGCGTTGGGTTCGTTGTCGCAGACCTTACATTATTTCTGGAGGCGAACTAACCCTCGAAATGCTCGACCTGGATTTTGATATCCATTCGAAGTATTACGAAGCCCCGTTACAGATGAAGGCGATTGGCGGCATATTCGTCATCGACGATTTTGGGCGCCAGCGGGTACGACCTCATGAGTTGCTCAACCGCTGGATTTTCCCATTAGAGCGAAAAATCGATTACCTCACGCTTCATACCGGGAAAAAATTTGCGCTGCTCTTTGACCAATTGGTCATTTTTGCAACCAACTTCCCACCCGAAGAGCTGATGGATCCTGCGCAGTTACGCCGTGTCCATTACAAACTAAAGATCAATCCACCAACAGCGGATGATTATAGAGAGATCTTCCGTCGGATTTGCGAATCCTATGGCTTGGCATTCTCTGAAGATATCATGGCGTATCTTCTGAACTCGTTTTATCTAAAACACAAGGTTCCATTTGCCGGATTCCATCCGAAGTTTATCGCGGAGCACGTGATCGCGGCTTGTAATTATCTTGGCACGCCTCCACGGATTACCAGGCAACTGTTGGATGATTCTTTAGAGAACATGGTTATTCTGCCCAGTTCGCAATAACGAGAGTGATTGTTGGATGCCAAAGTCTCTAGCACTGATCATTCAGTCCGTGGAATCTTCTCCATCTTCGATTGCCAAGCAACTGGAGGCGCGCGATTTTTCTGTTCATTTAAGCCGAACTATCGATGAAGCAGAACGGGTGTTTTTGGCTTTTCCCGCCGACCAAATAAAGTTTGTATTTATTGACATTACGCTTTGCCAAGGCGCGAGTTGGAGCGGTTTTCTAGATCGGATACGTGCTACGCCATCGGAAATAACGGCTGTTTGTTATCATCC
>Ga0209799_1000086_pt1 | contig 16537 bp, 14 predicted proteins | sample PanSoiPlo36MoBio_FD_188324 | JGI IMG/M metagenome (GOLD analysis project Ga0209799, IMG submission 188324) | Tropical forest soil microbial communities from Panama analyzed to predict greenhouse gas emissions - Panama Soil Plot 36 MoBio (SPAdes)... | ecosystem: Environmental > Terrestrial > Soil...
GGTCAGTGAAATTGATCAAAGCGTGGCTGTGAACGGCGTCCCCGGCCTCAGAGTGCGGCGGACGGTCAACCGGGTAGAGATGAAGGAGGGCGAGAGCCTGGTGATCGGCGGCTTGCTCGATCGAAGAATTCTCAAAGACCTCACTAAATTTCCGCTCTTGGGTGACGTACCGATCTTAGGTACGCTTTTCAGAAGCACGCGCTTCAGAAACCAAGAAACTGAGTTAGTATTTGTTATCACGCCACGGATTGTCAAAACGATGAAGCCTGGGGAAAAACCAGAGCTTCCATCGTTGGAAAAGTATGACGACCCGGATATTCGCCAGGTGCCGCTTCCTGGGACTTCAGAGCAAAAATCTGCCGACCGACCTGGGATGCCGGGAGCGACCATTCCTTGAAGGGTCAGCCATCTCAGCCATGTGTGTTCTGAGCCGCTTACTTGGATCGATCAACGACGCTGGAAATGTGAAACAAGCATCATGACACTGCCCATTTATCTCATCGGTGAAGACAGCCTAGCCCTGGCCTCATTGAGACAACAGTTGGAGAAAGAGCCGGCTTTCTTTGTCGAGACACGGGTGCACAGCTACGCGGATGCTTTTGATCATTTGCGCAGCAAAGGCGGGCCGATTGTTGCTGTGATCGATCTAAATCGCGATGAGGAGCGGGCCTTTGCCGTCGCGGCAGAGATCAAATTCAAACTGTCCAACGTCCATTTGGTCATGACCTCGCCCGATCACAACCCCCAGACTCTCCTGCGCGCGATGAGATCGGGGGCCGAAGAGTATTTGACCCAGCCTTTCAATTTTCAAGAGGTCTTGAAGTCTTTCGATCATATTCGAAAGAAGATAGACGTCCATTCCTCGCTCGGTCGAGGCGTCGAACGAGGCAAGATAATTGCGGTCTCGTCAAACAAGGGCGGGGTGGGCTCAACTACCCTTGCAACGAACCTTGCCTCGAATTTGGCAGGTCGAAACAAGTCAGTCTGCCTAGTCGACCTGGTCTTGCAATTTGGCTCGGTGACCAGTTTCCTAAACATTGATGCGTCGTACACCATCCTGGACCTGGCGAAAAACGTCAAGCGGATTGATCCGCTACTGCTCGACGGCTCACTCGTGAAACATAGCTCCGGCGTCAGAGTCCTTGCCGAGCCATTCTATGCTGAAGATGCCCGGAAAATTAATCCATCCGACATCGATGAGATTCTCGATGTTCTAGCTCAGTCTTTTGACTTTGTTGTCATCGATACTGCGAAAGAATTTGATGAGATGCTGGCGCTGGTTTTAGACAAAGCTGGGCTCGTTCTTTTCGTTACGGAAATGGATGTGCCGTCGTTAAAGAGCGCCCATAGGGCGTTCGAGCTTTTGGAACGAATGGGCATCTACGACAAGAAGATCCGGCTTATCTTGAATCGATACGTCAAAAGTAAGCTCATGACCCTTGAGTCAGTCGAAAAGGCTCTCGGTGTGAAGGTATTCTGGACGCTCCCCAATAACTATCCAACTGCGATTGCCGCGGTAAACCAAGGACTCTCGATTGAAGAGTCTGACCCGCGATCCGACATCGCCAATAGTTACGCTGGATTGACCACGGCGGTGTTGGACGTGTTCAAGTATTCGGGGCTCGGGACAACGCTAGAAGAGGAAGATAAGAGATCGGGACTCCTGAGCCGTTTGATTCCTATGCGAGGGCTGCTCAAGTAAGCAAGAGAGGACTTAATGAAAAATCCATCCTTCGAATCGGATAAAGATAAGTGGGAAGTTCAAAAAGGCGCCAACTTTGACGGCCGTAAAACCCCTCTGCGACCCATGCACGCGGGGAATCCCGACGCGATTCTGCAGGATTTGCGGTTGCGCATTCATCGACGGTTAATCGATACCTTGGATCTAACCAAGCTTTCGACCTTGGAGATGGAAAGTGTCAAAGTCGAGATCCGGCGAATCCTAGAGGATATGGTCATGACTGAGGCCATTCCTCTTAGTCGCGCGGATCGTGACCGCCTGGTCTCGGACGTTCAGCATGAAGTATTTGGTTTGGGACCCTTAGAAACCCTCATGAAAGATCCCGAAATCGCCGATATCCTGGTCAACACTCATAGTCATGTTTTTGTGGAACGATACGGTAAACTTGAGAGGACCGATATCCGGTTTCGCGATAACGGCCACCTGATGCAGATTATCGAGCGGATCGTAACCCGAGTGGGGCGACGAGTAGATGAAAGCTCCCCGATGGTCGATGCCCGTTTGGCCGACGGGTCGCGCGTAAACGCCATTATCCCACCACTGGCGCTGGATGGGCCGATTCTTTCGATCCGGCGATTCGGCGCGGAGCGTTTGACGATCAACGATCTTATTCAGTTCAACTCGGTGCCGGCGGAAATCGCGGAGGTGGCGGCGGCTTGCGTTAAGTCACGACTAAATATTTTAGTTTCCGGCGGAACCGGAGCTGGGAAAACAACTCTCCTGAACTGTCTATCGAACTACATCCCTGGAGACGAGCGCATTGTAACGATTGAAGACTCGGCGGAGTTAAAACTACAACAGGAACACGTGGTGCGGCTGGAGACGCGGCCCCCCAATATCGAGGGACAGGGTACGGTGACGCAACGAGATTTAGTGCGCAACGCCTTGCGTATGCGGCCGGACCGAATCGTCGTTGGCGAGGTTAGAGGCGGCGAAGCTTTGGACATGATGCAGGCGATGAACACTGGACATGACGGCTCGATCAGCACCATTCACGCTAACAGTGCTCGAGACGCGCTGTCTCGTCTGGAGACGATGATGCTGATGGCTGGTATCCACCTGCCGGAAAGAGCTTTAAGAGAGCAAGTTGCGTCGGCCTTGGACGTCATTGTGCAGCTGTCGCGCCTGAGCGACGGCAGCCGAAAGCTCGTCGAGTTTACGGAAGTCAGCGGTATGGAGGGCAACACAATAACGACACAGACGATTTTCAAATTCGAGCAACGAGGGGTCGAAAACGGCAAGGTGTTGGGAGACTTTGTGGCGACGGGAGTGATGCCCTCGTTTACGGATCGGCTGGAGCGGTACGGTTTTAAAATTCCCAATACACATTTTCTGCCGCTGGCAATTACAGCGAAAAGAAGGGCCCGATGAACCTACTACTCATTGTGTTGTTTTCCTTTCTTGCGGCGATGACACTGATCATAGTGATGTTCTTCGTGCCGATGGCGGTGCAGAACTCGCCACAGGCTAGAATCAAGAGACGGCTCACGACGGTTGGCCGTGCCGGATATGCTTCCAGAGCCGACGTACAGAAGCTTTTGAAAAGCACTTTGTATAGTGAAGTTCCATGGGTCAACGCGCTGTTGTCCCGAATCCCAGTCGCGAAGAATGTTGATTTGCTTCTTGAACGGGCCAATGTCGATATGACGTTGGGACTGTTTATCTTGTGTTCCGTGGTCACCGGTGCCGTTGCCATCTTTCTTTTATCGATTGTCGGCCAGCCATTTCTCTTGGCTCTTGTTATGGGATTGATCGCGCTTCTCTGCCCGTATTTTTATCTTAAGTATATAACATGGAGGCGAGTGAGACGTTTCTTGGAACAAATGCCGGATGGCTTGGACATGATGAGCCAGAGTCTGCAGGCGGGATTGGGCTTAACGCAAGCGATGGTTTTTGTGGCTAAGGAGATGCCCGATCCCCTCGGTACAGAATTTTCTGTTTTCATCGAAGAAGTCAATCTCGGCCTTCCTCTGGCGGATGCGTTAAAGAGAATGGAAGAGCGTATGGCCTTGCCCGAGGTGCGACTTTTTAATACAGCTCTCATGGTTCAGCGGGAAGTGGGCGGAAGCTTGGCTGAATTATTGAACAAGCTATCCGACATCATTCGAGACCGCTTTCGAATTGAGAGATTGATCAAAAGTTTGACCGGACAGAACCGGATGAGCGCCTGGACTGTTTGCTCCGTCCCTCCGTTTCTGGGTGTGTTTATGTTTATTCGGGAACCCCAGATGATGAACGATATGTTAAGTGATCCCATGGGGCGAGCGATGCTGGCTGCCGCGCTGTTTCTGGAGATCCTCGGAATAATTGTTTTCCGAAAGCTCATAAAAGTTCACATCTAAGGGGTATTATGGAAATACTAATTGCCGTCGGAATCTTCGCTTTGGTCTTTGGGGTTCTCTATTTCACTCTGGCGTCCAGAGCGCCGATAGCTGAAGAGGCTATTCAAAGACGATTAGACGACATCGCCGCTCGGCCTAAAACCGCGGCTCGACTGCGGTTATACGACGCCAAGGAGGAGACTTTTTGGGAAACCGTCGCTAATTTCTTTCTGGGTGAGAAGCGGGAGATGCCCGCGGTGTACTCGAAAATAGGGCGACTTTTGCACCAGGCCGCCTATCGCGGGGAGAGAGCGATCCGGATTTTTTTGGGCCTGCGTATTTTTCTTGGTCTCGCATTCGCGTTTGGCGGGCTGTTTTGGGCGTTTTTGTTCAAGGCGTCCACTCAGGATGTCTTGTTGTTGGCAGGTGTGGGCGGAGCGATAGGCTACATGTTGCCTTATTTGACTGTGCGCCGGAAGGCAAAAGCGCGTGTCTTGGAGATGAAGGAAACACTGCCAGATACCTTGGATCTCATCGTAGTTTGCGTGGAAGCGGGAATGGGCGTCGATGCAGCCTTGAATCGTGTGGGTAAAGAACAGGCGGATCAGGGGCTGGCGATGGGCGAAGAGTTGCTGCTTGCCACCCAAGAATTGCAAGCGGGCGCAGCGCGCAAAGAAGCTTTGACCCGTTGCGCCGATAGGATCGGGATTGAAGAATTTCGCGGGCTTATTACCTTTCTCACCCAGACCGAAGAGTTGGGGGGCAGTATAGCTCGTTCCTTGAGAGTGTATGCATCGACGATGCGCGAAAAGAGAAGCCAGGCGGCCGAGGAAGCAGCACGCAAGGCGGTGATTAAGCTTATTTTTCCACTGGTCTTCTTCATTCTCCCCGCCATCTTTATCCTCTTATTGGGTGCACCCGCTTTGAGCATTTTCAGGACGCTATCGAGCCCGTTGACGGAGTAGCAATGCCCGTAACTAATCTGACGAAAAAAACTTGGCTAGCTACCAAGGTAAGGAGGGCGGACAGTTTTCTCACTCGGCTGGTTGGGCTTCTGAAGAGAACCAACCTGGGTCCAGAAGAGGCTCTTTGGCTGGCACCGAGCAAAGGGATCCATACGATCGGAATGAAGTTTCCCATTGATGTCGTCTTTCTGGACAAAGATAATGTGGTTCTCGGTATGATCTCCGGTTTAGTTCCCTATCGCGTTACCGGCGTCCGACTGAAAGGGCACAGCGTGCTCGAATTGCCGAAGGGTACATTGAAGAAATCACACACCGAAGTTGGCGACCAGTTGGAAATTTCTCTGGTGGAATCTTCTGAAATGGATGATCTCAGAGAAACTCGACTAAGTCAGATTGCATGAGTTGAGAGCCAACTCACTCCTTTACCCTTCTGCAATCTTTGTTGCTATCTCGTCTTCCTCGCGAAAAGGGGTTGTGGCTAGTGTCGGAAGAGAGTTCCACGGCAAGGGATAAAGACAAGGGATAAAACTGCCTGCGAATTCATCTAGACTTTCGGCTGGCGTCACTTAATGGCTCTAATCACGGCGTCTCTCGAAAATTCGGAAAAGAGTCTTCGCCGCCTGGTCATCTTGGTGCTTCTCTATTGTATTCCGGCGTCCCAAGCCATGGTCCCGTTCATCGATCCGGACATCTGGTGGCATTTTCGCACCGGCCAATGGATTTTCAGCCACGGCCAGGTGCCTGTAACCGATCCGTTCTCCACCTACGGCATGGGAAAACCCTGGGTTGCCTATAGCTGGCTGTTTGAGATCCTTGTTTATGCCCTATTCACAAAACTCGGTCTGATGGGGATCCTCGTGTTTACGGTCTCGATGTCCTTTCTCATCGCGCTCGTTTTGCATGGCGCCCTGCGGCAGGCGAGGTTGCCGTTCATAGTTGAGGTGTTTCCGATGGCGGCTGCTCTTGGCGCCATGAGTTCTCTACTTTCTCCTAGACCCTGGCTCTTTTCGATCCTGTTTTTCACGGTGGAGCTTTTCATTTTGTTTCATGTTCGGCGAACCGGCAAGATTGCCCCATTGGTAGCGCTTCCACCCCTATTCGTTTTATGGGCGAATTTGCACATACAGTTTATTTATGGGCTCGCGGTGCTTGGACTGTTTCTCATGGAGGTTCTTCTTTCGCAGCTGCCGTCCCTCGAGGGAGATAAAGCTGTATCGGCGCCATCGCCCCTTGGGCGACTGTCATTTTTATTATTGGCGTGTTTGCTTGCGACTTTGATAACACCATACCATTTTCGACTTTATACGCCGATCTTGGAGTACGTCGGACAGACCGGAGCTTTTCAAGTCGTAATGGAGCTCCTCCCTTTATCCGTTCGATCTCTCACGGACTGGCTGGTCATCGGGCTCACGATTGTAGCGGCCTTTGTCCTCGGTTGGCAGAGAGCTTGGCTTCCTTTTCCAACTCTCTTGCTTCTGATGGGAACTTTTCTCGCGTTTAGAGCACGAAGAGACGTTTGGGTTCTAGCGTTGGCTGCTGTGTTTATTATCAGTGAGTTCGGAGGGTTTGTGAGAAGCGAGCCTTCCTTCAGCTTCACCAAAGTGCGGATCATCTGTGTAATCGTCGTACTGACAGTTGCGATTTATCTGATCGGTCTGCGCCGTCAAATCTCGGAACAGCAACTAGAAAGCGTCGCCGAGCGGCGGTTTCCCGTCGCGGCGGTAAAGTTTATAAACGAAAAGAATTTTCCCGGGCCGCTCTACAATCATTTCAATTGGGGTGGATATTTGATCTGGGCCTTACCCAGGTTGCTCGTTTCAATGGATGGCCGAACTAACCTGCATGGAGATCAACGCATAGAACAGTCCTTCAACACATGGTCTGGTCTAAGGGGTTGGGAATCGGACCCGGAACTGATGAAAGCCCGATTGATCATCGGCGACGTCAAATACGCACTTATAAGTCTAATGCGCACAGATTCCCGCTTTAAGCTCGTCTATGAGGATGGTGTCGCAGCCGTTTTTGTTACTGGGACGGACGGCGTTTCGTTGAGAATACACTAAATAATTGAGATGGTAGACAACTATGGGACTCCACGCGTGAAATCCTGATGATAAAGGAGTCCTTGCCACGGTTTACGATCCTATGTACTACTTATACACAGGGCGGCGACCTACCCGACCGGTTTTCACAAGCCGCAAACGTATCCCTATGGCCAAGCTGTGGCCAATATAGGTACGGTGAATGAAATAAAATCAGAGTTGAAGGCACTCGGTGCAGGTTTACTGATCATTGACCCCCTTGTTGGCTCTATAGAAGGAAGGGGTTACCTGAGATTGTTTAATGAGTTGATTCGCTCCTATCGCACTCGGCCAGAGATGGTATTTACCAGCTCGGATGCTAAACATCGCATTTATGCACTTCCGCAACAATAGTAATTGGTGAGATATGATCGAAGCAGCGTTGGATCTATTGGTAGGTGTGCAAAATGAGGACGGTGGGTGGGGCGCCGTAAAAGGGAAACGCAGTAATACAGAATCAACTTCCTTTGCGCTGATGGCCTTGAAGTCCTTCGAAGGGAAGCTGTTTGATCGGCAAGTGACTGCGGGGCTGCAGTGGCTGCTTGAGCACCAGAAAGACGACGGCAGTTGGTTCCTCAACGACGCATCAAAGCAAAGCTCTTGGACCACTCCGATAGCGCTACTCGCACTATTATCTTTGCAGGACCAAAAGGAGCATGCCTTGAGGGCAGCGAAATGGATTTTGACTCAGGAGGGAAGAAAGCCCGGCTGGGTCGCATCGCTCTTGGTCCGATTATCCTTGGTTAAGAAAATGACTGAACTTGATCCTTACTTGAGCGGGTGGTCGTGGACCGCAGGAGCCTTCAGTTGGGTCGAGCCCACTAGTTACTCGCTGATGGCGCTAAAGAAGTTGAAGCGGAGCTTGGCTGGAACTAATTGCGAGGAAAGAATCCGGCAGGGTGAAATGTTGATCTACGATCGGATGTGTGAAAACGGTGGGTGGAACTATGGAAACTCCAGGGTCTTGGGAGAGGCTTTGTGGCCTTATCCGGATGTAACCGCTGTGGCTTTGATCGCGCTTCAAGACCGGGCGGCAAGCGAGGCCAATCAAACAAGTTTGCGCGCTTTGGACGTCATGATGCGGGAAGCTCCTTCCGGCACCGCCCTAAGTTGGGGTATCCTTTGCTTAAGGCTTTATAACCAGGACGTCCGGGAATGGAAAGAAATTCTTGAGAAGAGCTTTGAAAAGACGAGATTTCTAGGTGAAACTAAGGGGGTGGCGCTGGCCCTGCTTGCTTTTGGAAATGGGGCTAGTTTGTTTCGTGTCTGAGCTTGAATGATGAATCGCAGGGAGTTCATAAAAGTTTCGGCTGTAGCGTCGCTCTCCTCTCTGGTCGGCGGTTGCCGTCCATCAGTTCGTTGGGACCGAGATGCTTATCGGAAACCAGCGACTTCTCGGGTCGCGATCCTGGAGGCCAGGAGTTATCAAGCTTCGCTGGAAGATATTATTCGTCATGGACTCCATTTGTTCAAGCTTGATCTCAAAGGAAAACGAATCGTCCTGAAACCGAACTTGGTCGAATTCGACCCCAAGGGCGTGATTAATACCCATCCGGCGGTGATCGAAGCAGCCATAGCCTCGTTTAGAAGCTTGGGCGCCCGGGACGTCGTGGTCGCCGAAGGACCCGGCCACCGTCGTGACAATGAGTATCTCCTAACCGCTTCGGGGGTCTATGATGTCATCAACGAACACAGAGTACGCTATGTGGACCTTAATACTGACGACGTACGTCTCACAAAACTTCGCAGTAGTCTTACCGACCTAAGGCAATTGTATATACCTGAAACGTTGTTCAATGCCGATCTACTGGTTTCGATGCCGAAGCTGAAAACGCATCACTGGGCGGGTGTGACGCTTTCCCTAAAAAACATGTTCGGAATTGTCCCGGGGTCGATCTATGGTTGGCCAAAGAACGCACTGCATTGGGCAGGCATTCACGGTAGCATCTTGGACATTAATAGCTCACTGCCGATTCCGCAATTTGCCATCGTAGATGGGATTGTTGGCATGGAAGGCAATGGGCCACTCCAAGGACAAGCCAAACAGAGCGGTGTCCTAATCTTAGGTGAAGATTTGGTTGCTGTGGATGCCACAGCGGCGAGGCTGATGAAGATCGAGCCGAGGAAAATCGACTATCTTGAGATTGCTGACCGTTTTCTAGGAAATATCTCCTACGAGAAAATCGAACTGGTAGGTGAACGATTGGAGCGTTTTCAGCAGGATTACCGGGTTATCGAGAATTTCCAGGAGCTTAAGGTGCTGACAGGATAAAGATTAAATAAAAAGACAACTGAAGGGCGTCAAAAGAAAGAGCCGGACTTTTATCCGGCTCTTTCTTTTTGGACATTACTCTGAACAGAGACTAACTGGCTTGGTCGTCGGCTGGAATCGTCAGTTTTTGCCCGACGTAAATGTAATGTGGGTTTTTCAAAGTATCTTTGTTCGCCTCGTAAATCTTTTCCCATTTGTACGGTGAGTTGTAAAAGCGCTCAGCAAGTTTACTAAGAGTATCGCCCAACTTTACCATATACTCCTGCGCTCCAGACTTTGTTGCCTTAGCAGTGACGGGAACTGTCGCTGATTTTTCAGTCGAAGCGGGAATTTGTTTGGCAACAGGCTTGGCTTTTTCTTCCGCCGCGACCGGTTTGGTCCTAGCTTCCACCAACGGAGTAGTATTCTCCTTGGCTGCGATGACAGGAGCGGGCGCAGGCTCGACACGTGGTGTTGCCATGGCCACGGCTGGTGACTTGTACAACCGGTCAATGAATCCGGAGCTATCTAACTCTTTCATGAATGAAAGATCAACGAATTGCTCAGGACGAGCCGATCGCGCGTTGGTGTCTTTAATCCCCATTTCACGTAGAATTGTCTGGATTCCCTTCATCGTGGGGTAAGGTTTTTCTGGAATCAGACCTAGCAGCTCTGCCTCATAAGCCTCTTGCAGTGCGTCAGAGTCGTCGGTTTTGAGATACTTGGCGAGGACCGCAATCGCTTCTTTACGATGAGTTTTCGCATAGTGAATCCCTTCGACGAAAGATTTCAACACATTTCGGACAAGATCGGGCTGTGTCTTGATCAGATTCTGACTAACAGCAAGGCTGGTGTGTTGGTATTCCAATCCCAACATCTGTAGGTCTGCCAACGTGTTCAGTCCCATTTTTGCCGCTTTGGCCGTCAGTGGAATCGCGATCATAACACCGTGGATTTTTCCGGTTTCGAGAGCGCCAAACCGGGCCGGCTGGCTCCCGATCTGAAGGATGGCCACGTCCTTATCCGGAACCAATCCATATTTTTCAAGAGCGTAGCGGGTTGCAAAATCCGAAGACGATCCAACACGGCTAACGGCGACTGTCTTCCCTTTTAGTTGATCTGGGCGGGTGATATCACGCGACACCACGAATTTGTAGTCCAATGTATTGAGAAGCCCAGCAATCATCACTACCCCCGAGCCCTGCAGGTTACTCTGCATAACGGGAGGTCCGGCGACTTGCGCGGCGACTACATCGCCGGATATAAGCGTTTGAACCATCCGGCTTCCACTTTCCACAAAAATAAGCTGCGCATCGAGACCGTTCTTACGGAAGAATCCCCCTTCGTACGCAAACCACGCGGATGAGCTCGCAGGGGAGATAGCGCTGTAACCTATGACGACCTTTTTGAGCGGTTGACCTGCAGGGGTTTGCGCAATCGACACGAAGACGCGCGCAAAGGTAATTCCCACTGTCCCCAAGAACAAGGCTGTCAGCATTACGTGCTTCTTCATCGTCCAGTTTTTTCTCATTGTTGTTCTCCTTTGGTTATTGTGGGGAACGCTGTTTGTATAGACACTTGGAAAGGTCTCAAGCTTTATTGAGACGGACCATAGCCGCTTTCAGGCTGGCCCGCATTCGTTCGAGGGAACGTGCTAGCTCCCCAATTTCATCGTTGGATTGAAAGGAAACGGGCACGTCCAGTTGCCCCCGGCTTATGTCGTCGGCAATCGACTTCAGTTCTAACAGGGGGCGAATCGTTCTGCTGGCAATTATGGTTGAAATAGCGACGCCGACAGCAAGGCAAAGCACGATCAGGCCAACGATAGTTAGTAGAGTAGCCCTGACATCCTGTTGGACCGTCTCGGCCCAAAGTCCAACGTGAACGGCTCCTAGTTGGCCATCAAGAAGGGGAACCCGCGCCTCGTAAACTGACTGACCGCGCACGCTGGTTGTCCGTGCTCTAGCGGTACGCTGATCTGCCGTAGAGCCAGATTCCTTCAATTCTGATGGAAAGGGTTGAAGACTGGTGGCGATAATCTCACCCCTGGGATCTTGAATGTAGGCATACGCGACTCCGTCCAGTCGACCATATTTGGCAATAAGCGCATCCAGCTCTAGAGCGTTCTTTCGTGATACATTACCGGCCGCGGCATCACTCAGGTTCGCAGCAATAGCCGCCGAGCGCAGATCAACTTGTCTTTGCAGTGCGTTCCCAGTCAGATAATATACGATGCCTATGACGCAGACACCCAAGAGCAGGATAAGTCCACCGAAAGCGGTAACAAACTTCCATCTGAGACTGCCTCCCTGCCAGCCGAGCGTTGTAGGGGTGGCTATTTTCGAACTTTCCAATGAAAGTGATTCCTGTGGCATGCCTCCTCCTGTAAAACAGGCTAGAATTTTTTGAAATTTGAAATTTCTTCAAGCATGGATTCTTCAACTTTTTGCCTGAGCTTCCCGTCAGAAATTTCTTTGCTGATTAGCCCGATCAAATCGTCCAGTTTAGCTTCGGGAAAATTGTCTTGGGATTCTCCCAGACTGTCAATTTGATCTCGAAGTACCAACGGAGCCATGGGCCCCATGGCCTCCGTGAGGATGCTGGTGAGCCGATCAAATAAGGGGGGAGGCACAGTGTCGGTCCTTCCCCTAGAAGACGGGTTGATTATTTCCACCAGACCAGACTTGTGGAGATTGAAGATAACTTTTGCTGTATAGGCAAACGGTATCCGTAGGATTTCGGCTATTTCCTGTACGGTTCGCGAGCCGTCGATCCTACTCAATACGCGCCACCCAACGTAGGGTACCGTGATGGGTCCACTCTGTGCTTCGCCAGGATCGGCAATTCGAAAGACAGCTTTTCCTGAGGGGATAACTTCCAATATGGTCTCCCACTCCCGGCTCATTGCCTTTACTTCGTCGAGAATTTCCGCTGATGTTTTCCTAATAGTTGTTGTCGCGGGAGTCCCGTTTGGCATTAGAGTGAAAACCCCTTCGCCCCACGTCACGGGATAGAGGAGCGCTTTCTCGCCCTCGCCAATAGGACAGGTAGCATGGATAATGTTACCGTCGGAAATATATACTTCGACTGTCTCTTTGCCGCGGGAGAGTTTTAGGACGCCTGACTTTTTTCCGCCAGTGGCGAGAAGGAGGATGTCGTTAAGGCTAATTTGCGCTAAATTTCCTTGCATACTGATAACTCACTAACAAAACGATGCGCTATGCATTATCGATCTTCCAGAGATCGGCGTGGATTCGAACCGCTGGTCGTTTTCTTAATATGGTCAACCATATCGTCGTGACCATTCAGCGCGGTCTTGAGCGTCTTGATAACCGCAAGACTCTTGCTGATTCCGACCATTTGCTCCAGGGTCGATTTGATCTGGCTTTGTAATAAGTCAACCTCTTCCGAAGAAATGCTCTGGAGTTGCGACTGAAGTTCATCATAGAGTCGAGTAATGCTGTCGATCTGCCCTAAGGACTCCGTTTTTTGAGTGATTTCTTCGTAGAGCCGTGAGATGTCCTCAGTTAGATTTTGTAATTCATTTTTCATAGATTTGACCAGCCTTCTTTATTTTGTTTTTTTTGCAGTAACTCTGTTTCCCACATTATGCGATGCACCCGCTTCGACCGATTTGGGGACATCAACATCGGAGACGGAGGGTGGCGAAAGAGTTTCACCACTGTTGCTCTCCCCGATACGTGGTGTCTCTTCAGATGTAGTATTTGAAAAACTTTGGGACTGCGATGCCGAAGAGGCACTCGCTGGTACGGCAGATTTAGGGGAAGAGAAAAAATAGAACCCCGAGAAAATGAGAGTCAGCACTAGGAATGCGGCCACCACACCTGTCTTTAGCTTGAGCGGTGTTTGCCTAGGATATAGATCGTACTCCCCGTAGTCTTTTATGAGCTTTTTGAGTTTTCGATCGAGCTCTCCGTCTTTTCGTTGCGCTGGAAGGTTCGGTTGAGTCGGCGGATTTACGGTCGCAGGTGCAGTCACTCGCGATAAAGTCGTTCTGGGTTCGAGTTTGGTCTCTTTCTTGACTTCATGTTGGGCGTTGGAAGTCGGCAAGATTGTAAATTCGCCGTAATCCTTTATGAGATCATCCAAGAGGCGTTGATCAAAGTCCGCTTCATCGGAAGTGGGCGCACGCGATTGAACCGTAGCATCCACCGTTTCAGTCTCGGGAACGGCTAAGTTCGCCTCCACTTCCCCGGTACCTCTGAATTCCTCAAAAATGGTTTCATCCCTGCGGGTGTCAGTCTCGATCAAAGTCCTTACATGACTTGTCGGTGGCTCGTCGCGCGTGTCGGCAAATTCAGCGATTATTTCCCCGGTCCGGTTCAATGCGGTGTTATCATCAAAAAAGGCGACGCCGGTTTGCTCGTTTGAGAAGGCCTCATTTGCCTCAAAATCCGCTTCAAACGGAGCCGGATGGTAAACCGCTTCAGTTTGCTCTACCGCTTCATTCACAAAAACGACCGTATCTTTGTCTCCTGAGCTCTCTAGTAGCTCGTGCTCGATCGCCGGCAAATCTGTTGCAAACTCTTGCTCATTCATTGGCTCTTGGATGATCTCAAGGGGCTTTGGCACAACAGAAAGCCTCGCCTCCACATCAGCGGACGCTAACACTCCTCCCGAGGCCCCTTTGGCTTCCTTGAGAAATTTAATGAGCCGCCGGAATTTCAATAGGGTCCCAACCTGGGCGATAGACTGAACCGCTATGGGCTCAACCAGCGTGGTTACCTTGCTCTGTTCCAAGCTCTCGGCTTCGACCTGCTGCACTGCCTTGTGTAGGCGGGTTATTTGCCGTTTTATTTCGGCCAGTGCTCTGATCGTTCGCTCCAATTCGGTCAGTTCCCGAGACATTCTGTGCAACCTTTGATCCACCTCCAACACTTGTTCGAGAGTAAAGCCCTGTACACGCTCACGAAGTCCCTCGATCGAATTGACCATCCTGTCAAATGATCGCGTGGCCTGTAGGCGTTGTGCCGGGGACTCGGTCTCTAGCGAACTATTTTCCTTTTTGGCCGTTAGCATAGCGCTAAGTTCTTATTTCGGAAAACTAAAACCTGCCCAGAACGGGTGGCGATCTAAAGTAAATAAGCTACAAAAGCAAAATAGTTGCCAGCGTAACTATGTGGAAAAGGTTCGTGATTTCAGCAACCTAGGGACAGGTTTTTCCTCAAATTGCTAGATTGTTCCCACAATTCTGTTCATCTTGAACAAAATTGTACGTAAAGGCTTATTTGTCAGACCTCTAAAAGCCAAACTTATTAGAGATTGCACGAAAGGATCAACGTGGCCCTAGGATCAATAGCCTCCGTCGTGCGTCCAAAGAGACATGAAAGCGTTTGAGGAAATCCAAACCCAGCAATCCTTCAATACTTGGGTCGGTTGAAAAATCGTGAATGGAAACGACTAGATCATGAACCTCAGCTTCACCTACCTTGAGAGATCCCAATCGCGCCAACGGCACTGTAATAACGCCGGCAACCGTTCCTACCTTGCTTGCTCCTAACGTTCTCAGAGCCAGGTTGCTTGCGATCCGCCGGGACACGACAGTAACCGTAGCCCCTGTATCTAACACCAGGTTAGCTGTAAGAGCGCCATTGAACGTGACCGGAACAATAACTGAAGCACCGTTCATTACGACCGGTACGGTGATTGTACTCGATCCGGAATCTCCTGAGGGTGACGACGGCACAATACTCGATAGGGGTAGGGAGGGCTCCGCCGGCAGGGACTTAAAAAACTTTTCGAGTTTTCTTGATTCATCAGTGTCGCTCTGCTTAATCCATCCAACCATACCGTTCTTGACCTTAACCAAGTACCACCTCGCACCTTCCGCAACCAAAGTATCTGCCAATGGGGAGATTTCGTCGCCGGGTTTTAAGGTTGAGATCACGGCTGAAGACTCATCAGGAGCCGCGAACAGTTGTAGTTCACTCCCGCTGGGAAGGGAACGGTGGACGGCAGCAGCTTGTGACTGTTTACTGATGGCGAAGAGTACGAAGGCTGTAAAGATCAGGACCGCTTTGAGCTGCGTAAAGATCTTCTCCCGGGAGTGCTTTTCAACAGACCGAGCAAAGTTTAATGCGGCTCGGACCGCGCCGCATCCACTTGAGAGAGGGAGAACTTTTCGATTTTTCTATACAGTGTCCGCGTTGATATGCCGAGCGCTTCCGCGGCCTTTGCCTTGTTGCCGTTGGTCTGACGCAGTGCTTCTTCAATAAGAGTTTTCTCGCCCTCTTCGATGTTTCGGATGGCTTTTGTGCCAATTTCTTCGCGATGTCCAGTGGCGTAGTTTTGCAAGTTCATTGGGAGATCGCTCAGCGTGATGTAATCGCCGTCCGAAACCATCACTGCACTTTCAACGATGCTTCTAAGCTCGCGGATGTTTCCCGGCCATGGGTAATCCAGGAAGAGAGCCTTGGCGGAACTGCTGACTTTTTTCAACGGCTTGCGAAACTGGTTGCAGGCTAGATAAACAAAATTTGCTACGAGCAAGATGATATCTTCTCGTCTGTCACGTAGAGGCGGAATAATGATTCGCGCGCTGTTGAGGCGAAAATATAGGTCCTTTCTGAATCCATTGTTCTGAATCGCCGCATCTAATTCTTTGTTGGTCGCGGCAATGATTCGCACGTCGCTGGTCTTAGGTGTGGACTCGCCTACCTTGTAAAATTCACGAGTTTCGAGAAAGCGTAAAAGTTTAAGCTGAATAGCTGGGGCAAGATCACCAATCTCGTCGAGAAACAACGTTCCCCCTTCGGCGGCTTCAATAAAGCCTTTTTTGTTCCGATCGGCGCCGGTGAATGCTCCTTTCACATACCCAAAAAGCTCGCTTTCAACTAACGTCTCGGGAATCGCTGTCATATTACAACCCACAAAGGGTTTATCGGCTCGTGGGCCCAAAGAGTGAATGTACTGAGCCATCACTTCCTTCCCGGTTCCCGTTTCGCCTGTGACGAGAACCGTGACGTCGTGCATGGCATAGCGATTTGCGAGGTTCAGGACTTCGTGAAATTGCGGAGTTTCGCCGATCATCAGTGGTATTTTGACCGAATGGGGAGATTTTACATCACCCGCAAAGTCGCCAGCATGACCGAGCAGGTTACAAAGAGGACGGGTATGTTTTGGATGATAACAAACAGCTGTTATTTGCAATGGCGTAG
>Ga0209799_1000087_pt1 | contig 16399 bp, 13 predicted proteins | sample PanSoiPlo36MoBio_FD_188324 | JGI IMG/M metagenome (GOLD analysis project Ga0209799, IMG submission 188324) | Tropical forest soil microbial communities from Panama analyzed to predict greenhouse gas emissions - Panama Soil Plot 36 MoBio (SPAdes)... | ecosystem: Environmental > Terrestrial > Soil...
CACCGCTGGCCACGATAATCACCCCAGGTCTCGCCATCGCAAACCCAGAATTCACCCTTGTCGCCCCGGTCCTCGACATGCGGGCCTCGATCCCGCAAAAACTTGGGCAGGCGTTCGGTCCACAAATCCTTGGGCAGATAACCTAAATCAATGTGATCGTCGGCTGATATCATCGTGTATGTCACTGTCATTCTCCTCTCGACATCGCGTAGTTCGGAAGACGTTTATGGATCTGCGCGATTCTCACGCTATTCCGAGGGCTCTGTCAAGCAGCGGAAACTTCGGAATATGGTACAGCCGCGCAAAAGTTGTCGTGGACGGCGAATTCCCTTTTCCGCAAGGCGAAATCGCTCAGCGATTTGCCGGCTTCGTTGACAGGAATAACACCGTACCCTATAAGGCCTTTATGCGCTCCGGCCACTGCTCTGAAGTTTTCATATTGCTGCATCGCTGTTCCTCTGCACCGACGGCATCTATACAACAGTGCGCGAGTAGGCAGTGATCGTGGAAAATTCAAGACTACTACAATACGGAATGTCGAGGTTCCGGATTGGATCACATCGGCCTAAAGTTAAGAAGTCAATGCCTTCAACCAAGGGCGACTAGGCTTGTGAGTAGTAGAGGTCATGTGACTGAACATCCACAGCGATCGGAATGAATCTTCGAAGGAGACAGTATGGATCTTCAGCTTCAGGGCAAAAAGGCAATCGTCACCGGTGGTAGCCGAGGCATGGGCAAAGCGACGGCGCGGCAACTGGCCCGAGAGGGTTGCGATGTTGCGATTGGTGCCAGGACTGAGGCGCCGCTCCGCGAGGCTGCCGCGGAGATTACTCAGCAAACAGGACGCAAGATCGTCCCCCTCATCGTCGACACGTTGAACACAGAATCGATCAAAGCATTCGTCCGGGAGTCGGCCGACGCCTTGGGCGGAGTCCATATTTTAGCCAACTGCGCCGCCCGCGTCGGCGGCACGATCCCTGACAATATGGATGTGATCAGCGACGAGCAGATCGTCAAGGATTTTGAAGAAAAATTCCTCGGCTATTATCGCTGCGCACGGGAGGCAGCGCCATACATGAAGCAGGCCGGGTGGGGCCGGATCATTAACCTGAGCGGTGGCGCTGGACGCACACCGGGGACCGCGATCAGCACGCCGGCCCGTAATATCTCTTGCGTCGCCCTAACCAAGTCCCTGGCGAATACGCTCGGTCCCTTCGGCATCAACGTGAACGCCATCTACCCTGGCACTACCATTACCGAAGCCGTCCTGGATCGTCACCGCGATCACGCAAAACAGCAAGGCACGACACTTGACACTTATCTCGAAGAACTGCGGCAGCACAGCCCTATTCGCCATCTGGTCACCGCAGAGGACGTTGCTCAAGTGGTCGTGTTCCTCTGCTCCCCGTTGGCCATCAGCATCAACGGCGAAGCGATCTCAGTCTCCGGCGGCATTAATGCGGACATGCACTACTGAGATCATGACGGAAGAATAGCTTATTGGGCTGCTGCTTTTAATATATGAATGAGCAGCCAACGAAAGACAGTGAGACAGTGAGCGACTTGTTGCTAGCGTGAAGCACTGGCCGCGCGATCCGGCACCACGTTGGTCACCGCCGGGGATCTCTCTAACACCTGCAGCGCATCGAATCCGACGCGTAGCGCGATGCCCGGTATACTCCGATACAGCCGCATGACCTTGAACTGCGTGCCGCCCAACTCTGCCAAGACATAGCTCTGGGCGCTCAAGATCGCTGTTCTCTGTAACAATTTTAGGTCCTCGTTCAGTTGATCTTCGCGCTGCCACGGTGTCCGCAATCCTGCCAACACCAGGACGGTGCCGTCGTTCGCCGCACGCTTGAAGAGTTGCCACGGCACCTTCTCCGATGACATACTCTCCACATCTACAGAGGTACGGTCGAGCAATACGTTCGTTACATTCGCGGAACGCGCCAATTCCGCCAGGACATCCGCTCCGGCCTCTAAGGCGATACCCGGAATCCGATCATAACGACGAATGACTTTATATCTTCTTCCCTCCAACTCGGTAAGCAGGTTTCTTTGAACTGACGCAATGGTTTCACGCTGGTCGCGCGCTTCATCCTCGCTCAGACGCGACTCCATTTGCCACGGCACATTCAAACCCACCAGCACTAACACAGTGCCATGAGCCGCCGCGTAGTCGATCACTTCGCGCGGAATTTTCCCGCCTCCCTGTGCAATTGCTGCGGTCCCGGTGAGGAGCAGTAGGACAGCAAAACAACTCGCCTTGTAACAGTTCTTCTTTTGCACAAATAATTTCGTGACCATTGCCCGATCAGATCAGATGAACCGTCGAGTTACGGGGTGAGAAGCAAAGCCGTGCTTGCCTAGAATCCATAATACCCTTTCGGCAGGCGATGTCCAGGATTTTTAGAGTGCCCATCAGTGGAGGCAACCCGACTCTCTGACCGACTCGAACAGGCTGAGTAATAATTAGGTTCGGGCATGCTCCTCGGGATTGGCTTCGCTACACCAACGATAGAGGCTCGTTCGCCGTCGTAGACGTTTTGTTCCTCTTGACGCGCGTAATCTCCCTGGCCTATTTTGCGTGGTGTAAGGAGCTTGCAAACAACGTAGTTAAAAGGGAGGTGTCTATGGGATTACTGAAAATTGAGGGCGTCACGCACTGGTCGATTCCGGTGAACGACCTTACGGAGTCAGAAAAGTTTTACGGCGATCTGCTCGGCCTTAAGCCGCTGGGGCGATTAGGGGATTCCGGCATGTCCTGTTTCAACGTGGGGGACCACAACATCCTGCTCTGCCAACGCGCTGAGACCGTCGACAAATCATTCGTCGAGGATCATAACGTACACCATTCTTTCACCGTGAGCCCGGAGACGTTGGTGCAAGCGTGTAAGATTTTTTACGAAAGGAAAATCCCCATCGATAGGCTCTACTATCGCGGAAAGGGTTTTTTCACGGGCAGGGAACTTTATTTCTTCGATCCGACTGGCAACCGGCTCGAATTGCGCGATCCGACCTGGAAGTCGGGGATGCCCGAACCTTCATTCGAAGAGCTCGCGCGCTCCTGAGCGTAAGCTAGATTGTCGCCGGCAAACATCGTCGCTATTTATTAATAGTTCCGTAACGCGTCGGGCGATCTAAGTCCTCTTGGGGGTTTCGCCGTTCAACCCACTCAAGGCTGCGAGTTGATGACCCCTACCGTGATCGATACCCAGTAGGGGTTTGCTGTTTTTCAGTTCCGCCGTCACTGCCAATCCTGGCATCCGTACCGTGACTCGTCACACCTAACCCGTGCTCTAAAGGCAAGCTAACTGCTGAATCTACCTACCGTTTGCCCGCTGGCATTGGTGTTGCTCTAGGTTGTGTCAAGAAAGGGATTACCATCATGGTTGATATCATAGCTTTGTTATTGGTCACTGCAGCTGTACCCGTAATTGCACTAGTGGCTTTTGTAAGTGTAGCGAAGCCAAAGAGGCGAAGAAGGCCGGTTCAGAATTTTCGGTAAAGTTGCACCGGAAATCATCCATCTCTTCATTCCTGCCATATAAGTTGCCTTCAGCTCTCTTTGATCGCGCTGGCACAAACGATATCCGCGACTGGGTTTAAGAATAGACTGGGCTGCGAGATTATGACTCCTACTTCGTTACTTTGAAGCGGGGATTTTTCGGAGCCCTATATGCCCTGATCACAAGCCCGTCGAACCCTCCTATTTCAATTCTCTCTGAGCGTACCTAATCCTCTCCCTGCCGCTGCCCAACGCTCAAGAGCCGGCTGTACCGCGACATCGGATAACAGCCGATAAATCGCCGAGGGTTGCGAACGAGTAAGCTTCAACGCCAAAGCCCACTCCATGTAGGTTCGGTGAGAGAAATCTTGATGGTCGTCAGAAATCGAAGACTGCGATAATTACGACGAGGAAGTATCCTTGAAAAAGGCGATCCTCTCGCAACCAGACAGTAACAGAGAATGGCGCGGTGTCCACGCCGCATTGGATGAAACGCTTTTTGAAAACTGCATCAGCCGTTGACCCCGCCTCGCCCTTCCCCGACACAGAAGCGCGAGCACAAGCGCGACCGTTCACAAACTTGTTCTTACCACACTGGCCGTGTCCCTCCGTCGTCGTCAGCGTTAATCAAGTGTTCGATTGAGTATATTCAGGTAGCGGCGTGCCGGCAAATCGCGAGGGGAATTTTGGCGAAGGTCATAGTCACTGCGAGACTAGTTGAGATCGTTAGTCGAGGTTCAGGCTGCGGGCGCCGAGAAGAATTTGCAAATCCTTAGCGACCCATGAAAAAGTGTTTCCATGACAGCAAATTTGAAATTCGGCTTGGTGTTGCCGCATTTTGGTCAGCATGCTTCGACGAAAAAATGCCTGGAAGGCTCGATCCAGGCCGAAGCGTATGGTTTCGATTCTGTATGGGTGAGAGATCATCTGGTCTTTACACCCTACGCGATGGAGGGAACCGATAACACGCACATTGAAGGTCTGCTCATATTGTCCGCCGTCGCTGCGGTAACCAGGAAACTCACCTTGGGTACCGCCATGACGATCTGTCATAGAAATCCCATTCATCTCGCGCAGTGTTTTGCGGCTTTGAGTCGTATCACCAATGGTCGGGTCATCATGGGCATGGGCTTGGGCGGCTTCCCCCATGAATTTGCGGCGGCGGGGCTGCCAAGTACGACGACCGAGCGTGCATACTTGGCCAAAATCAATGCGGACCTTTGCCGAAGGCTGTGGGCGGGCGAGAGAGTTTCTCACAAAGACAGCTATTACAACTTCCAGGACGTAGAGCTGAAACCAGCACCTGTAAGTCCTATTCCGATCTGGTGTGGAGGCTCGACATCGGCGGCCTGCCGGCGTGTGGTGGAGTTTGGCGACGGGTGGCTGCCCGCGCGAATCACCGTCGCAACCTTTACAAAGCGTCTCGCATATCTTCGGGAGGTTTCGCAAACGGTGGGACGTCCCATGATTACGGCGGCAGTGATGCCCTTGACCAGCATCGCCAGAGATAAAGAGACAGCGCTGAGGCATGTGAATGTCAAAGGTTTGATCCACGAGGCGAACAAGAACTCGAGCTGGGTCAAACCTGCTGGCGGTATCTTTGCGACACTGGACGATATCCAAGGGCTTGTTCTTGCCGGGCCACCCGATGATATCGTGCGACAGGTACGCGCCTATCAAGTCCTTGGCGCCAACCTTGTAGTTTTCGACCTACGTTTCCGTTATTCCGATTGGTATCAGCAGATCAATTTGTTGGGCAACGAAGTTCTACCCGCCCTCCAACCTTGACAGATTTCGCTGGGAAGCCTTTCGGACAAACGCTTTCAACTTCATCGTCCTGCAAAGAAGAACTTCTACTATCTATTTTTTATTGATGTGCAATTTTGTCGTAGTTACCCATCAATCAGCCGGGATTGCGGAGCTCGTCCAGGCTTACCTTTGCAACCGACCCCATTCGTTCAGCTTAACTGCTTGTTTTTACTCGTTACATAGCCGCGAAGTGAAATAGTTCTCGATTTGATCCGAACTCTCGGGCCGGGCACGTCCATTGCTCTGCGCTTCCGCGTTTGCAGGAGGTCCAACATGGTCAAACCCTATTTCATCGCGGCAGCTATTTTGCTGGGTTGGCTTTCATTGGCACGCGGAGCAGAGCCAAAACCTAAGGAATGCGATGAGGCGGTGGCTCTGGAAGGAATGCGCGAAAGTCGAATTGAATCTGAATTCAACCGAAGAGGTATTTCAGATCCGGTAGAAAGAATCACCCATCGGGCGGACATCGAAAAACAAGTGGATGACCGTATTCGAATAGTCAAAGAGATCTGCGACAGACTCTTACGCGGAGAGTAACCTGATTAAGCCTGATCGTGGAACTTCCTTTTGCTGGTCCTCGCTTTGCTACGTGACAGAGATGAGGGCGTTAAATCGTTTTAGAACCGGCGCACTGACGACCAAAACGGTCAATTTTTCGAGATTTATCTCATAGTCTGATGGATTGTCGTTTGTTTTCACGACTCAATACTCACTAAGGACAAGCAAAAAGGTCTCATGGCCCGGACAAAATTGTAATCCGGAAGGTTAGAGCGAATGATATTGAAAGTCGCGTTCGATTTTAATGCATATCCTGTCGACCCCCAACCGGAGAAATGCGGACCTCACGGCAAAAATAGCGATCTACAGGCGACCAGCTTCCGGTCGTTGGTGTAACGATGCCGATCGTGGAAGCAGATCCCTGGCGCAGTCAATATTTCACCGCCGTTTCTTGTCCCGAGAACGTCATCGTCCCCACCGACGACGAACTAGCCTACCAGCTATTTCCCAAGCATCGCTGGATCTACAACAAGTTACTTATCTGTGAAACGCAGGGGCTGGACAACGCTCCGCATGATATCCTGCCGCCGCAGTTTCCTGTCTTCAGTAAGCCGATCTACAATCTCCGCGGAATGGGTAGCGGCGGCAGTATCATCGAGTCGCCCGAGCAGTACAAGGCCCAGGTGCAACCCGGGTATATGTGGATGCCACTGCTCAAAGGCGAGCACGTGAGCACCGATGCCGCCGTCGTGAACGGCGAACCCGCATGGTGGCGGCATACGGTCGGCAAAACTCTGGACCAAGGCATGTTCGACCATTGGGTGATTTTGGAGGAAGGACGCCCTGAGATTGAACGATACTGCGGGGATTGGCTGCGCCGCCATCTCAAAGGCTATACGGGTTGCGTGAATTTTGAGACCATCGGCGCGAAAATCATCGAGGCTCACCTGCGCTTCGCCGATCAGTGGCCCGACCTGTATGGTCCAGGTTGGATTGAGGCGGTCGTCGATCTCTATGCGAGTGGCCGTTGGCACTTTTGCGATGACTCTCGCCGAACAGGCTACAGTATTGTGCTGTTCGGAGCCCACGGCACTCACTATACGAAGCCGAACCAGGGAACGACGAACGAATTCCTCCGTTGCCAGGGAATTTCCAGCATTCAAATGACCTTTCATGACGATAGACCTCCGGAAATGCACTCGATGCCGCCTGGCGGATTCAGGCTCGCCATCATCAATTGTTGGAACCCCGAGACAGGATTCGCAGTTCGCGAGCGACTCGCCCCATTGTTTCAATCAAGCCCGCTTCTCCCAACGCGGTTGCGCGAATTAGAAAGTCGAGCTCAGGGTCTCGTTGAACTCTAGTGTCGCATCCTGGAAGTTCGTTACGCGTGAGGAGACATCTGCAGAGCGCCAGAATCCAGGAAAAATGAATTTCTCGAAAAACTGACGACCATCACGCTTTTTTCCATGTTTCTCCAAAGCTGCGGAATACCTGATAGTTGCTTCCGCGGTATGACAGTGAAACGATGGTAGGTCCTTTTGCAAACGTTTCAAAGGGACAACTGCGGAATAAGAAATTTCAAATTAAACCAGCAAGAATCCGCAATAATGGAGTCCAGACGAAGCTTCGATGAAGATCATCGATCGATTTCCTCATAACGTCCGCGTGATTGAAAACTGCTGGATACCGATGTCGGACGGCTGCCGTTTGGCTGCGCGCATCTGGTTGCCGGTCGATGCGGAGACCACGGCCGTTCCGGCAATTCTAGAATACATCCCTTACCGCAAGCGCGACTTTACCCGTGCTCGCGACGAACCCATGCACCACTACTTCGCCGGCCACGGATATGCCTCCGTGCGTGTCGATCTAAGAGGTTCAGGCGATTCGGACGGTCTTTTGCTGGACGAATACTTAAAACAGGAACATGACGACGCCCTGGAAGTGATCCAGTGGATCGCACAGCAACGATGGTGCAGCGGGACGGTCGGCATGATGGGCAAGTCCTGGGGCGGATTCAATTCCTTGCAAGTGGCGGCGCGCCGCCCGCCTGAGCTCGAGGCCATCGTCACCGTTTGTTCCACGGACGACCGCTACCTCGACGACGTGCATTACATGGGCGGTTGTCTGCTGAACGAAAACCTGACGTGGGGCTCGGTGCTGATGAGTTACAACGCCTACCCGCCGGATCCCGAGCTGGTCGGCGAGCGCTGGCGTGCTATGTGGCGCGACCGTCTCGAACACGCGGTATTTTTTCCCGAGGTGTGGCTCGAACATTCCCGGCGCGACGATTACTGGAAGCACGGCTCAATCTGCGAAAACTACGGCGCCATAACCTGTGCTGTGTATGCCATCGGCGGTTGGGCCGATGCCTACAGCAACGCGATTCCCCGGCTCTTGGCTGGCCTCCGCGCCCCGCGCAAGGGCCTCATCGGACCCTGGGCCCATCTTTATCCGCACGACGGCGTGCCGGGTCCGGCCATCGGATTCCTGCAGGAGGCGCTCCGCTGGTGGGATCACTGGCTGAAGGGCACCGATACGGGCGTTATGGCCGAGCCGATGCTGCGGGTCTGGATGCAGGAAAGCGTCCCGCCAAAGCCGTTTTACAAACATCGGGCCGGCCGCTGGGTTGCGGAAACCCAATGGCCTTCGCCGCGTATCACCTTCAAACGCTATTGGCCCGATGCGAGTCGGCTGAGCAGCGCACCGACGGTCGAAACTCAACTCGATTTTCGTTCCCCGCAAACAACCGGTCTCGGAGCCGGCGAATGGTGTGGATTTGGCGCACCAGGAGAGGCGCCGCTGGACCAGCGTGGTGACGACGGTTGCTCGTTAACTTTTGACTCCGAGCCTTTGCGGGAAGTAATCGAAATCCTGGGCGCGCCGGTGGCAACCTTGGAGGTTTCGGTTGACCAGCCCGTGGCCTGTATTGCTGTCCGCTTGAACGACGTTGCCCCCGGCGGCGCATCTACCAGGGTAACTTACGGATTGCTGAACCTGACCCACCGCGACAGCCATGAGCATCCACGACCCTTGGAACCTGGCAAGCGGTATTTGATAAAGGTGAACTTGAACGACGTCGCTTATGCATTTCCGCCCAGGCACAAACTACGCTTGGCCTTTTCCACCAGCTACTGGCCCATCGCTTGGCCAGCGCCACGCCCTGTAACGGTGAGCTTTTTTACCGGCCAGAGTTTTTTTGATCTTCCAGTGCGACCCCCGGACCCGAGCGATTCTGCGCTCAGGCCATTCGAACCGCCCGAGCGCGCGGCGGCAGAAACCACCGAGCTTCGGCCCGCTCCCCTCAAGCGTCTCGTCGAGCGGGATCGCACCACCAACGAGACGGTCTACACCGTCTCTAGCGGCCGTGACGACTTGGACAGTGTAAAGTTGACACGCATCAAAGCTATCGGCCTGGACGTCGGCCATACGATGCTAAAGCGTTTTCGCATCGGCGAAGAGGATCCGGAGATGGCTCGAGCCGAGGTCGTTCAAAAGACTTCGTTTCGCCGCGGCACGTGGAAGACTCGAGTTGAGACGCGTACTTGCTTCTCGTCAAACTCTGTCGATTTCCTACTCGATGCTGAACTCACCGCATATGAGGGAGATGAAGTCTTCTTCACCCACACCTGGACGCGCCGCATCAAACGCGACCTTCTCTGAGAGCTAACATCTAAGTAAAGAGCTGAAAGCGCCATAAAAGGAATTAGAACCGGAGCACTTGCTAACAAAGCTCTTCGCGCAGTTTCTTTACAAGCTCTCTGGGGAGAGAAATCGTAAGCCTTGGTTCCGTCAGAAGCCTAACTCGAAAAAGTCCCTACAATTGCACCGACAAGTGTCGACTGGTTCAACTAGTAGTTAGGGCGGCTGGAGCCCCATACCTGCGTTACATCGTCGCACGGACACAAATCATTTGCTTGAGCGGTGTCCACAAGATAAGTTTTGCGTTTAATCCTCATGCTCGCCATCTTCCTCGCGCTTTTCGGTTCGTTCTGGTTCGCTGCTGCGATGACCTTCATCAATCGCGGGGTGCTTTCCATCGATTACTTCAGAGGTCTGCTCGCCAACCTGAGCATCAACACGGTGTTCCTTTGGCTTTATGTCCTTCTGTTTATCGGAAACGTCGATCTTTGGCTTCCGATCAACAGCATCTTCGTCGCCGTCGGCATTTTTGTCCCGGGTGTCGCGCGTTTCCTTATTTTCCGAGGCATGGAACGGCTCGGCGCGACGATCTCCTCCTGCCTGACCAATGCCGGGCCGCTCTTTGCTATCGTCATCGCCATGGCATTTCTGGGAGAGCAGCCGACGGTGAGCAACATTCTTGGCGCCATTTTCATCGTTGGGGGAATCATCGCGCTCTCGTGGAAAGGCATCGGCAAAACCTGGCGCACGCGTGACCTTGGTTTTCCGCTTGCTGCGGCCTTGCTCTTCGCGGCGCGGGATAATCTCGTGCGTTTTGCCGTAGTCCAGATCCCCTCTCCGATCGTCGGCGCCGCCATCGCAGCGACAACCTCATTTTTCACCATGGGAACGATGTACTGGGTATTCGGAGAGAAAAAACCGCTCCCGCCAGCCGCCAAGGTCGGCTTGAGCTACTTCGCGATTTCCGGGTTCATGAACTTTCTTTCTTACGTTTTGACCTACACGGCGCTCAGCCTGGAACGGGTTTCGATTATCTCACCCCTGGTAAACGCCTCGTCTCTTTTCGTGTTGCCGCTGTCGATGTTGCTTCTCAAAGACGTGGAAACGCTCACGGCGCGGAAGATCGGCGCAACTGCGCTGGTAATTCTCGGCGTTGTTCTGATTTCTTGGGAAAAACTATGAGATAAGCGGTTCTACGATTGGCACGTAACTCCGGCTTGACGGCATTGAGCGATTTCATTAACGTCTGAACGTTCTACAAACGTCCAATCATCTGAGGATGCGATGAAAACAAAACTTTTAAGCTTTTTCATTTCGTTTGTGCTGCTGCTCGCGATCGCGGTGCAGCCTGTGAGGGCCGCGCAGAACCTGACCAAAGTCACGATGACAACAGGATCGTTCAGTGAACGGGAGGCCGCCATGTTCGTCGCCCAGGACCAAGGGTTCTTTCGACGCTATGGCTTGGACTTGACCTTTGTCCATGTCCGGAACGGACCTATTGGCATGGCTGCTCTCGCCGCAGGCGAATCGCAACTTCATGAAGGCTCCGTCACTGGCGCTGTACTGGGCTCCGCCGCGGAGGGAACTGACTTGGTATTTGTCGCCGGCATGATCAATGAACTCATCGGTAACATCATGGCGTCGCCGAAAATCAAAAATCCGTCGGACTTGAAGGGTAAAGTTATAGCCGTCACCAGCATGAGCGGCGGGAGTTGGATGTTTACTACGTTGGCTCTCGAGTACTGGGGCCTAGACGCGAAACGTGACGGCATCACCTTTCGTGTGCTCGGTGATGAATCCGTGCGCAGCCAAGCGCTGCTTAACGACGCCGTCGCGGCAACCCATCTCGGATACACCTTCTCGGCACCGCTCAAAAGTCGGGGTTTTACCAACCTTGCCGACCTGGCCCAATTACCCGTCCCCTTCCAAAGCACAGGAGTCCTGACGAAGCGCAGTTTTATCAATTCATCACCGGAAATTGTTGAAAATACTTTGCGCGGCGTAGTCGATTCCATGGCCTTTATTGCCCAGCTAGAAAACAAACCGGCGGTGCTCAAGAGTTTGGCTAAAGGACTTCGACTGCCCAATGTTGAGCAAGCCGCGGAAGGTTACGAGAGTCTGCCTGCTCTCTACGAAAGCCGCATTTATCCGCGGGTCGATGGCGTCCGCAATGTAATCCGGTTGCTTGGGGCAAGCAACGAAAAAATCCGCCGCCTAAAAGCGGAGGATCTCGTCGACGATCGGTTCGTAAAAAAACTCGATAAAGAAGGCCGCTTTCAATAAGTCAGGCTTGAGGCACACGTAAAGTTATGAAAATCGGACTAAGCCCACTTCAAGGACAGGCAGGCTTTGAGGAAACTCTGCTAGAGTGCGAGCGAGCTGAAACAGCAGGATTCGATTCGATCTGGCTAGGTGAGCATCACAACAATCCCGTCTTGTATCCCGCGCCTCTCATCGGACTTACTGCCGTTGCAAGTCGGACCCGCTCCATCCGCCTAGGCACGGGGGTTCTTTTGCTCCCGCTGTACCACCCTGTAATGGTTGCCGAGGAAGGCGCGATGGTGGATATGATTTCCGGCGGTCGTCTGATTTTAGGGATAGGCGCGGGCTATGCCCCGGAGGAATTCGCCGCCTTTGGTTATTCGCTCAAGGAGCGGGGAACCAGACTGGAGGAGGGCGCTTCCTTACTTCTCCGTCTCTGGACGGAGGAGAACGTCACTCATCATGGTAAGCATTATCGGGTGGATAACGCCACAATCGCTCCGCGCCCGGTACAGCGGCCAAGGCCGCCCATCTGGTTCGGCGCCTGGGCCGAGCCCGCCATACACCGAGCCGCTCGCCTCGGAGACGCCTGGTTCGTGGGACCATCTGCCAACCTCGCCGAGCTGACCCCCTGCGCGCGCCTGTATCAAAAAGCATGCGGTGCGACAGGGCGGAGTGGCGAGATCGCTTTGTTTCGCTACGTGTTCGTGGCAAGCAGCACGCAAGAGGCGATCGCTGCAGCGGGAGGCCCTTTTATCCAGGCCTTCGAAAGTATGTACTTCCGGTGGCCCCATCCAGTAGTCAAGCGGCCTGCGGGCAAACTCACCATTCAGCGGCTAGCCGAAGACCGGATCATTTTGGGCGACCCAAAAAAGTGCGTTGAGGAAATCACGCGCTTCCGGAAAGAATTGGACCTCAAGTATCTCGTTTGCCGTTTCTCGGTGCCGGGTATTCCCCGTGAAACCTGCGCGACTTCCCTCGACCTATTCGCACGAGAAGTGCTGCCAGCCCTACGCAACGATCGACTGTAGCAGTGAAGTCATTGTTGCAGCACCGGAAAGAAAATGCTGGCAACTCCAATCACCGTATTTTTGAAGTGAGCTTGAGTTCTCTTTGCGCCTGACGGAGCAACCTAAAGTCTCTCACTTCGTCGAGCGGGCGACTTTTCTCGATGTCTAACGGACGGTACTTGAGGTTGACAAAGTGTAAGGACGGGATATATCTCACCGAATCAGTGGGACGCTTGAATTTAGCGTGAAAACTGCGCGCCACACGAGATAAAAAATCTGCTGTCAGGAGAGCATGCTGATGACACAGCACACGTTGCTCGACGCCGATTCGCATGTTAGCGAACCATTGAATCTCTGGAAGGAACGATTGCCTGCAAAGTACCGGGGCAAAGCACCCCGGATGCTAACCGAATATGAAGGGAAACCGGGTGCATGGTGGCTCATTGAAGAGGAACGTCATCCTCATAATGTGATTTTGGGGTTCGGCGGTAACAAGACGTTGGAGGAATTGCAGCAACTCCTGAAAGAATTCTCCTATGCTGGTGCACATCGTGGCGGTTGGGATCCAGCCCAGCGAGTAAAGGACATGGACCAGGATGGAGTTGCGGGAGACGTGCTCTACACGACTTTGGGTTTTCGCATGTTCTGGATCAGGGACGCCGGCTTTCAAAGAGCCTGTTTCCGAGTCTACAACGATTGGCTCGCGGAATTTTGCAGTTATGCTCCCCAACGTCTGAAAGGGTTGGGACTGATTTCGCTGTATGACCCGAAGCTGGGCGTCGAGGACCTGGAAGAGTGTGCCAAGAAGGGCCTAGCGGGGGGTCTCATCTGGGCCTCGCCACCTGATGATCTACCTTTCTACTCGGAGACCTATGATCCTTTCTGGGCGGCGGCAGAGGAGCTTGAGATGCCTCTCAGTCTCCACGAATTCGCCGGGCTTCAATGGGTCGACTGGGATTCCAACGACAAAAAAAGAACCGTAGCCGGCGCCATCAACTCGCATGAGGTGGAGAAGACCTTCGCTACATTCATCCTGTCCGGCATCCTGGAAAAGTTTCCGCGCCTCAAGGTCATCTCGGCGGAATTAAACTGCGGCTGGCTTCCCTACTTCCTGCGCCGTATTGATGAACGATTCGAGTCTCGTGGAACCCGGCTGCACGGCAGCCCGTTTCCTACTAAGCTGACGATGAAGCCTAGCGATTATTTTCGCCGCCAATTATACGCCACCTTTATCGACGATCCCTTTGGCGTAGCCCATAGGAGTGAGATTGGTGTGGATAATCTGCTCTGGTCGTCGGACTTTCCCCACAGCGCAACTTTCTGGCCGCACTCCCGCGAAAAAATCGCCAACGACTTCGATGGAGTCAGTGAAGAAGACAAGCGGAAAATCCTATTTGAGAACGTCGCCAAGCTATATCACTTCAACGTAGATTAATTCTAACCCGAGGCACGGAGTGGTGATTAAAATACACCGGTGTCCAGCAACGCGAAGGTTATCTCTTTCAAAGCGGGATCGATAGTATCGAGCCGGGAGACAGTCGGTCCTCCCGCCAATGAGTCCAGTATCTCCGGCAGATCTTCCATTTTGACCCCTGCATACCAAGTCTTTTGGGGATGGATGACGACGTTGGGCCCTTCCTCGCAGCCCCCGAAGCACAAGTAGGATTTTACCTCTACGTCCAGAGATCGGGCAGCTACTTTGTCGGCTAACTCATTCATGATTTTTTCGGATCCTCGAAGCTTGCAGTCGACGTTCTGGCATACAAAGCAGATTTGTTTCATTGGCAAGAATCCCTTTTACCGCTTAGCTTAACTTCGGCGCCTGTTAAAAATCCCCAGCTCGAGTTGGTCAACAGCCGGCAATCACGGCTGTCTTTGACTTTGACATATCTCGTGCGTCCCCGCAAATTTGTCAACGAGTGCTGGGTGGCTTGCTTCAGGAAATCCTTCCCATCGTTGTAAAACTCGGAAAGTCAAAATTTTTTCATCGAGGAATGTGACAAATCGGCCCAGCAATCCAAATTACCGAATCTGAACTGTCTGAATCCTGAGAGCGCGCACAGAAAATTCATCGCCATTATAACCGCTCTTTTTCGAATCGTTTCTGAAGCCGACTCAAAGGCGAACTCGGTCGCGTTGAGTCAGTCAGCGCTCCCCCCCAAACCTTGCATAATGAACCGGTCGGGCCCCAATGGTCTTGGCGCAAAGAACCTGCCTTGGGAAATTCTACAGAAAGAAGAGCCTTTTTTGGAAGTCTTGTGAATCGAGCGATTGTCACCGCAAAACTTTTCCGAGCACCGAGAGCAGATTCCTTTGGCAATCTCTTGATTGCATCGTAAAATAGCTTCTTTGTGAAGCGCTAAAACAACTTTTTTGACCGTCTTATTTATGAAGACCCAAACCAAGATCATGATCGTGCTGTTTGTGCTCACGCTCGCGTTGGGAACACTCGTCCTTTTGTATGCGAGTGATGACGTTTTGCGCCGTTTTCGCTGGTTTGTTTTCAACGATCCGCTGCAATTGATTGGGGATGTCACGCTCGGCTTAAGGACCTCGAGCGGCTTGTGGTACGGCTGGATCTCATTGTCTGCGATGATCATGGTCGGTGTCACCATTAAACTGCTCATGAACGCCGAACTGCGAGCCTTCAGCAATCGACTCGTGGAAGCCGAGGTAGCCAAAGCTGAGTTGGAGGCGGCACTACAGGACGCTCTGTGGAAAGAAAAGCACGCACGCGGTGCAAAAGATGCTGCCATGAGCGATCTCGAGGCGACGGTCGGCAAGCTCATGGTGGCCGAGCATCAACTCATGGAGAGTCAGCAACTTGTGGAGACCCAGGACAAAAAGCTCAATGCCCTGAGATCTCAGGTCAATATCCCTGGGGAGCAACTGAGTGCGCTGGCTGCCGGCAGTGCTCAACAACAGCAGGAGCTGACGGATAAGCTCAAGCGGACAACAGAACTTCTTCAGGCAAAGGAAGCCGCTGCAAGGGATCTCGAGAAAAATCTGAATGGGGAAATTCACGGTCTAGAGACGCAACTCATTTCGAAGGAAAAATTGCTGAAGGAACATGAAAACGACCTGAAGACGTTGCAGCAAGAGTTGACCAGGATGCGGGTCGCCAAGACTCAAGCGGACAATGTGCTGGCAGAGGAACTGAAAAAAGAAAAACACGCATTGCAGACAAAAGACTCCGCCATTAAAGATCTGGAAAAAAACCTGGCCTCAAAGATCCATACTTTAACCAGTCAGTTAAGCGAGAAACAGGACCTCTTACAGAGCCGCAGCCTGGAATTGGAGACGCTCAAAGCTGAAGTCAACACCTTGACCAAGGCGGCCGCGGATGCGGCCTCCGCCAAGGATCGGGCGGAGAATGCACTCCAACAAGAGCTTAGGAAAAAAACCGAACTGCTGATGTCCAAAGACGCTGCATTCAAAGAGTTGCGGGAGAACCTAACGGGGAGAGTTTATACCCTCGAGAATCAGCTAAATGACAACGAGAAGCTGCTGAGGGAGCGCGACAAAGAGCTCGAGACACTTAAGGTGCAACTGACGATGACGGGCGCAGCCAAGAATCAAGTGGAGAGCTCGTTAGTGGAAGAGCTGCGAAAGGAACGGGAAACGTTACACGCCAAAGAGTCCGCCATCAAAGAAATGGAAAAAGAAT
>Ga0209799_1000088_pt1 | contig 16323 bp, 11 predicted proteins | sample PanSoiPlo36MoBio_FD_188324 | JGI IMG/M metagenome (GOLD analysis project Ga0209799, IMG submission 188324) | Tropical forest soil microbial communities from Panama analyzed to predict greenhouse gas emissions - Panama Soil Plot 36 MoBio (SPAdes)... | ecosystem: Environmental > Terrestrial > Soil...
GGCAGTTCGGTACGTGGTGCCGCAATTCACCAGTTGCAAGACGAGGATGCCGTGGCACCACCCAATGCGTTTATCGCAAGTAATGGGATGCAGTCAAGAAAAGACTCCCGACTTCTTTTGTACAAATGTTGTGTTGCAAAATCATCAATGCCGGAACCGGCGGTCGCGCTCATCCGCGCATCGCATAGTAGGACATGCAGTTGTCCCACAAGATCTTACGCTTGTCTTCCTCGGTCAGCGGCAGTCTGAGGAAATGATTAACAGCTTCGGGATATCGCGAATCCACGTGTGGATAGTCCGTGGAAAAAACCAGATAGCCACTGCCGACCTGCTCGATGACGTTGTTGGCGACGACTTCGTCGGGCTCGATGGACACGCGGCATTGCCGTTTGAAATAATCACTGGGCTTTTGCTTTAAGTCAGGCGCGAAGACGTCACCGTCGAGTTCCCAGGCCTCGTCGAGCCGCCACAAAAGCCATGGCAGCCAGCTGCAATTGGCTTCCAAAAATGCCACCCTCAATTTCGGATGACGCGCCAGGACGCCGCCGCCGCAAAAACATCCGAGAGCCAGCATCTGCTCCATGGGCTGGGAAAAGACCCGCCGCAGCATGAAGTTTGGTTCTAACCGCGCCCCGATTGGATTTCTCCCGGTGCCGGTGGATTCGTGAAAACCGAGAGAGAGATTCAGAGCCTCCAAAGCATCCCACAGGGGATCGTAGTAGCTGCTCTGCCACTGCTGATCTACGAGAGGATTGGCGCGCAAGAAAATAGCCCGGAATCCCAGTTGCTCGGCGCAGCGGCGGGCTTCACTCACTGCATCTTCCATGCTGTACGTGGAAATCATGCCTGCGCCGATTAAACGCTTTGGATCCTTCTGACAAAAATCGTAAAGCCAGTCGTTGTAAGCGCGCGCCATGGCAGCGGCGAAATCGGCATCCATATCCGAGAGGACGAGCGCTCTTAACCCGCGGGTGGGATAAAGAACGGCGACGTCGATGCCTTCGGTATCCATCGCTTCGAGCTGTACTTCAGATGTCCAGCCGCGGGCGGCGTCGCGCCCGAAGATATCCTGTTTCTGATCGAAGTTTTTGCCTCTCGCGGTATTGTTCTGAGGCGTTGATTTGTGCGCCCATTCCCTCCCGTCGGGATGCACCAGCCGGAGATCTCGCACGTTATGACTGGTAACACCGCGGGGCGCCAGCGCTCTAAATTTGGCATCAATGTATCGTTCCCACAAATCCGGCGGCTCCATGATATGCATGTCGCTGTCGATGATATTGAATCCGTTTTTCGCCATGACTCGTTCCTCCCGAGGCGCACTATAACGCGCGCGGGCACGTCAATCCAGCCCGATATAGAGCAGGGCGCAGTTCACCAGTAAATCTCGAAGTAACAGACTGGACCGATTGGCCGAAAAGAAAAGGTGCACGGGCAGGACCACTCTATGTTTCAGTCAATTGCTTCTATGTAACTCGGCTTAGCTAAGATAGTCACGCATTTCGAGAATTCCCGAACTTGCGAGTTCCCGAAGTCAATTTCCTCGAGACGCATGGAACGGAGCGAGGCGGCTGAACGTTTGGAACGATTTGAACCAGCTCTGCTATCCGACTTCGATGGCGCTCAATCGAGCGCGGCGCAGACTGCGAGCTCGTAGAGCTCCCGGAGTTCGGCGAACCGGACTGGATTGTGCTCGGGCTCGGGCGTGAGCTGCGCGTTGATCGCCACCGTTGCCGACCGCTTCCCGTCCGCAGTTGCGGAGACGAACTGTGTGTAGCCCAACGTGTTCCCCGTATGGCCGTAGACCGTGCCACAACGCGTCTCATAACGGAAGATCGCGAGCCCGGCCGAGTTGGTACCGGGGCCGGGCGGCTCCGAGCTGCCGCCCGGGATGAATTGGAACTGCTGGGCGTGTGTCTTCGAATCGGTCTCTCGGCCGGCGACGTAGCGACGCACGAACTCGTTTGCGTCCTCTGGTGTCGAAACCACGCCGCCCGAGGCCCACGCCCAGCCGGCGGCGACGAGCTCGGAGACGTCTTCGGGCACGCCCGTGTCGTCGTCGCGTTGATAGCCGTGCACGAATGGCCGCGGGAGCTCGGCATCGCTGGGGAGGGTCGTCTCGAACAAACCAAAAGGCACGGTGACCAGACGGCGTAGCGCGCGTTCGTACGAACGTCCCGTCGCAGCCTCGACCATGAGCCCGACGATAATGTTGTCCGAGTTGGAGTACTTATACTCCGTCCCGGGCGTGAAGCTCGGCTCCGGATTCTCGATGTACGATAGGAGCTGAACGGGCGGCGGCGCGACGAGAAGTGACGCGCGCAGCGCCTCGAGGAACGCTTCCTCCTTGCTGAAGTCCGGGATTCCGCTCGTGTGATTCAACAGCTGGCGCAGCGTAATGTCCGTCCACTCGTGCGGCAGGTCGGGCCGCCACTTCCCAACCGTGTCATCGAGGCTGAGGACGCGGCGTGCAACCAGGGAGAGTGCTGTCGCACCGTTGAATGCCTTCGCCACGCTCGCCAACCGCATGTGCTTGTCAACTCGAAGAGGTGCGCCGGTACGGAGATTGGCCACGCCGGCGCGGATTACCTGACGATCATTGGGTCGTTGGATCACGACGATGACACCGGGCGGGCCATCCTCATTCGCCACGAGTTCGGCCGCGGCTTCCTCCACCGCTCGCTCGGCACGCGACGAATGGTCGTGGAAACCACCGGCCGCATCAGCAGCCGTAATGGGAACGACCAAGGTGAGCACGCAGAGCGCGATGGCGATCTTGACTGAGAAAGTTGACTTAAAACCACACATAAGAGACCTCCTGCTGAACGTTGTGCGCTCTCGAACGCGAGCCGACAAAGGTCGGCGGGGCGTTTGAGTTCTCAGCGGCTGAACCTCGAAATCGAGTTCCTTTCACTTACCACTAAATCGCAGACGATGGAATTGCCCGCGGAAGAACGGTCTGCCGACGGGCGGGCCTTTTACGGCGTGTTTTTTTGAACGTCACTTTTCCGTCGACTACCGTTCTAGCCAGGCTCGTAATGGTGCGAGACATAGCACGCGTCGCGCCGGCATCGTGGAACAGTCAGCAGATCCCTAGCCGATGGTAGCTATCCTGGAGTTCGTGAAGTTGCGAGTGGAAATCGACGCTGAGATCGAAGGTATTTGGCGCAACTTTTTTTTGCGGGTCGTCATTGCCACGCAGATAGGGCGTACCTGCGAACTCTGCAAGCAACGAACCCTCAGATAGTGATAGGCGAACTGCCAAGAGATAGTTTTCAGGCAACGACGAGAGAATGGAACGTCGACAAGTCAAGAAAAGACAGTTAAGTTCGTAAGGACCTGACCCAGCCGTCGCAAGATAGGAAAGACTTGCTACGTTAGTAGAGTTAGGCAAGTCCGACACCGATTCTTGTTTGCAGACGATGCGGAATACCTTGTCGGTGATAAGGCGATACGGTAAATAGCTGGGAGCTTGGCGTAATGGAGTGATGAAATGGTGGCCATCGCGATTGATGATAGAGGCTCGACGATCGCGCAGGCGATTGCGTTCCTCGTCTTTGTAGCAGCGTTTGCTCTTCCTTGTGCGGCTCAGGAAAAGTTCCGTTTTCCTATGGGCGAGTCGTCCAAAACTTTGAGCTACGGTCCGCTATGGGTTGCGGCGAAGATGGGTTTCTTTGAACGAGAAGGCTTGGAGGTGCCGATCATCACCATGCGCGGCTCGCCGCTGACCATTCAAGCTCTGACCGCCGATTCCATCTTTGTGGCGAGCGCAGGAGTCGACGCCCTCATCGCCGCTTATGAGAGAGGCGCCGATATCACCATGATTGGCGGTCTGCTCAACGGTCTCGGTTTGAGTCTGATTGGCGGTAAACCGTACAAAACCTACGCCGATCTGCGCGGCACCACTATCGGCACGCAAACGATCACTTCGGGCACCGGCTTTGCCTTACGGTTGGTGCTCAAGGCGCATGGTCTGGAATACCCGCGCGATTATAAGCTGCTCAACATCGGCGGCTCTTCCGATCGCTTTCAAGCGTTGACTTCGGGGCAAATCTCGTCGGCTCCCGTGGGTGTGCCTCTCGACCTGGTGGCCAAACAGCAGGGCTTCAACATCATCGGCTATTTCGCAGATGACCAGCCGAACTTTCAGTTCAATGGCTACTTCGTCAAGCGCTTCTGGGCCGAGAAAAACCGGGCGCTGGTGGTTCGCTTCATGAAAGCGATGGCTTCGACGATGCGCTGGATGGCCGACAATCGCGAGGCCGCCTGCGCTTATTTATCAAAGGAAATGGCGATCAGCCTGGAGCACTGCCGCTATGCCGCGGATTATAACTGGAAAGCCCGCATCTGGGACCGCAACGCCGATTTGAACGTGGAAGGCGTGCGCACGCTGATCAAAATCACTGCTGAGCAAGGGATTCTTAAAGAGCCCCTGCCCGAACCTTCGAAGTACATCGATCACAGTTATCTAAGGCAGGCGTTGGTGGAAATTGGAAGAAAGTGACACGTAAAAAGTGAAAATCACTTTTTACGTGTCATTCCGAGCAAAGCGAGGAATCTTTCTGAGTACGCCGAAACTCTAAATGAACCACTAACCACCTTGACACTGCAGAGACGCCGTTGTTATGAGTAATCGCAAATAAAAAGTGTTGTGAAGGAGAGCGAAATGTTAGTACAAGGCTTCGATCATTTCGTGGTACCGGTCAACGACATCGTTGTCGCTGAAGATTTTTATTCCCAGGTTTTTGGCGGCAAAGTCGGCAAGCGCGTTGGCCTTAATGTACGCTCGCAGAGCCTGGGACCGCATACGTTTATCACCATTGCGGAGAAACGCATCGGTGTGTATTTACAAAAAGAAGAGCGGGGCACGCCGATCACGCCGCAAGGCACACCGACTTATTCGTTTACAACCACCGCGCAAGGCTTGCAGGATGTAATTCGGGCGCTGGAGGAGTGGAGAATCAAGTTTGCCGGGCCGGTTAAGAATACACATTCATTTGCAGCCGCGACTATTTTCTTTGCCGATCCGGCGGGCAACAACTTTGCGATCTATGTGTCCACCGTCGAGGAAAACAACCGGACGACGGAACGCCTGACCAGTGTCGGCTATTTGGAATTGGAAGCGCCGAAGCTTGACGCGTCAATAAAATTCTACGAGCAAGTGTTGGGCTTTAAGGTTCTCGAACGCGGTCGCGATGCGCAATCTAACAAAACGCAGGCCACCATGCGGATGGCGAGCGGTCAGTATTTGATCTTGACGGAAACGCCATTTGGCCCCAAGGGCTATCCCATGAGCCGGTTGATTCCTGGTCCGCATTTGGGTTTTTACGTCGCTCCTGCGCACTGGAAGGAGGCGCTTGCCCAGCTCGACCGGCTAGGCATTCCCAATGGAGACCGGGGAGAAGAGGCTAAAGGCCGGACGCCCGGCGGAAACCAAGGAACCTACATGGATGATCCGGCGGGATATGTAATTCAATACATCACCGAAGGCATACAATAGCGGTCTGTGAGGCCGGATTGAAACTGGGGTCGTTGCGCGTCACGGGTCGGAGCGCCACCCTCAAAGGAGAGACACACGATGAAGCGTAGCACGGAAAGAATCCTCACGACTCATGTGGGCAGCCTGGCTCGCTCCGACTCTCTGACCCCGCTTCTTCGACTGAGGGAACAGGCTCAGCCCTACGACCACGAAGAGCTCGCAAGGCTGGTGCGCGAAGCGGTAACGGACGCTGTGCAGAAGCAGATCGAAGCGGGCATCGATATCGTCACCGACGGCGAGCAGAGCAAGGCGAGCTTCTTCGGCTACATCATCGAACGATTCAGCGGCTTCCAGCGCAAGCCTCCCGCTCCAGGTAAGGAGATGAGACCGCGCTCGGCAGGCAGAGAGTACGTCTCTTTTCCCGACTACTACGCGTGGTCCGAGCGTATCGCCGAGCCGTTCGGCGGTCGAAGCGGAGGGCGCGGGCATGGCGGTGTCGATACCTGCACCGGGCCGGTCAGCTACAGAGGCCACGAAGCGATCCAGAAAGACATCGACAACCTCAAGGCGGCAGTGAAGGGTCAGGCCCACGAGGACGTGTTCGTGCCAGCGATCGCCTCTTCCTACGTCGCGTCTACCTTTGCCAACGAATACTACCGTACTCACGAGGAGTACGAGCAGGCCATATCCGACGCGGTGCGCGAAGAGTACAAAGCCATTGTCGACGCAGGATTCATCCTCCAGATCGACGATCCGCGCCTGGTCAGCTATTACATGATGAACCCGGAACTCAGCATCGAGGAGTGCCGAAAGTGGGCGGCACAGCGCGTCGAAGCCATCAATGACTCGATCCGCGGCATCCCACCGGAGAAGATTCGCTTCCATACGTGCTACAGCATCGACGTCGGGCCGCGCATCCACGAAATGGCCCTGAAGGACATCGTCGACATCATGCTGAAGATCAACGCCGGCGCCTATTCTTTCGAAGCGGCGAATCCGCGGCACGAACACGAATACCATGTCTTTGAGCGGGTCAAGCTACCCGACGGGAAGATCCTCATCCCGGGCGTGATCAGCCACACCACCAACCTGGTGGAGCACCCGGAATTGGTCGCCGAACGAATTGCGCGGTTCGCCAAGATCGTCGGTCGCGAGAACGTCATCGCCGGAGCCGACTGCGGCTTTGCCGCCTCCGCTTTGAGGTTCAATGATACCCATCCCAGCGTGGCCTGGCTCAAGTTTGACGCGTTGGCGGAGGGCGCCCGATTGGCAACCGCCGAGCTGTGGAAGTGAGTTCGTCGACCACAGCCTCGAACGAGGCGTTCAGGAATGTGTAAATGAAGCGCAGTACCGACCGCATTCTCACCACCCATACCGGCAGTCTGCCGCTGCCGGCGCTGATTCGCCAAGCCTTCGCAGCCAAGCGCAGGGGAGAGACGTACGATCAGGTAGTCATCGATGTCGCGCTGACCACGGCCATCGACGAGGTGGTCCGGCGCCAGATCGAAGTCGGGGTGGATATCGTCGACGACGGCGAGTTGAGCAAAACATCGTGGAACGATTATGTCGTGCACCGCGTCAGCGGCCTTGAAAGAAAGCCGCGCTCCCGGGCGCGAAGCGCCGAGCCTTGGAGCGTTGCCCGCGGTATCCTGCGGCCGCGCGAAACCGGCATGGCGAGAGTCGATATCGAAGGCGCTCCACGTCACTACCGAAGCGACATCGCCGAGTTTCATGATCTGGCTCAGAGCATGAGCGACGGTCACGACAACGACGGCATGGCCTATGTCTGCACGGGTCCCCTGGGCTGGCGGGATTTCGCTCAAGTCGAAACCGATATTGCTCGATTGACCGCCGCGGTGAGCATGACTCAACCCCATGATGTTTTTATGTCGGCGCTTTCGCCCGGGTGTTTTGTGCGCTTTTTCAGAAATGAATATTACCCCAACGAAGAAACCTATATGCAAGCAGTCGCCGACACCATGCGCCAAGAGTACCAAGCCATCGCCGATGCCGGTTTCGTCTTGCAGCTCGACTGCCCTGACCTGGCATCGGGCGCCAACACGGACTATGCCGGTCTTAGCGTCAAGCAGTTTCGTAAAGTCATAGAACGTCATGTCGAATATCTCAATTATGCGCTGAAGACGATTCCACCCGAACAGGTGCGTATTCATGTTTGCTGGGGCAACTACGAGGGGCCGCACCACCGCGACATCGCGCTGCGCGATGTCATCGATATCGTACTTAAAGCCAACGTCACGGGAATCACTATCGAATCGGCCAATCCCCGCCATGGCCATGAATGGAAGATTTGGCAAGAGCTAAAGCTGCCGGATGGAAAAATTCTCTTCCCCGGAGTGATCGACGACACCACGTACTTCATCGAACATCCCGAGTTGGTCGCCGAGCGCATCGTGCGCTTCGCCAAACTGGTCGGCAAAGAAAACGTCATCGCCTGCACCGATTGCGGTTTGCGCCATCTCCCCGATGCCAGCCTCGCCTTTGCTAAGCTCTACGCGCTGGCGGAGGGCGCCCGATTGGCGACTGGCGAGTTGTGGCGTGGATAAGAAGAAAGGATAGCGGCAGTCGAGAAGATATCGTTTACTGTTTTTTGGTCACTGCGACCGGACACTATGCTTCCCCGGCTTTGCGCGTCAACGACTAAACGGAGTGAGCAGCCATGCAAAACGAAAAATATATAGAAGTCGACGGCATTCGCACCCACTAGTTCGAAGCCGGTTTCTCCCCCATCTGGCAAGGCAAAAAGACGAAACCCTGGACATTGTCCGCGACCGGGGGCTTGGCAAGCCGACCTTGCTCGCGTGGTCGTACCAAGATCCATCGCGAGCGCCGAACAAGCAACCGCATCGAACGATGCGGGTTCGTTGCCTGAAACAACTTCGACACGCGCGGACCCTGGAACTCGCGTTTGACGGCGCAGCGGCCAACAGCTATCAATTGAGTTATCGGTCTCAGTTTTGAACCTTTGGAACGAGCACAGCGGTGGAACCGCTGGAACTCACGCTGTGGTTTGAGTTGGCTGAGTGCGACGAGGAGGTTGATTCATTATGGCAGGAGAGACTTACGACGTGATCGTGGTCGGCGCGGGCAATGCCGGATTGACGGCCGCTCTGGCGGCGCGACAACTAGAAACGCGTGTGCTGCTTTTGGACAAATGTCCCAAAGCGGTGCGGGGAGGAAACACCCGCTTTTCCGGCGGCGGTTTTCGCTTCACGTACAACAGTCTGGACGACCTCCGTCCGATGCTGCCCGACTTGACAGACGAAGAAGCGACAAAAATGGATGTGGGTACTTATACCAACGCGGAATTCTTCGAAGACATCATGCACGTGACCGAGTACGCCGCGGATAAGAAACTGACCAACATCCTCGTCGACCAATCCTACGCGACGGCGCGATGGCTCACGGACATGAGCGTCAGGTGGATTCTTTCAACGAGCACCCACGCGGTTAAAACGGGAGGTAAAATCAAATTTCCTTCCGGGCGGGTTATCTCCGTCAATGACGGCGGCCTTGGATTGATTGAGACGCTGTTTCCAGCCGCAGAAAACAAAGGCGTCGAAATTTTTTACGAAGCGAGAGCCAACGGGCTAATCGTTGATAACAAAGGCATGGTCGGAGGCGTTCGCGTGCAGACGAGAGAAGGAACAGCGGATCTCTACGGCCGTGCAGTGGTTCTGGCCGCTGGCGGCTTCGAAGCCAACCCGGAAATGCGCGCCCGCTACCTTGGAACGGGGTGGGATTTGGTGAAAGTCCGCGGCTCGCGCTACAACTCCGGCGAGGTTTTGAATTTTGCCTTGGCTTTCGGCGCCCAGCCCGTGGGTCATTGGAGCGGCTGCCATGCCGTTTTGGTGGACGCGGAAGCTCCCGATGTGGAGTGTGCCTACGAGCATCGCTACTCCTACCCTTATGGGATTATGGTCGATATCAACGGCAAACGATTCGTCGACGAAGGCGAGGACTTTTTCAGCTACACCTATGGCAAATGCGGTCGCGAGGTCTTGCGCTTGCCGTGGCGCACCGCCTACCAAATTTTCGACAGCAAAACGCGTCCATTGCTGCGCTCGGAGTACAACCGCGGATTCCACGCCAGCGCCGACAACATCGAAGCACTGGCAAAAAAGTTGCCGGGACTGAACTGGGAGAACGTCGTCAGCACGGTGAATGAATTCAATGCCGCCGTAAATGACGCGCCCTTCGATCCATCGAAACACGACGGCAAATACGCTCACGGCATCACCCCGGTGAAGTCGAACTGGGCACAGCGCCTGGACACGCCGCCGTTTTACGCCTTTCCCGTGACGTGTGGTATCACCTTTACATTCGGCGGCGTCGGCATTACGGAAAAATGCGAGGTCAAAGACAACAGCGGCAATGTGATCCGCGGACTCTTTGCCGCGGGAGAAATCACAGGCGGATCGTTTTTCAACAATTACCCCGGTGGATCGGGTCTGATGAAGGGCGCGGTATTCGGCCGCTTGGCGGGAACCCATGCGGCCGAGTTTGCAAAGGCGAAGCGCGCATAGCCCTTACCCCACCTCCCCCGCAAACGGGCGAGAGGGTAAGAAAGGAGAGAACTACATTTGGCTTTTGCATCGAAAAATTCCCTCGTCCATTCCGATGGGAGAGGGTCAGGGTGAGGGCAGTTTCATTCTCTGTAGGCAAGTGTAAGCTCAAAACCCATTCATGCCGAGCGAATCCGAGAGGAAATGAAACATGACAACCGGCATCACTGAACAACTCGCGCTCCACACGGCCCGGGTGCAATTTGAAGATATTCCACGCGAGGCGATTGAAAAGGCTAAAGACTGCATCCTCGACCAGATCGGCGTCGAGCTGATCGGCTCGACTCTGGAGTGGAACAAGATTGCCTATCGATACGTTGTCGAAATGGGCGGCCGCGGCGAAAGCACCGTGGTCAACTACGGCGCGAAAGTTCCGACCCTGGATGCGGCATTCGTGAACGCCACATTCGGTCAAGGTTGCGAGCTCGACGACGTCGGCTTCGCAGCCGGCGGCCACCCGGGTGCCGCCACGGTTCCCGTGGCTCTTGCGCTCTGTGAAAAATACCCATGCACCGGCAAAGATTTCCTTGCCGCAGTCGTCGTCGGATGGGACATCATGTATCGTTTATTGCTGGCGGTGCGGCCTTCAGCCGGCAAGCGCGGCTTCCACAGCCACGGCATCGGCGCGCCCTTCGGCGCGATGGCGACAGCGGCAAGACTGCTGCGCTTGAATGAAGGGCAAATTCTCCATGCCTTCGGCATCGCCGGCATGCATTCCAGCGGCACCATGGAATACGATCAAACCGGAGGCGAGGTGAAGCGCGTGATCGCCGGCATTGCCGCCCGCGGCGGTATTCAAGCCGCGCTGCTGGCGCAGCTCGGCCTCACCGGCCCGCCGACGATTATCGAAGGCAAGCGCGGCTTTCTGAAAGTCTTCGCCGATCAGACGGAGCCTGAAGAAATCACGCGCGGTCTCGGCAGCGACTTCAAAATCATGCGCATCTGGTTCAAGCTCTATCCCTGCGTCGCTACAGTGCAGGGAGTCATCTACACGCTCAGTAAGCTCATCGAGGAGCATCGCTTTGGCGCGGACGACATCGATGAGATACGCGTCGGCATATCCGAAACTTCGGTGACACATGGTGGGGCGATTTATGAGCCCCATGACACGGCAAGCGCGCAATTCAGCCTGCCTTTTTCTTTGGCAATTCGTTTACTGAAAAATGACAACGATTTGAGTTTTTACATGGACCCGAAACTCTGGACCGACCCGAAGGTGCTCGCGCTGGGGAGGAAGGTGAAAAGTTACGCAGACCCGAATGCGAAAAAAGATCAGAATTACAACACGACCATGGAAGTGAAGCTGACCAACGGCAAAATTTACAGGGCGTTCGAGCCCTACCCGCCCGGCTCGCCGCACAACATGGTGGGCCGGGATGTGCTGCGAGCTAAGTTTCGCAAAATGGCCCGCGCAGTGCTGACCGAAGAGCGCATCGACAAAGTGATCGAGGCAGTGCACCGATTGGAGACTTACGAAAACGCCGCCGAATTGATACCCCTGCTTGTGAAGTAACCGAGTCAAAAGGTGCTAATGACCGGCGCAAAATCGCGAATTGGTCGCCGAGCGCATCTCTGCTTCGCCAAACTCGTCGGCAAGAGAACGTTATTGTCTGTACCGATCGGGTTTGCGCCATCTCCCCGACGACGCTGTCACGTGGATAATAATAAATGCCAGTAAGACGTGCGCGCCGTCAAGGCCGGACTCGCCGACTGGGAAAAATTTCGCCAGAGTCGGCGCTAGCTGCTACCAGCGCTCCGTACCGGGCTCTCCTTTGTATGGCCCGACGATCTCGCTGGTAACCCAGCCGCCGTAAAACTCACCCGGTTGCGGCCGTACTCGTTCGCCGCCAACAAAGCATTCCACCAGCGACGGATAGAAAGAGAAATAACCTGCGATGGCTTCAAACGGCGGATTGGGAGTCGGATAGCACCAGCCGATCGACTGCTGAGAACCTGGAGGGTCTCTCAATACCCAGTACTGGGCCGCACCTTTCCATTCACAGAGAGAACTCTTGGGCAAAAGCTCCAAGAGCTGTATGCGCACGTTATGTGGCGGAATATAAAATGTCGGTGGGCTCGCGGTCTCCAGAATCCGGTAGTTTTGCCACGAATCCGCAATGATCAAATTTCCCCGGCGGACCTCAACGCGCCTTTGATCGACTACGATTACCGGTGGGCGGGGGTAATCCCAAACCGATTCCTGCCCTGATCCGGGCTCCTCAGCAAACGAAGGACGCTTTTGACCTCAGTATTGCCACACTTCTTCATCCTTGGGGTGGGTATAGGTAGTTAACGCTTTCCGAGGTCACTTTCTTGCCGCTAATCTGTGCTCGACCATCAAGCAGCGGTCTTGCACAACTTTGATCCCCGCCTTGGCCAAGGTTGCCGCTGCCGCGTTGTTACGTATTCCCGACTGAAACCAGACCGCGGTTGGTCCCTTGGCTAAAATATCTTCGACGTGACCGTCGATATCGTGAGAACGGCGAAAGACATCCACCAGATCAATATTGCCGGGAATGTCCATCAGCCGCCGATAGACGGGCTCCCCCAAGATTTCTGTTACTTCCGGATAGTAGACAGGCACCGGAATTATCTCGAATCCTGCGTCGGCGAGATATTTCGGCACGTAGAACGCCGGCTGATCTGGCTGCGCTTCAGTCTTTATGCCGAGAACAGCAACACGGTGGCTGCGCGCAACTAACGCGCGAATATCCGAAGAATTAACAACAAGATTTTCTTGCCAGACCATGTTGATAGTTTAGCAGCAGACCTGTGCTAAATCGACCAATGGCCAAACAGGAAATAGTGCATGGCTTGGATGGCGGCGTTTCTTTCCAAGACCGCTTGACGCCTGATACTCCGCCGTACTAAGTCGTTCAATGAACCAGCCTCGAATTGACGAGCCGGTTCATGTGTCTATTCACTTCAGACTTCGAAAGAACTATGCGTCAAAGGGAGATAACATGGCTGAGTTCAAGGTAGTGGGTAGCGCTGTTCCACGTGCGGAAGGCGCCGACAAGGTCATCGGTCGCACGCTTTACGCAGCGGATGTCATTTTGCCAGGCACACTCTGGGGCAAAATACTGCGCAGTCCTTATCCCCACGCACGGATTCTGCGCGTAGATACCGCGCACGCGCGTAAAGTTCCCGGCGTGAAAGCGATCACCACTGGTGAGGACACCCGCGGACTTTACATCGGCAAACAGATTCGCGACATGCCGGTTCTCTGCTGGGATACGGTGCGCTTCGTGGGCGACCGTGTGGCGGCGGTGGCCGCAGAAACCCTCGACGCCGCCGAAGAGGCTGCGAGCCTCATCGAAGTGGAGTATGAGCAGCTGGCGGCGGTGTTCGATCCTCTGGAAGCAATGCAATCGAGCGCGCCGCGACTGCATGCGGATGTGACTGCGTACGAAGGCGGGCCCAAAGATCTGCTCGCACTGGATGTGCATAACGGACTTACCAGACTCGCCTGGCGCAAGGGCGACATGGAGCAGGGTTTTCGTGATGCAGACCTCGTTTTGGAACACACGTTTCATGTCCCTGCGCGCCATCAGGGATATCTCGAACCCCATGCTGCGGTCCTCGCGATCGATAGCGATGGACGCATCCAGGTCTCTGTGTCGGCAAAAAACCCCTTCGGAATACGCAGCCAGCTTTCCAAGGCCCTGCGTCTACCGGAAGATCGAATCCGCATCAATGTCGTCAATGTCGGCGGCGAGTTCGGCGGCAAAGGCGATGCCAGCGACCTGCCCGTTGCCTACTTTCTCGCACGCGATTCGGGGCGCCCCGTTAAATTGGTCATGACCTACGCCGAAGAGTTGGCCGCGAGTAATCCTGCGCATCCGACGGTGATCACGATTCGCAGCGGGCTGAAACGCGATGGCCGCATCGTCGCGCGTTCGCTGCGCGCGGTTCATGCCAGCGGCGCCTACGGCGCACTCAAGTCCAATTCCTCTCTGGCCACGTGGCACTACGCCGGCGGGCAGTATCGCATCGACAACGCCGATTTTGAGTTTCTTCAGATTTATACCAATACCGTTCCTGGGGGTTATTACCGTAGTCCCGGCGCCGTGGCGACTGCCTTTGCCGTTGACTCGCACACGGACCTGATCGCCCAGGAGTTGAAGATGGACCCGGGCGAGTTTCGTCTCAAAAACTTTATCGGTGAAGGAGAGACAGACGCCGTCGGCCACCAGTTGCACCACGTGCGCTTTCGCGAGGTGCTCCAGGCCGCCTTAGTCGCCGCGGATTGGAAAAATCCGAAGCCGCGTCCTAATTATGGGCGTGGCATCGCTCTATCCGGGCGCCACATCAGCGGCGGGGATACCGGTCTTGTCCTCACCGCGGAGTCCGACGGCAGTTTCACCATCCTTAGCCCGACGATCGATCAAGGCTCGGGTACGCACACGATCTTGCGGCAACTTGTAGCCGAAGACATGCGCGTGCCCGTCGAGCAGGTCCACGTGGTCATTGGCAATACCGACGTCACACCGCGGGACGGTGGGGTGCGCGCGAGCCGCGTGACCTATGTTGCCGGTAACGCTGTCGTACAAGCCAGTGGAAAATTACGGCAGCAGCTTTTGGAGCAGGCGGCCCGAATGTTGGAGTGCAGCGCTGAAGAGATCGAGTTTGCTGACTCCAAATTCTGGCTGCGTCAAGATCCCGGACAGCAAATCACGTTACGACGTGTGGTCGCCCAAGCGGCCAGCCCGCTGTCTGTCGCAGTTTATGAAGACTATCCTTATCCTGAAGACATCTCTTACATCTGTGCCCAGGTGGCTGAAGTGGAAGTGGACCCGGAAACCGGGGAGGTGCGCGTGCACCGCGTTGTCAGCGCCCACGATGTGGGCACGGTCATTAATCCCGTCACGCACCAGGGCCAGATCGACGGTGCCACGGTCATGGGAATCGGCCAAGGGATCATGGAAGAGCTGGTCATGGAAAACGGCCGTGTGACAAATAACAATCTGGGTGACTATAAAATGCCGACAGCAAAGGACATTCCGACGCTCAAAACCGTGCTCGTGAAATCAACGGGTGGCGTGGGACCCTTAGACGCGAAGCCCATCGGAGAGTTTGCCAACAATGGACCGCCGGCTGCCATAGCGAATGCGGTTGCCGATGCCGTCGGAGTACGCCTTTTTGAGCTGCCGGTTACCGCTGAAAAAATCTATCGCGCGCTCAAGAGCTAGCGAATTTCTAACGAACAGGTAGGATTGATAAACAAATCTCTCTCGGAATCTTTATCTACGCAGCAATACAGAAGGAGGGTCGATCGTGCTCAAGGATAAAGTGATCATCATCACGGGAAGCGCACAGGGTATCGGCAAGCATGCGGCTAAGACGTTTGCGCAAGAGCAAGCCAAAGTTGTCATCGCAGATTTCAACGAAGAGAATGCCAAAAAGACCGCTACTGAACTCGGCAAGGTGGCTGAAACCCTGGCGTTACTTGTTGACGTTCGCAACGAAGATAGCGTGAAGAGGATGGTCGACCAGGTCATCAACAGATTCGGCCAAATCGATGTGCACATTAACAACGCTGCCATCGTGCCTCACTTCGCTTGGGGGATTCCGCGTTGGCCGCGTATCAGCGAGATGCCGATGGATTTCTGGAGCCGTGTGGTGCAAACGAATCTATACGGAACGTTTCTCGGCACGAAGCATGTGATCCCGCATATGGAAAAGAGAAAAAGCGGGCACATTATTAATCTCTATGGTGGCGGCGGCGTTACACCGGCGGGCGCTTGTACCTACATGGTGACCAAAGACGGGATTCGTACCTTTACACGCTATGTGGCGGAGGAGGTGAGGGATTCGAACATCTGCGTCGTAACGTTTTCACCACGAGTGCCGATCGTTACCGAAACCGCGCCGGAGGAAGCGTTTAAGCGTTTGCCCGGCCCGGATGTTCTGGGTAACGCCTTTGTGCTGGCGGCTCAGCTGCCGATGGAAAAGAGCGGCCAGTGTTTCGCGCACGAAAACGGTAAACTGGTAAATGAGCTGCCGAGAGAAGGATGATGAGCACCGCAAGGAGGAATCGGGATGCCAATCATTGATGCCGACGCGCATGTGATCGAGAACGACTCTACCTGGGATTACATGCTCGAGTCGGAGCGCCAGTTCCGACCCAGAATCGTCGGCGCGACGGACGGCGATCCCGCGGTAGATTATTGGTTCATCGACGGCAGACTCATGCCGCGCAGCAATGTGGAGAAGAAACTACCGGAAGCCGCCCGGAACATGAGCGACCTCAGCATCCGGATC
>Ga0209799_1000089_pt1 | contig 16295 bp, 14 predicted proteins | sample PanSoiPlo36MoBio_FD_188324 | JGI IMG/M metagenome (GOLD analysis project Ga0209799, IMG submission 188324) | Tropical forest soil microbial communities from Panama analyzed to predict greenhouse gas emissions - Panama Soil Plot 36 MoBio (SPAdes)... | ecosystem: Environmental > Terrestrial > Soil...
ACACTTTCTATTCTTCAAAACCTTAGGGACAAGTCGTTCCAAGCGCGGGCAATGGGTCTGTGCCTTGTCGGCCATCACCCCATCCACTCCAGGGGCGGTATGGTAACGGTCCGGGCCTGAACGCTCCCGGATCGGATGCCCGCACTCTTCACGACTCGCCCCTTAAGTCTCGTATGTCTACTAACCAATGAACTCCTTAAGATCTTCATGGCGATATCTTCGCGCCGGTTGTGTAATCGCACTAGCTTGTACGGCCGTAAAGCTTGTCCATAAAGCCTGACTTCTTGATTTCCTCCAGAATGCTCGTGTCCATGACGCTTGCCGGCTTGATGCTACGCGCGTTCGGATGGGGCAGAGAATCAAGGACGCTCTGAATCCCGTTCGGTTCTGGCACAGGAAATTCGCGCACGCTCTTGAGCGCGCGCTCGTAGACGTCCTTCTGAATGACCGGATCCTTGATATCTTGTTCGTCGAGAACCGAGTAAACTGCTTTCGGCCGGGTTCTGAAGACATAGATGCCTTCGAGATAAGCCATGAGCAAACGGCGCAGAGTCTCGCGCTGCGTCTTAATGTAAGATGACGGGAACGCATAGCCATAGCGAGCATAGTCCATCGGCAAGTCGGCGAGATCCGCAAGAATGCGACAGCAACCCGAGCCGACGAGCTTATGGACACTCTCGGGGCTGACCAGTGCGCCATCGACGTGGCCGGCTGCCAATGCAGTCATGCGGGTCGGCGTGTTGCCCGATTGTAATAGGATAGTTTCCTTGTCTGGATCGATTTTCCACGAGCGCAAAACCATTCGCGTGATTGTGTCGGACGCCGATCCGATTCTGCTGACGGCCAAACGTTTGCCCTTAAGATCCTCCGGCTTGGCGATATTCTTGCGCACGACGAATACATGTTCGATGCGGTTGATGGTGACAGTAACGACCTTTAGATCGGCGACTCCAGCCACGGAGAGGTTCACCATGCCGGGTATCTCCGACTCCGAGCCGGCGATATTACCCCCGGCCATCGCTTGGATTAGGACCGTGCCGCTATTGAAATAAATATTTTTTACGTTGAGACCATACTTCTCCCAGATTTTGCCGCGCTCGATGATACGGCGCAGAATATCGAGGGAGCCGGCGCCGCCGCTATGGCCCAGAATGACGTTGCTCAGGGGCGCCTGAGCCATTAGACCGCACGGCAACGCTATCCACAGGAACAATCCCAAGCAAAGAGTAGGGAATCTCTTCATTCCTGACTCATTGCAGATGTAGGGTCTGGCGATCGAGGGTTGAGCCGGTTTGCGTATCTGTTCAAAACGTTCGAATCGTTCAAGCTGTTCAAGCCGTCACCTCTGTCCTCCCCGGCGTCGCGGGGCATAAAGGCGGAGGTTTGTCTCCGCGCATAAACTCGGAACTCGAAACACGGAACTTGAAACTGCCTCAAAGGGGCTACCGCGGCGTCTGCAGCCAGCGTTCAGGCTCGAGGCCAGGACGATTTTTGTATTTTTCAGCGATCGCCTTCACCTTCGGATGATCCACCGTGGTGATGCGACCATCCTTGTAAACGTAGTTGTCGCCGATTTTTAGATCGCCGCCGCGCATTTCGGCAGAGATATGCATTAAGTAGGGAAAATCTTTGCTACGCCGGCTGTTGCCCATATGAAAATGAAAACTGCTCCAGTGGTGATGCTCGATGAAATGACGATAGGGCGCATTCGGACACTGGTGCGGTTCTAACATGGCGGACGGATGTACTCCGCCATGAAAGCCGCGGACTTCGTAGGCCGCCTCGCCCAGGTATTGGGAAATGAACTTGTAGAACCGCGTCAAGGTTTCGGCTTCTTCGCCACCGTCGAACTTTTTAATGTAGCCCTTTTCGATCGAAACCCGGACCGGCTTCTTGAACGGACAAGGTACGCCGATATGCCGTGCCCATATCACACCGATCTCATTGATGATGCCGACGCCTTCGGCATCTCGCGCCCGGATCGACGACCAGACACCTTCAGGAAACGGACAATAGACGCCGATGTCGCGATAGTGGGCATAGTCGTCCATCTCCTCCGGTTTGACCACGATTCCTTCCACGTGTGAACCGTTGGGATGGGTCATCACCCATTTGGCGCCGGGCTTGGCGAGCGCGTTGGCTTGAATGCGAATCTCTGAAACAAGCTCGTACGGCGTCAGTCCCCAATTGCTCGAAAGCAATGCCGCCGTCGTCGCCATATTCCGCGCGTATTTGATCTTGCGCTCTTCGAGTATGTCGGGAATTTCGCGCAATTCTTCTTCGTAAGTCAGATCGACTGCGTTGCTGATCACCACATCGGCGGCACGCATAGCGTTGGCTACGACGGGAGGCACCTTCCAGGCTTTGCTTGGGTCTGCACCAACGCCCCAGATGATTGCCGGACGCGAAGGGATGTCGCACCAAATGACGGTAGCATCTGCGCCGCGCTGAATGACGGCCGCATGCAGCCACGCCACGGTTTCCTGGTCGACAATGTTGACACCGCCGTGGAGCCCATCATTGGCGGCAATGATCAGGACGTTCATGCCGGGCTTCACTTTTGCGCAGTTGTCGACCATATCGGCCACTGCGATCGCTGCTTGCTTCGGAATTAAGGGGACGGAACTCACGCCTTCCTCCGATCCAATATTTGTTCAAAAGTTCAACGGTTCAAAGTTCAAAGTTGATGTCTCGATTCCGAATTAACGTTGAACTTTGAGCTTTGAACATTGAACCCTTGAACGTTGTGTATTACCTACGACGCCGCTTTGACCCGATTGCGTTCGGCCTCAACCAGCGGCTGATACTTCGCGCAGAGCGCGTTCCAGCCTTCGGCTTTTTTCTTCGCCCGTTCGATGGTGGTGTCGGAAAAGTTTATGATGGGCGTGCGCGCCGGCCCGGGGTTAACGTACCCGGCGAATTCGATGGGCAGCTTCGCCGTCGCCCCTTCGTTGCCCCCCGGCCGTTCACCTCCCGCCGCAGCCATGATTTCTCTGATCACTTGAAGCCCTTCCTGATCTTTTCCCGCTCTCACCAGATTTCTGAGGTGGAGCACAGGCCATGGCCCCATCCAGGCATCGATGGACCAGCAGCCGGCTGCGCCGATCCGATAGTAGGGAACCATCTGCGCTTGGTTTGTCATGACACTGATTTTGTCGCGGATGATGTCCATCAGCCGGACGAATTCCCGCGTGTCGCGATGGCTGTCTTTCATACCGATAATGTTTGGATATTTAACCAGTCTGGGGAATACGGACACCGGAATTCTCACCTTGTGATTGACCGGATTGTGATAGATAAGAAAGCCCAGCTTGGGAAACATCTCGGCGATCTGAGTGTAAAAGTCGGCTATGTACTCGGGCGACTGCGCATCGTAATAGGGCACGCCGAGCAACGTTCCATCGCCGCCGATGTCCTGGACAAACTTCAGCCGCTCGACAACTTCCCGCACATTCGGGCTGGTTGCGCCAATGAACAATGGCACGCGCTTCTTTACCGCGTCGACAGCCGCCACTGCCAAAGTCTTGTATTCGTCCCCATCGAGGTTGTAGCACTCGCCGAAACTTCCGGTGGTGGTGATCACATCGACCCCGTCGTTAATCATCCGATCCACGCCGGCCTTAAGATTGTCGACATCGACAGTATTCTTCGAAGTCAGATCACCGGCATTCTTCGTCGAAAACGACGGCATCATCGCCATGACTCCTTGCACATCTTTCGCGCTTACCATAGGGGCCTCCTTGTTCAATGGTTTGTTTATAGTCGTGTTAACCGTCGAGGTGAAAAAACTTGACGGCATTGCCAACCAGCATCTGCCGTTTCTCGCCCTCGGGCACGCCGGTCATCTGCTCCTCCATGAGTTGCAGAGAATTGGGCCACCGAGTAACGATGTGGGGAAAGTCCGTCGACCACATGATTCTGTCCACACCGATAGTGTGGCGCAGCTGGACTCCGATGGGGTCGTCGAAAAATCCCCAATGAGCGTGCTCCTTCAAATACTCGCTTGGAAGACGCGACACCCGTTTGAGTCCCAACAACCGCTCCGCCCAGGAGCAGCTGACTTTATAAGCCTGATCCATCTGCTGGTAGAAGTAAGGAATCCAGCCGATGTTGTTTTCCGCCCAATAGATCTGCAGCTTCGGAAATCTGTCGAAGACGCCGCTCAGGATCAGTTGCACGGCTTCAATCGCTCCGCAGTGATGGATGCCATGGCGCGCAACGCGCTCGACAAAATCCATGGGCCTTTCTTCGCCTTGCGGCTCCTTGGGATACTTCATTAGAAAAACATCGCGACCCCGATATTGCTTGGGGAATGAGGTGTGAATCGTGAGCGGCATATCGAGATCGATTGCCGCGGCCCAAAACTCATCGTCTTCAGGAGTCGGATAGTCTTTGCCGCTCGGGAACGTGTGCAAGCGGACAGCCTTGAACCCTTTTTCTTTGCAGCGTTTCATTTCAGCGATGTCTTCTTGGACACCGATATTGGGAAGAACGGCAACGCCCACCAGGCGGTCCGGCGCGACACCGCAGTACTCTTCGATAAAATAATCGTTGAAGCCATGTAGAATTCCCAGAAAGGTCTCTTTGTCCTTGATTGCGGTATTGCGGGCTTCAGTGGCAAATATCAGCTCCGCATCGATACCGTCTGCGTCCTGTTCTTTCAGCCGCTGCTCGGGCGATCCTGCGCCGACTGCGTTGTCAAAATCGAGTTCCACCGGGCTGAACTCTTCCACCGACTTGCCGGCAAATTGGTTGGTTCCCCTGAAGGTAATGCCGCTCCCTTCTTCAACGATGATATCTTTACCATTGGGCAATTTCACACGGCGCGGCGCGCGATCCCGGTATTGCTTCGGAACACGATGAACCCACCGATCCGGAGCTGACTCAAAATGGCTATCAGCGGAAAAGAAACGGTATGTTCGGGTCAACGATGCAATCCTCCAATCCTGCGCGCTTGCTCACTGAATTGCGCTGCCGCATAGATCTTCTCATTCTTTATTCCCACTGCCACTGCGAGTCAAATTGCTATGTTAGCGGTCATTATCGTGGAGATCGGAAGACCCGAGCGGATAATGATCTTTTCCGCTTGCACTGGCATCGATAAAGATAATATCTTCTGATCGCCTTTGAAATTGCCATTTGGTATTCATGGATCCGACAAAGGAGCATAAATATGAGTAAGCCGGCTATGGATCGCCGCGACCGACTTGAGAAATTGGATGGCAAGCTCAGCAATTTGGGCATGCGCGGATACTGGCAGCTCCGACACGATTCCGAACGCATGGAGCCCAAGCTCTGGCGCTGGGCAGACATTTATCCCGCGCTCATGGAAACGGCGGACGTGGTACGGATAGGCGCCGACGCGTTCCGGCGCAATGTCAGCCTGCAAACGGGCAGCCGGACGATTACCATGGGATTTCAGATCGTGCTTCCCGGAGAAGTAGCGCCTCCTCATCGACACACCAACACGGCGCTGCGCTTTGTCATCAAAGGCGGCGGAGCTTACACGACCTCGAACGGCGAGCCCATGGTTATGTACCCCGGCGATCTTCTCATCCAGCCCAATTGGGCATGGCATGACCATGTCAATCATTCAAACGAGCCGATCATTTGGATCGACGCGCTCGATAGCGGTCTGGTTAATTTCTTGAATGCTTCGTTCCGGGAAGAATGGTCCGAAGGAATGAACCAGCCGCTGACAAAAAAAGACGGAGCTTCACGGCGCTTGTATGGGCCGGCGCGCCAGCCCGCGGTGCAATACGAAGGGGCGGGAGTTCCCTACCATTACAAGTGGGCAGAGACACTCGAAGCCTTGCAAGAACTTGCTGAACAAGGAATACGCGATCCCTACGATGGCGTGTTGCTCGAGTACAAGAATCCGATCAACGGAGGCCCGACGTTTTTGACCATGACCTGCCATTTACAGATGCTCATGCCGGGACAAGAGACGCGTTTTCACCGGCACACGGGAACCACGCTCTATCACGCCGTTCAAGGCCAAGGAACAATGGTCGTCGATCAGGACAAACCCATTGAAGTCGCGTGGAATGAGCACGACAGCTTTAGCCTGCCTTCATGGCGCTGGCACAAACATCGGAATCGATCCGCGGTTGAACCGGCCATTCTGTTTTCACTGAATGATCGACCGATACTGCAGATGACGGGATTGGATCGGGAGGAACAAGGGTAAAGAGACCTCATCGCATCAGCGGTGGGCGGGACGTAACGCCGGATTAAGTAGAATCATAAGGCGGGTTTGGGTAAAAGGCGAGTAGACTGCTAGAGGCGGAAAAGTATCCTGCTGTAAAGATTAAAGGAGAACCGGATGGCAACACGCAAAATAAAAATTCGCGGCGTCTATCGATCGGGCAGTCACCTGCCCATCTGGGAGGTCCTGCAGGAGGCAGGCATCTGGGAAAAGGTCGGGTTGGACCTGGTCAGTTTCGATTATTGCGCGATGCCCCCCGACGCCGAGCGGGCGTTGTTCAAAGGCGATATCGATTTTATCTCCGGCGATCATCTGACGCCGTATGGTTTGGTAGCTCAGGGGAAGCCGATCGTGAGTATCGCCTCGCCGGTGAACGGTCAGAATGCAAGCGTGGCCTCGAGGGAGCCGCTGAAGTCGATTCAAGATCTGCGCGGCAAGCGGATCGCCGACACTCCGATGGAAGGCAGGGACGGCGGCTTTCATCATGGCCGGGGAAACCACATGATGTATCTCATTCGTGCTGGAATCGATATCAAAGATGTTAACTGGATCGAGGATGAAAGCTCCGATGCGCAATTCGAAGCGCTAAAGTCAGGCAAAGCCGACGCGCGCTTCATCTCCGGCACAGGAGAAAAATACAAAGAGCAGGGGTTTCATGTCCTACCTCTCGGCCCTTTGCCCATGATTAATGGCCCGACGCTAACGACGTCGTACACTGTGCTACAGAAGAAAAAGGGGCTGGGCGAACGTCTAGTTAAAGCCATGGTGCTGGGGATTCACTTCGCTAAAACGAAAAGGGACAAGACTGAAAAAATCCTCCAGAACCTGAACAAAAAGAAGGATGAATCTTTTCAATACAGAAGTCTCGAGCGTATGCCGAAGAAGCCCTATCCGGATCCGCAAGGAGTGATCAACGCCTACGAGCTCGGTTGCATCAAGTCACCCGAAGCCAAGGAGGTGAGCCCGCTCGCGCTGTGGGACCTGCATTATCTGCGGGAGCTCGACAACTCCGGATTCATCGATAAGTTATACAGACATTAGTCTGGCACGCTGCCGAAAAACGCAGAATATGCTTCGACAAGCTCAGCATGAACGGAATTTTCTCAATCCTTTAAATGGATCACCGTTCGTCCCTTCGCTAAACTCTGAGCCCAGTCGAAGGACTCCGAGAAAGTTTTTCTGCAACGAGCGATAGGGAGACACAAAGAGGGGCGTCAGTAGAGAACACCGAACTATCATGGTAGCCTGCATGCCCCTATTCTAATTGGAGGCTCAGCCATGAAGCGTCTTTTAACCCTTGCACTAATCTTCGGCTCACTCGTTATCAACCCGCCGCTCGAAGCTGCGTCACCTCAGCCCAAGCGCGGTGGAACCATCACCCTCGCCGTCAGCAAAGAGCTGGCGCTAATGAACCCTCTGGTTAACACGAGTTCGACAGAATCTAGAATCCGGGAGCTCATGTTTGAGCCCTTGCTTGGCCGGGACACTAAGGGCGCAATCCAGCCGCGCCTTGCGGAGTCCTGGGAAGTCTCCAAAGACGGGAAACTCTATACTTTTCATCTCCGTAAAGGAGTCAAGTTTCACAACGGCAAGGAGATGACCGCTGAGGACATCAAGTTCGCGATCGACTACACGCTAAATCCCAAAAATGGTGCGTATGGCTTGGCCGACTTGGAAGCGGTTGAGAAAGTCGAGGCAGTGGACAAATACACCCTTAAAATTTCTCTTAAAAAAATCAATCCGTTGTTCCTGACGGTGCTGACGGACATTCGCGCTTTCTCGGCGATTCCCAAAGAATCCTTGCCCGAAGGAATGAGAAAACCATCCACCTTTCCTCCGGGGACCGGTCCTTTCAAGTTCGTCGAGTGGAAGCCTGGACAGCGGGTCGTCTTCGAGCGCTTTGGCGACTATTGGGGAGACAAAGCTTTTGTGGATCGCGTCGTCATGCGCGAGATTGGCGATGCAACCGTGCGTTTCACCGCTTTGCAATCGGGCGACGTCGATATCATCGAACGGACGCCCTACGAATGGGTACAACAGATTATCGAGGGGAAAATCAAAGGCATTGGGTTTGCCAAAGCTAGTATCGCAGGGGCGCGCAATCTCGAATTCAACGTCGTCGATCAGCCGTTCAACAACAAGAAGCTTCGTCTAGCCATTGCCCATGCTCTCGACAAGCAAGAGATCATGCAAGCCGCTTACTTCGGCTTGGCGGAAACCGCCGATCAGAGATTTCCCAAGGGCAGCATTTGGTACTTTGATGTCCCCACTCCAAAATACGATCTCAACAAAGCAAGAGCTTTACTGAAAGAATCCGGATACAACGGGGAAACCCTCGAACTCATGGGTAACCGTGGCGAGGTCGCCGAAGTCGAAGGAGCTGCGATTCAGGCTCAGCTCAAAAAAATCGGCGTCAAAGTCGAGCTCAAAATCTTGGAGCGCGCATCGGCGCTCGAGGCGCGGCGCCAGGGAAAGTTCATGTTTAAACTCGCCGGCGGCAGCGATTTCCCTGATCCCTTACCAGCTTACGAAGAGTACGCCTGCGAACCGGATCCCAAAAACCGGCGTCTTAACGAGGCGGGTTACTGCGATAAGGAATATGACGCATTAATAAGAAAGGCGGAAGTCGAAGTGGATCTGGAGAAACGAAAGGCGTTGTTCAAACAGGTGGTAGCCAAATGGCTCGATGATTCCCCTAATATTTCACTTGGCTTTACCCCGCGCTTCTTCACTTTCCGTGACCATGTGAAAGGATTTACGACCAACACTTCCGGCGACTTTCAACCTTTCAGTGGAGGCCTAAGCCGCGCTTGGATTGATAAATAACCCGGCGCCCTCATGATTCTTCGCTACGTCGTCCGCCGGCTACTCCAGCTCATCCCCGTTCTTGTTCTGGTTAGCTTGGCGGTGTTTCTTCTCGTCCGCGCCATTCCGGGAGACCCTGTGCTGGTGATGCTCGGAATCGATCCGGACGCGCGGTCGCGCATCAGCGAGGAACAGTACCGTGCGCTGCAGCACCAGATCGGCTTGGATCAACCCATCTACGTCCAATATCTGAATTGGGCGGATAAAATCATCCACGGCGACTTTGGTTTGTCTCTCGCGTCCCGCCGGCCGATCTTCGAGATTATTTTCGAGCGTTACCCAGCAACCCTTTATCTTGCGGTGACGGCCTTGCTCGTCGGGATTGTCATCGCGGTCCCTGCCGGCGTCATCGCCGCGATCAGGCAGAACACTCGCCTCGATTACGCCGCAATGGCTTTCGCTCTTGGGGGCGTAGCGATGCCCGATTTCTGGCTCGCCCTCATGTTGATCGTTCTCTTCAGTCTGAAACTCGGATGGCTTCCCGCAATTGGTTACGCAAGCCCTTTGGAAAATCCGCTGCTGTTTCTTCAACATGCCATGCTGCCGGCGCTTGTGATGGGAACCGAACTCGCCGCTCCCTTGACGCGTTATGTGCGAGCGGAAATGCTGGAACAACTCAGGCAAGACTATGTGCGGACTGCATGGGCCAAAGGATTGCCCGCGCGCATGGTGATCGTCAAGCACGCGCTGAGGAATTCTTTGATCGCCGCGGTGACGGTCGTGGGGTTGCAGACGGCGCGGCTCCTAGGTGGGGCGACAATTATAGAAACGGTCTTCTCCTGGCCCGGAGTGGGACGGCTTTTGATCGACGGAATCTATGCACGCGATTATCCCATCGTGCAGGGCGCGGTTCTACTCATCGCAATGACATATGTTTTTATCAACCTGATCGTTGACATTTTTTACAAATGGTTGGATCCGCGCATCAAGCTCGAATAGAAAAGCAGCGATGAAACAAGAGGCCTTACCTAGAGAGGAATGGACGGGAACCGACAAAGCCAGCTCAGCCCTGGCGCGGTTGGTCGATGCCTTTCGGGTCATCGCCCGCAATCGCCTCGCTTTGTTTGGCCTTTTCATCGTTTGTACCGGAATCTTGACTGCGATCTTCGCTCCCTATCTGGCCACCCACGACCCTTACGAAATCAACATCGCAAATCGTCTCAAGTCGCCCAGCCTGAACCATTGGCTTGGCACCGATTTCCTGGGCCGTGATACCTACAGCCGGATCGTGTTTGGCGCGCGCACGGCATTTGAGATCGCCAGCGGCGCGGTTTTTCTGGGAGCGATCATTGGCATTCCACTGGGAGCCGTCGCGGGATTCGCGGGCCGTTGGGTCGACTCCACCATCATGCGCTTTATGGACGCCATCATGGCATTTCCCGGACGGCTCTTGGCCATTGCGCTGGTGGCCTCGGCCGGCGGCGGCTTTGCCTCTCTCTACATCGCTCTCGGCCTCAGCGCCATCCCTTCGAATGCACGCATCGTGCGCAGCACTGTCCTCTCGCAAAAAGAAAGAGAATACGTGGAAGCTGCTCGCATAAGCGGCGAATCCGACTTCCATATCCTTTTCTTTCAGGTTCTCCCCAACTGTCTTTCCCCGCTTTTGGTGCGTCTCAGTCTTGAATTTGCCCACGCGATCCTCGCCGAGTCTTCTCTGAGTTTTCTCGGCCTCGGATTGCCGCCGCCGACCGCGAGTTGGGGACTGATGCTCAAAGAAGTTACCCCATTTCTACAGCTTCAACCCATGGCTGCTTTTTTTCCCGGACTCACGATCACTCTCATCATTCTCGGTTTCAATCTCCTCGGTGACGGTTTGCGGGATATTTTCGATCCGCGGCAGTACGAAAGGTGAAAATGAACGCGCCTTTGCTGGAGGTGAAGAATCTTACGGTCCGTTTTCGCCTCAAACGGGGCATTCTCAATGCGGTTCAGGACGTTTCCTTTTCGTTGCAGGAGAGCGAAACGTTCGGCATCGTAGGCGAGACTGGCTGTGGCAAGACTGTCACTTCGCTGTCGATTCTAGGCTTGATTCCTTGCCCGCCGGGCGAAATCACTAGCGGCGAGATACTTTTCGAAGGGGAAAATCTGCTGAAGAAGAGCCCGCGGGAAATGGAGAAAATCCGCGGGCGGCGGATCGCCATGATTTTTCAGGAGCCCATGACTTCTCTCAATCCATCGCTCACAATCGGCGACCAAATCGCCGAGTGCTACCGTGTCCACATGGCTTATTCCAAGAAAGTCGCGCTTGATTTCACCGAGCAGATGTTGAGCCTAGTCCGCTTGCCTTCTCCCAAAACCATGGTCCACTGCTACCCTCATGAGCTGAGCGGCGGCATGCGGCAACGAGTGATGATTGCCATGGCTCTGGCCTGTCAACCCAAGCTTCTTATTGCCGACGAGCCGACGACGGCCCTGGACGTCACCGTCCAAGCACAGATCTTGGAGCTTCTCAAAGAACTGCAGGCAAAGCTCAAAATGGCGTTGATCTTTATTTCCCACAACCTCGCTGTGGTTGCGCGCTTGTGCGACCGGATTGGCGTTATGTATGCGGGATCCATGGTCGAACTGGCGGACAAAAAATCGTTGTTCACGGATCCTCTACACCCCTATACCCGAGCCTTACTTAACGCTATTCCCAGCCCGGAACTGCGTGACAAAACTCTCAATGCGATCCCCGGCACCGTTTGCAACTTATTCGAGCCTCCCCCGGGCTGCAAGTTTCACCCCCGCTGCTCTAAAGCAAAAGAAATCTGCAAAACCGAGGCGCCGGTCTTGGAATTAAAGAGTGGAAAAAATCTGACCGCCTGCTATTTTCCGGGTGCTTGATGGCTCTCCTTGAAGTCAAGAACCTCACCAAACATTTCGAAATCGGCGGCGGTTTTTTTAGCCGGTTGGGGGGAGGAAAGAAGCTCCTCAAGGCTGTCGATCAAATCTCATTTTCAGTTCCCGAAGGAAAAACTTTCGGCTTGGTGGGGGAGAGCGGCTGCGGCAAATCTACGACGGCTCGCCTTATTACACGTCTCATCCCGGCCACCACCGGGGAAGTCTATTTCGAAGGCATGGACGTCTTGAATCTCCCCAAGAGGGACGTGCGGAAACTACGAAAGCACATTCAAATGATTTTTCAGGATCCGTACGCGTCGCTGAATCCTCGGATGCGAGTTGTCGATATCATCGGTCGGCCTTTGACTATCTTCTTCGGAGCCAAAGGGCAAAAAAGAGTCGATCGGGTCGTCGAATTGCTCGAGCTCGTGGGCCTGCGCCCCGAACATCTGTACCGTTATCCGCACGAGTTCAGCGGCGGTCAGCGCCAGCGGATTGGCATCGCGCGCGCACTGGCGGCAAACCCCAAACTGATCATCGCCGACGAGCCGGTCTCGTCTCTCGATGTCTCGGTGCAAGCGCAAGTGCTGAACCTCCTAAGAAAGCTGCAGCGGGAACTTAAATTGAGCTTGATTTTCATATCCCACGATCTCAACGTGGTTGGTTACCTGGCGGACATCGTGGCCGTCATGTACGCCGGAAAAATCATGGAGATCGGCCGCGCGGAGGAGATTTTTACCACGCCGCTCAACCCTTATACCCAGGCACTATTGGCTTCCAACCCGACGGTGGGATCGTTCGCGGAGAGCATCGAGTCGCCGCTCAAAGGCGAAGTGACTCTTCCGCTCAATCCACCTCCGGGTTGCCGCCTCGAACCCCGCTGTCCGATTCGTGTGAGCAGGTGTAAAACAATCGAGCCTCGGCTGGAGGAAAAAAGACTGCTGCACCAGGTGGCCTGTCACGAGGTGTAAGCAGGAATGACAAATGCGAAACTCAAAAACGACAATTCAAAATCTCAGGAATTTCTCTTCTGTTTGTTAGCGAAAGCTGATCATCGACAGATTGGTGAATTGAAACAACTTGTTTGCCTGCGATGGCAAAACGGTAAATTGATGAATGGCGTATTCTTGCTCATAGCGCGTGGCGGCGTTCACGCCGTCCATGGGAATCACGATGTTATAGCGGTAGATGCGCGCCGCAGTCGTCGCGGTGTAAAGCACGGCGTTGTTGGTCGCTGATCCGGTTATGATCAAGGTTTTTGCGCCCTTGTCCTTGAGAAAAGCTTGCAGCTCGCCGCCGAAGAACTTATCGAACGCGTCGGGATAGATGACGCTCTCGCTCTCTTTTCGTCGGAGCGGCGCTGCTAACTCGCCTATCGGCTGCCCTTTAGCCGCGGCCGACACCGTGTAGACGATCGGTACGGCAGCGGCCCTCGCCTTATCCAGGAAATCTCCCAAGGATGCGGTGATTTTGGAGCAGACTTGCTTGGGATCATCGCAGCGGGCGTTGAGGTCGAGCACCAATATGGCGGTGCTCTTGCCCTCGAGGGTCAGCGGTTTCGGCTCGGGCCGGTTTGGACCGTCCTGCGCCCAAGCGCCCGCCGCCGATAGTGTGAGCCAAAGCAAGAACAGAGCGGATCGGACTGCCATGTTCGTACTCTCCTTTCACTGCACGGGTATTTCCAGCGTCGAGTAGGTCGTTAGGATCTCGCTGGATTTACTGTGGTCCTATGTTCAACCGGAATACTTGATGCCACAGCTCCGCCACCTTGCCATGAAAGAATGGAGGACAAGTTATCTCGCTCAACGCTAACGAGTTGATTTGATTCTCATGCCAATTTCAGCGCTCGTTGAATCCGCGGCAGAACATCCGGGCAAGGGTGGTGTGCGACGTGGAGGGAATGCCCGAGCATCCAAGCCGTATAGTCGCGTGGCGTTGGCTCTGGCTGCGGATGATAAACGGCGCTTTCATTGTCAAATCGGAAATTGTCGATCAGCCACTCTGTTTCATCTAGCCAGGTTCGTCTTTTCTGTTGCACCTCGTTCAGATAGTGCACGAAATGAGAAAGCGGAATTGTGATTTGCATGGTGGATACCGGGTGCTAAATGCCACTCTCCACTGAACTTGTCCAATAAGTTTTTCTAATGACAACCATTAGATTTTCCTATGGATGTTTAGCGTCCTTAGTCCAAAACGAAACCTTATCGCACAAACATACAGACCCTCCTGAAGTTAAGCACTCCACGAGCAGAAGCGCCTTCTAGTACTGACACGCTAAAAAGTCAACCGGCAGGATGGGTGGGACGCATGAGAAAAACACAGGTGAAATTAGAGGGGAGGGGAAACTCTGAGATTGTTTTTGATTCGATTCGTCTGGCCGTTAGGCGAAAAGCGCACGAAGTCGACGAAAAAAAATTCGTCGAGGTTTCATTGCTGAGACGTCAAAAGATAAATCTTTCCCCTTTTCCCTTTAGGTCTCACCCTGATCCTAGTTAGAAGGTGTCAAGCTGACCCTCTAAGGTATTGAGAAAAGTCAGAATCGACGGCTCAATCAAGAGGCACAGGGGTTAGATCGTATACTCACTATCGCCAAGAAAGTGGACGGCTATTCTTGGATTACTGGCGTGACTATGATCAGATGCCCACAATGAATCGGAGTGGTTACGTTCGGCGACCGAAACCAATTTTTTGCTCGATCCTGCTTGTGTCGATGTGGCTCCTTTTGGCCTTTGCCAACGTCCGCGCGGACGACAAACTTGTCCTGGTTTCCCCCCACTGGGAGGGAATCCAGCGTGAATTCGAAACAGCCTTCAAGTCTCACTACCTTCGCGAGACGGGCCGCACGGTGGAGCTTGAGTGGATGGACGCGGGCGGAACCTCGGAGGTCCTGCGCTTTATCCGCTCGGAGTTCAAGGCCAAGCCCACCGGGATCGGCATTGATATTTTTTTCGGCGGCGGTTTAGACCCTTACCTGGCTCTAAAACAGGAAGATCTGCTCGAACCCTACGCTTTGCCGAAGCCGCTTTTGGAAAAAATTCCGGCACGGCTCGGCGGCGTTCCTCTCTATGATCCCGACCATACCTGGTATGGCGCCACCTTGTCGGGGTTCGGCATCATCTATAACAAGATCGTGCTAAAGCTCACCCACCTGCCCTTAATCAGGACCTGGGAAGATCTGGCGTTGCCGGTAGCGTTTGGCTGGGTGGGTTCTTCAGATCCGCGCAAGAGCGGCAGCGTTCACATGGCGTACGAGGTCATACTGCAGGCATACGGCTGGGATAGAGGCTGGCAGATTCTTACGGCGCTCGGAGCCAACGTGCGCAATTTCACAAATGCGGCAACTCAAATCCCCAAAGATGTGGCCATCGGGGAGGTTGCCTACGGACTGTCAATTGACTTTTTCGCCTGGGCACAGATTAACGAAGCGGGAGCCGATAAGATCGGTTTTGTCATGCCGGCTAATTTGACGATCATCTATCCCGACTCCATCGCCATCCTGAAGGGCGCGCCTAACCCCGAGGTGGCCAGAGCCTTCATCCGCTTTGTGATGTCTGTGCCAGGCCAGGAGCTCTGGTTAATGGCTAAAGGCGCAGACGGTGGCCCGCAGAAGTACCAGCTCAACCGGTTCAGTGTCATGCCCTCGTTGTATAAAACCGATCAGCAGAAGATGGCCGTAAAGCTCAATCCGTTTTCCTGGCCGTCCGACTTTGGGTTTGATGCAAAGAAAGGGTCCGACCGTTGGGCCATCGTCAATGACCTGATCGGCGCTTTGATCATCGACCAGAAACAGCTTCTCAACCAAGCGTGGAAGGCGGCTTTGGCCAACGGCTTGACGGAAGCGGAATGGCGCCGACTCGGGGCCATGCCCGTTTCTGAGGAAGAAGCGCTGGAGCTGTCCAGGACAAAATGGCAGGACGCGGCATTTCGTAATCAAAAAATAAACGAGTGGATCTATTTTGCCCGTGCCAAGTACCAAAGGGATATTAAGCCCCCGTTGGTCCGCGCTGAATGGGTTAGCTTGCTTGGCTTCGGTTTGATCGTGTTTGGTCTGGCTACGTACAGCTGGAAAACAAAGCATTGAAGTTTAAAGGCTTGTTCGATGGTGGGGGTGAAATTCGACCATGTCTCCAAGGTTCTCGGGCAAGTCAAGGCCGTTGACAACCTGACCCTCGACATAGCCCCCGGAGAGTTGTTCTTTCTGCTCGGGCCGTCGGGTTGTGGCAAGACGACGGCACTACGCCTGGTCGCTGGGTTTTATACTCCGGACGAAGGACGAATCTTTTTCAATCAGCGAGACCAGAGCCGGGTCCCACCGCACAAGCGCAACACCGGCATGGTGTTTCAAAACTATGCGCTTTGGCCCCACATGGACGTCTGGAACAACGTGGCCTACGGGCTC
>Ga0209799_1000091_pt1 | contig 16013 bp, 12 predicted proteins | sample PanSoiPlo36MoBio_FD_188324 | JGI IMG/M metagenome (GOLD analysis project Ga0209799, IMG submission 188324) | Tropical forest soil microbial communities from Panama analyzed to predict greenhouse gas emissions - Panama Soil Plot 36 MoBio (SPAdes)... | ecosystem: Environmental > Terrestrial > Soil...
GCCGCGACGCGCTATACCAATCGAGCTTTGTCGGTCACGCCGATAACTTGCTGCTTTCCGGAATCGTTCGCTCAACGACGATCATGAAGACGGTGAAGATGGCGTCGCCCAAGGTTCGAGCAGTGCATGTTCCCGCCTCGGGCAGGTGCCGTTTCATTTGCTACGTGTCGATTGAGAAGATCATCGAAGGCGAACCGAAGAATGCCGCTATGGCGGCGTTTGCGGCGGATCCGTTTCTTAAGTACGTCGTCGTCGTCGATCAGGATGTCAACATCTTGAACGACGAGGAAGTGCTCCATGCGATCGCCACTCGCGTGCGAGCGGACACAGATATCTTCATGGTCACCCATGCCAAGGGCTCACCGCTCGATCCTGCATCCTACGACCCTGCAGCGGGTTCCCACCTGGTTACCAAGATGGGAATCGATGCCACTCGCAAGTCCAACTATCCAGAGGAGATCAAAGTCCCTGGTTCCGATGACATCAAGTTAGAAGATTATTTTCCCGGCTGGCGTTCGACGAATTAGCTCAGAGCAGCACCTGAAATAAGCGAAAGTAACGCGAGTTAGGCAAAGAAACTCGAATCTAAAAGAGACAAGACGCTTGCCGGGTCCCGTACATTTCCTCTCTCATGCCGACGACCTACTACCTCATCAGTGACCTCCACATCGGTGGCGACGGGGGACTTGCCCAGTGCCAATTTGAGAACGAGCTCATCCAGTTCCTGCGGGAAATCGCAGCGGGACCGCAGCCCGCTGAGCTCATAATCGTCGGCGATGCCTTCGGCTTCTGGGAGCTGACCGACCGCGCCGGCGTCTCCAAGCTCGAGACCATCGCCGCGCAGCATCCCGCCCTGTTCCGGCAGTTTCGCGAGACCGGCGAGCGGGTGAAAATCACCCTCCTGCCCGGCAACCACGACTACGACCTGGCCTGTGTCCCGGATTATCGGGCGGAGCTCGCCGCCTACAACATCCGCCTTGAGCCCGTGGTGCACATCATTCGGGAGATCGCGGGGTACAGGGTCTGGATCGAGCACGGCAACCAGTACGACGATTTCAATCGCTTCCCCGACTACGGTAATCGTTTTGGGCTGCCGCTTGGCTACTTCATCACGCGTGGTGTCGTTGCCGCTGCCGCGCGGAGCGCAGAGCACGCACAAAGCAAATGGCTCGACGACGTGCAGTCCGTATACCCGAACGAGGACATCCCCTTCTGGGTGCTGTCAAACCATTTCTACAAGGAGATGACGCCGGTCCTCCGCTGGGTTCTGCTCCCGTTCCTCCTGTTGTTCACCGCGAGCGCGGTGATACTTGGCATGCGTGCGCTGGAGCTGCTCGGTGGGGCGCATACGAGCCTCTTAGACATAAACCTCCAGCCGATCCTGGGCTTCCCCGGTCGGGTCATCGACGCGGTGCAGTTCGTGAACAGCGTCGTGATCATTACTTTGCTGATTCTGGCCGTACCGCTGTACTTCGTGGTGCGCGACGCGCGAGCGGTGCTTGTCCGCTACGGCGTCGGCAGGGGCGAGCGGCTGGACCTTGAGAAGGACGCGCAGTATGTCGCCGCGGCGAGACGGATATTTGCGGCGGACCCTTCAGTTGCAATATTCGTGTACGGACACACCCACATCCCGTCCCAGCGCGAAGTCGACGGGCGCTACGTCATCAACACCGGCACCTGGCTTAAGCGGCTCGAGTACGTGCCCGTCCGGGTCGGCCACTTGCCGGGCGTCTACGTTCCCTCGTACCAACTCAATTACTTCGAGCTAGCCGAGACCGATGGCCGGATCCGTGTCCGATACCGGATCCTGCCCAAGGCCGCGCCAAACGATCTCACCTGGCTTGAGCGGCTCCTCATCCTGGGCCGACACACGAAGCCGCTGCCCATCATCCCGCCGCAAACGTTCGTTGGGCAGGCGACGCGGGCAGCATCCTAACTTTTCCCATCCTCGATCAGCTCATCGCGAGATTCCGAGGTCCGTGCGAACTAAGCAGTCGGCGGGCCAAGGGATGAAATTCAAAATCATTGAACTTTAAACATGGAACTTTTTTCCACGCAAGTCGTCACAGACGCTCGCCAACAACACTTTCAAGAGCTACCTTCTCAGAAAGCTTCACGAACACGATCAACGATCACTGGACGAGAATTCAGTGTGGAAGATTTCATAATCCTGTCATAGGATGGGCTCTCGGCCATGTCTAACGAAATCCCAAATCGTTGAACAAGGCTTGGCGCCCATGAAATTATCGATCAGGTCAATGATAATCGCCGGCGCTTTGTTTAAGGCCGTCGTGTTTCTTTTCATCTCGCTTTTGAATCTCGTGTTACGACCCTACGGCGGTGCATATCTTGCGCTGCTAACGTCTCTCTATCCCGGCTACGATCCGCTAAGCCTTCCGCTTGGCATTATTGTCGGTACGTTGTATTCGTTGGTCGCCGGAGCACTCGCCGGCCTTCTTTTCGGTTGGCTTTATAATTTCGTCGCCGATCCATCCTGATACCACGCAGGACCTTATCACAAATAACCTCGGTTCCTTTGGAGGAAGAACTACGAACTGGCGAAGCTCACGCATCAAATCTATCCATACTAAAGCCACTGATATCGATCTTGCTCTTTCCATCGATAACAAGTTCTGCGAGAACTTCGCCGATGGCAGCCGAGTGTTTAAACCCGTGACCAGAACACGGAGAAGCAATGATCACCTGCGGATGGCCTGGATAAAAATCAATGACAAAGTTGGAATCCGGAGTCGTTGTATAGAGGCAACTTGCGGCCCCACCACAGGTACTCGTAATACCAGGCAGCCGGCCTAACACATAGTTTTTGTGAATCGTTTGTTTCTCGTCATCGCTAATTTCCCGATCCACCTGCGCCGGATCTGTTACGCTGCCGTACTGCTCACTCGCGATCTTAATGGTTGCGCCATCCAGACTCGGAAATCCATAGAAAAAATTCTCTCGCGCGTTCTCCAAAATCCAAATAAAAATGGGAAACTCGCCTGGCACGAATTGACTTCGTAGATCGTCCCGAATCCTAAACCAAAACATCACCTGGCGGTAAACCTTGAAGTGTCGGGCATGAGACGGCTCAAGGAATTGCGTTACCCATGAGCCCGCGGCGATAATGAGCTTGTCTGCGCGGTAAATGGCTCGATCGGTTGTGACATTGACTCCGTTATTGAATCCATGCGGTTTAATGGTGAGCACCTTTTCATTAGTCTGAAGCTTTGCGCCGTGCCTCTCGGCAAGGTGTAACTGTGCCTGAATGCACAGCTCGGGTCGCAGATAGCCCGTTTCGTACTCGAAATATCCGGACTCATTCTCAACGGCAAATTGTGGATAACGTTTTCTGACTTCGTGCGGGTCGAGAATCTCATGGCGAATGTTGAATCGTCTTGCGCATCCGGCGGTCTGAGCTAAAAAATTGCGGCGACCGTGCATTATGGTTTGACTTTGCTGACTTTCTAAGACCAGACCGCCCGTAACGACCAGCAACTCTTTGCCCGCTTCCCCCTCGATTTCGCGCCATAATTCATAGGATCGAAGCGCTAGCGGCACATACTGTTCGCCCTCTCCGATCGCTTGCCGAATAATCCGGGTCTCGCCATGAGAAGAACCATAGTCATGCGGCGGCGAAAATTGATCGATCCCCAAAACTCTATGACCTCGTTTGGCTAATTGATATATTGCCGCGCTGCCCATCGCGCCGAGACCCAGAACTAATGTATCGACGTTATTCTGCATGAAGTAATTTATGTCTATTGAATATGAACTCGTGGTAGTCGTTTCAGAAAAAGAGCGTGCAGAATGAAGTCATTGGGTGGCCCTGCTGCGGCAGTGCGAGGGAATACAGACTAAAATCGTTGAACCTTGAACATGCAACTTTGAACGACGGATTCAGGTGTTGCTTCAGCCGAATTGTCCAAGGCGCTCGATAACATTCACACAGCGGTTGGAATAGCCCCACTCATTGTCGTACCAGGAGACCACCCGAGCATAGCCGTCGCCCTTGGATTGAGTCACCAGCGAATCAAAAATTGACGAGTGTGGGTTGCCAATAATATCGCTGGAAACCAATGGCACTTCGGAATATTCCAGCACGTTCTTGAGCCGGCCTTCGGCGGCTAGCTTCACTGCCTCGTTGATCGCTTCTTTGTCAGGATGCTTTTCGAGCTCCACGACAAGATCGACCACCGAGCCGTCGGAGACCGGCACGCGCGCCGCGATGCCGTCGAGCTTGCCCATGAGCTTAGGCAGCACGACACCCACCGCACGAGCAGCGCCGGTGGTGGTCGGGATGATGTTTTCCGCCGCGGCACGGCTGCGCCGGAAGTCTTCGTGGGGCACATCCGCCAGGCGCTGGTCGTTGGTATAGGCATGCACCGTGGTCATGATGCCGTGCTTGATTCCGAAAGAATCGTCGAGCACCTTGGCCAAAGGCGCGAGACAATTCGTGGTGCAGGAGGCGTTCGATACCAGCCGGTGCTCGGGCTCGAGCTGATCATCGTTGACACCCATGACGACCATATGATCGACGTTGTCCTTGGGCGGCACGGTGAGGAGGACTCGCTTGGCTCCCGCAGTTAGGTGCTTCTCGAGGTCGGCGCGCGCGGTGAAAATCCCCGTGGATTCGATCACCACGTCGATGCCCAGCTCTTTCCATTTGGCATCGGCGGGATTTCTTACGCTGGTCATTAAAATTTTCTTGCCGCCGACGTACAACGCGTGGTCATCATGGGTGACGTCCTGCTTGAGCGTCCCCATGACGGTGTCGTACTTGAGCAAATAGGCCAACGCTTCGTTCTTGAAGATGTCGTTGATGCAGACCACTTCAATGGTCGGGTGTTCGCATAGAATGCGGAAAACGCTTCGGCCAATGCGACCGAAGCCGTTGATGGCAACGCGAATGTTCATTTCAAACCTCCATCGATTTGCTTCAAGCGCTCGATCAGATCGACGACCCGGTGGGCATAGCCCCAGCCGTTGTCGTACCAGGCGATGGTCTTCACCATGTGCTCGCCGAGCAGGGTCGTTGCCAGGCTGTCGAAGGTGCTCGAGTACGGGCTCATCTTGACATCGCTCGAAACGATTGGGTCCTCTGCGTACTCGACGTATTTAGAGAATTTGCCGGCGATGCCCGTGCGCACTACTTCGTTGACAGCCGCCTTGGTAATGGCCACCCGGGTGAACATGGTCATATCGACCAGCGAGCCGTTGGGCACCGGCACGTTGAGCGCCAGACCGGTGATCTTGCCTTTGAGATGCGGCATCATCTGCTCGAGCACCCGGTCCGCGTTTGTATCGGTGGGAATAATGTTCTCCGAGGCGGCGCGCGAGCGGCGCAAATCACCTGCCGGCACATCCGCCAGGCGCTGATCGTTTGTGTAAGCGTGCACGGTAGTGAAAAACATGCGCTCGATGCCGAAGGCGCTGTCGATAATGGAGATGATCGGAGCTGCACAGTGGGCGGTAACCGAGCCGTTGGAGATGATGCGGTGGTTGGCCTTAAGCTGTTGGTCATTCACGCCCATGACCACGGTGATGTCAGGCTCGTCCACCGGCGGCACGCACAGAATAACGCGTTTGGCGCCGGCTTCGAGGTGCTTCTTCAGCTCGGCGCGGCTGCGGTAGCGCGCGGTCGCCTCGACCACTACGTCGACACCCAGTTCGTCCCACTTGATGTCGCCTGGTTCGCGGCCGGAGAGCATTTTTACCCGCCGGCCATAAGTATACAGCGCCCCTTCCCTGACCGATACCGCATCGGGAAACCGCCCCATGATCGTGTCGTACTTGAGCAAGTACTCCAGGTTCCTGTGATCAGCGACATCGCTCACCGCCGCTACTTGGATGTCGTCTCGTTTGTACAGGATGCGGAACAAGTTGCGGCCAATGCGGCCGAAGCCCATCAAACCCACTTTTGTAGTCATTAGTTCCTCTACTTTTTCTTTTCCGGTTTTGGGTTCCAGTAAGTTTTTCGAACTGACTGCCGCGTCGTAGCCGATGGAGGGGTTAGTGCCGTCAGCAAGTTTAAAGATGATCGCGGGCTTGTAGGGATAATAAGACTCTTGAGATCAACCCGGCGCCGGACAGAGCGGGCTTGGACCCGGGATCAACTTTCTCAATACAAATTATCCGACAACATGCGCTACGTCAATTGTGCGACTCGATCGAATCCGAAGAGACTGCTCTCGGAGTGCAGGAGAAGATTTGTAATGACTCCGACCCACGGTCGCCGCTCCCTTATTCAACCCCTTGTTATTTACGAGAGCGTTGATTTATTAACAGCATGTCCGAGTTCACGATCTCTTCGTTGTCGCCCAGGTGCCTGGCGGACGGTGTGCCCTTTACTGGGCTCATGGGGTGGGTGTGGTGGGTGCGGGGCGTGCGGCGTAGCAATGTAAATCCCAATCTCTGCAATAGGTGAGAGTTGCACTGGGAGGCGGGTCGTCTCTCCGAGGTAACCGTGCTCTTCGCCGATTGTCGGGAATATACTCGCCTGACGCATGAGCTCGGGATCGAAAAGCTGTCACCTGTGACGGAAGAATTTTTCAAAATGAGCGCCGGGATCATAAGGGAGCAGCATGGAATCGTCGACCGCTTGTTGGGCGATGCAGTCATGGCCTTTTTCAACGTCCCCATCAAACACGACGACCATGTGCTCCGCGCCGTCAACGCGGCATTTCAGATTCAGGAAGGGGTGATGCGCATCAACACAACCTTGAACGGTGTGTTTGTCCTGGGCGTGGGCATCGGGATCGCCACTGGCACGGCGCTGACGACCAACATGGGCTCAACCAACTGCAGTGATTACACCATGGTCGGCGATAGCATCAATATAGCCTCACGGTTACAGGAACAAGCTGCCGCTGGAGAGATTTTGGTAACCGAGGATGTTTACAAGACGATCAAAGAAGTTTTTCCTGGCGCAGTGCGTGTCGAGTACTTGTTGAAAGGCATTTCACCCCCCGTTGCTGCTTACCGATTAGTGCGAGACATGCGCGCTAAATCGGCAGGCTGACGGTCGTGAGGCAATCAAGTGACAAACCCGAGCGGCACTAACTGAATCGAACGCTTTCCACTGGAATTGCACGCGAATGAATGAGTTAGAATCCAGAGACCGCATCAAATACTAAGGAGGTTTATTAGTTAGTAGACATAGACAAATAAGGGGCGAGCCGTGGAAAGCGCGGGCATCCGAATCAAAGGAAGCGTTCAGGCCCGTGCCGCTGGAATCACCACCTATGGAGCGGATCGGGTGGGGCCTACAAGGCTCAGGCCTGTTGCCCGCGCTTGGAAGGGCTCGTCCCTGGTTCTGAAACCGAAGTGTCTACATACTTATGAAGTCCTTAATAACTCGATCGAACTCCCTCTCAATCGAGCAAACCGTTTTCTCATCAGTTCAATGTTGGTCAGATAGCGCTGCAGGCTGTGAGTTCCGCAGCGATCGCCCGCCGTTGCGCGAAAGCCTTGCGTCACGAAAGTCTCTCCTCGCTTCAATCCGCAGAGATGAATCACGGCAGCCAGCCTTTGTTGTTGCACCAGGCTGACCTTTGCAACCCGATGAGCAGCCAGCGTATCGACGACGCTCCGGTGAAGATGCGCGGACGTCATTTCAATCGAATGACTCGGTATGGTTCGGGTATAGAAGCTGTTGAACCAACAGGAACGCAGGTCGTACCACGGACCATCGATCACAACTAGATGGTCTCGGATGCAAAGCTTTCGAGCCTCGGCGAACGTTCCATCGGTGATTTGAAACATCCCCAGCGCACTTGATGCCGGACGATAAATGTCAAAAGGGTTCCACGACCACTGCCATCGCCAGTAGGTGCGAGCGATGGGATTGCCAGCGCCTTCAACCTGGGCGAGAGCGGCAAGAAATTCAGGTGAAATAATGTTTGTGGAATGCTTCTCGAACAGCGATCCGTAGCTCTCCCAGGTAGTCTCTGGACTCTTTGATAAGGAAGCGCTGACCGGGGCGAAAAGCTCACCAGGTTTCCGTATCACCTGATAGATCCAGTTGAGCCCGAAAACTCCGCCGATCGCTAGAATGCAGTACCCGGCAATGGCGCCCTTCCAGCGGGACCGGGTGACCTTTCTAGACTTTTGCCTGAAATATCGCAATGTGCCGGTATAAACCATCGCCGTCTCTAAGACCATCAACCGCTCTCGACTATTCTAGACAAAGCTTCTCCGCTGGAATTGCAGGGGGAATCGACCTCGCATTAAGCATTTGTCTCAAGACTGTACGGCTTCTCCTAATCTCACTCATCCAGATAGCTTTCCGTCATCCTGTGAATCCAAACTCGACGAGCCGCTTCCTTTATCCGGCTAACGACCATCGGATTTCTATTGCCAAGCCAGAACGATCCCAATAACATCCCCTCGCGGAGAAAATGTCGACTCGTTGTTGCCATTAGCCCTACCTCGCAGGCTTTCCAGCAATTGCTTTTACCGTAAGTGGGTTATCTCGCTTTGATTTTGTTCAGGAAACCGTCGGCTTCGATGGCCTTCAATAAGCTATTGTCAAAGAGAGCTTTGATCTCAACTTTAGGCAGCGGCGGGCCCTGAAGCTGCATGGCTTCCACCGTTGCTCGCGTGGAGGCTTCGTCGATGTAAGGAATGCGCGGCAGATCGGGCACCAGGTCATCGTAGAATTTGTTGAGTACCTCCGGATCGTGCTGGCGGGTGTATTTCGCGATCACTTTCAGCGTCGTATACCGCTGCGATTTGACATAGGAGAGCGCCTCGACGTACGCGCGCAAAAAACCATCGACGGCATCCCGCTTTTCACGGACAAATCTTTTTGTCGTTGCCGTGACCGTAATAAGCTGGCGAATGCCGAGATCGCGAATGATGGAGAATTTTGTCAGTCCCTGTTTTTCCGCGGCATAGGTATTCGGCGCCGTCAGAATCGTGGCCGCCGCCTGTTTTCTCAGCACCGCCATAGCCCGTTCGGGTTGCCCGGCGGTGCCGAATTGAACAAAGAAAACATCCTCCTTTTTCAAGCCAACCCTTTCGAGCACTTTGAGCATATAGCCGTAAGTCGGGCTGGTGGGATCGAGCGCGATCCGCTTGCCGCGCAAATCTTCTAACTGGCTGATGCTTGGGTCTGTCATCAGCACGTAGTGGCCGACAAAGTTATATTGGGTCGCGACAAAAATACCATCGCCTCCACCGGAGACGAGTCGGATCAAGCCCTCCGCGCCTCCCTGATATAGTTGAATCTCGCCTGCGGTCAGTGCTGACATCATCACGCGGTTCCCCTGGATGTAGGCCATTTTTAAATCCACGCCGTATTTTGTGAATAAGCCTTGATCGAAGCCAACCCAGAGCGGAGCGAAGCTGCCACTGATCGCCGCATAGCCGAGGTTTACAGTGATGAGCTTTTTGTCTTGCGCGCAGAGGGACGAAAACAAGCCCAGGATCAAAACGAGGGCCAACGTCGCTGGAAAATTCTTCACCGCACAACTCTTCCACTCAGATCGTTTGAAGCTCGATTCCGCAGCTGAAGGCAATGCAAGGAGCAAGCCTTCCGCCGCGAACACAATGGACCCGTGTCTCCGAGGCAAGTTGCTAGCAGGGGTGCGATGAGCGGAGTCCTGCACCGGAGCGAAACCGAGCGCCGAATAGCAAAATGACTCTGAAGCATTGCGATTTTTGTGCGTTCGCGCGGAATGCTGCCTCGTCCGCGTTTTGCAACCGATGGTATATCCTATCACGTTCCAACCGACGGGTCAGGCGGTTACATTAGTTGAGAAACCTGCAGATCATACCTCGTTTGAAAGATTCTCGCCGAAGACTACGAACGTACCAATATGCGTATCGCATCCGCTCCAACGCTCGCTAGAATTTCACTTGCACCGAAGGTTCGGCGGACACAACCACTAAAACGTTTCAGGGCCGGAATGACTCGGCCCCTTTAGTTCCCTTTCCCATAACGTAGAATAAACCTAGAGCTATTAACCAAAGTCACCATCCCGTCGTCTATTAAACTATGCCCCGAGAAGACGACGGGATGGCAAAACCGAAGCGACAATTGTGTTTAAAAACGTAAAGATTCCCGAGCCCGTCAAGCGCCTTGACCGGCGGCTCTCAGGCTACTTCAGGGCAGTGTTCGATCCGGCTGTGACTACGAAAGCGAGGATTCTTGCGGGCGCCAAAGGCTTGGCCGCGTTGAGCGCCCTCAGCCTAGCCCTGTTGTTTGTGTACGCCGTCATTTTGATCCCATTCACGCCGAGCATTTCTAATCTACGCAAAGCCAAAATCGACCAACCCAGCGTGTTAATATCTGGCGATGGCAAGCGCCTTGCGACCTTCAAGCCGATGAACCGCGAGTGGGTCCGGTTGAATCAGATCTCACCGCATGTGATCACCGCCTTGATCGCCACCGAAGATCATCGTTTCTACCAGCACTACGGCATCGATCTACAGCGAACCGCGGCAGGCTTGTTGCGGGTCTTCATCGGTGATCCGGAGGGCGGTTCGACATTAACCCAGCAGCTCGCCCGTAATCTTTACCCAGAGGACATTGGCCGAAAACGGACGGTGACGCGGAAGATCAAGGAGACGATTACCGCGATCAAGATCGAATACGCCTATAGCAAAAAAGAAATACTGGAAACTTACCTCAACACCATGCCGTTTTTGTACAACGCTTTCGGCATTGAAATGGCGGCGCGGACATACTTCGACAAACCGGCCCAAAAACTTACGGTCATCGAAAGCGCGACCTTGATCGCCATGTTGAAAGGCACCAGTTACTACAACCCGGTGCTCAATCCCGAGCGAGCGCTTGGGCGCCGCAACGTGGTGCTGTCCCAAATGGTTAAGCGCGGAGTGTTGAGCCAGGCCGACTTCGATAAGCTAAGCACCCGGCCGATACGCCTCGAATTCGAACCCCAGCCGGAACCCGTTGGCCCCGCTCCTCACCTTGCGGCGCACATTCGCAAGTGGTTGATCGATTGGGCAGACCGTAACGACCGCGACATTTATTCCGACGGACTGATCGTGCATACCACCATCGATTCGCGATTGCAGGCGCTGGCCAACCAAGCCGTAAACCGCCAAATGGAAGCCCTGCAGGCGGTGGCAGACGTCGAGTGGGGAATGAGCTCCGAACGTTTGCTATCGTCCAGCGCGAGTGCGTACGTCGAAATGCGCCGGCGCGTGCAGCCTTTCGGTTATCTCTGGAAAACCAAGTCCACGTTGATCGACGTGTTTGTCAGCGAATCCGCGGCTTACCGCCGCGCGGTCAATTCCGGTGCGACACCTGAAGCTGCGATGAAGCAGCTCAAGGGCAACACCGAATTCATGACCAAGCTGCGGGCCGACAAAACACGTTTGCAGGCTGGTTTTGTCGCCATCGATCCGGCTACCGGTCACGTCAAGGCGTGGGTGGGTAGCCGCGACTTCAAAACCGACCAATTCGATCACGTGGCACAAGCCCGACGGCAACCGGGCTCGACGTTCAAAGCGTTTGTCTACGGCGCCGCGCTCGAGCAAGGGATGTCGCCCGATAAACGCTTCACCGACCGCGCGGTGGAGATCCCGCTGCGGGATGGAACCGTGTGGCGTCCTTCCGATTCATCGCAACCCACCGGCCAGCGCATGACTGCGCGTGAGGGTCTTATCTATTCGAAAAACACCATCACCGCCCAGGTGATGCAGGAAGTCGGTGCAAGAAAAACCGCCGCGCTTGCGCGCAGCATGGGCATTAATCGAAGCAAACTTGACGAAGTACCGGCCTTAGCCCTCGGCACCAGTCCGGTTACCTTATTGGAAATGGTGAACGCCTACGGCACCATCGCCGCGCTCGGCGAATATCGCCAACCGATCTTTATCACTCGCATCACCGATAAGAACGGCAACGTGCTTGCCCGATTCGAAAATCAAAGCCAGCGCGTCCTGTCGCCCCAAACCGTCGAGAATTTGGTCAACATGCTGCGCGGCGCGATTGACCAGGGCACCGGACAGGCGGTGCGAACGGCGTTTGGCATACGCGCCGACGTTGCGGGAAAAACCGGCACGACTCAAAAAAATACCGACGGCTGGTTTATCTTGATGCATCGGCGCCTGGTCGCCGGGTCATGGATCGGCTTTAACGACCCGCGGATCACCATGCGCAGCAACTATTGGGGCGAGGGCAGGCACAATGCCTTGCTGCTGGTGGGAGATTTTTTTCAGCAAACGCTCAACCAACGATTGATCGACAGCCGCGCCGAGTTCCCGTTTGAAAGGCCGCACGACTCTTTCTGGGAACCCTATTTGGACGCCGCCAAGGAGTGGTTCGGTGGCATCTTCAAAGATTGGCTGTTCGGAGAAACAGCCAAGCCGCCACGCCGCGACCTCCAGCGTGAAGCAACGCGATCCGAATCACCACAAGGTGAACAGCGAGAGCCAGAAAAGCAACCGACGAACGAGCAACTCCTGGAGCGACTAAGACAGAAACAAGAGCAACGACGGCTGGAGAGTCGGCAATGGGAGTAGGGCTCGAATGGAGGGAACCGCCTTGGTGAAAGCAATCGGGCTCGATTTTGGCACAACCAACAGCTCCCTCGCGATCGCGAAGTCGGACAGGATGATGCAATTGGCGCAATTCGGAGGAGGCGCGACGTTTCGCTCGATTATTTATTTCGAAGAACACGACAGCGCTCGAACCAACAAGCACCGTGTAGTCGCCGGACCCGATGCGATCCAAAGTTATCTGGAAGCCAAAACGCCGGGCCGGTTGATTCAATCGATGAAATCCTACCTCGCGAGCCGGCTATTCACGCAGACGCAGATTCTTGGTGAGACCTACGCCCTCGAAGATCTGATCAGTATTCTTCTCCGTCATCTTCGAAAATCGGCGGAAGCGCAGTTCGGCGACTTGGGTTCGACTCTGGTCGTCGGCAGGCCGGTACATTTTAGCGGTGCGAGAGACCTTGCTGACGACGAGTTCGCCGTCGGCCGGCTAAGGATCGCCTTCGGCAACGCCGGTTTCACGAACGTGCACTTTTTGCCGGAGCCCATCGCCGCCGCCTACAAGTACCAGCAGAGGCTCGATCACCAGGAGCTGGTGCTGATTGCCGATTTCGGTGGCGGGACGAGCGATTTTTCTCTGGTTCAACTGCAACCGGCGAGCGCGGGAAAAACGCCAAGCTCGGTCATCGGCACCGACGGCGTCGGCATTGCCGGCGATACTTTCGATAGCAAAATAGTTCGCAACCTCGTTGCACCGATGTTGGGTCTCGGCTCCAAATACAAGAGCCAATTCGGCAAAGTCTTGCCCTCGCCGAACTGGCTGTACGAACATCTCGAACGCTGGCACTACTTATCTTTTTTAAAAACCAAGAAAAACATGGAGCTGCTGCGCCGGATTCGTTTCCAAGCCCTCGAACCGCAAAAGATCGACGCGCTGATCGATCTGGTCGACCACGACCTTGGATATCGCTTGTATCAGTCCGTCGAGCAAGCGAAGTGTGCGCTCTCAGATGATGCTCAAACTCTGTTCCGCTTCCGCGAAGCGGTGGTGGCAATCGAGAAGACGGTGTCGCGCTCCCAGTTTGAAGACTGGATTGATCCGGAAGTTTCGCAGATCAGCAGCTGCGTCGATCGACTGCTAAAGACCTGCAACGTCGCGCCGCAAGAAGTAGACGCCATCTTCATGACCGGCGGCTCGTCCTTCGTCCCAAAAATTCGAAGATTGTTCGCTGAAAAGCTCGGCGCGGCAATGCCGATCCGCGCCGGTCAGGAATTTACTTCGGTCGCCGAGGGTTTGGCGGTCCATGCATTGGAGCTTTTGACCTGAGGTCTAAAAACTCGGCGGCGTTTTTTTAGGGCTCTCGGAATACTACCAAATGCCCGGCCATCGCGCGGTGACAGTTAGTGCGCCGCGGCCGCCCGTTCTGTCGTCGACAGGTTGAGTCCGACGATGAACGACGGGTTCACAGTGCACATGGTGTAGATCTCATCCGCCGTGCAACCAAAAGCCGCCATGTAGCCGCGCAACAGACGAAGCGATTCCACCGAGTTGGGAAACAGCGGCTCGCCCGCGTCCGACGAGAGCGTGCAGTGCTCGGGACCGACCGTCCGAATGGCCTTATACATGTTTGCCGGATCGATGCCGAGCAGCGGCGACAATTCATCGAAAGTAAAATTTAGCCATAGCCCGGCCGCACTCGCCTCCTTCATTTCCTCGATGGTCAAGTTGACAAAGGGGCTGAAGGGATGGTCGACCACTCCCTTTTTGAAGCCGATCTTCTGACTAAACTCCGCCATCGCCCGGTACTCCTGTTTAGTCGGATGGCCAAAAAAGATCGCCGCATCGCGATCGTGCGCCATGCGAAAGATCTCTTCGATCTCCGGCAGCAGTCGGCCCTTGTCGTCAAGAAGGTAATGGCCGTACTTGAGCGAGTCGGACCAGGACAGAGGCTCTGTGTGCGCATTCGGGTCAGCGGTCTTGTCCCAGGCGCTCGGCTTGCCGCCGACGATGGAGAGCGTATTTGCCGAGGTGTTATTGGGCATCCAGAGGCCAACGACACCGGCTTTCAGCATCTTCGCCGACCACGCCGGTTCGATCTTCGAGAGGAAACCCTGAGTGACCGAGCTGCCGGGCCAGAGATGCACCGGCGTCAAACCTTTCTCCTCACACCAGGATTCCAACGCGCTTCGCACGCCACCGACTGTGCCTGCCGGATCCTTCCGGCCCACGATGGTCTTGTAGAGTATTCCCATCATGCCGCTCTTCGAGGCGAGCTTGGCGACGCCCAGGGCATCCTGCTGCCCCTCATGAGCATGGCAGTGAATGTCGATCGCGTCATCGACTCCAATCACCCGATCGAGCGAGGGATCGATGGGTTGCTTAAAACCGCGGCGAGCAGGGTAAGAGGTAACCGAGCGAATTGCGCTCGGCGTGGCGTAGTTTTGCTTTGTGTCGTTCATGGTCAATCCTCCCGACCATCAAATTGGTTGGACAATAGCCTGTCCTTGCGCGACGGGCAAACGTTTTTTCGGCTGGCAGGGCCTGACCCACGGACGAACAAGTCGGCAAGTACTAGCTTTTCATCCTCGCCACTAGCCGCGCGCGAGCACTTCCTGAACTTTGTCCACAGGCACGGCGATGTTCACGCCGGCACGTTCTTCCTGAAGCAGCATGAAGATGCGCGAATCGCGGTCGGCCCAACCACGGTTCATCGCTTCGGTCAGCTCCTCACGCACGAGCGAGGCGATGCGTAGCGGAACATTCAACTCGCGGCCGAGTTCGGTCGCCAAGGTTATGTCTTTGTGAGCGAGTTTCAGGGCGAACGCGGAGGGGTCGAATATACGAGGCAAAAACTGCTCGGCGAGGCGGTCGAAGGTTCTCGTGCGGCCGAACGCCCCTTGGCGGATCGCTTGCCACAGTGGAAGAGGTTCGACTCCGGCTTTGACGCCGAGAGTAAACACTTCGGCGAGCGCAGTGAGTATCGCGTAGCCCGCGGTGTTGTGTACGAGCTTCGCCACCGTGCCGGCACCAATCGGACCGACGTACATAGCCTGATCTCCAATAGCGTCGAGCACCGGCTTGTGGCGGTTGAACACGGTCTCGTCTCCGCTTACCCACAGCGCTAGTTTGCGGCTCTTGGCGCCTGCGGGACCGCCGCTCACCGGAGAATCGAGCATCGCGACGCCTTTTGCGGCAAAGAGGTCATGCAGGCGCCGGACCACCGTCGGCGAGTTGGTCGAGAGATCGAACCAGGCCGTGCCTCGACGCATGCCGCCGAGCAATCCATCCTCCGCGAGCGCCACCTGTTCGACCTCGCGCGGCCCCGGCAGCGACGTGAAGACAATATCCGCTGTCTCGGCCACTTCACGCGCCGAACTGGCCCACCCCGCGCCGGCCTGTAAATGCGGTGCGCTCGCCTCGCGCCGGATGTCGTTGACAATCATGTCGTAGTCTGCCGTGCGCAGGTTGAGCGCCATGCTGGAACCCATGGTCCCTAAGCCAATGAAACCCACTCTCATATATGCCTCCTCTCATTATTGACCGTCAG
>Ga0209799_1000092_pt1 | contig 15918 bp, 12 predicted proteins | sample PanSoiPlo36MoBio_FD_188324 | JGI IMG/M metagenome (GOLD analysis project Ga0209799, IMG submission 188324) | Tropical forest soil microbial communities from Panama analyzed to predict greenhouse gas emissions - Panama Soil Plot 36 MoBio (SPAdes)... | ecosystem: Environmental > Terrestrial > Soil...
CGCATGTCTGTCGGAAATGAACATGATACCGCTCGCCAGGCCTGCCAGCCGTTTTAGCGCCGATCGCCTGCCTATGACCTTGGTGAGGTCGATTGGCGGCGCTTCATCGCTAAAATCAGGCGTCAGATTATTGCAGCAATCCATAGCAGCCCCCTTCGGCTAAGAAAGGTATCCTCTTTGCGCGCCGAGCTCTGTGACATAGTCGAGCAAGCAGGGTGCCATATGCGGAAACCCTAGATCAACGCTGGGCGTTGCTGCTGTTATCAGTCGGCACCGAGGCATTCTGGCGTGCTGTCCTGCCCCTTGGCCACATGCACCTGCTCTTCTTTCCATAGGAAATGATTGTAGTTCTTAGTGAATACAACATGGACTCCGAAAGTCAATCTTCAGCACATTTTCCTCAAGACCATTTTGTTCAATTAAGGGAGCGACCCTCTTGTGCCTCGACGTTCTGTATGACATGAGGCTAGTCAGGAAGCACTGGAAAGTCTTAAAAGAGAAGCAAAAAAATCCCAAGATTTTTCCAAAAGATTGGATCATCACGTGTTTGCCAGTTCCAGTCGGTAAAAATGGCTTGCTTAACGCTGAAAGCGAATATAGGATTTCGCTGACCCAAAAATAATGGGTGAGACGAACTGGGCAAGAACTTTCACCATCGGGGAATCACTCCGTTTGCCCTGGTCGTTGAACGCGGCGGCTTCGGCACCCAATGATTCGCAACTTTGGAGCCTGTTCGCAAAAGGAAAGGAATGTGGATGAGCGATCATCAAAAGCTGGCTAGGGATCTGATGACTTCCTTGGAGTTGTCTCTGCCGCCTATAGCTATTTCGTTCTGTGATGTCCCGCCCGTTAACGTTCCTGCGTACGACAGGGTTGTCGCCGCGGGATGCGTTTTCTGGCAGGAGGCCGCGACACGCACCTTTGTCACGTCCGCGGCGGATCACGAGCTATGTGCCATTGGGGTACACACGCATCATATTTCGGGCGCTTCGGCTTCACATCCGCTCGAGCTTCAAGAGGCTCTTAAGGCCATGAGCGGACTTGATTACGTGCGTGAAGAGGAAGTCGCGGCCATTCCCGTAGTGCGGCGGCAAGCCAGACACGTGGTTTATGGTCCGCTTGCCGATTTCCCGCTCGACCCTGCAGTCGTGCTTCTTTTCGCTGACGCCCGGCAAGGGCTCATCCTCAGCGAGGCGGCCGCGCGAGTCGATAAAGACGTGCCGCCGGCAATGGGACGGCCCGCCTGTGCGGTCGTTCCTCAGGTGCTCAATCAAGGATACGCCGCCATGAGTTTGGGCTGTTGCGGCGCCCGCGCTTACCTCGATGCGTTGTCGGACAGCGTGGCGATGTGGGCGTTTCCCGGCAGCAAGCTTGAACAATATTGCGAGCAAATCGCGGTGCTCGCGCGCGCCAACCAAACCCTCACGTTGTTTCACACGCGCCGACGCGAGGATATCCAGTCAGGCCAGCGGCCTACAGTGCGGCAATCCCTCGAACGCCTTTCATCGTGAGCGGGGTGAGCCCCGATACCAACCGAATTCACAACGCTCAAACCGTTTAAAACGTTTTGAACGATTTGAATCACTTGAACGAATTGAACTCCTCTGAGGCGCAGACTCATTGCTTGCGATCGTAGAGGCTCCTTCTCGGCCACTAGGTTGTGAATGATCCACGATACAATCCATGCTGGACCACGACAAACTCGATTGTGCTTGGCGTCTCGATTGTGGTAGTGAAACCTCACGCATAGAAACTTAGTTACCGACCAAAAAGATTGGAGGAGAAGCCATGCCTTTAGCAAAAGTGCGCGGTGTTAACATGAACTATAAGGTACTCGGCAATCACGGTCCCTGGGTGGCGCTCTCGCCTGGAGGACGGCGCGACATCAGCGGCATCGAGCTGCTGGCCGGCAAGGTGGCCGAGCAGGGTTACCGTGTCGTGGTCTTTGACCGGCGCAACTGCGGCGCTTCGGATGTTGCCATCGATGGGCAGGAATCGGAATACGAGATCTGGGCTGATGATATTCACGAGTTGCTCCGACAACTGGGCGCGCTCCCGGCTTTTATCGGAGGAAGTTCCTCTGGCTGCCGGACGGCTCTCCTGTTTGCTTTGCGCCATCCGGACGCGGTGAGAGGTTTACTGCTTTGGCGGGTCACGGGTGGTCGCTTTGCTTGTGAGCGGTTGGCGCAAGAGTACTACGGCCAGCACATTGAAGCCGCCAAACAAGGGGGCATGGCCAAAGTCTGTGAGATGGAACACTGGAAAGAACGGATTGAGGCGCGACCGGAGAACCGCGATGCCTTGATGAAAATGAGTCCCGAGCGTTTTATCAACGTCATGTCGCACTGGCGGGAGTATTTTCTCAAGGGTGCCGACCTGCCGGTTATTGGTGCCACTGAGGCTGAACTCAAAACAATTAAGGTACCAGTCTGCATTGTGCCTGGAAACGACAATACCCATGGCCGTCAAACCGGCGAGAATCTCGGTCGCCTCATTGGAAAAAGTGAGGTGCATATCTTGTTTCCCAAGCACCATGATGAACCCCTCGGCCCACGGGAAGAATGGGATGAAAAAGCAGGCGAGATGGCTGCACTCTTCAATGATTTCATTAAGCGTGCGGCAGCCTAATTTCCTAAGGGTTTCCCGGTCGAGCTTGAAAGATCCGGGGCTCCTTTGCGTTGCCGCAATGGGGACTGAACACTGAGCAAACTGGCTAGGGCTGGCTTATAGACAACATCGTGACCGCTGAACAAAACACGTTTGCGACAATTCCTGATGGGTTGAAAACCACCGCCGCTGCGGCTGCGTTCGCGCAGGATGTGGGTTTCGCGGATATCCCCGCGGCGGCGCTGCGGATCGGCACGCGCTGTTTGCTCGATGGTCTGGGACTTTTCGTTGCGGGATCGCAAGAACATTCTGTTCAGCTTCTCATCGAAGAGGCGGAGCAGATGGGTGGTCGACCGGACGCACTTTTGTTAGGCCGCGGCAATGAGAAAGTGCCGGCTGTGATGGCGGCCCGCGTGCTCGGCACGGCCGGTCATGCCCATGATTGGGACGACAGTCAGGTGAGCCTCGACCCGACGCATATCTATGGTCTGCTCACCCATCCAACGATTCCGCCGTTGACGAGCGCGTTGGTGATGAGCCAAAAGCTTGGCGGCGTCGACGGTAAAACTTTTATGCTAGCTTTTCTAACTGGCTTTGAAGTGGAATGTAAGATCTCCGAGTGGATGCTGCCGCAGCATTATGTGAGAGGCATGCACTCGAGCGGGACGGTGGGAACCTTCGGCGCCTGCGCGGCGGCCGCAAAACTTCTGGGCTTGACGGGAGACAAGCTTCGCAGTGGGTTGGGCATCGCCGCAAGTTTTGCCGCGGGTATTCGCTGCAACTTTGGCACGATGACCAAGCCGTTACATGTCGGCCGCGCCGCAGAAAATGGGGTGACGGCCGCGTTGCTGGCCGCGCGTGGGTTTACTGCGGATCAGGATGCTCTAGACGGGCCCTGGGGATTTTTCGCCGTCCAGGGCGGCGGCGTCAGTGCAGAAAAAGGTTCGCAGGGTTTTGGCAAAGTATGGACCATCGTCGAGCCGGGTGTGTCGATCAAACCCTATCCATGCGGAGTGCTTACCCATCCGACCATCGATTTGATGCTCAAACTCGTTACCGACTATGACGTCAAGCCGGAAGATATTGATGCGGTCATAGTTTACGCCGGCACAAACATTCTGAAGCCCATTCGTTACCCCGTTGCGGACAACCATCTGCAAGCCAAATTTTCCCTCCCGGCGGCTCTGGCAATGATCGCCCTCGCTCGCAAAGCGGGTAAACGTGAGTTCTCCGACGAATTTGTCAGCTCCGCTCCCATGCAAGCGATGCAGCGGCGTATATCGACGGAGCTTGATCCCGAAATCGAAAAAATGGGTTTCGACAAAATGCGCTCACGTATCCTGATTCGCCTCAAAGATGGCCGTACGGTCGAAGGCTGGGCCGACGAGCGCTACCGTGGTGGACCGGAAAACCCGCTGAGTGATGCAGACGTGGAAGCCAAGGTGCGCTCCTGCTGTGGTGGAATCTTGGAGGAAAAAAGCCAATCGGTTCTCATCGAGACTGCCTGGTCCGTTGAACGGTTATCAGACGCCGGAAAGCTCATGCAGATTGTAAATGATGTAGCGCAATAAACTTCTTGAGCGAGGGTGCGCCGCAGATCGACGAGCTCCAAGAAAACCTTTGCTCAATATCTCGTTCTCATTGCGCACGTCTCCGCCTAGGGCGCACATGCGAGCGTACGAATTCTTCCCTCATTGGGAAGCTCAACGTCGAGCTTGTGCCATTTTTCACCGCTGTCAGAGCTGCTGTAAAGCTTCCCGTCCGCAGCGCCAAAATAAAGCGACTCAGCGTCCAACGAATCCATCACTAGAGCGTTCCATCCGACGATATAGAGAGGCCGAATTTCTGTCGCGACTTCCTTGAAACTTGTCCCACCGTCGGTGCTTTTGTAAATAGAGCTCTCGTTCGTGGCCCCGCTGGGCGGGGCCACGGAGGCAGCTGTGTAGATGATGTTGGGCTCGTGGGGATGAAGGACCACCGGCCCAAAATATTTTTTCATCCGGTAACCTCGATCTAACCTCCTCCAGCTCTTGCCACAGTCGTCGCTCCGGTAGAGGCCGTCTCCAGTCGAGACAACAAGACTATCCGGATCCTGGAATGAAAGTCTGACCACGTGGCAATCCTGGTAGACGCCGGTGACACGGCTCACCGGCCGAAAAGTCTCGGCTTCGCCCTTGCTCACGTATCGCCAACTTTCGCCAGCATCGAGGTTTAGATCACTCCGCCTTCTTCAATCGAACAATACATCACTTCCGGCTCTTCTGGATGGATGGCAATCCCTTTAATGTGCGCGATGTGGGGTGGGGGAGGATAGCTCCACTTTTTTCGCCCCGGGAGCTTCCGCACGCCGTCCAGCTAGGTCCAAGTCTCTCCTCCGTCGCTGCTTCTAAAAAGCAATGGCGGCTCCGCGCCCGCATAGACAATCATCCGATCGGACGGGTGGAATGCCAGAGAAAATATCTTGCATTCCTCCAGTCCCTTAGGTTGCCAGGTCCGGAGGAGAGAATCATTGGCTATTCCGGTTTTGATTAAGCTCCCACGATCACAATTTCTCCACTCTTGGAAGGCTGTGCGCGCCCCCGTGCTAACCGCAAGTGCGTTGCTGCTAGAGTCGGGGGCCGCCGTCATAGTTTGATGCTATAACTGCCGCCTCTCCTTTTAGTCGACAAAAGATTCCCTTCCACGTTACCTCGCTTTACAAAATTTAATTAGCGCAGTAGATTCATTATTGCTAACTCGTTGTAGCTCCTAGAAATCACGGACTTTGTGTCTGCATTTTCAAGGGGGAGGTCTCCCATGACAAGAGTTCGAGATATCCTAGCGGTAAAGGGACGTGACGTATGGTCGATCGGACCCAATGCATCAGTGTACGATGCGATGAAGCTGATGGCCGACAAAGGCATTGGCGCACTGTTAGTTCTGGAAGGGGCGAAGCTGGTTGGAATCATCTCGGAGCGCGACTATGCACGGAAAGTCATTCTCCAGGGCCGCTCCTCGAGAACCACTGCGGTCCAAGAGATTATGACCGGGCGTGTTGCCTATGCGGACCCTGAGCAGAACATCGAAGAGTGTATGGCCTTGATGACCGAGCTACGGGTCCGCCATTTGCCAGTTATCGAAGCTGGCGAAGTACGTGGTGTGATTTCCATCGGCGATCTTGTCAAGTCGATCATCGCCGAGCAGAAGTTTATCATCGAACAGCTCGAGCGCTATATCAGCAGCTGACGACTCCAAGACGAATAAATTGGGCCTTTTTGCTTTCCCTCCTCAGTGCTATGAATTAATTAATTGTTGACGGCTTCCGTTCGAATTCAGCCAAGATTCCCGCTCGATATCGCATTCTTTTCATAAATTTAATCCCCCGTTAATCATAGTGCTTGACATTTTTTCTAGTTACTGACATAAGAAGCTTAAGTTTAACGACGGCTAAAGTTAAAATAATTAACTTGCTCGACCAAATAGATTTAAAAATCCTTTCTATTCTACAAAATAGCGGACGATCTCGCCTCGCTGATATAGCTGAGGAGGTAGAACTTTCGGCTCCGGCTGTCATGGAGCGGGTGAAGAAGCTGGAAGTGGGTGGAGTCATCAGGGGGTATCAAGCCGTCGTTGACGGCAAGAAAGTCGGCAAGGACATAACGGCTTTTATCGGTGTGTCCGTCGGCAACCAACGGGACATGAATGAGTTTGCCACGCAGATGTTGCAGCACCACGACGTGCTCGAGTGTCATCATGTGACTGGTGACGAAAGCTTTATCCTCAAAGTGAAATCGGCGAACACTGGTTCTTTGGAAAAGCTACTAGGTGAAATTCGCTCTGTGGAAGGAGTAACGCGAACCGTGACGAAGGTTGTGCTTTCTACGGCGAAGGAGAGTCAAACCCTGGATCTCGATCAAAGTTTGGTTGAACATTCCAACTCAAAAAAAAAGTGATGCCGCGGTCGGAAATTGTCGTTGACGCAAGATGGGTTTCTCGATATGGCCTAAGTTGCTTGGCACTACTTTCAACCGTGCGGCTGCTCGCGTATCCATTTTTTTATAACACCCGTCGGTGCGGTGTAATTCAGTGAAGGATAGGTATATGGAAATTGCCAACTTGCCTCCCAAACAGGGCCTTTATGATCCCAGGTTTGAGCACGATGCCTGTGGCGTCGGATTCGTCGTCAATATCAAGGGTGAGAAGTCGCATGAAATCGTCGATCAGGCGCTGACGGTCTTGCAAAATCTCGATCACCGTGGAGCCTGCGGTTGCGAAGAAAATACCGGTGACGGTGCCGGAATCCTGCTTCAAGTGCCGCATACTTTCTTTCAAGATGCTTGCGAGGGGCTCGGCTTTTCGCTGCCTGACCCGGGCGACTACGGTGTCGGCATGCTCTTTCTGCCAGACCATCGTACTCAGCGGCGGCAATTTGAAAAGATTCTCGAGGAGATTATCACCAGTGAGGGACAACGCCTTCTCGGCTGGCGCAAGGTCCCGACGGATAATTTGTATCTAGGCGAGACGGCCAAATCCTACGAGCCCTTCGTCCGCCAGGTATTCATTGGCCGCGGCGAAGGCATCGAGGACGACCTGGCTTTTGAGCGCAAACTTTATGTCATCCGGCGACGGGCGGAAAATGCGATTCGTTACGCTCGTCTCCCCGGCGGGGATTTCTTTTACATTCCGAGCCTGTCCTGCCGAACCATCATCTATAAGGGGATGCTGACCCCCAGGCAGGTCATCACTTTCTATCCCGATCTTTCCGACCCATCGGTGGAGTCCGCCATCGCGGTCGTCCACTCTCGTTTCAGCACCAATACGTTCCCTAGCTGGGGACGGGCGCATCCGTATCGCTACCTTATTCACAACGGTGAGATCAACACACTTCGCGGCAATGAGAACTGGATGCACGCACGACAAGGGATGCTGGCATCAGAGCTATTTGGCAATGATTTGGAAAAGGTTTTCCCCGTGATCCAAGAGGACGGCAGTGACTCGGCCAAATTCGATAACTGTCTTGAGTTCTTGGCGTTGAGCGGACGCTCGCTACCTCACGCGGTGATGATGATGATACCGGAGCCGTGGGAAAATCATGAGAGCATGGACGAGAAAAAGCGGGCCTTTTACGAATATCACAGCAGTCTCATGGAGCCATGGGACGGCCCCGCTTCGATCGCTTTCACCGACGGTACGGTCGTTGGCGCCGTGCTGGATCGTAACGGCTTGCGTCCATCGCGCTATTACGTCACCAAGGACGACCTCGTCATCATGGCCTCGGAAGTCGGCGTGCTCGATGTGCCGCCGGAACGGGTTCTAGAAAAACGGCGCTTACAGCCCGGTCGGATGTTTTTGGTGGATACCAGTGAAGGGCGCATTATCAGCGACGAAGAGATCAAGCAACAGATGGCTGCGGCCAAACCATACAGAAAGTGGCTAAAAGAGAACCTCGTTCACTTTGATTCGTTTGAGAGCGTCCCGGAAAAGCAGCCAGTAGCAAATCATCAAGCGACGCTGCAGCGCCTACAGGCCTTTGGTTACAATTTCGAAGATCTTCGCATCAATATCGGCCCGATGGCGCAAAATGGTATTCAGCCCGTTGGCTCCATGGGGACGGATACGCCGCTTGCCATCTTATCCGACAAGCCGCAGCTCCTATACAATTATTTCAAACAGCTCTTTGCGCAGGTGACCAATCCGCCCATCGATCCGATTCGTGAAGAGTTGATCACCTCAACGACCTTGACGCTCGGTTCGGAAGGTAATCTCGTCGAGCCCAAGCCGGAAAGCTGCCGGCAGCTTAGGCTTCCCGATCCCATTCTGAAAAACTCAGATATGGAGAAGCTACGTAAGATTGATATGCCCGGACTTAAATCGCTCACGCTCCCGATTCTGTTCAATCCGAGCGAAGGCAAAGCGGGTATTGAGCGGGCCTTGGAGGAATTGTTTAAGGCGGCGGACAAGGCGATTGCGGATGGTGTTACGATCTTGATCCTTTCCGATAAAGGTGTTGACCGAACTCACGCACCGATTCCGGCTCTGTTGGCATCGTCCGGACTGCATCATCACCTCATCCGTTGCGGTACACGCACCCGAATAGGGTTGGTTCTCGAATCCGGCGAACCCCGGGAAGTGCATCATTTCTGCCTCTTGCTCGGGTACGGTGTGCAAGCCATCAACCCATACCTGGCCTACGAGTGTCTCAACGACATGATCCACGAAGGCATGCTCAAAGGCATTACGTATCACGAGGCGATCAAGGGCTACGACAAAGCCGTCTATAAGGGCGTCGTAAAGGTCATGGCGAAGATGGGGATTTCTACCATCAAGTCTTATTGCGGCGCGCAAATTTTTGAAGCCGTTGGGCTCGGTCAAGAGCTGGTGGACAAGTACTTTACCTGGACACCGTCGCGCGTCGGCGGTATCGGCTTAGAGGAAATTGCGCGAGAAGCGCAACAGCAACATGCCCGGGCATTTCCCACCTATCCGCTGAATGGCCATACGTTGGAAGTCTACGGTCAATATCAATATCGAAAGGATGGTGAGTTGCATCTTTTCAATCCGCGGACGATCCATCTATTGCAGAAAGCCTGCCGCACCAACGACTATAAAACGTTCAAGGAATACACTCAGCTTATCGATAGCCAGTCCGAGCGCATGGCGACCTTACGTGGCTTGATGGAACTGAAATACGTTTCCAAGCCGATTTCCATTGAACAAGTGGAACCCGTGGATGAGATCGTAAAACGCTTCAAGACCGGCGCCATGTCCTACGGCTCGATAAGCAAGGAGGCGCACGAAGCCCTTGCCATCGCGATGAACCGCATTGGCGGGAGGAGCAATACCGGAGAGGGGGGTGAGGATCCAGCGCGCTACATTCCAGATCCTAATGGCGATTCGCGCAATAGCGCCATCAAACAGGTTGCTTCGGGGCGATTTGGCGTGACCAGTTACTACCTGACGCAAGCGCGGGAGCTTCAAATCAAAATGGCTCAGGGTGCAAAGCCGGGAGAAGGTGGCGAGCTGCCCGGGCGAAAAGTCTATCCATGGATCGCTAAAGTGCGCCACTCGACACCGGGTGTCGGCTTGATTTCACCACCGCCGCACCACGACATCTATTCCATCGAAGATTTGGCGCAACTGATCCATGATCTCAAGAACGCCAATCATCACGCGCGCATTAGCGTAAAGCTCGTTTCGGAAATCGGTGTCGGAACCATTGCAGCGGGCGTCGCCAAAGGTCATGCAGATGTGGTTTTGATCAGCGGCCATGACGGCGGGACTGGAGCTTCGCCACAGACCAGCATCAAACATGCGGGCCTGCCCTGGGAGCTGGGACTCGCGGAGACGCACCAGACCCTGGTGCTTAACAATCTGCGCAGCCGTATCGCCGTGGAGACCGACGGCCAGCTGAAGACCGGCCGCGATGTCATTATTGCAGCGATGCTTGGCGCCGAGGAATTCGGCTTTGCCACCACTGCTTTGGTCACCCTGGGCTGCATCATGATGCGGGTCTGTCACCTCGATACCTGCCCGGTGGGAGTCGCCACGCAGAATCCCGAGTTGCGCAAGAAATTTGAGGGCGATCCAGCCCACGTGGTGAATTTCATGCGCTTCATCGCCCAGGAGATGCGCGAGCATATGGCCAAGCTGGGCTTTCGCACGGTCAACGAAATGGTCGGCCGTTCAGATCGGCTCGAAGTGCGCCGCGCCGTGGAACATTGGAAGGCCAAAGGTTTGGATTACGCGGCGATTCTTTATCAACCCAAGGTCCGGCGCGGCGTTGGCCGCTATTGCCAGATACCGCAGAACCATGGGTTGGAAAATGCTCTCGACAACCAGGTGCTGCTCGACTTGGCCGCGCCGGCACTGGAACGGCGGGAGAAAGTCAAAGCGACGTTAGACATCCGAAACACCAATCGCGTGGTTGGGACGATTCTTGGCAGTGAGGTTACCCGAAGGTTTGGACCGCAGGGTTTGCCGGAAGACACGATCCTTTTTCACTTTGAAGGGTCCGCCGGTCAGAGCTTTGGAGCATTTGTCCCGGCCGGTATGACGCTCGAACTGGAGGGTGATGCGAACGACTACTTTGGTAAGGGTCTCTCTGGCGGCAAGATGATTTTGTATCCGCCGGAGGGTTCTACTTTTGCTCCGGAGGAAAACATCATCGTTGGCAATGTGGCCTTTTACGGCGCTACCAGTGGCGAGGCGTATATCCGCGGTATGGCCGGCGAACGCTTCTGCGTACGCAACAGCGGTGTTCGCGCAGTAATCGAAGGAGTGGGAGACCACGGCTGCGAGTATATGACCGGAGGTAGGGTCGTCGTTATCGGGACAACGGGGCGGAATTTTGCCGCCGGCATGTCGGGCGGAATAGCTTACGTGCTGGACGAAGACGGGATGTTCAAGAACCGTTGCAACTTCGAAACCGTGACCCTCGAGCGGTTGGACGAGAGCGATTTGCAAGAAGTCGAGGAGTTGCTCAAGCGCCATGCGGTTTATACACGCAGCGCGCGTGCTTGGCAGCTGCTAGCGCTGTGGCAAGAAACCGCACCGAAGTTCGTCAAGGTGATGCCAAGGGACTACCGCCGCGTGCTTGAAGCTCTACGAGACGCCGAAGCCAAGGGGCTGGTTGGCGACGAAGCGCTCATGTTCGCTTTTGAAGCGAACAAGAACGACGCGGCTCGCGTCAGCGGAAATTAGACACTGCTCGTTTATTCGCAAAGGCTCTGACCCACGCCGGGTTCCGCTTCCTGAGAGCGAACCACGAAACTCCGTTCGCATGTACATCGCGGATGGTTGCGCCGCAAGCGCCCGGGTCAGGCGAGAATTTTCTTATCGCAGGAGAAAATAACAATCATGGGCAAACCGACTGGCTTCATGGAGTATGACCGTGAGTTGCCCCAGGACCGCTCGCCCTTGGAACGAGTGAAAGACTGGGAGGAGTTTCATGAGCATTTTGCGGAAGCCAAACTGCAGCAGCAGGGCGCTCGTTGCATGGACTGCGGTATTCCGTTTTGCCACACGGGACAACTCATTAGCGGCATGGCTTCGGGGTGTCCGGTCAATAACCTTATCCCGGAATGGAACGATCTCATTTATCGTGGACTGTGGAAAGAAGCCTTAGAGCGGCTTCACAAGACCAACAATTTTCCCGAATTTACCGGGAGAGTTTGTCCGGCACCCTGCGAGGGATCCTGCGTGCTCGGCATCAACGAGCTTCCGGTCACGATTAAGAACATCGAATGCTCGATAATCGACAACGGTTTTGCCCAGGGATGGGTAACCCCGGACCCGCCGCAAAAACGGACGGGTAAGAAAGTCGCGGTCGTCGGTTCAGGCCCGGCCGGGCTCGCTTGCGCAGCACAACTCAATCGCGCGGGCCACCGGGTGACCGTTTACGAGCGGGCGGATCGCATCGGCGGCTTGCTGATGTATGGCATTCCCAACATGAAGTTGGACAAGAATATTGTGCAACGCCGCGTCGATCTCATGGCTTCGGAAGGTGTCCAATTCGTCACCGACACCGCAGTAGGCGGCGATATTCCGGCGAGCCGACTGCGGGAAGATTTCGATGCCATCGTATTATGCTGCGGGGCCACCCAGCCGCGTGATTTGCCGATCCCCGGCCGGGAGCTCAAGGGCATTCATTTCGCTATGGAGTTTCTCCATGCCAATACAAAGAGCTTGCTTGATTCAGGTCATCAGAACGGCAACTACATTTCAGCGACCGATAAGGATGTGATTGTGGTCGGCGGCGGGGACACCGGCACGGACTGTGTCGGTACCGCCATGCGACATCAATGCAAGAGTCTCACGCAAATTGAAATTTTGCCGCGCCCACCTGACACCAGGCAACCTGACAATCCCTGGCCCGAATGGCCCAAAGTTTACAAACTAGACTACGGTCAGGAAGAGGCCAAGGCTCGCTTTGGTGCCGACCCGCGCATCTATCTTACCACCGGCGAAAAATTTGTCGGCAATGAGAAGGGTGAGGTTAAAGAGTTTCATATCTACGATGTGGAGTGGGCAAAGGATCAGCGGGGAGCCTTTATCCCAAAGCGAGTCCCTGGCACTGAGAGGGTCTTACAGGCGGATCTGGTCTTACTCGCGATGGGTTTCCTAGGGCCTGAAGACACGGTTCTTTCGCAGTTGGGTGTTGAGCGTGACCCGCGATCGAATACCAAAGCCGAGTATGGCCAATTCAATACCAATGTTCCTGGCATTTTTGCAGCCGGCGATTGCCGACGTGGCCAGAGCCTGGTGGTTTGGGCAATCAACGAAGGGCGGGGCGCGGCTAGAGAGTGCGATCGCTACTTGATGGGCGAGACGAATCTACCGTAGTCGGGGAAGAAACTAACTACCGGAATTGGTCTGTCGCTGTTCGGCCGATCCCCAGTTGACAACGACTGTAGAGTCATCGGGCAATGTGAGATTTTGCCGTAGACCTCGCCGCAAATACATTTTGACCCAATAGTTATAGAAATACGCCACATCCTGCTTCGCTTGCTCGATGCGACCTTCGCCAGTTCGATATCGGACCGTCACCCACCGATCTTCAACTGATATTTCGGTAAGGGTAGTTTCCGGCCGACAATCCAGAAACGAGCCTATGCCACGGAGTTTCTGTGCCAAGCCGTAGGGATCAGGATTACGGTCTCCGTTACGCCGATGCGCGCGTCCCTTTGAATCAAGTTCTTCTATCTCCTCCGATTGGTAAGACAAATCGATTTCATAGATCGACCGGCGAGGGCCGCCCGTGAGAAGCGATCCAACTCCCGAGACGAAGTCTTGAATGAAACCTGAAAACGACGACTGCGCGTAGTCGGCAGCGATTATCTTGCCGCGTACGACGTAAAGGCCTCTCTTCAATTCCAAGTCCAGCGAAAACACGTGTCGCTCTTCTAGGGCCTGGCCCACGGCTCGCAGCTCTCGAGCGTAAGAGTTCTTCTGAAACTGTGGTTTTTTCGGGATTGGGTCGGAGAATTCCGCTATCCCCGGAAGATTGATCTTGTTGTCGGCTGTCATAACCGGAGATCCAAAGCTGCCTTTGTCAGTCAGAAAATCTGACTATCTCACCGAGGCAAGGAGCAAGCACGATGCCATTTTGGCTAGTGAGGACTGGAATTAGAAATAGTGACGACAGCGGAAGAATATTACTCTCACCCGCCGGCCTGTAACAATAAAGAAGGAGGTCAACGCTCGGGCAAAAGATAAGAACAGCTAAAATGTAAGAGCGTTGTCGGGCAAAAATGGAAGCATAAACTTTTCATGGTTGACGGTAAAAAGTGTCGACTATTATTTTGCCCTTAGGTATGAACTCAAGTCACCCAATGTGATAGAAACGTTTACAGTTCTAATGAGAGACTATGGCGATGCCGGAGGTAATGTTTTATGGCCACTTCTGCAGACCCTTTTGGCCCGAGACCGATGGACGAAGTTAAGAAAGAGCTTCTCCCTCGAGCCAAGGAGATGCGCAACCCGTTTCTTCACACGATTTATGAGGAAGTTGCGCCGGTAATCCAGGATCTCAAATCTGTGGAGAGGGAAGAATGGGCAAGGGCCTTCAGTGCCCTGGCTGCTCCCTGGGAAGAGAAAGCTGCGCGCGCGGAAGCAGACGGCGACGGCTCGGCAGCAATGAAAAATTATCTTATCGCTTACGACTACTATCACGTGGCGCGTTATCCGGCGCCCAATTCTCCGGGCAAGCTGAAAGCTTACAGAAAATCACAGGAGAACTATTTGAAGGCGGCCCGCTACTTCGACCCGCCGTTGGAGCGTGTCGAGATACCATTTCGTGGACGGCCTGGTGAGGGAAGCGCTTCAGTGGGACTCTTGCGAAAGCCAAAAGGGATTGAGAAATCGCCGGTGGTGATTATTTGGGGCGGCATCGACGCTTTTAAAGAAGAACGGCCGACTGAACCTTATCTGCGCGCGGGCATGGCAACCCTTTGCATCGACATGCCAGGAGTGGCCGACGCACCGCTTGCCGGCTCTGAGGATGGTGAGCGCCTTTGGGATACAGTGCTTGATTGGATTGATCAACGCACGGATTTAGATTCGGACCGGGTCGGCATTGTCGGGGGCAGTACCGGGGGATACTGGGCAACAAAGGTTGCCCATAGCCATCGCGAGCGGATTCGCGCCGCGGTCAATCATGGCGGTCCGGCACACTATGCCTTTTCCAAGGACTGGATCATCAAAGCGCAGCGCGGCGAATACCCGTTCGAGCTTGCCGAGACTCTTGCGTGTGCTTTCGGCCGCTCCAGCGCCGAACAGTGGGTGGAGTACAGCCCGTGCCTTTCTCTACTCGATCAGGGAATTATCACCGGGCGCTGTGCGCCGCTCCTTTGTATCAACGGCATTAACGACAGCGTTTTTCCGATTGCCGATATGTATTTATTACTCGAACATGGCGATCCTAAGAGCGCTCGTTTTTTTGCCGGCGGCCATATGGGAGGTGGAGGAGCGCAGCCGGTGATCTTGGCTTGGTTGAAAGAAAACCTGTAGGTAACGACGGTCGAGCCTGCTTAGCGGAAAGGGTTTCCTAGCGGGCTTCGTTGACGGTTGAGGTCCTGCTGCACCTCGAATTTCCGTTGCTGGTCTCTTAACTGATTCATCTGCTGATCGATCTGCAATTGCCTCAATTGCTCTTTTTGCCTGGACGGGATCTGCTCACGCTGAATCTGATTGAGCTCCAGCTCGGTTTTGAGACGGTCGAGTTGTTGCTCGTTTTTGATTTGATCGAGCCGCTGTTGGGTCTGGTTGAGTTGTTGCTGTTGCAGAGGTTGAGTGAGACCGGTCCGCTCTTGCTTAAGCTGATCTAGTTGCTGTTGGGCTCGATTCAGTTGCTGGTCGCGCTTCAATTGGTCCAGTTGCTCCCGCTCCCGTGTCTGATTGATGTCCTGCTGTTGACGAGACTTCAATTGCTCTTTTTGAAACTCTTCGGCCTGGTCAGTGGCTGCCGGGCTCATGGCCGGGTACCCGAGAAGAAACGCAGCGCACAAAGCAGCGAGAAGCGTTTTCATACATTACTCTATTACAGATTCCCAAGAACCGATAAAGAATTCAATAGCCATTAGCGGAGCGACGGAAGCATGGAAAAATCCACCAGCTTCTCCGGATCAAGGGCTTCGGAGATCGGCCGTTCTTCACGCAAGAGATCTAGGTACCCACGCACTTTTTTCACCCCGATGCCGCCATCAATAGACAAGAGGCCGGTCATAGTATCGTAGGATCGCTCTGCTTCGCTCTGGCTCACCTTGAATTTTACGGCAATCATCCTGACTGCGTCTGAACGGTTGGTTCGCTGCCATGAAACCGCCTCCATGACCG
>Ga0209799_1000093_pt1 | contig 15903 bp, 12 predicted proteins | sample PanSoiPlo36MoBio_FD_188324 | JGI IMG/M metagenome (GOLD analysis project Ga0209799, IMG submission 188324) | Tropical forest soil microbial communities from Panama analyzed to predict greenhouse gas emissions - Panama Soil Plot 36 MoBio (SPAdes)... | ecosystem: Environmental > Terrestrial > Soil...
CGAGTTGTCATATTTACGACAGTGACGTGTTTACAGCGAAGGATTTTTTCGTTGACCCGCACAATGCCTGGCGATATAACCCGCGATGGAAGGGAGGAACCATCGAATGGAACGCTACCACAAGTCATATCGCATTATCTCCAGGTCCGACCGTGACCCGGAGAACAACCTTTTCAGGGCAGTGGTTACCATTGAGACCAGTCCAGGGCCTGTCTACTGGGAAAATACAACACCATGTTGCGAACCAGCAACCGGACGGTTCAGGAACGAACGTGAAGCTGAACTGTACGGCGTCGAATGGGGAATAGGAGCCATTAACCAGGGTTTTATGGAAGTTAGCTTTTCCCGCAGACTACCGTGAGGTCATAAAGCCTTTGGGGCATTGGCTGCCCTGTTCTACTTCTTGTTAAATCCACCGACGAGCGCTCTTCTGCCGCCGTCCCAAAAAGTTTTTACATTCTCAAATCCGGCTTCCTTCAACCATTTTATCTGATCTTTTAGCGACGGAGTCATGCGATCGAAATTCAGGAAACAACCGCCGGGTTTTACCAAGGGAAAAGTCTCCCCGTAGATCGCGCGAATGATCTCCGGAGAGCGAACGTTATGGATCGCAATCGAAGATACCACCGCTTCAAAGGGTCCCTTGATCTTCCGGCTCCAACCCGGTTTGCTGAAATCACAGAGGACGTATTTGACGCGGCCCTTTAGATCTTTCATGCGTTTACGGCCCAGTTTGGCCATCTCATCCGATCCATCTTGGCACACGGCAGTGGCGTTAGAAAAATGCTTGAGGAGAAACTGAGTCAACGCCCCATATCCCGCCCCTATATCCAAGATAGTAATCGAAGCCTCTGGATCATAGGGCAATGTCTTCGCTATTAATCGGAATATTTTCTGGCGATCCACCTCTCGTTGATCTTGGTCTGTCGCCCATTGAGAAACGTACTCTCGTGAGCTCCAATCGTGGTGGTTCCACGGATCTGTTAATTTCGGCATCGCTCTTCTCCCGGAATCAAGTTCGCTTGCATTGCTTCATCGCTATTTCTTGTAAAGCGCATCGATAAAGCCACTCTGCTCGATGCGTTTGACGATCGTCGAATCGATGATCGAACTCGGGTCTGTTTGTTTCGCCTGGGGATATTGCAGCGAAAGCACATCTAAGCCGCTTTTGATGACCGCCACCGAAGGCGCCGGCACTCGTTCCAATTCACCGACAGTCGACTGGTAGGATTCTTCCAAAATATCGTCGCTTGCGCCACGGAGATATTTGCGCCAAACCGATATACTCTTTTCTTTATTGGTCTTGAAAATAGCAATTCCTTCGATCATGGTTTTCAAAACCCTCTCCAGCACCTCGGATTTTTTGTTCACCGTCGGCTTTAGAGTCGTAACGGTGTTGTAGGGATACACGATCCCGAGCTTTTCGTAGTTGATCAACTCACGGAAACCCTTTTGCTTCGCCATCAAAACCTGCGGCCCCGAAAATGACGCCGCATCGACGACGCCGCGTTCCAGCGCCTGCAGTGCGATGGCGGGTTCACCCAACGGCAGCAGCTTCACATCACGGTCCGGCACAAGGTTCATCTTCCCTTGCAGCACGTAGCGGACCATGGTATCCGCCAGCGCCCCGGGTCTACCCGTGCCGATGACTTTGCCTTTTAGATCCTCACTGCTTTTGATCTCGGGTCTGGCAACAATGACCCCTGGCACTCTATTGACGAACGTCAAGACAATGATCTGATCCTTTACGCCGAGAACGTGCGAAGTTAAGGCACCGGTCCCAGTGGCAACAACGAAGAGCATCTCGCCGCTCATCAACAATTGTTGTGGCCGCGCACGCCCGGCATACACGGCCTTGAGATCCAGTCCATACTTCTTGCCGAGTTGGTCTTCGATGGCGATCCAAAGCGGCACGTAATGGCCGGAGAAGGACGAATAGCCGATGGTCAAACTCTCGGATAGAGACGCCGCATAGCCGAGGCGCGCCAAAACCAACCACGAGGACAAAACCAAAAAGCCGATTGGCAGGAGCCGGTTGCTGCGCATACGCGCACTCCTTTCGTTGCTGATTCTGTAGCTTTTGACCGGTTAGCACTCGGCTGAGGGTCAAGTCAACCAAAACCGAATGTGAATCTACAGTGAAACTCGAGAACGAAGACGGTGAGCGTTGTGACTGCGAGGCTAACTTTGAAACTTTGCGGCGTAGAAGGCCGCACCTTGAAGCGCGGACTGGTCGTTCAAAATAATTCGCACCGGCATGGCGGAAAGAAGCTCCCGGTAACGACCTTTGTCGAGTAAGGCGCGCATGAAAGTTCCATCTTGGAGCTTGGCAAGGATTTTTGGCGCGATGCCGCCGCCGACATATACACCGCCGATGGCCTTCCCCCGCAGGGCCAAATTCCCCGCTTCGGCACCGTAGATCGACACAAATAGATTCAGCGCCTCCACGCAGATGTCACTGTTGCCGGCTAAGCCCTCTTGGGAAATAACAACGCTTATGTCCTCCGCCGCAGATAGTTTCTGCTTAAGCCAGTCGGGCTCTGCAAACCGACCGCTGTCTCGAAGAAAACCGTAAATATTCGCTATCCCAGGTCCGGAAACCACTCGCTCATAACTCGCATGACCGAATTTCTTGGTTAGATACCGGAGCAGACCAATTTGCGTCTCATCGGTCGGAGCAAAATCCCCATGCCCCCCTTCCGAAGCAGACGGATGATGGTCGCGGCCGTCGTCATAGAGTGTCACCTCGCCCAAACCCGTGCCGGCGGCAATCAAGACTTTGTTGCCCCGGCGCCGGCTCACTCCTTCGTTGAGTGTGAAAAGCTCGTGAGGCTCCAGAGTGAAGATACCATAGCCCGCGGCTTCCAAATCATTGAGCAGAGTAGCGGAATTTAGTTTAAACCGCTGGGCAATTTTGTCGGCGTTCACCACCCATGAAAGGTTCGGGGTTTTGACTTCGCCGTCCACTACCGGACCGGCGATGCCGAAGCAAGCGCGGCTGATCGAAACTTGCTGACCGGCAAGAAACTCTTCGACCACAGGTTCGAGACCTGGATACTGCTTGCTGGGAAATGTCTTCTTGAGTTCAGATTTAAGCTTCTCGCCCTGGCGCGAGAAAAGCGCCAAGTGGGTTTTGGTGCCACCGATGTCCCCGGCGAGGATGAGATTGTTGCCAGTCACGGTTTTCAGATTTTTACAGTTTCAAAGCAATTCGACTCACGGGCAACGCCAGCGTCGCCCGTCGCGCTGCATGAACTCATCGGCCTCTCGCGGCCCCCAAGAGCCAGCTTCGTAATTAGGGAAACTCGTCGGCTTCGACCGATCCCAAGTTTTGATGATCGGATCCACGAGCGCCCAGGCCTCCTCCACCCAATCGTGGCGAGTATAAAGGGTCGAATCTCCTTCGATGCAATCTTCCAGCAGAGTTTCGTAAGCCTCCGGCGAAGTGTTGCCAAAGGCCTGCTCGTATTTGAAATCCAGGCTGAGTGGACTGACACAGATCTCCGGTCCGGGCGGCTTGACTTCAAATGTTAGCGACACTCCTTCGTCGGGTTGAATGCGCATTACCAGCACATTGGGGCTCACGTCATCCACCGCCGCGCAGGTGCGGAACAGCAGCAGCGGAGGCCGCTTGAATTGGATCGCAATCTCGGTTACCCGCTTGGGCATGCGCTTGCCCGAGCGGAGATAGAAGGGCACTCCCTCCCAGCGCCAGTTATCGACGTAAAATTTGATCGCCGCGTACGTCGGAGCCGGCGAATCTTTGCCAACGTCCGGCTCTTCCCGATAGCCGACGACCTCTTTGCCGCCAACCCTGCCGCGTCCGTACTGCCCCCTTACCGCAAATTCCGCCACTGTATCCGGTGTCACGGGGCGCACCGAACGAAGGAGTTTTCCTTTCTCGTCGCGGGTGGCGTCAGCGCCAAAGGCTACCGGCGGTTCCATCGCTGTGAGACAAAGCAATTGCAGCAAGTGATTTTGAAACATGTCCCGCACAACGCCCGACTTGTCATAGTAACCACCGCGATTTTCCACTCCCACGGTTTCCGCCGCGGTAATCTGGACGTGATCGACATAGCGTCGGTTCCAGATCGGCTCAAAGACGGCATTGGCGAACCGGAACACCATGATATTTTGCACCGTCTCCTTGCCGAGATAGTGATCGATTCGATAAATCTGCTTTTCATCGAGTACTTCATGCACTCTGCGGTTGAGCTCTCTGGCGGTCTCGAGGTCCGTGCCGAAGGGCTTCTCGATGATCACCCGGGTGCGCGGCTCACCGTCGTTTTCATGGCACGTCAAACCTACCGCGGCGATTTGCTGGACGACTGAGCCGTAAAGCTCGGGCGGCGTCGCCAGGTAGAAAACCCGCACGGGAGGGACGCGGCTGCCGCGGTCGAATCCGTCGATAAATTGCTTGAGCTTCTGATAACCCTCGAGGCCCTCATAACTCCCCTGGACGTAATAGAGAGCGGAGGCGAACTGCTGCCAAACCGACTCCTCCTTGAGGCCGGTTCGGGAGAACTTGCTGACCGTCTCGTGCATCTTTTGTCGGAACTCTTCGTGACTCATTTCGCTGCGCGCGTAGCCGACGACCGCGAAGCGCTCCGGCAAGCGCTTTTCCAAGGCGAGATTGTAAAGCGCCGGGATTAACTTCCGTTTGGTGAGATCACCGGAGGCGCCAAAGATGGTTAGCACACAGGCGTGCGGCCGCTTGGCTCGATCTAGACCGGTCGTCGCGTAGGCATGAGGATCGCTAGACATAAGCTTTATTCCTTTTCTCGCGTCACCCTGTTTGAATTCCCGCGTTACTTCCCACGGCTTGCCGCTGGATTCAGTTGCTCGGGTTCAGTTCTTTCGCGACGCTTCAGCTGCCCACCATAGCGTCGCGCTTTTTTGCCAGCGCTCCAAGCAACTGATCGAAAGATGCGGCGAAAGCCGCAACACCGTCCTGTTGGAGCTTCTCGGTAATGGTCTCCAAGTTGATGCCTAACGCTTTCAGCCATCCCAGAGCCGCAGCGGCGTCATCAAGGCTGTCCGATACCGTCTCTCCCGGGACCTTGCCATGATCCTTGAAGGCATCGAGCGTCTCCGGCGGCAGCGTATTGACCGTATCAGCACCAATGAGGTTTTCGACGTAAAGAACATCCGAATAGGCAGGGTTCTTGGTGCCCGTGCTGGCCCACAAGGGCCGCTGAGCGCGAGCGCCCCGTTGGCTGAGCGCAGCGAATCCTTCGCCATGAAAAATTTCGAGGAAGCGATGATAAACCAGTTTGGAATTCGCGATAGCAATCTTACCCAGCAGGGTCTTCGCCCGCGCCTGGGCCGTTGCAAGAGTCTCGAGGGCACGATCCACCATGGTGTCCACGCGACTGACGAAAAAAGAAGCTACGGAAGCGACCTTCGATGGTTCTGCGCAGCGCCCGAGACCGCGAATGTAAGCCCGCGCCACGGCCTCATAGTGACTCATGGAGAACATCAAAGTGATATTGACGTTCACGCCGTCGGCAATGAGCTCTTCGATGGCTGGAATTCCCTCGGGAGTCGCCGGGACTTTAATCATCACATTGGGTCGTTCCACCGCGGCCCGCAAACGTTTTGCTTCCTTGATGGTCGCCTGGGTGTCATGCGCGAGGTGCGGCGAGACCTCGAAGCTGACGTAACCGTCGGCACCTCCAGTCTCGTCATAGACGACCCGGAGAACATCCGCCGCCATCTGAATGTCCTCGATGGCAAGTCGTTCATAGAGATTTCCCACATCCGTCTTTGGATCCTTGGTCAGCAGCGCGCGCAAGGTATCGTCGTAGTCGGTGCTGCCGGCGATGGCCTTTTCGAAAATGGTTGGATTGCTGGTGACGCCGCGAATGCCGTCCTCTTCAACCAGCCGCTTCAACTCTCCGGTGCGAATGAGATCGCGCCGAATATAATCGAGCCAAACTGATTGTCCTTGCGCAAGTAATTCTTTCAGCGGATTCATTAATTCCTCCTTACACCGATTTCCCATAGCGCTTCTCAAGCACTTTGATCTTCCGCATCCGGCGAAGTTGGCGCTCCTTCGCCTTAAATTTAACGGCGAGAAAATCCCACACCGGCTATCTTCCCAATAGAGCTAAAGTCCGCTTTACGACATGATCCACAGTGAAGCCGAGCTTTTCCATCACCACGTTTCCCGGCGCCGAAGCACCGAAGCGCTCTAGGCCGATGACATCCCCGCCGTCGCCGATATAACGATGCCAGCCTTGCGGCAGAGCCGCTTCGACCGCAAGCCGCGGCCGAATCGAGGGTGGCAAAACCGACTCGCGATACTCGCGCGTCTGCAGATCGTAAAGCTCCCAGCTCGGCATGGAGACCACGCGCGCCTGAATTTTTTGTTCCGCTAACTTTTGTCGTGCCGCGACGACCAGCGCCAGTTCCGAGCCGGTGCCAATCAAGACGACGTCGGGCTTGCCGTTGGCTGCATCCGCCAGAACGTAGCCGCCCCGTCGGACTCCCTCCGCTGCGGCGAACTGACTCCGATCCAGGGTGGGGACGTTCTGCCGCGTTAATGCTAGCGCCACGGGTCGGTGACGCGACTCGATAGCGATCCGCCACGCGACAGCGGTCTCGTTGGCGTCACCAGGGCGGATCACAACCAGATGCGGAATGGCGCGCAACGCCGCTAGTTGCTCAATGGGCTGATGGGTTGGCCCGTCTTCGCCGACTCCGATGCTATCGTGGGTGAAAACATAGATCACACCCAGCTCCATCAGCGCGGCAAGCCGGATCGCCGGCCGCATATAGTCGGAGAACATCAGGAATGTTGATCCGAAAGGGATGATGCCGCCGTGGGCTGCCATGCCGTTGAGCGACGAGGCCATACCGTGCTCGCGCACGCCAAAATGTAGGTTGCGCCCGCCGTAGCCATATCCACCACCCGCCGAGCCTTGGCTATGGCTAAAGTCTCTTTCCGAACTTTCAAAATCACCAAGATTCTGCAAAACGGTGAAGGTTGACGGATTCAAATCAGCAGAGCCGCCGATCAATGTCGGAAGCTTGGGCGCTAGGGCGTTGAGAATCTTCCCCGATGCGGCGCGCGTGGCCAGTCCCTTGGCGTCGGCAGGAAAATCAGGAACCGCTTCGTCCCAACCCTTCGGCAAATCGCCGCGCATCACTTGCTCGAACTCGCGAGCCTGATCAGGAAATTTTTGCGCATAGGCGGAAAATATCCGGTTCCATTCCGCCTCGGCCTTTTCTCCTTTGCCAATAGATTCGCGAAACCGGGTCAGAGCCTCTTGAGGCAAAAAGAATGTCGGCTCCGCCGGCCAGCCCAGTTTTTGTTTCGTCCGCTTTACTTCCTCACCACCCAGCGGCGAGCCGTGCGCTTCGAAAGTATCCTGCTTGCCGGGTGATCCGTAGCCGATATGCGTGTGTACTAGAACCAGCGACGGCCGCGTGGTTTCATTCCGCGCCGCGCGCAGCGCCTGGTCAATCGCCTCCAGGTCGGTACCGTCTTCAACATTTTGCGTGTGCCAGCCATAGGCCTCGAACCGTTTTGCGCAATCTTCCGTGAAGGTGAGATCGGTAGAAGCCGCCAAGGAAATGTGGTTGTTGTCGTAGAGATAAATCAGTTTGCCCAGCTTCAAATGGCCGGCGATGCTGGCGGCCTCGGCGGCCACGCCTTCCATCAAGTCACCGTCGCTGACGATTCCATAGGTAAAGTGATCGACGATCTCGAATCCCGGTTGGTTGTAGCGCGCGGCCAGATAAGCTTCGGCGATGGCCATGCCGACCCCGTTGCCAAAACCTTGACCGAGCGGTCCTGTGGTAGTCTCCACTCCCGGAGTTACTCCGCGCTCGGGATGGCCGGGTGTCCGGCTCTCCCACTGCCGGAAGCGCTGAATTTCCTCCAGCGGCAGATCGTAACCTGTAAGATGGAGCATGCTATAGATCAACATGGAGGCGTGGCCGGCAGAGAGCACGAAGCGATCTCGATCAAGCCACGAGGGATTGCGTGGGTTATGCTTCAATAAGCGCGTCCATAGAACGTAAGCCGCGGGAGCCAGTCCCATGGGGGCGCCGGGATGGCCTGACTTTGCCTTTTCGACGGCATCCACGGAAAGCATGCGAATGGTGTTGACGCAGAGCTGATCGAGTGATTCGGTCATAGGATATTGTCTCTCCCCTTCTAAGCCCGTTCACAGCCGCTAATTAAACGTTAACTCTCTTTCTTACCGTAGGCCATATGAAAACGATCAGCTTCCTCTGGCCAAAACACGGTCGAGATTGAAGGCCGCACTGATGAGACCTAAATGGGTGAAGGCTTGTGGAAAGTTACCCAAAGCTTCGCCGCAGTGACCGATCTCCTCTGCATAAAGGCCGACATGATTAGCATAACCAAGCATCTTCTCGAACATCAAGCGGGCTTCTTCAATTCGGCCGGCCCGTGTCAATGCCTCAACCAGCCAGAAACTGCAGATGCTGAAGGCGCCTTCGCGCCCGCTGATGCCGTCCACCGGATTCTCGTCGCTGAGCGAGTAGCGATGCACCAGGCTATCCATCGACAATCGATCCTGGATTCGTTCCAACGTCCGGATCATGCGCGGGTCGGTGGGCGAAACGAAGAAAACCAGCGGCATCAAGAGCAGGCTCGCATCCATCCGATCGGAGCCATAATACTGAACGAATGAATTGCAACTCTGGTCCCACCCCTGGTCCATGATTTCGCAGTAGATCTGATCCCGATTCTTAAGCCAGCGTTCTTGATCGGCTGGAAAACTTCGCTTGTTGGCCAGCCGCACCCCGCGGTCGAGGGCGACCCAGCACATTAGCTTTGAATAAACGAAATGGCGCGGTTCGCCGCGTATCTCCCAGATCCCTTCGTCAGACCTGCGCCAGTTGTTGCAGACGTAGTCGAGCAACGGCTCGAGATTGCGCCACAGATCGTAGGATATCGGAGCGCCATATTTGTTGTAGAGATAGACCGAATCCAGCAGCGCGCCGTAGATATCCAGCTGCGATTGCCCGTAAGCCCCATTGCCGATCCGCACCGGCTTTGAGTTTTTGAAGCCTTTCAGGTGGGAAAGATTTTCCTCCGTAAGCAAAGAATCGCCGTCAATCGAATACATCGGCTGTAGGGAACCGTCCGGGTTAAGCTTGCGGCATCTCTCTTCCAGCCAGTCCATGAAATGGCCCGCCTCCTGGTGAAAACCGAGTCTCATCAAGGCGTACAAGGTAAAACTGGCATCCCGAATCCAGCAAAAGCGATAATCCCAGTTGCGAACACCGCCGATTTCTTCGGGTAAACTCGTCGTAGCGGCGGCGACGACAGCGCCGCTGGGTGCATAGGTGAGCAGCTTAAGCACGAGCGCGGAGCGATGCACCATCTCCCGCCAACGCCCGGTGTAACGCGACTGAGACATCCAAAGCTTCCAGTAATCAATGGTTTCGCGAAAAGCTATATCCCCGGTTTTTTCGGGAATCAGCAGATTCGCTTCGCTTCCCCGATCGGCCTGACGCAGAAAAAATGCCGCTGTGTTGCCCCGAGGAAGCGAAAACTCCGCAACCACGCCTGTGCCTTCTATGGTGAGCGGCACCGGCGCGGCCAATCCGATTGAGGTTGAGGGGCTGACAAACGTCGCACCCTGGGGAAACGGATGAATCTCATGCTTGTCACGCGCGTAGTTAAACGCGGGAAAGCATTCCAAACGAAAGCTGACACGTCCTGCTACCGTGCTGACTCGCCGAATGATCTGATGATAGTTCGGAGGTGCATAGACCAGGCTCCGTCCCTCGATCGGCATGAAATCGATAAGTTCGGCAATCCCGTCGGCGCAATAAAACCGGGTAATCAAAACATTGGTATCCGGCAAGTAAAGCTGTTTGCAGCGCTCCGGGGAAAGCGCGCTGATTTTGAAGTATCCACCCTTTTCATCATCCAGGATGGCGGCAAAGACGCTAGGGGAATCAAAGTGGGGCAGACAGCACCAATCGATGGAACCATCCGTGCTCACCAGCGCGACGGTATGGAGATCTCCGATAACGCCGTAATCTTCAATGGATTTATAAGACACTTTTGATTCTCTCCTACCCGATCAAATTTTATGGCATGGCGGGCGGGCGATTGAGAGCTTTTAACTTTATGTTAACACAATCAAGACTGGCTGCCAGCGCAAAATCCGCCTCAGGCCAATGGACCGGTCGTTTTGTTCACTCCCAAGCGCTGCAGAAGTGGCAGAGTGTTTGTCATTGCTTCCTTGAATGCGTTGTCCGAAAAAGATTCCAGGTAGCGCAGATCGTCGACTGTATCGATATCGAACCATGGGGGAAGAAGGCAATAAGCAACTCTAAGAGAAGCAAGCCTATTCTGGGTCTCTTTCAAAACTTCGCTGTGGCTCCAGCTTATGCCTTGAAAAATCTTCGGTGTCGGGCGATTGCTACCCACCAGATAGTATCCCCCGTCGCGACTCGGTCCCAACACCACCCGCTTTTCCGATGACTCGAGAAAAGCGTAAGCCTGGTTGAAAAACCTCAGTGGCACGGGCGGCAAATCGCCGCCGATGAGCGCGATATTCTTATGGCCCATTTGAAAAAGCCGCCCGAACACAGCTGCCATTCGACTGCCGAGGTCATCACCCTGCTGAGGAAACAGATGAAAGCAAGCCGGCGTCAGTTGCTGCATTAGCGAGCGCGCGTCATCTGGCGCAAAAGCGAGATAGAGATCGGCTACGACCAATTCTTGAACGTGGTTTAATTGATCCACAAGCAGCGAACGGGACAACTCCGCCGCCTCTCCGGCCGTGAGTAACGGCATTAACCGGGTCTTGACTTGGCCGGCGATGGGCGCCTTGGCCATCACCGCCAGCGCGTTAGCGCGTATCGCCATAGTACCGTTTCAAACGCCCCGGCGAGATGCCGGCGAGAAAAAGCGACTTAAGCATCCACATCTTGAATATCGTGCCCCATATCCCTTCCTTTTCCCAGCGTCGCGCGGACGTGAGGACGCGGCTGCGCAGACAGGCGATCCTGCCTCTGCGCTTAAGCGCCTGGGAGAAAGCCACATCTTCCATGAGAGGAATGTTAGGAAAGCCGCCCAGTTTTCCAAAAATCTCCCGCCGCACAAAGATGGCCTGATCGCCGGTGGCCACTCGGCTCAATCGGGATCGCAGGTTGATCATCGTGCCGATCACACCGAGCATCCAATGCGCGCCGTCCAGCTTCACATCAAAACGGCCCCCAACACATTGGGGCTCACGAAGCGCATGGAGGATATCATCGAAGGCAGAGCTGGGAAGACGAGTGTCGGCATGAAGGAAGAGCAAGACATCGCCGGTTGTTTGCCGCGCTCCGTGATTCATTTGCTGCCCACGACCTCGGGGTGACGAAAGCACCGTCACGCCGACACGGTTGCAGATTTCGACTGTCCGGTCAGAGCTTTCGCCGTCGACAATGATCAACTCGTGCGGCTTCAAAGGCGCCAGCGCCGCCAACGTCGTTGCAATGCTTTTTTCTTCATTGAGTACCGGGATGACGACGCTGATGCGCAAGGCGGTGCGTTTGGTTTGGCTGTTATCAACCGGATTATCCATGTCACCGTCGCCACGCTAGCCACTTCTCGAAAACTTTTTTCACCACCGGAGTTAGCTTGGTGCGCAGGTAGGCATCGCCAATCTTATGCCACACCTCTGCCTGAGTAGGATAAGAATGGATCGTTGAAGAGAGAACGCTCATTCGCTGTTTGGCAACCATGGCGAGGGTCAATTCGTTGATCATTTCTCCGGCGTGGCGGGCCACTAAAGTCCCGCCCAAAATTCTTCCGGTTTTCTTGTCGTAATGCACACGCGCGAAGCCTTCGCGTTCACCGTCGAGAATCGCTCGATCAACATCCGTCAGCGACTCGGTGATCGTCGCCACCTCGAAGCCGGCGGCTTGCGCCTCTTTCTCATAGTAGCCGACGTGGGCGATCTCAGGGTCGGTATAGGTACACCAGGGAATCACGAGATCGGTCACCTTGCGCCGGGCGAGAAAAAGCGAATTGGCGATGACGATGCGTGCCATCGCGTCCGCGGCATGGGTGAACTTGTAGCGCGAACAGATGTCGCCAGCGGCAAAAATTTTCGCATTGGTCGTCCGCAGCCGATGATCCACGATGACGCCTTGGGAGGTATACCGCACCCCCGCGTCGTCCAATCCCATTCCTTCGATGTTGGGTGTTCGACCCACAGACACCAAGATCACGTCGCACAAAAGTTCCGCCGGCGTGTCTCCAACTTTCAAATGTAGGCTCTTGGCGCCATCTTTTTTTTCCACCCTCTGAATGGCAGCACGGGCTATCACCCGGACACCGTCCTTTTCAATCCGCGCGCGAACGATAGCCGCTGCATCCCGATCTTCCTTGGGAAGGATTTCCGCGCCATCCGTGATCATCGTCACTTCGCTACCGAAGCGTTGAAACGACTGCGCCAACTCGCAACCAACGGGACCTGCGCCGACAACGACCATCCGGCGCGGCAACTCGATCAGTGTGAAAATAGTTTCGTTGGTGAAGTAACCAGCTTCAGCCAAGCCCGAAACGGGCAGTTCCGCCGCCCGCGCGCCCGTGGCGATGACAGCGCGTTCAAAATAGAGATGCTTGCCGTCCACTTCGACGGCATTCGGACTCACAAAGCGTCCGTTACCGATGAACACGTCAACGCCAAGCTTACGGAACCGCTCGGCTGAGTCATGATCGCTGATGCCGGCGCGCAGTTTGCGCATCCGTTCCATCGCCGCCGAAAAATCGATGTCAGGCTTGCCATCAAATTGTACGCCGAATGCTTTGCCATGGCGCGCTTCATAAGCGGCGCGTGCCGCGCGGATAACGCCTTTTGAAGGCACGCAGCCGACGTTGAGGCAATCGCCGCCCATGAGATTCCGCTCAATCAGCGCGACCTTGGCGCCGAGCCCCGCAGCGCCCGCCGCGCTCACTAGACCGGCCGTTCCAGCGCCGATCACAACGAGATTGTACTTTTGCGCCGGCATGGGATTCACCCAACGCGGCGGATGGCAATTTTCAATCAGTTTCGTGTCGTGCGCGTCATCGACAAGCATCATTTCGTCAAATGATGCCGGCTTGTAGTTAGGATCGGGACGCGGCGTTCCCGGGCTCGCACCGCCCTCTTGAGTCCGCTCAGCTTCGCGCAGGGCTTTACGGGCGATGCGCGTGACCATGACGACGACCGCCACTGTCGCCAGCAACCCGACATATTTCAAGATTTGTTGATAGACGCTCGCTGAAGTCTCCATCTGTCCGGTGATCGCATCGCGAGCCGCCGCGCCGATGTAGACGAAAAGAAAAGTGGCCGGCAGCATGCCGATCAGATTTGCTAGAACATAAGCACGGGTCCGAACTGCCGTGAGCCCGAGAAAATAATTGAGCAGAACGAACGGAAAGACGGGGCTGAGCCGGGTCAATAAAACCATCTTGAACCCGTGTTTACCAATGGCCTGGTCAAGGGAACGAAATTTTGGATTCCCATCCGCCCAGCGGGTGACTTTTTCGCGCAGGAAAGTGCGCGCCAGCAGGAAAGAGCAGAGCGCGCCTAGATTAGCGCCAATCACGACGACGAGAAAGCCGGTCTTTAGGCCAAAGAGAGTTCCCGCACCGATCGTAACCGCGCTTCCCGGTATGAAGAGAACGGTGCAAATAATGTAAGCCAGGATGATAAGGAGGGGCCCGACTGATCCCAGGGATCGCACGTAGTTCTCGAGATGCATGAACCACTGACGTAGCGGCAGAAAGAAAAAACCGACTCCCGCAGTAACAACCAGCGCCAAGATAAGAATGACCCTGCTGTTTTTCATCGGTCTCTTTGTCGCCGTTCTTTCGTCAACCCATTTGATTAGCGACTTAGGGAGAGGCTCGTCGAGAGAGGCCGGCTCGCGCTCGTACGAATTTATGAAATTAACGCGCCGCCACAACTGCTTCCCGAACCGGCGGTGCAGGCGTAGCAATGGTTGCCAACCGTAATCTCGTGCCGTTCGACCTGATCGAGGGCTAAAGTTTTAATATGGAACGGCTTGCCAGCGTGGTCCCGGATGGGAAGATCGAGCATTTGATTGAAGTCGCAATCATAAACCAAGCCGTCCCAGCCGATGCTGATAAGATTGCGACACATGACCTGGTCTAAAGTTGCGGCGTTGAAGTTGCTTTCGAGCAATTCGTTGTAACGGTCGTATTCGCCGCGCAGTTTGAGATGCGTCGCATAGCGTGTGATCGGCATGTTGCTCAGGCAATAGAGATGATTAAATTCAATGCCGAATTTGTCCCCCAGCTCGCGCCTGTAATCCCTTTCCAATTTCTCTTGCGCCGGCGGCAGGTGCGGCACCACGGGATTATAAACCAGATTCAGAGTCAACCCGGAATTCGGCTTGCCGTAACCCAACTGGTTCAAGCTCCGCAGCCCGCGGATGCTCAGATCGAAAGTTCCCTTGCCCCGTTGCTTATCGACATTTGCTTCCGAGTAACAAGGCAATGAACAAACCAGCTCGACCCCGTGCCGCGCGAAGAACTCCGGTAAGTACCCCTTTCCCGGCTCGTAAAAAACCGTGAGATTGCAGCGGTCCATGACGTGGTGTCCAAGCTCGTGCGCCGACCTTACGAGATAATCGAAATCCTGGTGCAGTTCGGGCGCGCCGCCCGTGATGTCCAACGTCGGAATGTTGGCACGCCTGAGAAAACGCAGCACGGCATCCACGGTCTCCTGGCTCATCATCTCTTTGCGTGTCGGTCCGGATTCAACGTGACAATGAATGCAGGCCTGGTTGCAGTATCGGCCCATGTTCACCTGCAGGATGTCGATCTGGCGGCGGCGAAAATCGGTCCCGTTTAGCGGCAGTTTCTCAGCAAAAGGTTGCATGGAAGATCGCCCATCAGGAAAGCAGGTAAGATTAATCTCCTTGTCTGTGTTCAGGGGCAACAGGTCGGCGCCGCGGCGCAGCAGACGTTCGCCGTTGCGCCGGTGACCTTGTACCCCGCTCCTTTGGTTTCGCCAGGGTGACGACGCTGCTCGCGGGAACAATCGAAGACGGCGGCTTGTGCCGGTGGAATTTCTTCGAGCGGCGGCACGAGGATAAACTGATCCTGATAAGGCGCCCTGGAATAGATCTCGAACGTTTTGTCGCAAACGGCGACACGTACGCCGCGCGGCAGGACATGGTTGTCGTCATCCACGACCTGCCTCCAGGGCCCTCGATAGATGACCGCCTGGTTGCGCTCGATGCAGGGTCCTTCCTTTCCTTTGTATGCCGTCAAAGTGATGGAGCGAAACTCAATTCCTCCAACAACCTGATAAGGCTTGGATTGGAAATCCTCTATATGAATCCCGTAGAATCCCGCATCCTCGAACCCCTTGAGGAAATCTTCTTCGAGAAACGCGCCGGAGATGCAGGCGCTCCAGAGATCGGGATCTTTGGCCAAATGCTCCGGCACCGGCTCGTCGCTAACAATGTCGGAAATCGCAACTCTCCCGCCCCGTTTGAGCACCCGGTACAGCTCGGCGAACAGAGCTTTTTTGTCTTCGGGCCGGACCAGGTTAAGAACGCAATTGGATACGATGACGTCAATGGACTCATCGGCAATCAACGGCTGAGTGTGCCGAATCTTGTTTTGATATTCTTCCAGCTTGGCTAGATCGGCCACGGAGCGCACGGGATTGTCCTGCAGGTAGCAATCCAGCAATTCCAGGTTGGTTTTGAGATCTTGGATTCTGCCGCGGCGGAACTCGACGTTGTGGTAACCAAGCCTTTCGCCGACGGCGTTCTGATACCGACGCGCCAGCTCCAACATCGGCGGATTGAAATCCACACCGATGACTTTACCGCTGGCACCCACGATCTGGGAAACGATGTAGCAGTCCTTGCCGCTGCCCGAACCTAAATCGAGCACCG
>Ga0209799_1000094_pt1 | contig 15807 bp, 15 predicted proteins | sample PanSoiPlo36MoBio_FD_188324 | JGI IMG/M metagenome (GOLD analysis project Ga0209799, IMG submission 188324) | Tropical forest soil microbial communities from Panama analyzed to predict greenhouse gas emissions - Panama Soil Plot 36 MoBio (SPAdes)... | ecosystem: Environmental > Terrestrial > Soil...
CGAACGACAGACTTTGTAAACAGTGCTTCGTCAAACAATCGCATGTGTGTCTTGTCGCGCGGTGGCGGATAAGTTAAGCATAGCGGTGAACCACGAGGACGACGAGAAACAAGGAGGTTTTGGCGATGATCTTTCGACTGTTTTCGATTGCGTTGTTGGCCGCGCTCATTTTGACCGCCTTTCCTCACACCGTCCATGCGAGAAGTTACATCGCTTACATCTCCGATTCTACGAGTTCTTCGGTGATCTACTGGCTGGCTAAAGAGGTCGGGATCTTCAAAAAACATGGGCTGGATCTGGACACGATCTTCATCAACGGCAGCGTTCGCGGGATTCAAAGTCTGATCGCCGGTGATCTGGGCTACAGTGGTGCGGTCGGAACCGCGGTTATTAACGCCAACCTCTCAGGAGGAGATATCGCCATTATTCAGAGCCAGATGAACACCCTCCCCTACTTCATCATCGGCAATGCCAACATCAAGTCTGCCGAAGGTTTGAAGGGTCGGGCGGCGGCCGTACATATCCCCGGCACGTCGGCGGATTTCGCCATGAGACTGGCGTTAATGAAAGTCAACATTTCCTACAAAGATATTAAGGCGATTACGGTGGGCGGCGCGCCGGCCCGGCTGGCCGCCGTGACAAGCGGTCAGGCCGATTTCACCGTGGTAACGGACGGGGAAAAGCTTCAGGGCGAAAAAATGGGACTCAAGGTCATCATCGATATGGCCAAGCTGAACGTTCCCTTTCAATTCAACTGCAGCGTCACCACCCGGAAAAGAATTCGCGAGAATCCCGAGGAAGTGCGCCGGGTTGTTTGGTCCATGGCGGAGTCGATTCATTATTACAAAACCCACAAAGAGGAATCTATTAAGGTGGCGCAAAAATATACCCGCGGGCTAAGCCGTGAGATTTTGGAAGCCGCGTATGGCGCAAATACGTCGCTTCTGGTTGAAGACACTTATCCCACCTTGGAGGGGCTTAAGAACACCTTAGAAGTTCAATCCCTCTCGGATCCAAGAGCCGCCAAAGCCAAAGTGGAGGACATGGTCGAGCTTCGGTTTGTCGATGAAATGAGAAAGACCGGTTTCGTCGACAAGCTCTATGGACGTCGCTGATGGCGAACAAGACAGGGGTATCAACAAATCCCATAGATCGTTGATCACCTTCTGAGAGGACTCGTAATTGAAGATACTACTGCTCTCCATGCCGGATTCGTTCGAGCATACACCTACAGTTTGTATTCGCATGCCCAACGGCGCGCTCGCTTCGCTCGCTGGAAACGTCGACCCGCACCATCAAGTTGCCGTTGCCGACCTGGTCCTGGCACAAGATCGGGTTAGAACGACGGTCGAAGAGCTGGTGAAAACGATGGAGCCCGATCTCGTGGGGCTTTCGATCATGACATTCCAGCGGAAGACCGCGAAAAAAATTATCGACCTCCTGCGTTCTCTCAAAGCAGGCTTGTGGATCGTCGTAGGCGGTTACGATCCAAGTATGGCGCCGGAAGCCTATACTGGCTGCGACATTGATTTCATCGTGCGCGGTGAAGGTGAAATCACGTTTCGCGAGCTATTGCGGGCAATCGAAAACAACCGCAGCTATCTGGGCATCTTAGGCTTGTCCTACCGAGAAGCGGACCGTTTTCACCACAATTCCGAACGGCCCGTTAGTAGTCTTGAGGGAAGTGAGATACGTCTACCCAACCGCAGCGCACGGGTTCTCAACAATTATACGATGCTCGGTCGTCAGGTCGATGTGGTCGAGACTTCCCGCGGTTGCACCTTTGATTGTAGCTTCTGCTCTATTATTGCGATGCGGGGTCGACAATTTAACACCTATTCTTTCGATCGGGTATTGGCGGACATACGGGATGCCGCGGAACACGGCGCCCGGGCAATTTTCTTGGTCGATGACAATATCACCCTCAATGTGCGACGATTTGAAGCGCTCTGTCAGGCAATCATAGATGGGCGGTTGAACCATTTGGATTACATGGTGCAGGCAATGACCTCGGCGATTGCGAACTCCGGCGAAACCCTCGCGCCCTTGATGCGCGAGGCGGGCTTTCGCTACGTCTTTCTCGGAATTGAAAATGTGCTGGAAGCAGATCTTGAGTTCCTGCGTGCCGGGTCCAAAAATATCCGGCGTGAAAAAGGCATCAAGGCAGGCAATGCCACCTTGAAAGCTATCGAGGTGCTGCACCAGAATAAAATGTATGTTGTCGGCGGTCTTATCGTCGGCAATCCCGGCGACACGCGGGAATCGATCGAGACCAATCTCGAATTTGCACGGCACAACGTGGATTGGCCCTACATCCAACATCCTACCCCTTACCCTCGCACCCCGATGACTCGAGATTTTCGTGACCGCGGGTTGATCATCGATGACAACCCTGAAGACTATGATGGCACGACGGCGGTCGTTCGCACCGATCATCTGGCGGCCGAGGAGGTCGAATTTCTAAGATGGCGCGCCGAGCGATGGATGAAGATTCGCCATCTGCCAGTGGCTTTCGCTCATAATCCGCTGTTCGTCTTGCGCCACTGGCCTAAGATGTTGGCCCACACGTTTCGGGGCTCTACTGTCAAAACATTGCTAGGATTGGAAGACGAACGCAAAGCCTTTGAACGCTATCGCAGAATCCGTCAGGCAGAGCGGGAGTATGTCTGACTTAGCGCCCCAGGGCCGCAACCAAAGAACCGAAAGATGCCCTCTTGCATCTCCCCCGTCGCGGGGGAGAGAAGAGAGGGGGCAAGCTGCCACTGTAAATAGCCTTTCATTAAATGATCAGCATCCGTCGGAAATTTGTATAAGCCGCGAAAACTCTCAGCGATAGCAGCACGAAACAAATTGAGACTGGATTTGCTGTTCTGATGAAAACGTTTAACGCCTCGTTTCTGATGATTCTCATCGTCATCTGTTCCGCTGCTTATGCGGCCGACTCTTCTCCGCTCGGCCTCTGGAAAACTATTGACGATAACACAGGCCAGCCCCGTGGTTTGGTACGCATAAGAGAAGTGAACGGACAGTACGAAGGCAAAGTTGAGAAGATTTTTCCCAAGCCGGGCGAGCCGGAGAATCCGAATTGCGAGAAATGTGAAGGGAGCCGCCGTAATCAACCGGTGATGGGCATGACCATTCTGTGGGGTTTGACGAGACAAGGCGATGAATATCAAGGAGGAGAAATTCTGGATCCGGAAAACGGCAACGTCTATCGTGCCCGAATGAAGCTCATCGACAATGGCCAAAAACTCGATGTGCGCGGGTTTATCGGTTTCTCTTTGTTTGGCCGTAGTCAAATTTGGCTCCGCGAAGGTGAGTAAACTCCTTGAGATTTAAGTTGAAGTCTTTCCTCAGAATGCAAACGGGTGCTTTCCCAGGCCAGTCACTGAACCAGACGGAATTCGAGCTGACCGGCCATGTAGATATTTCCCTCGTCTTAGGATAAGAACGGTCATCTAGCGCTCCTATGGCGTTCGAAATCAAGGCAAGCGATAAACCTCCCGGCACAAAGGAACTGTTCTTATGAAATTTGGCATTTTCGTATTCGGCGATAATCCCCCCCGGATCGGTCGGTCCAACCAGAAGTACTACGAGGAAGTTTTAACTATGGCTGAATGGGCCGAGGAACTGGGATTCGATTCCTTCTGGCTCGGCGAGCATCACTTTTACTGGTACGGCACTTGTGTTTCACCGCCAATGATCATTGCAGCGCTCGCGCAACGGACGAAGAAAATCCGGCTCGGACCGGCGATAAGCGTTTTGCCGTTTCACCATCCGCTTATTGTGGCTGAGGAATACGCCTTAGCTGACAACCTCTGCGACGGGCGGCTGAATTTTGCTATCGGCAGCGGCTTTTCGCCGATCGAATACAAGACTTTTGGAATGTCGATGGAGGAAGCCAGAGAAAGGTACTGGGAGGCATGCGACGTTATCCTCAAGGCATGGCGGCAGGAGGAGTTTTCACACAAAGGAAAATTTTACCAGATAGAAAACTTCTCCTTATGGATGAAACCCTTGCAAAAGCCGATGCCGCCGACCTGGGTCGCTGCATCCAGCGACGAAACCTTGATCAGGACGGGAGAACTGGGATTCGGAATGATGGGAATTCCCTTTGCACGATCAAACAACATACTCGAAGTTAAGGAAAAGAATGACCTCTTCAAGGAATCCTATTTTCGGGCCGGCCATAAGGAAGAGCCGGATATCATCGTTGCTTTGCACGTTTGTTTACAACAGAGCGAAGAAGATGCGGTCAGGTTATCCCGGCCGCACTTTGCCCGCGTCGTCGACTATCTGAAAACATCTCGGCGCCCCGGAGCCAAAGTTCCAGATTTGGACAACATGAGAAAAGAAAAACTCGGTGTCTTCTCTAATTCCGAAGGGGCAGAAGAGATTTTTAGAGAGTACGAAAAGATCGGCGTTACCCACGTAATCAGCATGGTCAACTTCGGCGGTCTACCGATGCCGGACGTGCGGAGGACCCTGGAGCTGATGTCAAAGGAAATTTTTCCAAAGTTTCAGTGAGAGAGGTTTGAGTTGGCCGTTCACTTCAGCCGCCATGCCCGGCGACAGATGAGATGGCGTGGGGTCTCTGAAGCGGAGGTTTTAGAAGTCCTTGATCTTCCCGATCGGATAGAGGAAACTCTTGCTGAGCGAAAGAATGCCTACAAAGGATTGGATGAACGTCAGCTTAAGGTGACGTACAAACAGGAGGAATCTGGTATCGTAGTGATTACGGTTATCGAGAAAAAACAGGAATAGAGTAAATATGAAAATCGAATACGACAAAGAGGTAGACGCCCTTTATATCAGAATTCAAGAGAAGCACGTTAGTCGCACCGAAGAAGTCTCTGACGGAGTGAATCTCGATTTCGATGACGAAGGGCGTCTGATCGGTCTAGAGGTTTTGGGCGCCGTTAAACGGTACTCTTCAGCTGACATTTTTAATCTGTCGACAGAAAACCTCATCTTCGATAAGAGTTAATTTGTAGTCGCCGTACCGGCTTTACCCGTAACTCTTGCCCCACGATACCGAAGCAACGTCGGTGATCCAAAAAGATAGATCTGGGAAGAGTTTAACGCAGCAGGATGTTTCAGGAGAGTTGCTTCAGCAGTTCCAAGGCTTCCATCAAATCCGGCGTATTCAGTCCCGCGGTAAACCAAGCGCAAAGCACATAAGCCCGACTATGTTTGTCCATCGTCAAAGGTGGTCATACTTATGACCCATACCAATGTCGACTTGGACGAAAAGCTTGTGACCGAGGCCATGGAGCTTACGAGAACCAGAAACGAAGAAAGAGTTGATACCTTGGACTGCGTGAACTTATCCGCTCGGTTACGGGCAGCCAGAGAGCATAGAGGCAAGTTTCACTGGCGGGGTAATCTTGCGACAATGAGAGAGGAAAACACGCATGATTGGAGAAGCCCCTCTGGTCGACACAAGCGTTCTGATTAACTACTCCGAAGGGATCGATTGTCGCGAAACTGATGGTCCTGGATAAACTCGTGGAACAAGGCATGTCAGACGAAGTCCACTAATCGGACTTTTGACGAAGCCCTATATAACGGAGGTGTCTCCGACTCCTGGCCCGCGATTATTTCACCGCAATTCACTTTACGCTATAAGTCGTTGTATGACTGAAGTTCGTTTCGTCGACACGACCTTGCGCGACGGGCAGCAGAGCCTGTGGGCCTACGGCATGCGCACCGGGATGATGGTGCCGATCGTTGAGCTGATGGACCAAGCGGGCTTTGAGGCCATCGAGTTTGGCGGTCCGGTGGAGTTGCCGAAGTGCATCAAGGAGTTGCGAGAAGACCCCTGGGAGCGCTATCGCCTTGTCATCCCGAAATTTAAGAACACGCCGTTGCGACTGATCCATGGCACGCGCAGCGGCTTTGCGATCTTTCCCGAAGCCCTTCATCAGCTCTACGACACCTGCATGGCCAATGCAGGAGTTAGCGAGGTGCGAATTTCGGACTCCTGGAACGATCCCACGGATTGGGCGTGGCGAGTCAGGCAAGCGAAAAATGCCGGTCTCAAACCGATCATCAATCTTATTTACACTCTGTCGCCGCGCCACACCGATGAATATTTCGCCGCCAAGACCCGCCTGGCGTTCTCCCTGGATGTGTATCGCGTTATTCTCAAAGACCCCGGCGGCATCTTGACCCCCGAACGAACCAAAACTCTAGCACCAGCAGTGCTCAAGGCAGCCGGCAGCAAGACCGTGGAGCTCCACACCCACTGCACCACAGGACTCGGGACACTCTGTTGCTTGGAAGCGATCAAGGCAGGAATGACGAATATCAATACCGCCATCCCGCCGCTCGCCGACGGTTCATCGAACCCGTCTTTGTTTAATGTCGCCATGAACGCGCGCTCGCTGGGTTTTAGGACCATGATCAATGAAACACCACTCCGCGCCGTGACCGCGCACTTCACCGCTTGTGCAAAGCAGGACAATTTACCCATCGGAAAAACGCCCGAATACGATTACGCCCAATACGTGCACCAGATTCCCGGCGGCATGATTTCTAACCTGCGCCATCAACTCCGCCTGGTTGGCATGGAAAACAAGCTCGACCAAACCCTAGAGGAAGCGGCGCAGGTGCGCGCCGAGTTCGGCTATCCGATCATGGTCACGCCGTTGTCGCAATTCGTCGGCAGCCAAGCGGCAATCAACGTTATCGTTGGCGAGCGCTACAAGCAGGTCTCCGATCAGACCATCGAATATGCGATGGGCATCTGGGGCAAGGAAGGCGCTGAGTTCATGGACCGCACCGTAAAAGAAAAGATTCTCAATCGGCCGCGAGCCAAGGAGATTGCGGCCCGGCCGCCGCCGACGGACTCGCTCGAAGAACTGCACCGCAAGCATGGCGGCGCCGGGGTGAGCGATGAAGAGGTGCTGCTGCGCTTTTTCTCCAGCAAGGAAGACGTCGAGCGCATGCGCGCCGCCGGGCCGCCGCGCGCCTATACGAACCTGCGCAATCCGATTCTCAACCTAGTGGAGAATCTCAGCAAGACAAGCGATGGCCACAGAGTCTTTATCAAAAGCCAAAATTTGTCGTTACGCATGGAAAGGCGACGGGAGGTTCAAGCTACGTCGATGACTTCGAATTGATTTTCAGTAAATCCCCTCGTGACGCGATCATTATGAAGCCAATCCTGAAAGTGCCGGAGTAATTTCTATGGCGCGCGTACCCTTGATCAAAGAAAAAGAACATCCAGAACTCTCTGACCTCATCACGAAGATCAGAGGGGCACGGGGTGGGCGATTGATCAATATCTATCGCTTGATGCTGCACAGCCCAGCGTTGGCGGGCACTTGGTTCGACTTGAACCAGGCCGTGCGCTACGGGACGGAGATCGGCGGGCAGTGTCGCGAGCTGGCGGTGATTCGAGTGGCGATATTGAATAATCTCGAGTACGTTGTTCGCGCCCATGGGCCGGCCTACGCGTTGAAGGAAGGACTCACACCGGCGCAAGTTGAAGCGCTGGCGGATTGGAGTTCCTCGAATCTATTTACCGATAAGCAACGCGCTCTTCTCGCCTATGCGGACGCAATAACGCGCGACATCGACGTGCCGGATGCCATATTTGCGGACGTACAAAAACATTTTAGCGATCGGCAGACGGTTGAGCTGACGATGCTGATCGGCGCTTATAACATGCTCACTCGATTTTTGAAGGCACTCAAAGTCGATCCGGAGCCTTAGCAAGCCACTGAAAAAAAAGACGTATCGAAATGATTGAGGATCGAAGATGGAGGATAGAAGATGGCGATCATCGATCCTCTATTCTCAATCCTCGATTGTCGCGAATGCATGCGCCTTGCCCTCTGAGTCTTTTTCAGCAGGCTGTGAAAGCAGTTTTTAGTCCTCGGTCAGAAAATAGTTCAATGAATTATCCGCGCTATGGCCTCTCGTCTTAAATTCGTCGTCGAGAACGACAGCTTCCTTCGCCTCATTCAAGTTGTCCTCGATCCAAGCGCTCCCGAAGAACGTATTCAGGCGTTTGCCCATTTCTGTAAACACGATACGCCGGACTTCAGCGGTTGGTGCAATGGCATCCGCGCGCAGGCGCAGAACATTTACCCGACTGACGTTCGCCTCGTAAGCAATCAAGCCGAGTTGCTGGCGAACGCTGCCGGCGCCAGCGTCTTCGTCGTCGAAGAACTCGTGGTCGGCGCAAAAGAACTAGCGGCAGCGGGCAACGCACTCAGGTTCGTGCACAAATACGGCTTCACCACTCGGAATATTGATCATCTCGCTTGCGAAGCAGCAGGCGTCCAGTTGTTGACCATCCGCCGGCGCGCGAATATTTCCACGGCGGAACAAGCCTTGACATTGATGCTTGGGCTGGCGCGCCAACTGACCCGCAACGCAAACCTCATCAGTCTCAAGCAATTGAAGGATGCCGGCTACAGTCCAACCGCCTATGATCGGTTGCACACGCCGAACGGCAACTGGGCACGGATCCCGGGAATGGTTACGCTTTACCAACGCCAGCTGGGTATCGTGGGATTGGGCGAGATCGGTAGGGAATTGGCGCTGCGCGCGATCCCGCTGGGAATGCGAATCGTTTACACGCAGCGGACTCGCTTGCCGACGGACGTCGAACGACAATACCAGACGAGTTATTTGCCTCTCGAAGAATTGCTTGCGACTTCCGACTTCGTAAGCTTGCACCTACCGCGCGGGCCGGCAACGGTCAATTTCATCAGCGAGCGCGAGCTTTCGCTTATCAAGCCGGGCGCTTTCCTGGTCAATGTATCTCAGCCCAATCTCGTCGACCGCATAGCGTTGCGCAGCGCTCTCGCTTCGGGTCGCCTGGGCGGCTACGGGCTCGATACGTTTTACGAAGAACCGGCCGATCCCAACGAACCGCTGATCCAATTTCCCAACGTGATCATAACGCCGCACCTGGGCGGTTCGCCGCGCTGGAATTCCCTCGACGATATCGAAGAAGTAATTGTCAAGCTCGGACGGGCCCTGTCATCCTGAGCGACTATTTCAGCACGGCTTCCGCTAACTTTGCTCCCGGAAGCCAAGAATTATTGCACTTATCTTCGGTAAAATTTTGAAAGCGCTGAAACTCTTCAACGCTCAGCACGTCCTTGGCGGCCTGGCCGTCCAATCCTTTGGTATCGACATCCAGACGGCGTGTCGGTTGTTGGGCGGTTTTTCCATGAAGCTCCTGCCCTTCGCGGCTCAGCAACCAATTGAAAAAGAGCTTCGCGGCGTTAGGATGGGGAGCGCCCTTGATGATGCCGACGATGCCATTGCCGCCGCTGATATAGGTGCCCTCTTTGAGCGTCGGCAAATGCTTCACCGGTAAATTGGCGTCGAGGAACGAATCGAAATCCCGGTAACCCACGCCGACGGTTAAAGATAGGCTCCCTTTAGCCAAAGCTTCGGCGATTTGACGGGCATTTCGGCTAACGAACATTTCCTGCTGAGCGAGCTTCCTAATGTAATCTTCGCCTTTTAAGTCCAAGAGAAATGCCCACATGGCGAGACCGCCGCCCGGCACTCGTGGATCTCTGAGGCCGATTTTTCCTTTCCACTTGGAATCGAGCAGATCGCTATAACTGCGCACGTCCTGAGGCTTGACCCATTGTGTGTTGTAGTACAGCGACGGCGCCACTTGCGCAACGAAGCTATACAAAGATTCTTGCCAGTCTGGTTATCGGCCCATAGGTGACCGCCGAACCATTTTGCCGGGTCCTTTACTTCAGGCAAAACCATCGCCGGCGCTAGCGGCTCGAACAGATCGGCTTTGAGCAGCGAATTTCCCGTGCAGGGACCGATCAAAAAAGCATCGACGGAAACTGCACCGGCTTGCTTCTCCGCAACGATTTTACTCATGAGATTCGGTCCCGGCGCTTGGACAAACTCGCTGTCGAGATTGAAACGCTTTTTCAACGTCCCCTGAACTTCGTTTCGAAAATCGGTGCCGGGTGGCGCGCCGATGACAACTTTCCCTTCCTTCTTGGCCGTGCCGACCACGCGTTCCCACTCCGGATTCGCATCAGCCCCGAGGGACCGATAGGGGACACTCAAGAGTACACCTACGACAAGAAGAATCGCTTTGTATCGGCGATTATTTGACATTTGCGCCGATCATAACCGGATTCACCGTTGGATTTCCACTGGACTTTGCCGGGGCAGTTTCAAACCGCCGCCCCCTATGTCCGGCCTCATGTCGGATTGACAGGAAATTTGGCCGGACGCTATAGTCCACCAGTCGCCATGCCACGTGACCCTTCCTCGAAGAAAGCTAACCATCTGCGCCGCAGGATCTGGTTGTGTTCTATTCTCTTTGTACTTTGCTTTTTGTCGGCCAGACCTTCAGCGGGCCAGGAAAGAATGCGCATCGCCTGGGCGGGCAGCACTCCGTCAAACACACCGATATGGGTCGCCGATCAAAAGGGCTTTTTTAAGAAGAATGGTCTCAATGCGGAAGTAATCGCCATTAGCGCGAGCACGATTGTGATCCAAGCGTTGCTGACTGGAGAATTGGATCTCATCATTGCGCCCTCCGCCACCTTGGTAACCTCCCGGCTAGCGGGCGCTGATACGATCATGGTTTCAACGAACCTGCCTCTGTTCATCGACCATATCGTTTCGCTGGCCGACATTACCGCCTTCGAACAGCTCAAGGGAAAAACCGGCGGAGTAAACCGGTTGGGGACAACGTCCGATATGACTTTGCGTCTCGCGCTACGCCGTTTGGGCATCGATCCCGAAAGGGATACGAAGATCATCGCGACAGGCGAAAACCCGCAGCGGTTGGCGGCGCTATCGCGCAACATCACGCAATTCACCCTCTTGGGGGAACCCTTGGTGCACGAGGCCGAGAAGATGGGCTTCAAAGACTTGCTCGATATCGGTACGCTCAAGATTCCCTATCATGTCAACGCCGTCGTGACGCGCGAAAAAACCGTCAGGGAGAGACGCGCTTTTGTCGGCAAAGTCGTGCGCGCCTTTACCGAGGCGCTGCATTTTATTAAGACGAATAAAGAAGAGACCAAAGCATTGATCGGGAAAAATCTAAAAACCACCGATCCGGAAGGGCTAGAAAGAGCCTACAAAGCGTATAATGCCGCCTTTCCGGAGGTACCGACACCGTCCTGGGAAGGCGTGAAAACCTTGCTGGACGACATGGCCCCGCGCAACCCAAAGGCCGCCGCTGCGGATCCGAAAATGTTTGTCGATACCAGTTTCGTGCAGCAACTGGAAACGTCAGGATTTATCAAGCAGCTCTATAGGCGGTAGAGACGATCTCCAGGTCGTCCTCTATGGTTGAATCGCGTTTGATCTTGCTCCTAAGCTAGACCGTAAAACGCTCGTGGATTATCTTCGACAATCCTCTTGTGCTGGCCACTGGAAATTCCGCCGCAGTTTTTCAAAGTCGCAAGCGCATCCAGTTCCGTGGACGAGTCGGCGTGCCCGTAGTCCGTGCCGATCATCAGTGTATTCTCGCCCATGCAGCTCTTGATCAAATACGGCACGTCATCGCCGATCTGACAGGTTACGAAGATGCCGCAGCGCTCCAATAAATCATCCGGCAACCGGCTGTCGACCTTGTCCAACCTTCGGCGCAGCTCGTAAACCACCCAGGGCACCCAGGATGCCGCGGTCTCGATGAAGCCAAAGCGCAACTTCGGAAACTTTTTGGGAATGCCGCAATTCATGATGCGAAACAATGCGCCGACGTTGAAAATTCTGTACTGGTTGAAAAAATCCCGGCTGCCGTCAGGATTGACCATCATATCGACGGCCGCTGCGCTGCCGTTGGATTGATGCAGGCCGATACAAAAATTAATCTTTTCTGCCTCCTCGTATAACGGGAAAAAGTAATGATCGGTAATCTGCCGGGTCCCTTCGAGTGGGCGCATAAAAATGCCGCAGGCGCCATGCTCCTTGGCAAACTTCAGTTGATCCAGGGCGTCGGGCATGCTGAGCAGCGGCAAGGTGGCCATCCAGCGCAGCCGCCCATCGCTTCTCATCCAGACATCCGCCAGCCAGCGATTGTAAGCGCCGCAGAGAGCGACTTCTGTATCCGGCCGCTCCGTGCAGGGGTCGAGAAAAATGCTTGGATAAAGTACCTGAGTGTCGATACCGAGTTCATCCATATGCTTGATCCGACCGGCAACATCGGCCAGATCACGGGTCGCCATGTCGGTTGTCATCTCCCGACCGATGGTTTTGGACTTCTTCACAAGATCGTCCTTGCTGAAAGTGAAGCGAAATAAGCCGCGTATTTTGCCGTCGATAACCCAGTGAGCTCTTTGGCCATCCTTCTCGGGCTCTAGCAATTGCGGCCGGAATTTCTGCTCGGAAGGCAGCAGATAATCCCAGGTAAGCGGGCTTTCGACTACATGAGCATCTGCGTCTATCCATCCCATTTTTTCACCTCCGATATGGATTTACGATTTCGCTCTTAGATTCCGTTGCACAAAAGTTGGCACTGCCGCCCAAGACCCATCAAAGTTCTTTCTTGAATGAGAAGACGTTTCTTAGTTTCGGATCCGGTGTTACTGCTTGAGCCAATCGAATCAATTATCACCCAGCATTTGTCATTGTCAAAACTCGCAGGCACACGTTACGAGATTTACGGTTTCAAAATCTTGCGCAGCTTTGCCTTGAGATCCGGTGACAAACCCAGAAAATCCGTGACGAGTTTTTGTGCCTGCTGCGCTGAAACCGGAGCAATTTCGAGCTTCCCCTTTTCCGCATCGGCCAAGAATTCCTTGTCGACGAAGGTTTTTGTCAGCGCGGTCTCAAGGGCAGCACTCCGATCCTGCGGCACGGCCGGCGGAAGGACATAAACTTTTCCGAACTCGTTAGGTGCGGCGGCACCGAAGCGGAGCAGCTGACGTTGCTCCTCGGTCTTGGCGATCTGCGGAATCGTCGGCACGTTTGTCGCCGGCAGTTCCGCAATCGGATTGTCGCCGAGTTGAGCCAGAATGAGCCATTCACCGCTCTTCACTTTATCCAAAGACGTAATCTTTGTTGATTCCCAACTATTAAGAAAACCGTCCAGTTCCCCACTCTCGATCGCCAAGCGGACGTCGGCGGTTCCTTTGTAGCCGCTGACGACTTTCAGATTTGCACCGAGCAGATCACGGAGCAAAATTGGCCCCTGTTCCACCGTTGAACCGGGAATTCCTCCTACCACGACCTGTTTCGACTTCGCTCCCAATAGCTCGTCGAACCGGGTAACACCAGGCTTATGCGTCACGAGCAGGAGATAAGTCTCGCCGATGGGCACGCCAAGGTAACGGAACTTACCCAGGTCGTATTGGACGGCCGGATTGGCAAATAACTGTTCCAAAATAATCTGCCCGCTAATGTTGCCGATCACCGTGCCGTCTTTTGGCGCGGCGTTGTAGACGTAATTGGCAGCGATGATGCTGCCCGCCCCCGCCATATTGTCGACGATAACGCTAGGATCACCGGGGATATGTTTGTGCAGGTGGCGCCCAATCAGGCGAGAATAAGCATCGTAACCTCCACCGGCGGAAAAGCCCACGATGATGCGAACCGTCTTGCCGCGATAAAAATCAGCCACCACCTTCTCGTCGTAGGCAGTCGCGCCCCACACTTGAGCCATTAAACCGAGCCAGAAATGAAGAGAGAGAATTACCGCCAAGGATAGGAGTCTTTGCACAAACACCTCCAAGTTGAATATCGTTTGATCGGCCCAACCCTACGCGCGGCTATGCCGCTTGACCCAATCAAGAATCAAGGCGTTGGTCTCTTCTGGCACTTGCCAGAAAAATCCGTGCGACTGGCCCTTCAGGACTTTGAGTTCGGCGCCAGGGATGCGCTTTGCCAGTACTTCGGACTGCGCCATATGGTTGCTCCCGATCGTGTCTCCTTCGCCGATAACCACTAACGTCGGCGCTTTGACATCGCCAAGACGGTGGGTCCCTTCCCAGTTGTGGCGCGCGATGCAGAGATGGACAAACTCCGGAAGCTTGGCATGGGTTGCCCAGAAAAGTTTGAAGAACTCTTGTACTTTGTCGGGGTGGCGATCGCGATAGTCCTTTGTGAAAAAGGTATCAGAGTCACAGACCTCGTGACGAACATACTTTTCAAATCCCATCTCCACCATCTCGACGACCAGGCGGTGTGGCAAACCGGTGATGCAATCAGAGCCTTCCCGTGCCGCCGGGCCCGAGCCACTGGCCGCCATAATCAAGCTCTTCACTCGCCCCGGATAGTTCTGCGTCAGGCAGAGGGCGATCCGCCCGCCCATCGAGTGACCCAGAAGATGCGCCGAGGAAAGTTTTAGATGATCCATTAACGCGACAATGTCGGCAGCCATCTGCTCGATGGTGTAGACGTTTTGAGTCGCAGTCGACCGGCCGCAGCCTCGCGGATCGTGAAAGACAATATTCAATGACTGCGCCAGCGGCATTTGTGACGGCTTCCAGACTTCGCCGGAGTATGCCGTCGAGGGAACAAAAATCAGCGGCTCTCCTTGACCATGAGATTCGTAATAGAGATCGACTCCTGTGGGTAAATTTACTTTGGGCATGATTTCAATCCTCCGTCGAGTGACTTCACGTGATAGCGAACATAACTGAACTATTTTGTTCTCCCAGATTTGAGGTCCATATCATGAAAATCTGTCTGCGGTCGAGAGGACACGGTCTACCGCAACGGCCTACAAAGGAGTTGCTCCGAAGCGGGCCGCTGTCATAGACTCCCGGCGTATTGAACCAGCCCCTTCGAACTCAGTTCGGGAGGAAATTACGATGAAGCGAGTAGTTTTATGCGCTGTGCTCTTCACTTTGTTATGCACCACCGCCGCGCTCGCAGCCGATCGCATGAGAATCGCTTACAGTTCGATCAGCGGCGCTTACGTCGGAATCTGGGTCGCCCATGACGCGGGCCTATTCACCAAAGAGGGATTGGACGATCAAATGATTCTCATTCCGAGCGCGACGCAGCTCGCCCAAGTGACTGTGGCCGGTGACGTCGACGTTGCCTCTCTCGGCGGCGGCCCGATGATGGCAGCAGTGCTCAATGGTGCCGATCTGAAGGTCATAGGCAATAATGTAAACAAGATGATTTTTTCGCTGCATGCCAAGCCCGAAGCGAAAACCGTCGAAGATTTGCGCGGCAAACGGATCGGCGTGAGCCGGTTCGGCTCGAGCTCCGACGTTTCCGCCCGCTATGCGCTTAGAAAACACAATCTGGATCCGCAGCGAGACGTTATACTGATGCAGCTCGGCTCGATGTCCAATATGTTCGGCGCTTTGAAATCCGGCGCCATAGAAGCCTCGATGGTTTCGCCCCCGACCCAATTTCTCTCGGAAAAAATGGGTTTCAAAGAACTCCTCAGTGTAACCGATATGAATTACGCCTACCCCAACCCGGCAATGGTGACCTCCGGAGAAATGATTCGAAAGAAACCGGATCTTATCGACCGGTTCCTACGTGCCTATGTGCGCGGCGTGCATCGCGCGAGAACAGACAGAGAATTCGCCATCAAGTCGCTCGCGAAATACACGACGGTTACGGATCCCGTGCTGCTTGGCAAAACGTATGAATTTTATCTGTACAAAGTTGTTGAGAAAGCGCCTTACATCAATATGGCCGGAATGCAAAATGCGCTCGACGATCTAGCCCGAACCCTCCCCGCCGCTAAAGCCGCCAAGCCAGAACAGTTTGTCGATATGCGCTTCCTCGACAAACTGGAAAAAAGCGGAGTGATTCGCGGTTACACTGCTATTCTTGACGCGCGTAAGCTCAGCAAGGATATTACGGCTTTTATCGGAGTGTTCATCG